>Ga0190363_1000010_pt1 | contig 171587 bp, 172 predicted proteins | sample 48721867_MG_FD_161272 | JGI IMG/M metagenome (GOLD analysis project Ga0190363, IMG submission 161272) | Hydrothermal vent microbial mat bacterial communities from Southern Trench, Guaymas Basin, Mexico - 4872-18-6-7_MG | ecosystem: Environmental > Aquatic > Marine > Hydrothermal vents >...
CAAAAATCACTTGGTGTCCAGGATGTACCAATTTTGCAATTTTGACCGCGCTAAAGAAAGCGGTTTTAGAACTTGAAAAGAGAGGAATAAGAAGAGAAAATATCGTTTTTACTACAGGAATTGGTTGTCATGGAAAATTTTTTGATTATTTAAATTTGAATAGTTTTTATGGACTTCACGGAAGAAGCATTCCTCTTTGTGAAGGAATAAAATTGGCAAATCCTAATTTAAAGGTTTTTGCTATTGTTGGAGATGGAGATGCCTACAATGAAGGATTATCTCATTTAATTTTTGCAGCAAAAAGAAATATTGATATTTCGGTTTTTGTGTGTGATAATAGAAACTTTGCCTTAACTGTTTCTCAGTTTACCGCCACTTCTCCAAAGGGTTTTAAAGGAAGTTCTACTCCAAAAGGAAGTTTAGAAGAACCTTTCAATCCTTTAGAATTGGTTTTTTCAGCTGGAGCTACATTTATTGCTAGAGGATATGCTCTAAAAATTGAAGCTTTAAAAGATTTAATTTTGAAAGCTATTTTACATAAAGGTTTTTCATTTTTGGAAATTTTACAGCCTTGTATTACTTTTTTTGATTTAAGAAAATTTTATCAAGAAAGAATTTATGAATTAAAAGAAGAAAATTTGGAAGATAGAGAATCTGCTTTAAAGAAAATTAAAGAATGGGATTATAAAAATGAAAATAGAAAAATCCCTTTGGGAATTTTTTATAAAATTGAAAAGCCAACTTTTGATGATTTGGTGAAAAATATTCAAAGTTTATGAAAAGAATAATCTGTTTTGGGGGTGGAAATGGGGTTCCAAAATTAATGGCTGAACTTAAAAAATATTCTCTAAAAATTTGTGGCGTCAACTCTATGGTAGACAATGGAGGATCTGCTGGTCAATTAAGAAGAGATTTTGATGTTTTACCTCCAGGAGATATCAGACGTCACATTTTGGCTTTATCAGAGGCACCAAAATGGAAAAAATTCCTTTTTGAATTTAGATTTGGAAAAGAAGAATTCGAAATTGGTCACAAAGGTCACAATTTTGCTAATGCTTTTTTTGCAGGTCTTGAAGTTTTTTTCAGAGATTACAAAAAGGTTTTAAAAATTGTTCATGAATTCATGGAGGTAAAAAAAAATTGCAAGGCTCTACCTGCCACTCTTGATAAAGTCCAACTAATGGCAGAATTGGAAAATGGACAAATTATAGAAGGTGAAGCAGAAATTGATGTTCCCAAAAAACACAATCCAAATTTAAAAATTAAAAGATTGTTTTTGAATAAAAAAGCGAAAATTTTTTCTGAAACAAAAAAAGAAATTTTAAAAGCAGATTTAATCGTCATTGGACCTGGAGATCTCTATTCAAGTTTGATTCCCTGTTTTTTAATAAAAGGCACAAAAGAAGCAATAAAAAAAAGTGGGGCCAAAAAAATTTTTGTTGCAAATTTGATGACAAAATTAGGAGAAACAAATGGATTTTCTCTTTTGGATTTTACAAAAGAAATTGAAAGATATTTAAAAGAAAAATTAGATTTGGTAATTTTTAACAATTTTTTTCCTCAAAAAAAAGAAATTGAAAATTACAAGAAAAAACACCCAGAACTTTTAGAAATGGTAAAAATACCTAAAAATTTACCAAAAGAAAAATTCATTGGGAAAAATCTTTTATTAAAAGGAAAAATCGAACACGATTTTAAAAAATTGGCCAAACTTATAGTTAAAATTTTGCATTCATAAAAAATAATTTTAATTTGACAAAATTAAAAATATTTTGTATTTTATGAATATAAAATGAGGTAAAGGTCGTAGAAAAGGGTTGCAAAATAAAAATTAAAAAAGATATGAAAAAAGGAATTGCTATTTTAGGAACAATTTGTCTTTTGGGAGTTTTGATTTTGCCAGCAATAAGTGAAGCTGTAATGACAACGACAAACTGTTGTAAAATTAGAAGAACTTTTAATTTTAATGGAAAGACTTGGTTGTCTGGAAGATGTTATGGAGAAATAGGTTGGGAAGAAGGAACAGCTTTTGATACAACTACAGATCCTACAGGATGTGAAACTCCGGGAGGAGTTGTTTTGTGTACAGCTTCAACTTCGCCTGCTGCCACACCAACTAATTATGAAGGAGTTAATGTCATTAAAAGAAATGACTGGGGTGCGGGATGTATGCTAAATACCGTCTATCGGATTTCAGACTTTATTTTTATGATTTTGATTGTAGTGGCAGTAATTATTGGTTTGGCAGGAGGTTATAATATTTTGACTGCTGGAGGTGATGCTGAAAAAGTAAATAAAGGAAGAGACTTGATATTGTATGCTATTATTGGAATGGTAGTAGCTTTCTTTGCAAGAGCTATTCCTTCAATTGTCTCTCTGTTGATATAAAGAAAAAATAGAGAGAACCCCCCCTCCTTTATTTATCAAAAAGGAGGGGGGTGTTGGATTTTTAAAAAAGCTATGAAAGAGAAAAAAATTTTAAAACTAATTTTAGGAATAAATTTTTTTGTAATTTTTCTCTTTTTTGCTTTCTCAGTTTTTGCTGGTAAAACTACAACCAATTGTTGTCAAATAAAAAAAACTTTTTATTTTAATGGAAAAGAATGGTTATCTGGAAGATGTTATGGAGAAATAGGAGGAACAGATACAGCTTGTGTAACACCAGGTGGAGACATTCTTTGTGAACAGACAACTGGAGATTATGGTCCATCAAAAGGAACAATGAAAAGAAAAGATTGGGGAGCAGGGTGCATTTTAAATACAATTTATAAAATAACAGATCTTGTTTTCATGATTTTGATTGTAGTGGCAGTAATTATTGGTTTGGCAGGAGGTTATAATATTTTGACTGCTGGAGGTGATGCTGAAAAAGTGAACAAAGGAAGAGACTTGATATTGTATGCTATTTTGGGAGTAATAATTTGTTTTTTTGCTAGAGCAATTCCTTCAATAGTTGCTTTGTTAATTTAATTTTATTCTTTAAAAAGCATTTTCAACAAAGCCATTCTTATGTAAAGTCCGTTTTCTACTTGGCTTTCTTTTCCTTCTCTTTTACTCAAATAAACCGCTCTTTCGTCTTCATCTACCCATTCTGGAATTTCTCCAATTCTTGGAAGAGGATGCATCAAAAGAGCATCTTTTTTCATTTTTCTTAAAAGAGATTTTGTTATTCCAAATTTTTTAATGAATTTTTTTTGCAAAAATTTTTCTTTTTTTCCTGAAAAACTTCCTGTAATTCTTTCTAATTGTAATCTGGTAAAAATCCAAAAGTCAATTTCTTTAGCAAATTTCTCAATATTATCTGTTTTTAAAAACTCAATCTTTTCTTTTTCTAACTCTTTTAACACTTCTTTTGGTAAATTGTTGTTTTTTTCTGAAATTAAAATTAACTTTGTTTTGTATTTTGCTAAAATTTTGGCATCTGAATGCAAAACCCGACTATTTTCTAAATCTCCCACTAAAGCCCCTACTAATTTTCCAGCTTTCAATTTTTCTTTCTTTTTCCTCCAGATTGTATAAATATCCAATAACATTTGAGTAGGGTGTTCTCCTTTTCCATCGCCAGCATTAACTAATTTTACTTTTGGAGCGTATTTTTCTAAAACCTCCTTGGCAATCTTTGCTGAGCCTTCAGTGTGATGACGCATTATAATTCCATCTACTTTTAAATCAGCACAAACCCTAATAGTATCTGATAAAGATTCTCCCTTTATGGCTGATGAAAATTTGCCTGCATTTAAAATAGGAATAGCAATTCCTCCTAATTTACAAATAGCATTATAAAAACTCAAAAAGGTCCTTGTAGAAGGTTCCCAAAAAAGCAAAACAATTGATTTTCTGTTTAAATAATTTTTTAGCCTTTTTTGTTTTCTTATGCTTTCTGCCTCTTGAAAAATCTTTTCGCACAATTTTACATCGAATTGGTCACTTGAAATAATATAGGGAAACATCATTTTAAACTTTTTTTAATTAAAAAAGATATATCTATTGAAGAAAGATTGGGATGATAAATGGTATTTGTAAAATAAATTTTTTTAAATTCTTTTTCAATTTTTTTAAAACCCTCTTCAAAAAGACAATGAGTAAAAATACAAATAATTAATTTTGGATTTAATTTTTCAATTTCCTTTTTTGCTTTTATTAAAGTAGTGCCAGTAGATAACAAATCGTCCACCAAAGCTACAATTTTTCCTTTAACTAATTTTTTAATTTTTTGAGACAATTTTAATTTTACCGAAAAAGAATTTATTCTTTTTTTCTCAAAACCAAAAATTTCAAATCTTTTTTGACTACCAATATCTGGAGCTAAAAATAAAATTTCTTTTCCAAAATCCTTTTTAGCTCTTTCCATTAAATGAGGAATAGCAGATAAATTTAAAAGAGGGTATTTTTTTGTCCACTCTTTTTTTGAAAAATGAGCATCAATGACATAAATTTTCTTTACTTTATAAAACTCAATTAATTTTTTCACTAAATTTTCAGCAACATTTGTCTCTCCTTTTTCAAAAATTTTATCTTGTCTCTGATAAGGAAAATAAGTAAAGAAAATCTCTGGTTCAATTTTATTTTCTTTTAAAATTTGCAAAATTAACTCTAATTCTATCAATCCATCGTTTGGTCTTGGCATTCCAGAATGTAAAATAAAAACTTTTTTTCCTTTTAATTCATCCGTTGGTAATCTTACATATACTTCACCATCTGGAAAATATCTTTTACCTTCTCTATTTAGAGGAGGAATTATTATTTTAAAGTCTTTTTTTAACTTTTCAACAAAATGTTGAGAAAAAGAAGTGAAAATACAGCAATTTTTCATAATTTTTAATATTTTATCCCTCTTGATTTTCATTTTCAAGTTGAGTAAAATTAAATTGCGGGGTAGAGGAGTAGTTACCTCGCGAGGCCCATAACCTCGAGACCTGGGTGCAAATCCCAGCCCCGCAATAAAAATATTTTTGCCGGCGTAGCTCAGAGGCAGAGCAGTGGCTTCATAAGCCATGAGTCGGGGGTTCGAGTCCCTCCGTCGGCAATTTAAAAATTTTTTTATTTTTTTGGGGGTGTAGCTTAGCTCGGATTAAAGCGCTGCCCTGTCACGGCAGAGATCGTGGGTTCAAATCCCATCACCCCCGCATCCATTGAGCAAAAATTTATGCCAGAAAAAAGTAGGGCTCATATTTTTGTTTCTGGATTAGTTCAAGGTGTTTTTTATAGAGCAGAAACAAGAGAAAGAGCAAAAAAATTAGGACTTTTTGGATGGGTAAGAAATTTGGCTGACGGAAGGGTGGAAGTTTTAGTAGAGGGAGAAAAATCAAAAATAGAAAAATTAATTGAATGGTTAAATCAAGGACCTCAATTGGCCCAAGTAGAAAAAGTTGAAGTTGAATGGGAAGACTATAAAGGAGAGTTTGATGATTTTGAAATAAAATATTAGTTTATGGAAATTAAGCACTTAATTGTAGGACCTCTTTTAACAAATTGTTATGTTTTAATTTCTGGAAACGAAGCCATCGTAATTGATCCAGGAGGAGAAATAGAGAAAATTTTAAAAGAAATAGAAGGGAAAAAATTAACTTACATTATTTTGACTCATTATCATAGAGATCACACCTTGGCAGCTCCACGACTAAAAAAAGAAAAGGGAGGAAAAATTTTAATTGGCAAAGGAGAAAAAGAATTTATCGATTTTCCGGTTGATGAATTTTTAAATGAAAAAGAAGAAATAAGAATTGGAAACGAATTTTTAAAAGTAATTTCTACTCCGGGACATACCAAAGGAAGTATTTGCTTGTTGGGAAAAGATTTTATTTTTACCGGAGATACTTTGTTTGCTGATGGTGTTGGAAGGACGGATTTACCTGGTGGAAGTGAAAAAGACTTGGAGAAATCTTTAAAAAAATTAAAAAAAATAATTAAACCTAAAATGAAAATTTTTCCTGGACACGGACCTATTTTTGAGAAAAAATAAAAAATTCTTTTTTAAATTATGAAAAATTCCTCTTTGAGGAATTTTGTTATTATTGCTCATATTGACCACGGAAAATCCACTTTAGCTGATAGATTGCTGGAATTAACAAATACAGTTCCTAAAACAAAAATGAGAGATCAATTTTTAGATATGATGGATTTAGAAAGAGAAAGAGGAATTACAATTAAAATGCAACCTGTAAGGATGGAGGTAGAAAAGGAAGGAAAAAAATATATTTTAAATTTAATTGATACCCCAGGACATGTAGATTTTTCTTATGAAGTATCTCGAGCCTTAGCTGGAGTAGAAGGAGCAATTTTGTTGGTTGATGCAACAAAAGGAATACAAGCCCAAACTCTAAGTCATTTAGAGTTAGCAAAAAGTCACAATTTAAAAATTGTTCCGGTAATTAATAAAATTGATTTACCTCAAGCCCAAATAGAAAACACAAAAGAAGAAATTTCCAAAATTTTAAATATTGAAAAAGAAAAAATAATTTGTATCTCTGCTAAAAAAGGAATCAATGTGGAGAAGGTTTTGGATGCTATTTTAGAAAAAATTCCCCCTCCAAAAACAGATTTTCAAAAACCTTTTAGAGCTTTAATTTTTGATTCTCAATATGACCCCTTTAAAGGAGTAATAGCTCATGTAAGAGTAATGGAAGGAGAAATAGAAAAAGGAGAAAAAATCTTTCTAATTTCAACAAAAACCTCTGGGAAGATAAAAGAAATAGGTTTTTTTAAGCCCTATCTTTTACCTCAAAAAAAACTTCAATCTGGAGAAATAGGATATATAGTCTTTGGAATTAAAGATCCAGAAAAAGTAAAAATTGGAGATACAGTGGTTAAATTTTTAGATTTCCAAAAATTCTCTTTAAAACCTTTGCCAGGATACAAAATAGTAAAACCTGTAGTTTTTGCTAGTTTGTATCCTAAAGATAACAAAAAATATGAAATTTTAAGATCATCTCTTTATAAATTAAAATTACAAGACAGTGCCCTTTATTTTGAGCCAGAGCACAAAAAAGTATTTGGACAGGGTTTTAGGTGTGGTTTTTTAGGATCTTTGCATTTGGAAATTGTGATAGAAAGATTAAAAAGAGAATTTGGCTTGGAACTTTTAATCTCTTCTCCTTCTCTGATTTACAAAGTCATTGATAAAAAAGATAAAGAAATTTTGATTTATTCTCCTGCTGATTGGCCAGATCCTTCTTTAATAAAGGAAACAAGAGAGCTTTATGTAAAATTGGAAATTATTACTTTAGTAAATTTTCAAAGTAAAGTAATAGAAATGGTAAAAAAAAGAGAAGGTAAATATTTAAAAAGTGAATTTTTAACTTCAGAAAGGGTGCTTTTAATTTTTGAAATTCCTTTAAGAGAAATTATTATTGATTTTTATGATGAATTAATGTCAAAAACCAAAGGTTTTGCTTCCATGAATTATGAAATTTTAGGTTTTAAAAAGGCTTTTTTGAAAAAAGTAGAATTTTGGATTGCTAATCAAAAAGAAGAAGCTTTTTCTAAAATTCTTCCAGAAAACAAAGCCTTTGAAATTGCCAAAGAATTTTTAAAAAAATTAAAAGAGGTTTTACCTCCTCAACAATTCCCTGTAGCTCTTCAAGCTAAAATTGGTGCAAAAGTAATTGCCAGAGAGACTATTAAAGCTTTAAGAAAAGATGTTACAGCTCCTCTCTATGGAGGAGACTTTACCAGAAAGAAAAAACTTTTAGAAAAACAAAAAAGAGGAAAAAAAGAATTGAAAGAAAAAGGGAAAATTAAAATTCCTTCAGAGGTTTACCTTAAGGTTTTACAATAAAAATTTTTATAAAAAGTTTGACAACTCAAAAATAATTTTTTATTTTCTAAATAAATCCAAATAAAAAATTAAAATTTTTTATTATGCGGGTTTTCAGTGGAATTAGACCAAGTGGACAATTACATATTGGGAATTATTTTGGGGCTATCTCTCAGTGGGTAAAACTCCAAAAAGAACACGATTGTGTTTTTTGTATTGTAGATTTACATGCTATTACCACTCCTTTTGAACCAAAAGAGATCCAAAAAAATATTTTTGAATTAACAATTGCTTTATTAGCTAGTGGAATTGACCCTAAAAAATCTATCCTCTTTGTGCAATCTCATGTTAAAGAACATTGTGAATTAGCTTGGATTTTAGGAACTATTACTCCTATAGGAGAATTAAAAAGAATGACTCAATTTAAAGAAAAATCAAAAAAACATCCCCAATATGTAAATGCGGGGCTTTTGAACTATCCTCTTTTGATGGCCTCAGATATTCTGCTTTACAAAACTCAATTGGTACCTGTGGGAATAGATCAAAAACAACATTTAGAATTAACTAGAGAAATTGCCAGAAGATTTAATAAAAAATTTGGAAAAGTTTTTGAAATTCCTCAAATTCTTTTGCCAGAAAAAGGAGAAAAAATTAAATCTTTAACAGAACCTACAAAAAAAATGTCAAAAACAGATGATCCCAAAGGATGGATTGGAGTTTTTGATTCTCCTGAACAAATTAAAGCTAAAATCAAAAAAGCGGTTACAGACTCTGGAAAGGAAATAAAATATGATTTAAAGAAAAAACCTGGAATTTCTAATCTTTTAACCATTTTTGCTCTTTGTACTGGAAAAAAAATCGAACAGATAGAAAAAGAATTTAAAGGTAAAACCTACATGGAATTTAAAGATAGTGTCGCTCAGGTTTTAATAAAAACTTTGGAACCTTTTAGGAAAAAGAAAAAAGAATTTTTGCACAAAAAAGATTATTTAAAAGAGATTTTAAATGAAGGAAAACAAAAAGCTCAAATAATCGCTAGAGATACAATTGAAAAAGTAAAAAAGAAAATGGGGTTAATTTAATTTTTTATTTTGAAAAAATTAATGCTAAATGATATTCTCCTACTTGCCATTCTTTTTCTAAATTTAAATTAAGTCTTTCAGCTATCTTTTTTACCTTTTCAAAATCTAACCACTCAATCTCTTTAGTTAAAGGGTTGTCTTTTATCCAATCTACAATCAATATTTTTCCTCCTTTTCTTAAAACTCTCTTTCCTTCTTTTAATACTTTTTCTATGTCTTCACATTGAAATAACAAATTTGTCATTAAAACCCAATCGCAACTTTCATCTGAAAGAGGAACTACTTTTTCTACATTTGCTAAAATAAATTCAATATTGTCTAATTTTTCAAATCTTATTTTCCCCTTGAGAGCAGAAAGGGCTTCTTCTAAAACATCTATAGCATATACTTTTCCTTTTTTTAAAATTTTTGCCAAAGGAATTACCCAACCTCCAGATCCACAACCAAAATCAGCACAAATTAGATTTTCTTTTAATTCAAGTGTTTTTAAAACTTTTTCTGGTTCTAAAAATTCAATAGTCATTTTATATACACAAAGCAGAAACAATTTGATCTTTTGGGGCCAATTTCATAATTTTTACTCCTTGGGCAGTTCTCCCCAAAACTGGAATTGAAGCAATTCCAATTCTAATTACTTGTCCTTTTTGAGAGACCAAAATCAAATCTTCTTGGCCTTCCAATATTTTTATTGCAACCAACTCTCCGGTTTTAGGGGTAATTTTGCTAATTTTTATTCCCGTTCCTCCTCTGCTTTGGGTTTTAAATTGATTTAATTTTACTCTTTTTCCATATCCATTTTTTGTAATTACCAAAATATCAGAATTAACATTTTGAGAATTAATAACTTCCATTCCTATCACCTCGTCTCCATTTTCTAATTTTATTCCTTTAACTCCAAAAGATGTCCTTCCCATAGGTCTTATTTTTGTCTCATCAATTCTAATAGCTTGGCCATTTTTGGTAACTAAAATTAATTCATCTTTACCGGTGGTTTTTTGAACTTTTTTTAACAAATCTCCTTTTTTCAACAAAATAGCAATTAGTCCTTTTTTTCTCACATTTTCAAATTCTTTTAAAGGAGTTTTTTTTACAAACCCTTCTTTAGTTACAAATGTTAAATATTTTACATTTTCTTCAATATCTTTTTTGCCTAAAGAAAAAATTGTCAAAATTCTCTCTTGGGGAGAAATTTCTATAAAATTGAAAATGCCTTTTCCTTTTTGTAATTTATCCATTTCTGGAATTTCATAAACTTGGGTTTTAAAAACCTTTCCAGAATCTGTAAAGAAAAACAAATTGTCTTTTGTGTTAGCAATTGTGCAGTGTTCTATAATATCTTCTTTTGTTGTTTTGGCTCCCAAAATTCCTTTTCCTCCTCTTTTTTGAAGCCGATATTGAGAAGGGCTAATTCTCTTTATATATCCTCCTTTGGTAAGAGTAATTATAGTTTCGTAAGAAGGAATTAAATCTTCTTTTGTAATTTCTTGAGGTTTTCTGAGAATAACTTTGGTTTTTCTTTTGTCTCCAAATTTCTCTTTTAATTCTTTAAATTCTTCTTTCATTACTTGCTTTAGCTTTTGGGGACTTTTTAAAATCGCCGTCAAATTTTTAATTTTTACTTTAAGCTCTTTTAGCTCTTTCCAAATTTTTTCTCTCTCTAATCTAGAAAGAGTAGCTAATCTAGTATCTAAAATAGCGTTAGCCTGAATTTCAGTCAATTTAAATCTTTTTTGTAAAGCAACTTTAGCTTTTTCTCTATCTGCTGATCTTCTAATTATCCTAATAACTTCATCAATTTCTCCTAAACATTTATTCAATCCTTCCAAAATATGAGCCCTTTCTTTTGCTTTCTCTAATTCATATTTCGTTCTTCTAAAAACAACCTGTCTGCGATGTTCTAAAAAATAATTCAACAAATCAACCAAATTTAAAATTTTAGGTTGAATTCCATCAACTAAAGCTATCATATTTAAATGAAAATTCTTTTCCAAGTCAGAAAATTTATAAAGAGCATTTAATATTTTTTTGGGAGAAACTCCTTTTTGAAGTTCAATAACAATCCTCATTCCTTCTTTATCTGATTCATCTCTAATATCTCTAATTCCTTCAATTTTTTTATTATTTACCAAATCAGCAAATTGCTCAATTAAAGAAGATTTTTGCACTTGGAATGGAATTTCTGTAATCACAATTTGCATTTTTCCTGATTTTTTCTCTTCGATTTCTGCTTTACCTCTCATCAAAATAGCTCCTTTTCCTTGAGAATATGCCTCCAAAATACTCTCTTTATCAAAAATAAAGCCTCCTGTGGGAAAATCTGGTCCTTTAATAAAAGAACACAAATCTTGAGTGGTAGCTTTTGGATTATCTATCAGATAAATTAAAGCATCGCAAACTTCTGATAGATTATGAGGAGGAATATTTGTAGCCATCCCCACAGCAATTCCTAAAGAGCCATTAATAATCAATTGAGGAAGAGGTGAAGGCAAAACTTGAGGTTCTTTTTTAGTGCCATCATAATTTGGCATAAAATCTACAGTATTTTTTTCAATATCTCTTAAGAGCTCTTCACCAATTTGAGAAAGTCTAGCTTCTGTATAACGCATCGCTGCCGGAGGATCTCCATCTATACTTCCGAAATTTCCCTGGCCATCAATTAAGGGATATCTAAGAGAAAAATCTTGAGCCATTCTTGTTAAAGCATCATAGACAGGAATATCACCATGAGGATGATATTTTGCTAACACTTCACCTACGGTAGCTGCTGATTTTCTAAATTTGGCATTATGTCTTAAACCCATTTCATACATTGCATATAAAATTCTTCTTTGAACTGGTTTTAATCCATCTCTCACATCAGGCAAAGCCCTGGAAACAATAACTGACATTGCGTAATCAATATAAGAGCTTTTCATTTCTTCTGTAATCTCTCTTTTTTTAATGGTACCCCAAAGAGAATTTGATTTTTTTGAATCTCCCATAAATTTTTTATGGTTTTAATAAAACTACCTCCGTTTTATTTTCTGCTAAATCCTTTTTTTTAATATTTAATTTCTCTTTAGGACTAATATCTTTTACTCCCAAATTTTTTAAAAACTCTTCCAATTGCTTTGATTTTTTTTGCAAAACCTGATAAGCCATTGGAATGACAATTTTTGGTTCTATTTGAGAAATGATTTTAGTAGGTTTCTTAGTAGAAATAGTAAAATCTCCTCCAATTGGAACCATTAAAATGTCTATTTGTCCAATTTTTTCTAATTGTTCTTCATTCAATTCTTCCTGACCTAATTTTCCCAAATGACAAACTTTTAAATTTTCACTTTCAATGGTATAAATAGTATTTAATTTTGTTTTTTTTTCATTTCCATCGCAAAAAGACAAAATTCCTTGAAAAAATATTCCTTTTACTTCATATTCTCCAGGTCCTGAAATTAAAAAACAATCTTTTTGTGAAAAATTTATATTATTTTCATTGCCAAATTCTTGAGTGAATAATAAAATATCACAATTTAAAACTTTTTTTAATTTTTTGTTTTCCTTTTTATCAAAAAAGGGAGGATCAATTACAATTTTTACTTTTTGATTTTCATCATTAGATGTTAAAACTTCAAAAAAAGTATTTCCATGCCATACAATCTGCATAAGAGATATGCTATCATATCCCTTGCAAAATTTCAAGAAATAATGTAAATAAAAATTATAAAATTTTCATTTTTATTGAAGTTAGCATATGAAGTTAAAAAAATTAAAACAAATTTTGGATTTCCCAGAACTATTATCTCCACCAAAAGTAGGTGATGTAGTTAGAGGAAAGATTATTAAAAAGGGAAGTTTGTCAATTTATGTTGATTTGGGAAATTTTAAAACAGGAATAATTTATGGAAGAGAATATTTAAAGGCAAAAGAAATGCTCAGAGATCTTAAAGAAGGGGACGAAATTTTTGCCAAAATAATAGAAATAGAAAATGAAGAAGGTTATGTTGAGTTATCAGTTCAAGAAGCTCAAGAAGAATTAATTTGGAAAGAACTTTTAGAAAAAAAAGAAAAAGGAGAAAAAATTAAAGTGAAAATTGTGGGAGCCAATAAAGGAGGGTTGGTAACTAAAATTTCTGGACTTTCAGCTTTCATTCCTATTTCTCAATTATCTCCAGAACATTCTCCTCAAATAGAAAATCCACAACCAGCTAAAATTGTAAAAGAACTTCAGAAATTTGTAAACCAAGAGTTTGAAGTAAGAATTATTAATCTCAATCCCAAAACTAAAAGTATTGTTCTTTCAGAAAAAGATTAAATTTAAAATGAAATTTTTAAAAGATGAAGATAAAAACATTTTAATTAAAAATTTATTTTTAATATTTCTTATTTTTTTTCTTGCTTCTTTACTTTTTGCCATTTTTGGGGGATCATTACCTGAAAAAAAGAAAATTTCTCTTACCCAACTATCAAGAGAAATTAAAGAAAATAAAGTAAAAAAAATTGTCGTTTCTGATTCTGAATTGATTATCTTTTATAAAGATGATTCTCGAGCTTTCTCAAGAAAAGAACCAGATCTTGCTTTATCTGAAAGTCTGAGAAATTTTGGATTGGATGAAGAAGAGATTTCTCAAGTAGATATTGAATATAAAGCTCCTTCTCAAATTTTAAATTGGTTAGGACCGCTTTTTTTTACTATCTTACCTTTTTTACTTTTGCTTTTGTTCTTTTCTTTTCTTTTTAAACAAACAAAAAGGGGAGCTTCTCAAATTTTTGATTTTACCCAGGTAAGACCCAAATTATTTGGACCTGGAAGAAAAATGAAAGAAAAAATCACTTTTGATAAAATAGGAGGATTGAAAGAGGCTAAAGAAGAGTTAGAAGAAATTGTAGACTTTTTAAAATCTCCACAAAAATACTTGGAAATGGGAGCTAAAATTCCAAGAGGAGTTTTGTTAATAGGGCCTCCAGGAACGGGAAAGACAATGTTAGCAAAAGCGGTAGCTAATGAAGCTCAAGTGCCTTTTTTCTCAATTTCGGGTTCAGAATTTATAGAGCTTTTTGTAGGTGTTGGAGCTAGCAGAATTAGGAGTCTTTTTGAACAAGCAAGAAGAGCTAAAAACGCAATTATTTTTATAGATGAAATAGATTCTATTGGAAAAATAAGAGGTGTTGGAGTAACTGGAGGTCACGAAGAAAGAGAACAAACCTTAAATCAATTGTTGGCTGAAATGGATGGAATTGGAAGAGAAGAAAATTTAATTGTTATGGGAGCAACTAATAAACCTGAGGTTTTGGATCCAGCTCTTTTAAGACCAGGAAGGTTTGATAGAAGAATTGTTTTAGATTTGCCAGATATTAAAGAAAGAGAAGAAATTTTGAAAATCCATTGCCAAGGAAAGCCATTAGCTGAAGACGTCAATTTAAGAGAGATAGCCGAGAGAACTCCAGGTTTTTCGGGAGCTGATTTGGCAAATGTTGTTAATGAAGCTGCTATTTTAGCTGCCAGAAAAAATAAAACAAAGGTTTCCCAAAATGAATTGATAGAATCAATTGAAAAAGTTTTACTTGGACCCGAAAGAAAAAGTCATATTTTGTCAAAAAAAGAAAAAGAAATCTCTGCATATCATGAAGCAGGTCATGCTTTAGTTTGTGCATTTTTGCCCAATACAGAACCTATTAGGAAAATTTCTATTATTAGCAGGGGTCAAGTAGCAGGTTATACTCTAAAGACTCCAAAAGAAGAAAGAAAGATTAAGACAAAATCTGAATTTTTAGCTGAAATGGCAACTTTATTGGGAGGCTATTGTGCAGAAAAAATAAAATTTAAAGAAATAAGCACTGGAGCAAGCAATGATTTAGAAAGAGCAACTATTTTGGCAAAAAAATTAGTTACAGAATATGGAATGTCCTCTTTGGGTCCTATCTCTTTTGGCGAAAGACAAAGATTAGGATTTTTAAAGTATGAAGTCGAATACCGAACTTATTCCGAAAAAGTAGCTGCAAAAATTGACAAAGAAATTGAAAAGTTTATTAAGCAAGCCCAAAATAAAGCTACTGAGATATTAAAGAAAAACAAAAAATTGCTTGACAAAATTGCTCAAAGATTGATTGAAAAAGAAACAATAGAAAAGGAAGAATTTGAGAAAATAATTAAAGAAGAAAAAGAAAAATACCAGAAAATGGACCAAAAAGTAAAAAAAGAGGTTAAAAAGAAAAAACCTTTAAAAATTGATTTAAAAAAGTTATAAATAAATAAAGGGGCGTGTAGCTTAGTGGCAGAGCGGGGCCCTTATAAGGCCTTGGTCCAGGTTCGATTCCTGGCACGCCCACCAACTAAAGGTTTTTTTATTTTAAAAGGGATTATCAAAAATTGTATCATTATATCTATACAAAACAGTATCAAAAATCGCTGCTATCAGATATTATCAAAAAACCTGATATTTTTATTTGCTTTCAACAAATCCAATAAAGGGGGTTGACTAAATGAAAAAAGTGGAATAAAATATTAATATTATGAAGATCAAGGTTAATAAAGAAAAGTGTATTGGATGTGGAATGTGTGCAAGTTTGGTGCCAGATGTTTTTGAATTAGATGAAAAAGAAAATAAATCAAGAGTGAAAGAAGGAGTAGATTTAAAAAAGTATGAAAAAGAAATTGAAGAGGCTATTGAAAGTTGTCCTGCCAGAGCTATAGAGAAAGAATAAAATTTATAAGGAATGAAGTTTTATTACTTGACCCTTTCTTGGATTTATCGATGGTATGGAAAGAAAATGTGCAAAGAATGTGAAGGTTTTATTAAGCCTTTTTCTAAAATTTTAGATTTGGGTTGTGGTTCTGGAATAATTGCTAAAGAATTTCAAAAACATTTCAAAAGTGAGTTGATAGGAATTGATATTATAGAAAATTTAGTAGAAAAGATTCCTTTTAAAAAATTTGATGGTGAATTTATTCCTTTTCCTCCAAAAAGTTTTGATGTAGTAATGATAAATTTTGTTTTACATCATTGTAGAAATCCTCTTCAGCTTTTAAAGGAAGCAAAAAGAGTAGGAAAGGAAATTATTGTTTATGAAGATTTACCTGAAGGTCTTTTAGGAAAATTGTTTTGTAAAATTCATGGTTTTACTTTTTCAAGTATTTTTCAAAAGGAAAAAAATCAAAATTTTAAAACAGAAAAGGAATGGAAAAAAATTTTTGATAAATTAAAATTGAAAATTATTTTTAAAAAAAGAGTGGCAAATTTTCCAGTAAAAAAACAATTATTTATTTTGCGCACGTAGTTCAGCGGTAGAACGCCTCTCTGATAAAGAGGAGGTGGTAGGTTCGACTCCTACCGTGCGCACTAAAAAAATTTTTAAAATGTCTCTTTCTTTCTCTATTTTGTGTCGAGGTAAAGGTTCTTTTTATCAATTAGAAAGAGGTTTTAAAAAACTAAATTATAAGGCTAATTTAGTCTCCATAAGTGAAGGAAAGGAAAAAAGAGTATTTGGCTTGTCAAGGTGATATTGTAATTGGAATTGGGTCTTGGAGAGATTGGGTTTTTATTTATGAAAAGCCAAAAAAATTAGGGAAAAAAGTCTTCCCTTGGCTAGTCTCAGATGACAAAGTTTTAAATTTTGTCGCAAAAATGAATAGGGCTCCAGTAATTTTTACTACCAGTAAATTTTGCAAAAAAACTTTTATTAAGGCAGGAGTAAAAAAAGAAAAAATTGAGATAATTTATGAAGGAATAGATACCGATTTTTGGAAACCTTTACCTGAAAGAAAAATTAAAAAAATAAGAGAAATTTTAGAATTAGAAAAAAATAAAGTAATTTTGTTAACTATTGGAGGAGATGGAACAAGTAAAGGAGCTCAAGAAACCTTTTAGATGGAAAAATGCTATTGGGTATTTAGTTGATGGAGTAAAAGCTAATGTAAAAGAATTAAGAGAAGCTTTAAAAAAAATTAATTGAAAATGAAAAATTAAGAAAAGAAATGGGAAAGAGAGCCCGTCTTCATGTTATAAAAAATTTTGAAGCTAAAAAAACTGCAAAGATTTTTACAGAAAAATTAAAAAGATTCCTCTCCTAAAATTCCTCTTTTAATTTCTCTTACTTGAAGTTTTTTTGGTTTAAATTCTTCTTTTAAATATTCAAGAGCTTTATAAGGCATGCTTTTTTTGCCACAAGTGAAAATATCAACAGCCAAATAATTATATTCTGGCCAAGAATGTAAAGCAATATGACTTTCGGAAACTAAAATAACCCCAGTAATTCCTTGGGGTTTAAATTTATGAATAGAAACTTTTAAGGGAGTGCTTTGAGCTTTTTTTGCTGCACAAATTAAAATTCTTTTTAATTCTTTTTTACTTTCAATTTTTTTTCCATACCAAAACTCGGCTATCAAATGAAGCCCGAGATATGAACAATTGGGAAAACAATTTTTTAAAACGCATACATTATCTCTCTTTGTTTTTTGAAACATATTTTTAAAAAGGTTAACTGTTACCCTGGAAAAAAATTTCCAGAGCCCCCTCCTGACAAATTTTGCCAGGGAAAAACAAAGAGCTAAAAAAACAGTTAACCTTTCTTTTAAATTGTTAAAGAACCTTTTAATTTCTTTTTAAATTCTCTCTGATTTTTCTCAACTTTTGCCTTTGGCTTTTCTTTATATTTTTTTATTTGAACTTCTAACTCATCTTTTACTTCATTTATTGCTGATTTTAAATTTTCATTAAAAGCTGTTGCTCTTAAAATTTTTTTTGGAAATTGAACTTGACATTCAGCATAAAAAACTTTTCCCTTTTGGTGATGTAAACTTGGTCTTCCTATTTCTACTTCAACTATAATTTCTTTTTTCTTTTCGCCAAAAAAATTATTAAAATATTGTTTAGTGTAAAATATTTTACAAAATTTTTCAAGAGACCCAATCTTTTTTTTAATATATTCTTTTAAAGATGGTGTCAAGTTAAAATTTTTGGTCTTAATTGTTATTTGCATTTTTAAAAAAATAAAACCCCATTTTCGATGCCATTTTAAATAGCATCTAAAAATGGGGTGAGAAAGCCACCTTAAAAATTTTATTTTTTCTTAGAAGATCTTTTCTTGGTGGCTTTCTTTTTAGAAGCTTTTTTCTTTTTTGCCATTTTTAAAGAGCTTTATTATATAAAACGACCTTTCTTTAATTAATTTTCTCATATTTTTTTACTTTTTGTCAAGTCATCATCCATATCCAATAAAGTAGTGGTAAAAACATTACAAAGCAGTAGAGAGAAGAGAAAGGAAAAACATAAGTTAGTATCAAGGAATTATCTATAGTAGTGAACTACTTTAATTTCAGGACCTATTTTTTTAAAAATAAAAATTAAAATTACACCGACAAAAAAACCAAATATATGACCAAGAAAAGTACCAGCTGTATCTTCTAAAGAAAGAACAAAATAAAGAAACTGAGTCAAAAACCAAAATATCGTATAATATATACAAGGAAGATTTATCACTTCCGCTTTACCTAATCTACCTGGAAGAATTATTAGTAAGAAACAAGCAATAGAATTTTTAGGATATAAAATTAAATAAGCACCTAATAATCCAGAAATTGCAATTGAGCTTCCTACTAAAGGAACTTCTTGTAAGGGTGAAAAAAATGAATAAAGAAGAGCACCAATTGCTCCAACTAAAAAATAAAAAACTAAAAAGCGAAATTTCCCTAAAATTAATTCGATATTTGGACCCAACAACCATAAAAACCACATATTTAAAATTAAATGAAAAATTCCAATATGAATAAAAGAAAAAGTGAAGAGTGATAATAAATTTCCTTTTTTAATCATTTTTGGCACAATTCCAAATTCTGAGAAAATATTTCTTTTAATTTTTTCTTTAAATTGAATTTCGTATTTTTTTGTGCCTTCAGATTGAGCTATAAAATAAGGAATGCATTCAAAATATTTTTTTTCTTCTAAGGTACCGTTGTATGTGCATTTTTCTTTCATTTGTTGAAAAAAAATGTTAGCTTCTTTTTTGCTTAAATTATTAATGTAAACTTGAAAAAAAATATAGGCAAAAATAGTAAAAATTATTAAAACAAAAGTAATACTTTTAACTGAAATACCTACGCCTTCTCTATCAAATAGAGGAAATAAAAGCATATTTTAACTTTTTTCATTTTAACTTTTTTCTCAGTTAATTTAAATTTTTATCAGAAAAAGGAAAAGTTTCTTTTAAATACCGTTTTTTTAATAAAGTGTCAAATTTAATGTTATTAGGTCATTTAATAAAATCTAAATAAAAGATGATAATATGAATTAAAACTTAGTCAAACTATTGAGCCTTCTTTTGAGAAAATGTTAGAATTAAAGCTAAAAGAAAACTAAAAAATAAATTTTTAAAAAAATTAAAAATGAAAGAATTTTTTGAAAAAGAAAGAACATCAAAGAAAGAAATTCCTATAGAAAATGAAAAAATTTCCGAAGACCACTGGTTTAAAATCGGAGAAGAACTATATAAAAAATTAGGTGAGGTTCCTGACCCTTTACAAATCAGAGCTCAAGCTATTATTGAAGCCTTTCGTATCCCCTCTTTTCCTTATTCTTCTATTGAAAAAGGTGAAAGAGGGAAAAAAGAAAAAGAAAGAGACAAAATAATTGCTGAATATCTTACTAACAGACCTGGTGTTTGGATAGACAGAGAAAAGGGTATCATTTCTCTTGATTTTAGAGACATGTATCCAGAAGGACTACCAAGAAAATTGAAAAAGGCTCTCTCTCCAGATACATTAGAAATAATGGAAACTGAATATGAACATCTCAAAGAAATTAACCCAGAGACAGAAAACTCTATTGAAGCTGATTGTCCAATTCATTATTTTAGACTACCTGGAGGAGTTGATCTTTTTATGAAGGGGTATATTCATAATAAAATTTGGCAAGAAAGACACAGCAAATTCCTTCAAAAAATGAACAAAAAAGCCAAAGTAATTTGTATTGAAGGTCGTCATTCTATTCCCTTTGGAGAAAGTCTTGAACTCCTTTGGAGTCACCCTGACTTTCAATTTGGTCATTATGACAAACTAATGAAAGAAGCAGTTAAGGAAGGATTTAGAGGTCTTTTCACTGAAGTTGATGCCAGAGATGTGTCAAAAATTCGTATGGATGTAGTTCGGAAGAAAAGGAAGCTTATTTTTCCTGATTTACCGAGTACTTTCTTTTTAGAATTCTTTAAATTTTTAGAAACCCAACATCCTCAACTTAAAGAAGAAATTGAGACTCCTGAAAAGCTAAAAGAATATCTCATTGATTTATCAACTACATATGTGGGGATATTTAAAAGAAGGAAGAAAAGAATTTTTTACAAAGGAAAACAATACACGAGATTTCCTTACATTACAAAAGAAGGAAAAACCTCTTTTAAGCCTACTCTCCTTGAGCTTGGTCAACATCTCTTTTCTGATGCTTTAGCTGCAATCAAACTTCATTTAATTGCCAGACTAATGGCAGAAGGCAAAATTGAAAAAGGCCCCATTATTGATTATCAAGGAGCAGGTCATTTATCCAGCAAAACATTTTTTCTAAAACACCCTGAATATGCAATGGAGGTAGTATTAAGAAACATTCATGAGTTGATGGCAGGAAGAGTAAAGAAAGGCGAAATATCTGAAATCTGTGATATCTTTAAAAGACCAGATTGGGAAGAAGCAGTTAAAGAAATTGCCAAACTTGTCTTTAAAAAACCTTCTCCAGACAGAGAAAAACTTTTAGATATAAAGATTGACTTTTTAAAAACCTTCAATCTTGATCCTAAACAAATTATCCCTTCCGATGAAAAAATTGAAAAAATAAGAGAGAAAATAAATAAATTAATCACAAAAGAAAAATAAAAGTAAAAAACCTTCAAGGCTTGACAAATGTTTTTTGTTTTGATAAAAATTATAAAATTTTATGAAAATGACAGAAAAAAATAAAATTGAATTTTCAAATCTCTCAACCAAGAAGGTAGTAATGGGTATGGTGATGTCTTTTTTGTCCTTCTTGGTTGAGGGAGGATTTAAATAAAAAAATTGAAAAAAATAAAAACTAAAAATCCCCCCTCAACCGGGGGGATTTTTAGTAAAAAACAATGCTTACTTTCGCTTTTGGTTTTCCCAGACTTGGAAAAAAAAGAGAATACAAAAGAGCAATTGAGAGTTTTTGGCGAGGAAAAATTGAAGAGAGAGAGTTGAAAGAAGAAATTTTTAAATTAGAAAAAGAAAGACTAAAAACCTATGAGGAATTTGTTGATAAATTTCCGGTAGGGGAGATGACATTTTATGACAATATTTTAGATACTGCAATAATGGTAGGTTTGTATAAAGTTAAAAATTTAAAAGAATATTTTGAATTGTGCAGAGGAAATAAAGCCCTTGAATTAACAAAATGGTTTAATACCAATTATCATTATTTGGTTCCCGATTTTCCCAAAAATTTTAAAATAGAAAATTTCAAATTATTTTGGAACAAGCCAAAAGAAGAATTTTCAAAACATCAAAAAGGAATTCCTTATTTGATAGGTCCTTTTACTTTTTTGAAACTATCAAAAGGAGTCTCAAAAAAGAATTTTGAAAAATATCTTTTTGCTTTGAGTGAAGTTTATTGTCAAATAGTAAAGGATTTTAAAGAAGTTCAAATAGATGAACCAGCTTTTGTCTTAGATATTACTCAAAGAGAAGTAAAATTAATCAAAAAAGTTTACAAAAAAATTGGTGCTAAAAATCCAAATATTTTTATTTTTACTTATTATAATAGCGTTGATTTTTTGGAAAAATTATATGATTTACCCATAAAAGGAATTGGATTAGATTTTGTCAATGGAAAAGAAAACTTTTTAAAGATAAAAAAATATGGCTTTCCAAAGAATCTCATTTTAATTTGTGGTTTAATTCAAGGAAGAAATATTTGGAAAACAGATATTTTAAATAGCTTAAATTTTTTGAGACAAATAGAAAAATATAGCAAAAATTTAGCCATTTCTAACGCCTGTCCTCTTTATCATTTGCCTGTTTCTCTTGAGGGGGAAAAATTTAATAAAAAAATTTTAGAAAAAATTGCTTTTGCTAAAGAAAGATTAAAAGAGATAAATCTTTTGGAAAAAGTTTTTTCTGGAAAAGAAAAATTTCCAAAAAAAAGAAAAAAGAAAAGTTATTTTTGGGAAAATCCTCAAATAAGAGAAAAAATTAAAAATTTGAAAGAAAAAGACTTTGAAAGAGACCTTCCTTTTGAAAAGAGAATTAAAATTCAAAGAAAAATTTTAAATTTGCCTCTTTTTCCAACAACTACTATTGGAAGTTATCCTCAAACCGAAGATGTAAGAGAAAAAAGGAAAAAGTTTAAATTGGGCAAAATTTCAAAAAGAGAATATCAAAAATTTATTAAAGAGAAAATAAAAGAGACAATAGCCTTTCAGGAAAAGTTGGGTTTAGACGTTTTGGTTCATGGAGAATTTGAAAGAACAGATATGGTGGAATTTTTTGCCCAAAAATTGAAAGGATTTTTGACCACAAAAGAAGGTTGGATTATTTCTTATGGAACTCGCGTTTACAGGCCTCCAATAATTTATGGAGACATTAGCAGACCAAAACCTATGACCTTAAATGAGATTGGTTTTGCTCAAAGTTTGACAAAAAAACCTGTAAAAGGAATGCTTACAGGGCCTGTGACTATTTTGGCTTGGAGTTTTGTTAGAGAAGATATTCCTATTTATGAAATTGCCTTTCAAATTGCTCTTTGTTTGCAACAAGAAATTAAAGATTATGAAAAAAGAGGAATAAAAGTAGTTCAGATTGATGAACCTGCTTTTAGAGAAAAAGCTCCTCTCAAAAAAGAAAAATGGAAAGAATATTTTGATTGGGCAACAAAGGCTTTTAATTTGGCCTCAAAGTCTAAACCCGAAACCCAAATTCATTGTCATATGTGTTATTCAGAATTTGACCAAATTATTGACTATATTTTAAAAATGAATTTTGATGTCTTTTTGGTAGAAGCTGCCAGGAGTAGGGGAGATGTTATTGAGTGTTTTAAGAGAAAAAAATTTAAAAAACAAATTGGTTTTGGAGTCTGGGATATTCATTCGCCTATTGTTCCTACAGTTAAAAAAATGGAAAAGATTATAAATTTGGCATTAAAATTTTTCCCAAAAGAAAATCTTTGGCTTAATCCAGATTGTGGTTTGAAAACAAGAGAATGGGCAGAAACAGAACTTGCTTTAAAAAATTTAGTTAAATTAGCTAAAAAATTAAGAAAAAAATATCAAAGAAAAGAAAATTAAAAAATGAAAATTATAGATATTTACAAGAAAAATTCTCTTGTTTTTTCGGTAGAATTTTCACCTCCGAAAGATAAAAACGGAAAAAAGAAAATTTTTGAGATATTTAAAGCTCTTAAAAAATTTCCCATTAAATATTTTAGTCTCACTTGCGGAGCTTTAGGAAGTAAGGAAAGAGATATAATTGAAATTGGACTTTTATTAAAAAAGAAATATCAGCTTGAAGTTCTTTTACATCTTATTGGACGGAATAAGTCAAAAAAAGATATTGAAAATTTTTTAATAAAAATGAAAAAGAGAAAACTCCAAAATATTTTAGCTTTAAGGGGAGATTTAAAAATTGATAAAAAAGAGAAAGATTATTATTTTCAAGGTATAAAATATGCTTTTGAGATAGTAAGACAAATTAAACAAAATCAAGGAGATTATTTTTGTGTTGGAGTGGCAGGCTATCCTGAAGGTCATCCAGAATGTCCTGATTTTGAAAAAAATTTGGAATATTTAAAAATTAAAGTTCAATGTGGAGCTGATTTTGTAATTTCTCAAGCCTTCCTTGATGTTGAAAAATTTTTGAAATTTAGAGAATCTGCTCTAAAAAAAGGAATAAAAATTCCCATTGTCGCTGGAGTTTTTCTGTTAAATAAAATTTCAGATGTCAAATTTCTTTCTCAATTTCTTAAAATAAGTGTCCCCAAAAAACTTAAAGAAAAAATGAAAACCAAAAAAGACGACAAAGAAGAAATTAAAAAAATATTTGAAGAATTTAATTTTTCTCTGGTTGAAAAATTAATTAAAGAAGAGGTTTGTGGTATTCATTTTTTTACAATGAATCGCTTAGAGCCTACTTTAAAAATTTTTGAAAAATTATGACAAAAACAATTTCCCAAATAAATGAAAAAATTAAAAAAGGAAAAGTAGTAGTAGTCACAGCAGAAGAGATGATAAAAATAGTCAAAAAATATGGAATTAAAAAAGCAAGTGAGAAAGTAGATGTAGTAACTACGGGAACTTTTGCTCCTATGTGTTCAAGTGGAATGATTATAAATATTGGAAAAACAAATCCAAGAATAAAGTTGGGAGGAGGGGAATGTTTTCTTAATGGCGTGCCAGCTTATTGTGGTTTAGCAGCAGGAGATATTTTTCTTGGAGCTACAGCTCTTCCTTTATCTGATCCAAAAAACAATCCTCATCCTGGAAAATTTAAATATGGAGGAGCCCATGTTATTCATGATTTTGTTGCCAAAAAAAATATTAAACTTTCAGCTAAAGCTTATGGAACAGATTGTTATCCGGCAAAAAAATTAGAAAAATTTATAAACATTAATGAGGTAAAGGATGCTATTCTTTTTAATGTAAGAAATTGTTCTCAAAACTACAATGTCGCGGTAAATTTGGGCCAAAAGACTCTTTATACTTATATGGGGGTTCTTTTGCCAAAATTGGGAAATGCAAGTTATTGTAGTGCGGGACAACTTTCTCCTCTTTTAAATGATCCTTACTATGAAACAATTGGTATTGGCACTAAAATTTTTTTGGGCGGAGGAATAGGATATATTGTAGGACCTGGAACCCAACATCGTCCTCAAGTAAAAAGAGCAAAAAATGGAATTCCCTTAGAACCTGCTGGGACTTTATCTGTAAGAGGAAATTTAAAACAAATGAAACCTGAGTGGTTAGAACCTGTAAGTTTGTTAGGTTATGGAGTCTCTTTAAGGGTAGGAATTGGAGTACCAATACCAATTTTAAATGAAAAGATAGCCAAATTTACCGCAATAAAAGACGAAGATATATTAGCTCCTGTAGTTGATTATAGCCAAGAATATCCTTATTTTAAAAAAACTAAAAAATTAGGGTTTGTAAATTATAAAGAATTAAGATCGGGGAAAATAAAAATTTTAGGAAAAGAGGTTTCCACTTTTGGACTTTCAAATTATCAAAAAGCAAAAGAGATAGCTTTAATTCTTAAAAAGTGGATTAAATCTAAAAGATTTTTCCTTACAGAATGTGTTGAAAGATTACCTTTATCTGAAAGATAAATTTTTAAAATTTTATGGAAAAATTTTATCGTCTCTGGACACCATATCTTCAGAGTTTTAATCTTGTCTTTAAAGAAACAGACATTCAAATATATTCAAGAGAAAATCTCATTGAAAAAGCTAAAATAGTTCTTTTAAAATATCGCTTCTTAATTGAAAATTATGGAAAGAAAAATCCTCTTTTTTTAACAACTTTGACACCTTATCCAGAAGATAAAAAAGCTCCAGAAATCATTCAAAAGATGATTAAAGAAAGCAAAAAAGTAGGGGTAGGTCCTATGGCTTCAGTAGCAGGAGCTATTGTAGATTTTATTGGAAAAGAACTTTTATCAGAAACAAAAGAAATAATAATAGAAAACGGAGGTGATATTTTTATAAAAGCCAAAGAAAGAAAAAAAATTGGAATTTGGTGTGGAAAGCTAGCAAAAATTAAAAAAATTGTCTTTGAGATCGAACCAAAAGATACACCTTTGGGAATATGCACTTCTTCAGCTAAAATTGGTCATTCTCTTAGTTTTGGAAACACTGATGCTACTACAATTTTAGCCAAAAATGCTACTTTAGCGGATGCTTGTGCAACAAAAGTTGCTAATATAGTAAAAAGTGAAAGAGATATAATTGAAGGAATTAAATTTGCTAAAAAAATTCCTGGAGTGAAAGGAGTAATAATTGTGATTGGAAATAAAATTGCCTGCTGGGGCAAAATAAAAAATCTTAAATTTTTGGTTTAATGAAAGATGAAGTTAAACTAAAAGTTCAAAAAAACCCACCAAGAAATTGGTGGGTTTTTAGAAAAATGTTCACTTCGGATCTTTATCCTTTTTCTCTTTTCTTTCTCCAGCAATCTTTACAATATACAGGTCTTTCCGGAGAAGGTAAAAATGGCAATTCAGTAATTTCCTTTCCACATTCTGCGCACTTCCAATTTCCTTGAAACATTTTTCTCTCAAATTTTGGTTTAAATTTCTTGAAAGCCATATTTACTTTGTAAAAATAAAAACGACCTTTTCCCACAGGTCGCTATTTTATATATAGCAACTCCGCGGTTTCGATTTTAATTTTAACAAATTTATTTAGCAAGTCAAGTGGAAAAGTCCAATAACTTTTTTGTGTTTGTTTTCATTAAAAGCTTTTATTGCTTTGTCAGTAATATCAATAATCAATTCAATTCCTTTTTCTTTAATAAAATTTTTAGTTTCTTTACCAACTTTAAGCACTCCAAATTTTCCAGTCCCAATAACAATTATCTCTGGCTCTTTCTCTATTGCCCTTTTTACGTCCTCAATTCCAACATAATGTCCTTGATTTCGCCACCATTTCAAAACTTCTCCTGTCCACCAAACCTCAACATCAAAATTATAAGTTTTGCCATCAATATCAATAGAACCAAACTGGTATTTTTCAATCATATTTACTCAAACTCAATTATTGTCATTTCTGGAAAAGAATTAATTCTTATTGGTAAAAAAGTTTCTCCTATTCCTCTATTAACATACATATAAGTAGAATTTTCTTTAAAAAGACCCCTTTTGTATTTTTTGTCATATTTTAAAGGTAAAATCAAATCGCAAAAAATAGGAATAGCAATTTGACATCCGTGAGTGTGACCTACCAAGATTAAATCAAAATTTTTTTCTTTTACCTTTCTAAAAATTTCAGGAGAATGGGCTAATAAAATTTTTGGAAAATTTTCTTTTTTTACATTTTCCATTGCTTTTTCAATATTATCATAACCTAAATGAGGATCGTCTACACCAACAAGGTAAATAAAGCTTTCGTCTTTTTTTATTTTTTTTGATTCATTATTTAAAATTTCAATACCACTTTCTTTTAAAAGCTTTTTTAATGTTTTAAAATTTTTATTTCTGTGGTCATGATTTCCAAATACTGCAAAAACTTTTCCTTGATAATTTTTAGAAAGCTCTTTCCAAAATTTTTGACAAGATTTTAAATCTCTTGTTTCCCAATCAACAATATCTCCAGTAATAAAAATAAAATCTACATTCAGTTGACTTAAAATTTCTAAAATCTTTCTTTCTTTTTTGCCAAAATTTTTAGAATGAAGATCAGAAAGATGTAAAATTTTTAAATTTTTAAAAGAAGGTGGCAAATTTTTTATTTTAACAGAAACTCTCTCTAATTTAATCATTTCAGGCTCAATAAAAACTCCCCAAAAGAAAGTTAAAACCAAAACACCAAAACAAAAAAAAATTATTTTCTTCATTCTTTGTGAAATTTTTATAATAGCTTTTTATTTTTTTGTTATTAAAATTAAACGAATTATTAACCAAAGCAATATTAAAACAACAATTATTAAAACCACCGGCAAAAGCCAAGGATACCTTTCTGTAAAAGGAGGTGGGGGAGGTAAGGTCTCTTTAAAAAGAGGATTTTTTATTTGATTTCCTAATGTTGCTTGGGGAAGTTCTTTTATTTCCAAATAAGGAAAAAGAGCTTCAATATCGTATTCTGGAAAGTGAGCTTTTGAATTTCCATAATAAAGTTTATAGGTCTTTGAGGGCTCATATTTAAATAAAAGCTTTCTCAAAATTCCAGATACAGAAACCCCGGTAATATTTATTGGTTTGTTGTCTTTGTTAAATATTGTTAATTTTAAATAGCGGAAATTTGACTCTGGATAATCAATTTCTAATTTTGAACCAGTAAATTTTGGAGTAGAAAAAGAGAAAATAATATCACGATGTTTAATTACTTTCCAGGTTTTTTTGTCATTGCTTCCCTCCAAAGCAATTTCTCTACTAAAATTAAAATCTGGGGTTTTAATTTTTAAAGAATTACTAGGAAGACCTTTGTGTTTTAAATCTACAATAATAAAGCTTGTTTTATATTTTTCATTTACTCCCTTATCAATTATTTTGGCAGAATAATTAACTTTTTTAGCAGGCTTTTTTTCTATTTTATAAACCTCAACTCCAACAATTTTTAATGGCGTTTCTCCTTTTAAAATTATTTTTACTTTCAAATAACGATAAGTTGATTCTGGATAATTGATAGTAGTTTTTCTTTGAACAAACTCATAAAGAGGAGGGGAATAATCGTAGATTTTTCCTTTATCATTTAAGACAAACCAATTTTCTTGATCATTGCTTCCTTCAATAACTACTTCTCTTTTGAAATTCTTTGAGGTTGTTAAAATTTTAATTTGATTGTGCAAAATTCCTTCTTTTTGAAGATCAACAATAAAAGATTGATATTTGGCAGGAATAAAACCCAAATTTAAAATTTTGGCTGGATAAAATTCTTTTTGATAATATTCTTTTTCAATTAAAAGTTTGAAAGGAATTTCCTCTTTGCCGTCAGCTATTATTCTAATATCACTTAAATTGGGGTTGGCATTTTCAAAAACTTGATTATCAAGAGGCAAAAGCACATAAGTTGGAGAGAAAATGTTTTTTACTTTTATTTCTTTTTGATATTTCCATTTTTTGATATCAAAATCAGCAAATACTAAATTAAAAACGAGAAATAAAAAAATAAAATAAATTGTTCCTAAAAGAAAATTTTTTAAAAATTTCATATCTCAAAGAAAAAATCTTTTATTTTTTCCCGAAACCTAAAATAAAGATAGGCTGTAATTAATAAAATTATACCCAAACTAATATAAGAGGCAACCCGATACAATTCTTTCAATTTAAAAGTGTCATAAAGAAAAACCTTAAAAATCATTAACCATAAAAAACCTAACCCTAAAACTCTCAATTGGGGATATTTAAGAAATATCCCCAAACAAATAATAATTATTGAATAAATTAACCAGATAAAAGAAAGAAGGAAATTTTGAGTCAAAGTTAGATCTTTACCTGGAATATCGTAAAAGATTAACTTTCCTATAATTAATCCAATTAAAACCAAACCTGCTGTCTGGATAGGTTTGTATCTTTTGAAAACCCCAATCAAAGATAGAATTATTGCATATAAAGCCCAAAAAAGAGAAATTGAAAGATTTTTTAGAAATTGAAAATTCTTTATTTTCTCCCAATCTATTCCCAAACATTCTTTGGGTACAAATCCTCTTTTTTGATAATACAAACATCTTTGATAATCATAAATTGTTATTTCAGCTGGTTGTCTTAACTGGACAATCTTTTTATCAAAAAATCCTGAAATTTCAAAACTTAAAATCCAAAAAGTAAGAAAATTAGCCAAAATTAAAAGGGTGGGTAAAACAAATCTTTCTTCAATCTTAATTTCTTTTTTACCCAAATACCAAATATAAGAAGCTAAATAGAAGGCTAAAATGTTAAAAAAGAATACAAAAAATCTTTTGTTAAAAATTGGAGAAAATTCCTCAATTTTCAAACCCATATCCATATCATAGAAAAAGAGCCTTATTAGGGCCAAAGAGAAAACTAATAAAGAAAAATTTCTTAAATGGTAACTTTTCAAACGAAAACCAAGCCAAGAAAGAATTACTCCTTCTGTTGCCCAGGCAATAGTAATCCAATATTGTCTTAATTGAAGAGGAATAGCTATGGTTAAAAACAAAAGTGAAATTGCTGATAAAAATAAGATCAAATTAGTATCTTTTAGCTTCTTTAGATAGGCAAAATAAGCTAAAATAAAATAAAAAAGAGCTAAAATAGCAGCGAAAAATCCTACAAAATTTCTGAAATTTTCAATTAAAATGTCATAGCTCCAAGCAAAATAAACAAAGGCATTAATGGTCATTAATCCTAAATCTTGCCATTCTGCTTTTTTTCTTTGAAGAAAGTGATAAAAGAGAGTAATAAAGACAAAAAGAAGGAAAAAGACAGTTAAAACAAATTGGGTATAAAAGAAATTTTCTGGTTTATAAAAAGCTAAAAACCAATTTCCAAAAGAGAGATAAGTGAAAATTAATCCAAAAAGAGAAAGTATTCTCCAATTTTTAAATGAACAAATACCTAAAATTCCTAAATTTAAAAGAACAATATAACCAAAGAGAACATTGGGATTGGTCTGAAAATTTTTCACTCCTAACATAAAAGGAGTAAAAAAACCACCAATAATTCCAATAAAAGCAATAGGTAAGGCATTATATCTTAAAGATAAAACCCCTGCTGTTAAAGTAACAATTGTCATAAAAAGGAAAGCTAACATTAAATCAATGAGTTGGTATAAATTAAAAGCAGCAAAGGCTGAGAAATATAAAATAGCAATTCCACCCCCAGTTAAAACCTGACTATATTTTGGATATTTTTCCTTAAAATATTCGCCAAGAAAAATTAAAACTATTCCTCCAATTAAACTTCCAATTATCCTTCCCGTAGGTCCTATTCCCCATTTGTCAATGGCATATTTTAAGAAAAATCCAATTCCAATTATCAGAGCCAATACCCCGATTTTGGTTAGCCAATTTGCTCCAAATGTTTTTTCCAGATTTATTTTCTCTTTTGGTAAAGTTTCTTTTTTCTCAGTTGAGATTTCTTTTTCCTCAAGAGGAGGAGGTGGGGGAGGAACAAAAGAAAAAGAAGATATTATCTTTTCCAATTTTTCAATCTTTGCGTCTTGTGATTTTATTTTTCTTTTCAAATCTTCAATTTCTTTTGCTAATTTTTCTATTTTTTGCCAAATTTCTTGGTTTAAAGCCATAAAATTTTAAAAGAGAATTTCAAAACAAACTAAAGGAAAAAGTACTCCTAAAACAATGAAGGGAAATAGTAAGGCAAACAAAAGGCCGAGGGCTAAATATTTTCTTTTTTTCCAAAAATAAAAAATTCCAAAGATCTGACCCACAAGAATTAAAATTAAAAGAATAAAAAATATAAAAAGAGAATGAAAATAAACTTTAAAATAAAAACTAAAAAGATACAACAAAAAATAAACAACGATACTAACTATTTCTGGAGCAAAAAACCCAATTAAAAAATCTAATAGCTTTTGGCCAGATGTGGTATAGAGCTTGGCAGTTTCCAGTTCTCTAAAATCTTTTCTCCTCCCATAAACGACTTCTATACCCTCTTTTACCTCTTTTTCAGGATAACCTGCGGTAATTAATTTTTCTTTTAAAACCTCCTTTGGAAACCTATCTTTGTATTCCCTGAAATAATTTATAATCCTCTCATTGACCATTTTTTAAAAATCATCTAAATAATCTCAAAAAGCTCTCTAGTATTGAGGCTGAGAAAAAGAAAGAGGAATGCTTTTTCATTAAAAATTTTTTTTCTCCCATTTTTGGCACTGGACAACGATAGGGACTTTTATCAGTTCCTTTTCCTATACAATCTAAATTTGAACCAATTTTAACTAATCTTCCAAAAGCATCTATACAATATTTTCCTTTCTGAGGATATGGTAAATTTACCGCTACACAAAAAGATTTCTTTGAACTATAACAAGAAAGTTTGAGAATTCCTCCTTGAGTTTTTCTAATGTCTTTTTCTAAAGCTTCAAAGTAGTCGCCATAAATTGGGTGGTTTTTGTTGAGTCTAAAGTTTTTGCAAAGATTCTCAAAAGAGTGCTCCTCTACAGCCAAAAGTTGGGCAATCGTCATTATTTGATTCATGCTCGCTCTTATTAAACTTTCTTGAGTTCTTGTTTGAGTTCTTTTTTGGGGTTTAATTTGTGCTTCATAAAAGGTTTTAAAGAAAGGACCCAAAATTTCATCAATAGTTTTGTAATTTTGGGGAGCCAAAATCTTTACTGGTTTGTTAAAATTGGAATTTTCAATCAAAAGCTCAATTGAAATTTTCACATTTTCCCCACCAAAAATTTGAGTATTGATGGTTTTTTGGCTTTTAATCTTGTACAACAAATAATCTTTCTTTCCAATCCAAATCTCTGCATTTATCTCTCCTATTTTACTAAAGAAATTCCTCAAGTTATTTTTAATTTCTTTTTCTTCAAAAGCAAATCCCGCTCCATACTCTCTTGACATAATTTCTTCCATTTTCTTTAAAATTTTAACAATCAGTTTTATTGCTTTTTCATTATCTAAGCTCACCAAATAATGATAAACATCTATTCCATTAATTTTTTCATCAGGAAATTCTTTTTTGACCACAAATAATTTTTCTCCAACCAATTTTTCTTTTTTAAAAAATTCCTCTATCTTTTTTTGAATTCTTTTTTGCTTTTCCATCTCTTCTTTCATTTTAGGTGTCAATCCTAATCCTCCTTTTTTAAATATATTAAGGGTAGAAGTTTGATCAATCATTATCCATTGATTTTTAATTTGAGAGAGATCAACTCCAATAGTTTCTAATTCTGGAATCTCCGGAAGAGTAGTTAGTTTAAAAAATACCTTTTCTCCAATTTGTTTTGTTTCTCCTCCCAAGAAAAATTTTGGTCCCATTCCTATTTTAGGTAATATTTTAACGCTCAAACTAAAATCTCCCTCTGAATTTGGTGTTTTTTGACTGTAATCTGTTTTTCCTTTACTAACTAAATTAAAATTAATTTTTCCTTCCTCATCAATTAAGCTAATTGAAAGATTTGTTTTGCTTTCAGCACTTTTTATTTTTGACATTTCCAAAGCCATTTTCTTTAAAACCTCCTCTGGCTTTGGTCTAAATGGATTCCAAAGAGGATCATAAATTCGTGTAGCCAAAAGTCCTATTCCTATAGCTCCCAAAACAAAAACTAAACCTAAAACAAAAATTAAAATAGAAATTTTTCCTTTTGAGCTAAATTTCATAAATATTTTTTAAAATTTATAAAAATTAAAATTTTTTGACCTTTTTGACATTTTAAATAAAAAATTCCAAAATTTCAAGCTAATTCTTCTTAATCTAAATCAATTATTCCATAAATTGCTACTTTCTTTTTTTCTCTCTTTGCCCACCAATAATCACCATATGACCAGTGCCAGAACTCTTTTGGATTATTTGAAAAACCGGCTTTTGTCATTGCCTCAATTAGAATTTGACGGTTCTTTTTTAAATAAATTGGTAATTTTTTAGAATAAGTTTTAGCTGATTCAAAAAAAGGGAGCTTTTTTGTTGTTAATGGGATTTTTCTTCTTTTTTTATTTACAATTCTTACATCAACCGCTCCTCCAGTCATATGACCTGAAGCAAATTTTCCCTTCCAAGGAGCTACAAATTTTTTAACTTCATTTATAATTTTCTTTTGACTCCACTCTGGATAAAATTTTGAGAATTTTTTCACAAAACTTTCAAAAATTTCTTTTTGATACCAAGCTGGTCTCCAAGCTGAATCAACAATTAATCTTAATCCTTTTGGTAAATTCTCTTGGGCCTTATTTAGCATTTCAGCTACTGTTTTCCGGACCAAAACTCCATATTTTTTTAAAATTTTTTGATTAATATTTCCAATTAGAATGTGAGGACAAACTTTTCTGATATCAACCAAAGGTTCTTTGGTATCTTTGATAACAATCATATACAAAGCCATTTTATTTAGCTTTTCTAATCCCGAATAGAATATACTCTTGCTCAAACTGCCTGTTTTTTAGGAGATCCTGAATTTAACAAGAGTCAGACCCCTGTAAATTTTTAGCTTTCCAAAATAAATTCTTTTGTCTTCATTAAAACAATGTTTTCAAATCTTTCTCTTTCTTCTAATTTAGATGAGATATATTTTATTGCCTTTTTCAATTGAGGAAGATGAACATATTCAAGAGCATTTACTCTTCTTCTTGTTTTTTCTAATTCCTCTGCTAAAAAAGAAGCAGTTTTTTGAAGTTCAGCTAATTTTATTAAATCTTCTAACAAAGATGAAATTTTAGCCATTCCCAAATCTAAATTAACTGGGGTGGAAATTGGGCTATAATTTAAAAAATCTCCTTCTTTGTATAGCTCAAAAATTGGGGTCTCAACCCCCATAATATTTTTCTTTTTTATTTCCAAAAAGATTCTTTTTTGAGAGACAGAAAAAATTTCTTCAATTTCTTTATTTCTTAAACTGGCTCTTACAAAAATGAAGTATTTGAAAGCAAAAATTAATTCCTTTTCTATTCTCTCTCTTTCTTTTTTAATTTCTTTCATTACTTTTAAAAATTCTCTCATTAATCCGTCTCTTTTTTTCTTTAAAAGCTTCCATCCTTGCTGAACAATTTTAAGCCTTTTTCTAAGTCTAATTAACTCAATTCGGGTAGGGTTAATTTTCAATCTCATATTTTAAAAATAATTTAAATTTTCCTTTAAAATTTTAATTAAATCTTTAATTTTTACTCTTTTTTGTTCCATAGTATCTCTATCGCGGATAGTGAGATCATCTTTTTTTAAACTCTCAAAATCAATAGTTAAAGCAAAAGGGCATCCAATTTCATCAAACCTCCGATATCTTCTTCCAATAGAACCTTTTTCATCATATTGACAAACAAAAAAGGGTTTTAACATTTGATAAACCTCTTTTGCTTTTTTAACAATCTGTGGATTATTCTTTACTAAAGGCAAAACTGCCACTTTTACTGGAGCAATTCTTTTATCTAATTTTAACAAAATTTCTACCTCTTTTGTTGGCTTTGTTGTTTTTGTCCTTCCTCCCAAAATTTCTTCATATCCTTCGCACAAAAAGGCAAAAAATATTCTCTCTACTCCCACGGAGGTTTCAATTATAAAAGGAAAATATTTTTCTTTTGTTTTTTCGTCAAAATATTTTAGGTCTTTGTGAGAATGTTTTGAATGATTAGACAGATCCCAATCTCCTCTATTGTGAACTCCTTCAATCTCTCGCCAACCAAAAGGAAATTTATATTCAATATCTACCTGTCTTATCGCATAATGAGCCCTCTCTGATTTGGGAACTTCTCTTTTTCTTAAATTTTCCTTTTTAATTCCTAAATTATAATACCAATTTATTCTTTCTTTCAACCACCAATCAAACCATTTTTCTGCTTCTTTAGGATGACAAAACCATTGAAGTTCCATTTGTTCAAATTCCCTTATCCTATATAAAAAATCTCTAGGAGTAATTTCATTTCTAAAAGCTTTTCCAATTTGAGCAACTCCAAAAGGAATTTTTAACCTCATTGAATTTAAAATATTTAAAAAATTAACATAAATTCCTTGACAAGTTTCTGCCCTTAAATAAACAGTAGTGGTTTTATCTTCTACTGGACCTACAAATGTTTTCATCATCAAATTGAATTTGCGAGGTTTTGTCAATTCTCCTCCACATTCTGGACATTTTGAAGTTTTAGAACCTGAAAGAAAAATTTCATCAGAACGAAATCTTTTATGACACGATTTACACTCAACTAATTCGTCAGCAAATCCAGCACTTAAATGACCAGAAGCTTCCCAAACTTTAGGAGACATCAAAATTGCTGAATCTAATCCTACTATATTTTGATGTTTTTTTGTCATTTCATCCCACCAGAGTTTTTTAATATTGTTTTTCATTTCCACTCCCAAAGGCCCAAAATCATAAGAAGATTTCAAACCTCCATAAATTTCTGAAGATTGAAAAACAAATCCTCTTTTTTTACAAAGATTAACGATTTTTTCCATTAAATTATCCATAAAATTTATTTTTATTCTAAAATTGCTTTGATTCTCCTTCTTCCAGCTCCGATACCTTCTTCTTTAATAATTTTAAATTTTCCCAATTCTGAAGTTCTCTTTACATGAGGGCCAGCACAAATTTCTTTAGAAAAATCTCCAATTGAATAGACAGTTACTCTTTCAGGATATTTCTCTTTAAAAAAAGCTAAAGCCCCAGATTCTAAAGCCTCTTTTAAACTCATTTTTTCTTTTTTAACTTCAATATCTTCCTTTATTTTTTCATTTACTAATTTTTCTATTTTTTCAATCTCTTTTGGGGTTAACTTTTTAGGGTGAGAAAAATCAAATCTTAGCCTTTCTGGTGTAATATCAGAACCCAATTGTCTCACATGAGGTCCTAAAATTTTTCTTAAAGCACTATGAAGCAAATGGGTAGCAGTATGCAGTTTTATAGCTCTATAATCTTTTTCTTTTCCTATCCCTCCAAATTTTTTTTCAGCTCCTGCTCTTGAAATTTCTTGATGATGTTTAAATTCTTTTTGAAAACCCTCTCTATCTACCTTTAAACCTTCTTCTTTAGCTAATTCTTCGGTTAATTCTAAAGGAAATCCATAACTTTGATACAAATTGAAAGCTAATTTTCCAGAAAGGACTTTCTCTTTTTTTGATTTTAATTTTAAAAAGTAAGATTTCAACTCTCTTAATCCTCTTTCTAAAGTTTTTTCAAAAACCTTTTTTTCTTTAAAAATCACTTCTAAAATCTCTTTTTCTTTTAATTTCAATTCTGGATAAACTTTTTTGTAAATTTCAATTACTTTTTGAGGTAAAGAGAAAAAAATTTCTTCAGAAAGATTGATTAATTTTCCATATCTTATCGCTCTCCTCAAAACTCTTCTCAAAATATATCCTCTTTCTACATTAGAAGGCAAAATCCCTTCTGAAATTAAAAAAACCGCTCCTTTAATATGATCAGCAATTATTCTTTTGGCTTTAATATCTTTTGTAGGAATTTCCTTTATTAAAGGCAAAAAAAGATCTGTCTCAAAAATAGAAAGGACATTTTGAGACACTTTTGCCAATCTCTCAAGTCCCATTCCGGTATCTATTCCTAAAACAGAAAGTTCTTTTAATGATTTATCTTCTTTACAATAATATTGATTAAAGACCAAATTCCAAATTTCTAATCCTTGAGAGTAAATTTCTGTAGTAGGCCCACAAGGTCCTTCCTTTCCAGTAGGACCCCAAAAATTTTCTTCTCTCTGACAAAACTTCAAATTTCCTTTTTGAGGAGAAAATCCCAATTGAGCCCAAATTTCAGCTGTCTCTTTATCTCTAGGAATTTCTTTGTCTCCTCCAAAAACGGTAACATAATCAATTTTTACTCCAATTGAATCTAAAAATTCCTTTGCAAAAATTATAGCCTCTCTTTTGCCATAACCTCCAAAACTAAAATTTCCCAACATTTCAAAAAATGTTAAATGTCTTTCATCTCCTACACAATCAATATCTGTGGTCCGAAAGCATTTTTGACAAGAGCAAACATTTTTACCAAAAGGAGAAGGTTCTCCCAAATAGTAATTTTTAAATTGTTGCATTCCCGCACTTGTAAATAAAACCGAATTGTCTTTTGGTAAAAGTGAACTTGAGGGCACAATTTTGTGCCCCTTTTTTTCAAAAAATTCCAAAAATTCCTCTCTCAATTGAGTTGATTTCATAAATTTTAGGTGTATCTATCCGCAACAATAGATGCAGCAAATGCTTCAGGTTTAATTTTTGCTTCAAATCCATTTCCTCTAATCAATCCAATTACCTCTTTTATCATATCTTTGGTAATTCCATTTCCTCCAACATCAGCGTGAATATATTGAAACTGCCAATTTTTTGTTAAAATTCTTTTTTGAAGTTCTTCTTTTAAAGAAAGTGCTAATTGGCAAGACAAAAGGACTTCTTCTAAAATTCTCTCTTTCCAACTATAAAATTTTCTCTTTTTATATTTTACTTTTTTTAAAAAAAACCTTCCTCCTTCCTTTTTCCTTAAAATTACTATTGCAATAGGAAATTGGGGTTCTTTGCCTGACGAAGAATCACATCCTACAGTAATTTCATAGAATTTGTCTGGTTTTTGAAAAATATAATTTGAAATTTCCTCAATTACTTGAGAGAAATTTAAGTTTCCTTTTGTTGGATTATAAAAATCTTTATTAAAAAGCTCTTCCATAATTTAAATTATATTTTAAAAGTGGGAAAAAATCAACTACAAAAGGAAAAATTTAATTAAAAATACCACTCCTAAAAACAAAAGGGTGCCAAAAAAAGTAAGTTTTGCTGTAAAATGGGTGTCAAACTTGAAATTGATTGACAAAAGAGTATTAGCTAAAGCTGGAGGAGTAAAAGTTAAAAAAAGAAAAATCAGTTTGTAGGTGTGAGGCAAATCAAAAAACAACAATAAAAAACAACCAATAGATGGTAAAAGAAAAAATTTAAAAAACATTCCCCAAAGATAGATTTTATTAAATTTTTGAAATTTTAAAGAAATACCCACTAAAAAGACAGCCAAATAAATAGCAGTTTTTGAAAGGGTTTTTATAGTTTGAGGAAAAGAAATGGACAAATGAGAAAGAAAAAAAGCAATAATGAAACCATAAAGTAAAGGAAAAGAAAGAGTCTTTTTGAGGGCATAATTTTTTCTTTTAAGATAGAGATTAGACAAATAAATTCCCAAAGAATAATGGATTGTTCCATTAATGAGAGAGCCTAGAGCAGAAAGTGTGGCACCTAAATTACCAAAAAATAAAAAAGAAATAGGAATTCCCAAATAAGCAAAATTTCCATAAGTTGAACAAAGAAAAAGAGCGGATTTTTTTGGAGGTTCAATCTTCATTTTTTTAACCAAATGATAAACCAAAAAACTACTTAAAATTACAAAAAACCCTACACAAAGAGCAAATTCTTTAAAAAATTGATACTTTCTTTCTGTCAAAGAGACCAAAATTAAAAAAGGGAGACCAAAATAAATTAAGTAGTCATTAATGTACCTTTTTAAAATTTCTTTTTTTGACCAAAAACTAAAAAGAAAGCCTATTAAAAAAGAAACAAAGATTTCTATTTCCATAAAAAAGTTTATTTAAAAAATACTAAAATCTCACTTTTTTGGCAATTTTTAAGGAATTGTTGAAATGACTTAAAAGACCTTGCAAAAAACTTGACAAAAGATTGAAAGGGAGGTAAAATTTAGAAAATATGAACAAAACTCAAATAAAAGAAATTTTTAAAATTTTAATGTGCCCCCTCTCTTTAGTTGTTTTGTTAGTTATTATTTTTTAAGGAGGGGGCGAAAGGTTTTTATTTATAAATTAAAGCCCCCTCCAAAAATAGAGGGGGTTTAAACTTTATATATATTTATATATATTTATGGAAAAATTCCCTTTTAAATTTGCTTTTTTTCAAAATAAATTTGTAGAGACGAAGACCGCTAAAATTTCTATAATGACCAATGCTTTACAATATGGAACTGCTGTTTTTGGAGGAATTAGAGGATATTACAATAAAAAGAAAGGAGCTATTTTTCTTTTTAGAATTGAAGATCATTATAAAAGACTTTTAAATTCTTTAAAAATTTTGGGTGTCTCTTTAAATTATTCTTTAGAAAAACTAAAAGAAATTACCATAGAGTTAGTAAAAAGAAACAAACCAAAAACAGATATTTATTTAAGACCTTTCGCTTATGCAGGAAGTTTACAGCTCTCTCCAAATTTAGCTAGAGATAAAATTTTTGATTTTTTCATTTATATGATTCCTTTGGCAGAATATCTTTCAGTAGATAAAGGATTAAGAGTGATGGTTTCTTCTTGGCTGAGAATCCCAGATACTGCTATTCCTGCCAGAGGAAAAATTGCGGGAGCTTACATTAATTCTGCCTTGGCAAAAAAAGAAGCTACAGATAGAGGTTTTGATGAAGCCATCTTTTTGACTCAAGATGGTCATGTCTGTGAAGGTTCAGGTGAAAATCTTTTTATTGTCAGAGACAATACCTTAATTACTCCTCCAGCTTCTGAAGAAATTTTAGAGGGAATTACCAGAAATACGGTAATTAATTTAGCTAAAGATTTAAAATTAAAAGTAGTTGAAAGAAAAATTGACAAAAGTGAGCTTTATTTGGCACAAGAAGCTTTCTTTACTGGAACTGCAGTCCAAATTGCTTGGATTAAAGAAATTGATGGAAGAATAATTGGAAATGGAAAAAGAGGAAAAATTACCCAAAAATTACAAGAATTATTTTTTGAAATAGTCAGAGGAAATAATAAAAAATATAGTCCAAAATGGTGCACAAAAGTAAAAATTTAATTTCAGGAGGAGAAGCAATAATTAGGTCTTTAATTGATCTGGGGGTAAAAGTAATTTTTGGAATTCCAGGAGGAGCTCTTTTGCCAACTTATGATGTTTTGTATTCCTTTGAAAAAAAGAAAAAAATAAAACATATTTTGTGCAGGCACGAACAAGGAGCAGCTCATGCAGCTGAAGGTTATGCCAGAGCCTCAAGAGAAGTTGGTGTTTGTATGGCTACCTCAGGACCAGGAGCTACTAATTTAGTCACTGGCATTTGTAATGCCTATATGGATTCTGTCCCCATTGTTTGTTTAACTGGACAAGTACCCACTCCAGTTATTGGTACCGATGCCTTCCAAGAAGCAGATATTATTGGAATTACAGCTCCCATTACCAAATGGAACTATCAGATAACAAGCGCCAAAGAAATTCCAGAAATTTTAGCTAAGGCTTTTTATATTGCAAAAACAGGAAGACCAGGACCTGTCTTAATTGATTTACCTAAAAATGTCCAAATAGAAAAAATGGAATATTATCCCCCTCCAAAGAAGGTTTTTATTGATAGTTATCAGCCCACATTAAAGCCCCATATTAAACAGATAAAATTGGCAGCAAAATTGCTAAATGAAGCCAAAAAACCTTATGTTTTAGTAGGACACGGAGTATTAATATCTAAGGCTGAAAAAGAGTTAAAAAGATTTATTGAAAAAGGAAACTATCCTACAGCAGTTACCCTTCATGGAGTCTCAACTCTTCCTTATGATCATCCTTTATTTGTTGGTTTTGTAGGAATGCATGGAAATTACGGAGCTAATGTATTAACCAATGAAGCTGATGTTATTTTAGCTATTGGAATGAGGTTTGACGACAGAGTAACCGGAAAACTAAGTGAATATGCCAAAAATGCAAAAATAATTCATATTGATATTGATCCTGCGGAACTTAACAAAAATGTAAAAGCAGAAGTTCCCATTGTCGCTGATGCAAAAGAAGCCTTAAAAGAATTAATTAAACATATCAAAAAAAGAGATCATTCAGATTGGCTAAAGGAATTTAGAAAGTATGACAAGATAGAAAAAGAAAAAGTAATAAAGAAAGCCCTAACTTGTAAAGGTGAAATTATTAAAATGGCTTATGTAGTAGATTTGCTTTCCAAAAAGACAAAAGGAGAAGCTATTGTTGTCGCTGATGTAGGTCAAAATCAAATGCTTCCTCCCAGATATTACAAATTCAAAATTCCAAATTCTCATATTACTGCGGGAGGATTGGGTCCTATGGGATTTGGATTGCCAGCTTCTATCGGTGCAAAAGTAGCTTTTCCTCAAAGAGAGGTTGTTGCTATTTTGGGAGATGGTGGTTTCCAAATGACAATTCAAGAATTGGGAACTATTTCTCATTATCAAATTCCAGTGAAAATTATTGTTTTAAACAATTCTTATTTGGGAATGGTGAGACAATGGCAAGAATTGTTTTATCAAAAAAGGTATTCCCAAACATTTTTGAAAAATCCTGATTTTATTCAGATTTCCAAAGGCTATGGAATTGAAGCTGAAAGAGTTATTAAAAAATCTGATTTATCAAAAGCTTTAGATAGATTGATTTTTTCTAAAAAACCTTATTTGTTAGATGTGATTGTAGAAAAAGAAGACAAAATTTTCCCCATGGTGCCTGCAGGAGCTTCTTTAAAAGAAATTATTTTAGAGTAAAACTATGCCAATAACTTTTATTATTTTCAGTAAAAATAAACCAGGAGTTTTATATAAAATTGCAGATTTATTTTTAAGAAGAAAAATAAATATTGAAAGTTTGACTGTAGCTGAAACTCAAATTCCAGGAATTTCTCGTTTTACCATTACTACTGAAATTGATTGGGAAACCGCAGAAAAAGTAGAAAAGCAAATTTACAGAATTATTGAAGTGATAAAGGTTTCTAAAGCCAAAGATGATGATTTAATTTTTAAAGAAGTAGCCTTAATTAAGGTTTTTGCCAAAAATCCTCAAAAAAGAAGAGAAATTGAAGATATTTCTCATCTTTTTGAAGCTAAAATTGATTATGTAGGAGAGGATTTTTTGGTAATTGAAAAAACAGGAAGCGAAAAAGAAATTCAGTCTTTAATTTCTCTTTTGAAACCTTTTGGAATTAAAGACTTTGTAAGATCAGGAAGAATAGCTCTTTTGAAAAAAGAAGAAAAAGAAAAAGGAAAATTTTCAGAGATGATAAAAAGAAAAAGTGAAATTGTAGAAAATATTGAAGTTTCAGCTATCAAGCAATTTGAAATTTTAATCTCAAAAGAGAAAAATTCTATTTCTTTAGCTCAAGGCATTCCTTCTTTTGAAACTCCACCTTTTATTAGAGAAAAAGCAAAAGAAGCCATAGATAAAAGCAAGGTTTCAAAATATACAAAAGGTTGGGGAATTCAAGAATTAAGAGAGGTTTTGGCAGAAAAGGTAAAGAGAGAAAATAAAATTCCAGCTGAGCCTGAAAATATTATCGTTACCCATGGAGCAATTGAAGCTTTAATTGCTACTTTTTTAGCTCTCTGTGATCCAAAAGATGAAATTTTGGTTCTGTCTCCAGATTATGCCTCTCATATTACACAAATTAAAATTGCTAGACACGGAGCCAAACCTATTTTTGTTCCTTTAGAAGAAACAAAAGAAGGATGGAAACTTAATCCTGAAAAATTAGAGTCTGCTATAAGTCCAAAAACAAAAGCTATTTTAATTTGCAATCCCTCAAATCCTTTAGGAAAGGTTTATTCAATGGAAGAGCTAAAACAAATAGCAAAAATTGCTTTAAAATACAACCTCTTTGTGATAACAGATGAGGTTTATGAATACTTTCTCTTTGATGGAAAAGAACACATTAGTATTGGCTCTTTTCCTGAAATAGCAGATAGGACAATATCTGTATTTAGCTTTTCAAAAAGCTATTCAATGACAGGTTGGCGAATAGGTTATTTGGTAGCAGAAAAAAAATTGGCTCAAGAAATTTTCAAAATTCATGATTCTTTAATCACCTGTCCAACTGCGGTCTCTCAATATGCAGCTTTAGCTGCTGTCAAACAAGAAAAAGAAGGAAAAAAATGGATTGAAAAATTTAAAAAAGAATATGAAAAAAGAAGAAAAATAGGAATGGAAATTTTAAGTCAAACCGAAAAATTGAGTGTAGTAAAACCTGAGGGGGCTTATTATTTCTTTCCTAAATTAAACATAGATATGGACGATTATCAATTTTCCTTAAAGCTTTTAAAAGAAGCAAAATTAGGAGTAGTTCCAGGTTCAGCCTTTGGGCCTGGAGGAGAAAACCATATTAGAATTTCTTTTGGATTAGAAGAAAAAAAATTAAGGGAAGGTCTTGAAAGATTGATAAATTATCTAAAAAAGTTTTAAAAATCCATGCCAGAGAGAATTTATATTTTTGATACTACCTTAAGAGATGGAGAACAAGTCCCAGGATGTCAATTAAATACGATTGAGAAAATAGAAATTGCCAAAGCCTTAGAGGAATTAGGAGTGGATGTGATTGAGGCAGGATTTCCTATTTCTTCACCTGGAGATTTTCAATCTGTTCAGGAAATCTCAAAAGCAGTAAAAAAACCTGTAATTTGTGCTTTGACCCGGGCGATAAAAAAAGATATTGATGTAGCGGTAGAATCTTTAAAATTTGCCAAAAGAAAGAGAATTCATACTGGAATTGGGGCTTCAGATATTCATATTAAATATAAGTTTAATTCAACGAGAGAAAAAGTTTTAGAACAAGGGGTAACCGCTGTAAAATATGCTAAAAAATTTGTTGATGAGGTAGAGTTTTATGCTGAAGATGCAGGAAGAGCAGATTTGAACTTTTTGGCAAAAATGGTTGAAAAGGTAATTGAAGCTGGAGCTAAAATCGTTAACATTCCAGATACCACAGGTTATTGCTTGCCAGATGAATTTGGAAAAAAAATTAAATTTCTTTTTGAAAATGTCAAAAATATTCATAAGGCTATTATTTCTGTTCATTGTCACAATGATTTAGGATTGGCTACTGCTAATACTTTAGCTGGAATTTTAAACGGAGCCAGACAGGTGGAAGTAACTATTAATGGAGTAGGGGAGAGAGCAGGGAATACTGCCTTGGAAGAAATTGTAATGATATTGAAAAGTCATAAAAATTTAAATTTTTTTACTAAAATTAATCCCAAAAAAATCACTTCTATCTCAAGATTGGTTTCAAAACTAATGAGAATGCCTGTTCAACCTAACAAAGCAATTGTAGGAAGAAATGCTTTTGCACACTCTTCTGGAATTCATCAAGATGGAGTCCTAAAATATAGACAAAATTATGAAATTATCAATCCGGAAGATGTTGGACTTTCAGAATCTCAAATTATCTTAACTGCTAGATCGGGTAGGAAGGCTTTAAAGTATAGATTAGAAAAATTGGGTTACAAAATTGGAAAAAAACAATTAGATAAAATTTACAAAAAATTTTTGGAATTGGCAGACAAAAAGAAAGAGATTAATGATGAGGATTTAAGAATTTTAGTGGGAGAGAAAAAAGAAAAAAAGGGGGCAAAATTAGAATTGTTGCAAGTAATTTGTGGTACTCCTTTAATTCCTAGTGCCACAATTAAATTAAAAATTGATGGAAAAGAAGAAAAAAGCTTTGCTTTTGGAAATGGACCTGTAGATGCTTCATTTAAAGCCATTGACAAAATCATTAAAAAGAAAATTCACTTGGAAGAATATTTGGTTCAGGCAGTAACTGGAGGTTCAGATGATGTGGGAAAGGTTCATGTTCAAATAAAGTACAAAAATCAAATTTATTATGGATTTGGAGCAGATACTGATATTGTAGTAGCCTCCGTAAAAGCCTATTTGGATGCCTTAAACAAAATTATATGAATTTACTCGAAGAAATTGAAAAAGCTAGCCAAAATTTAAAAGGGGTGGCCAAAAACACCCCTTTGGAATTGTCTCAGAGATTATCTAAAAAATTTAAAGCAAATATTTTTTTAAAAAGAGAGGATTTACAAGAAATTCGCTCTTTTAAAATTAGAGGGGCTTTTAATAAGATAAAAAATTTACTTTCTAAAGATTTAAAAAATGGAATTGTTTGTGCTTCGGCAGGAAATCATGCTCAAGGGGTGGCTTTTTCTTGTAAAAAATTAAAAATAAAAGGGGTAATTTTTATGCCTCAAGTCACCCCTCCTCAAAAGGTTGAAAGAGTAAAATATTTTGGAGAAAATTTCGTAGAAATAAGATTAGAAGGGGAAAATTTTGATGAAAGCCAAAAGATAGCTAAAGAATATGTCAAAAAAAAGAAAGCCTTTTTTGTCCATCCATTTGATGACAAATTGGTAATTGCAGGGCAAGGAACCATTGGAAAAGAAATTTACGAAAAATTAAAAGGGAAATTGGATATTGTTTTGGTGCCAATTGGAGGAGGGGGTTTAATTTCTGGAATTTCAATTTATTTGAAAGAAAAAAATCCAAATATAAAAATTTATGGAGTAGAGCCAGAAGGTGCAGCGAGTATGTATGAATCTTTAAAGAAAGGTAAAATTGTAAATTTAAAAAATATTGATACTTTTGCGGATGGGGTTGCTGTTAAAAAACCAGGAAAAATTACATTTAAAATTTGTCAAAAATATGTAGATAAAGTATTGAAGGTTCCTGAAGGAAAAATTGCCCAAACAATGATAGAGCTTTATCAAAATGAGGGTATAGTTACAGAACCTGCTGGAGCTTTAAGTACTTCTGTTTTAGATTTTTTGGCAAAAGAAATTGAAGGTAAAACAGTTGTCTCTATTATTTCTGGGGGCAACAATGATCTTTTAAGATATCCTGAAATTTTAGAAAAAAGTTTAGTTTGGCAGGGAAGAAAGCATTATTTTTTAGTAGAATTTGCTCAAAAGCCAGGACAACTAAGAAAATTTGTTAACAATGTTTTGGGACCTAAAGACGACATTGTCTTGTTTGAATATGTAAAGAAAAATGAAAAAGAAAAAGGACCTGTATTAATTGGGATTGAATTGCAAAAAAGAGAGGATTTAATTCCCTTAATGAAAAGAATGAAAAAATTTGGTTTCAATTATAAAAAACTTAACCCAGATGATCTTCTCTATCATTATTTGGTTTAATTAAAAATCTAAAAGAGTTTGGCAAAAAAGGGTATAAAATACATAGTTTTTTTGGAGAGGTAGCAGTTGAAAATAAAATGAATTGATGTAATAATAATCTGTTAATTACAAAAAGCTAGTTAAATTTGTGATATGAGATATTTTAAAAATAGTAGAATATGAAATTAAATTTTAATTTTCAAAAATTTTTAGGATGGGGACTTTTAATTTTTGGTCTGATTATTATAGTGTGGAGTTTGATTTTTGCTTTTAATATTTTTACTGGAAAAAAAATTCCTCCTCAAATTTTTAAAATAAAAGATTTTGAAACAAAAAAATTTGAAAAAATTTCTCAAATTAAATCTTTAAAAGAAAATCAAAAAATACTAACTATATCGCTTTTGGAAGAAATTTTCCCTAAAAAGGCAATTGCTAAAATGCTCAATTTGTTAAGTGTTTCTATTTTAATTTTTATTTTAATTTTTGGCGCAAGCCAAATAGCCTCTTTAGGAATAAAAATTTTAATTAATAAAAAATGAAGGTTTTAGTTATTGGAAAAGGAGGAAGAGAAGACGCTTTAGTTTGGAAAATTGGGAAAAGCCCTCTTTGTGAAAAAATTTATTGTTTACCTGGTAATGATGGTATTTGTGAAAGAGAAAAAACTACTTGTTTTCCTATTGACACAGAGGATATTTTTGAATTGCTAAATTTTGCTAAAAAAGAAAAGATTGATTTAACAGTGGTTGGTCCTGAAGCTCCTTTAGTAAAAGGAATTGTTGATTTATTTGAAAAAGAAGGTTTAAAAATCTTTGGCCCGAAAAAACAAGCTGCTAAATTAGAAGGAAGCAAAATATTTGCTAAAAATTTTATGAAAAAATATAAAATTCCTACCGCTCAATTTGAAACTTTTGATGATTATCAAAAAGCTGAAAAATTTGCTCTTTCTCATTTACCTTGTGTTATTAAAGTTGATGGCTTGGCTGGAGGAAAGGGTGCTATAATTTGTTTGGAAAAAGAAAAAGTAAAAAAAGCTATTGAAAAAGTAATGATAAAAAAAGAATTTGGAAAAGCTGGAGAAAAAGTAGTCATTGAAGAATTTTTAAGAGGACAAGAAGTTTCATTTTTCATTTTAACTGATGGTAAAAAATTTATTAATCTTTTGCCAGTTCAAGATCATAAAGCTCTTTATGATGGAGACAAGGGACCAAATACTGGCGGAATGGGATGTTTTTGTCCTTTTCATTTAGATGAAAAGACACAAGAGAAAATTATAAAAGAGATTGTGGAGCCCACTTTGGAAGGTTTAAAGAAAGAAAAAATTGAATATAAAGGATGTCTCTATTTTGGATTAATGCTTACAAAAGAAGGGCCTAAGGTTTTAGAATACAATTGTAGATTTGGTGATCCAGAATTGGAACCCCAGGTTTTGTTAATGAAAAGTGATCTTTTGACTATATTAGAAAAAGTCGCCAAAGGAAATTTGGAAGATGAAATTGAATGGGAGAAAAAATATGCAGTTTGTGTCATTTTGGCTTCGGGAGGGTATCCTCAAAGTTATGAAAAGGGAAAAGAAATAAAAGGAATAGAGGAAGTAGAGAAAATGGAAAATGTAGTTTTGTTCAAATGTGGAGTAAAAAAAGAAAAAGGAGTTTTTAAGACAGCGGGAGGAAGGGTTTTGGCAGTAACAGCAAAAGCAGAAAAATTAGAAAAAGCCATTGAATTGGCTTACAAAGGAGTTGAAAAAATTTCTTTTGAAAAAATGCATTTTAGAAAAGATATTGGAAAAAGAGGGTTGTCTTACTCTTTATGTTAAAGTTTGCTAATTTAATTTCTGGCTCTGGTTCTACAAATTTGGCGATTTTAAAGGCAGAAAAAGAAGGAGAGCTTTTTGGTTTAACAAAAACTGTAGTTTTAATTTCCAGTACAAAAAAAGCTGAAGGTATAAAAAAAGCAAAGGAATTTGGTTTTCCAGAAAAAGATATTTATGTTGTCAATCCTAAAAAAAATCTTTCAAACCAACTTTTAAAAATTTTTGATAAATACAAAATTGATTATTTCCATCAACTTGGATGGCTTCCCAAAACTCCCATTGATGTTTTGAAAAAATATAAAGGACTAAATCAGCATTTGGGACCTGGTGGCAAAGGAATGTATGGGGAAAGAAGAATCTCTGTATTTTTGGAATTTTGTAAAAGAATTGGTAAAAAAAGAAAAATTCCAGTTTTTTGCCAATGGGTAGCTCCAGAATATGATGAAGGAAAAGTAATTTTTTTAGAATATGTCAAAATTGATTTTCAAGAACCAATAGAAAAAATAGCAGAAAATTTAAAAAAAATAGAGCATAAAGTTCAAATAAAAGGGAGAAAACTTTTAGCTTTGGGAAAATTTAAAGAAAAAGAGGTTCCAGAAATTGCCAAAACAAAAAAAGAAAAAGAAATTTTTTTGGAAATAATAAAAAAATATAGAAATTAAAAACTCTATGAGAAATAGAGAAAGATTTTCGAGTGCATCTTTAGAAAAAAGAGAAGTTTTCTCAAAAACAGAAAAAAAGTTATTAGAAAGTTTAAATATTCCTCCTGAAACTCTTTCTGATTTGCTTGATCTTTTGAACCTTTATATTTTCTCTTTTGAAGATGGAAAAAATGAAATTTTAAAATTTCTTCAAAAAAAAGTAAAGGAAGGAAAAATGAAAGAAAAGTTGTTTAATAAATTAAAATCTCAATTAGAAACTGCTTCTAAAAGAGTAGAAAAAATGATAAAAAAAGATTTCTTAGAAAAATCAGAAGAAGAAAGAGAAAATCAAATAAAAACACTTCAAAAGGAAAAGGAATGGTTAAGCGAGGCTCTAAAAATATGGCTAGAAATAGGAACTCCAAACATTTCAAGAGAAAAATTTGAAGAAAAGGTAGAAGAAAAGAAAAAAGAAATCATTGAAGGAAAAATTAAAAAGAAAAACGAGCAATTAGAAGAAATTAAAAACAGACTTAATTCTTTATTTGGGTCTATGACTCCAGAAGAAAGAACAATGATTATTGATTCAAGTTTTTTTCAATTGGTGAAAGAAAAAAGAAAAATTAAAGAGGAAATAGCAAAGAGTTACGAAAAAGTTGTTATATTAGATAGGGTTCTTTACGGAGCCAGAGATTACTTTTTTGAAAATTTGCCTCCAGAAGAAATAGAAAAAGATTTAATAAAAGAGTTAAGAAGAGTGAATTTCCATCTTAATTTTATTGAAAAACTTAAACAAGAAAGAAGATAAAATTTAACTTGACTTTATTTTAAAATTTTTTAAATTAAACTTTATGAAAAAGTTGCCTCCGTGGTGTAATGGATAACATTTCTGCCTTCGGAGCAGAAGATGAAGGTTCGAATCCTTCCGGAGGCATCTAAATTCATATGAAAAATACTGAAATCTGGAAAAAGGTAATTTCTCCAAATGAGAAAATAATTATGGAATTTTCTTTAGGAAAAAGATATATTTTGTTGTTACAAGGAGTAATTGCTATTGGCGGGATAATAACGCTTATTTTCTTTTGGCAAGGTTCTTTAGTGTTTTTTGGATTAATGTATTTTATGGGTTGGTTTTTAAAAAAAGCCAATGCTTATTGCTTGACAGAAAAAAGAATTTTAGTTTGTACTGGCTGGCCATCTACTCGATTGGTTAGTGTAGATTATGACAAAATTACAGATATTGTAGTAAAAGAAAATTTTTTGGAAAAATTAATTTGCAATACTGGAGATATCATTATAAACACAGCAGGTAGCACAAAACCAGAAATTATTTTGACCCATATTGAAAATCCTTATGAAATCAAAAAGAAAATAGATCAAATGAAAGATAAAACGCCCCCATAGCTTAATTGGTAAAGCAGCGGTCTCTTAAACCGTTGAGTCCAGGTTCGAGTCCTGGTGGGGGCACTAAAAGAGGACTTTACGGCTTTTTGTTAATTACTTTGCGTGATTACACAACCAGGCTTGAAATCTATTACGAATTTTTACTCGTTTATTTTAATTAGCGAGTTAAAAATCTAAAAAAGAAATCAATTTTATTGTAATTTGTCTGACAACAAAATAAAATAAGGAGATAAAGTTATGGAAAAAATAAGTTATATTCCCATAGGAATTATTCATTCTCCATTCAAAGAGACAAAGGGAACTCCTATACAATCTTCAACTGCTAAAGGCATTAATGGAACAGTTGAGGTATTTCCAGAGTATACCGAAGGCTTAAAAGATCTTGAAGGGTTTTCTCATATCATTTTGATATATCACTTTCATTTATCCAAAAAACCGTTATTAAAAGTAAAACCGTTTATGGATAATCAAACACACGGAGTTTTTTCAACAAGAGCTCCAAGCAGACCAAATCCAATTGGCATTTCAATAGTCCGTCTTTTGAAAATTAAAGGAAATATTTTGTATGTTCAAGATATTGACATTGTAGACGGTACCCCTCTTTTGGATATCAAACCCTATGTTCCTGAATTTAATATAAGGAAAGTTGAGAAAATAGGATGGCTTGAGAAAAATATTCATAAACTTTCAACATCAAAGGATGATGGAAGATTTCAAAACAATTAAAACTAAAACATAAATGATGATTGAATAGATTAAACCACACCAAAGACATAGCACCTTTCATTAATTAAGATTTTTTGATAAAATAAAGTCCAAGCTCAGTTGTATCCCAAAATTTTACTTTTTAGTTTTTAAAAAACTTTAAAAGTGGAAAAACTTGTCTTTTGGTTAATTTTTTGATATTTTAAAGAATTATGCCTACCAAAGCTCAAATAGTTAAATCATTAAAAAAGCCAAAATATAAAACTCGCATTGTGAGGCGATGTTTTAGATGTGGTAGAAAAAGAGGATACATGAGAAAATTTGGTTTGTGTAGAATTTGTTTTAGAGAATTAGCAAATCAAGGATTAATTCCTGGAGTTAGAAAATCTTCTTGGTAAAATTATGGATCCAATTGCAGACATGTTAACAATAATAAGAAATGGCTTGGCTACAAAAAAGGAAAGTGTAAAAGTTCCTTTTTCTAATTTAAAATTAAAAATTGCTGAAATTTTGGAAAGAGAAGGTTGGATAGAAAAAGCAGAAAAAAAAGGAAGAAGAAGAAAATATATTCTTTTAAAATTGAAATATGATAAAGACGGGAATCCTGTAATTTCTGGATTAAAAAGAGTCTCAAAACAAGGCCAAAGAATTTATAAGGGGTACAAAGAAATAAAAAAAGTTAAGGGAGGATATGGAATAGCAATTGTGAGTACTTCAAAAGGTGTGCTTACAGATAAAGAGGCAAGAAAAAAAAGGGTAGGAGGAGAAATAATTTGTGAAATTTGGTAGTTTGTAGTTTTATGTCAAGAATAGGTAAAAAACCAATTGAAATCCCAAAAGAAGTCAAAGTAAAAATAGAGGGACAAAAAGTAAAAATCGAAGGTCCCAAAGGACAACTAGAAAGAGAATTTCGTCCAGAAATTAAAATTGAGATAAAAGAAAATAAAATTTTTGTCTCGCCAAAAATTGAGACAAAAAAAACAAAAGCCTTTTGGGGATTGACGAGAGCTCTTTTGGCTAATATGGTAAAGGGAGTTACTGAAGGGTTTGAAAAGAAATTACAAATTGAAGGGTTAGGATATAGAGCTCAAATGGAAGGAGAAAACTTGGTTTTAAATGTAGGATTTTCTCATCCAGTAAAAATTTCACCTCCAAAAGGAATAAAATTTTCTGTTCAAAAAAATATCATTTCTGTTTCAGGAATTGATAAAGAATTAGTAGGACAAACAGCAGCTAAAATAAGAAAAGTAAGACCCCCAGAGCCTTATAAAGGGAAGGGGATTAGATATTTGGGTGAAGAAATCAAAAGAAAAGTAGGTAAAAAAGCTACAGCAACAAAATGAAAATAAAAAGTAAAAAAGAAAAAAGAAAAAGAAGACATCGCAGAATTAGAGCAAAAATTTTTGGTACAAGAGAAAGACCAAGGTTGTGTGTATTTCGGTCTAACAAACATATTTATGCCCAAATAATAGATGATGAAAAAGGGCACACTTTAGTCTCGAGTAATGATTTGGAGTTAAAATTAGAAAAAAAATTGAAAAAAGTTGAAAAGGCTAAAGAAGTAGGAAAATTAATTGCTAAAAAAGCATTAGAAAAAGGAATTGAAAAAGTAGTTTTTGATAGAGCAGGATATAAATATCATGGTAGAGTAAAGGCTTTAGCGGAGGGAGCTAGAGAAGGAGGTTTAAAGTTTTAAAAAAATATTTAAATTTTATGAATTCAAATGAACAAAACAAAGAAAAAGAATTAGAATTTAAATTGTTGGATTTAAAAAGAGTTTCTCATACCCGAGCTGGAGGGAAAAAGTTAAGATTTAGAGCAACGGTTGTCTGTGGAAATAAAATGGGAAAAGTAGGAGTAGGAGTAGCCTCAGGTTTGGATGTTGCTCAGGCTATTGAAAAAGCAAGTTATCAGGCTAAAAAAAACTTGATTGAAGTACCAATAGTAGATGGAACAATACCTTATGAAGTATCAGCTAAATTTGGTCCTGCTAAAGTTTTGTTAAAACCTCAAATTAAAGGAAGAGGTTTGGTAGCTGGAGGGACCGTAAGGGTAATTTGTCAATTAGCTGGAATAAAAGACATTTGCTCAAAAATTTTAGGAAAAACCAAAAACAAATTAAATAATGCAAGAGCGACAATTTTAGCTTTAAAAAAGTTAAAAATTAAAAAATTAAGTTAAATTTTGTTTTATGCAACTTCATCAAATTAAACCTATTCACAAAAGGAAAAAGAAAAAAAGAGTAGGAAGAGGAGGAAAAAGAGGAAATTATTGTCAGAGAGGAATAAAAGGACAAAAAGCCAGAGCAGGGAGAAAATTAAAGCCTATTATTAGAGAGATTATTAAAAAATATCCGAAATTGCGAGGATACAAATTTAAAGCAAAAAAGGAAAATATAGAAATTGTTAATCTTTGCACTTTGGAAAAAAAATTTCAACCCAAAGAAACAGTTAATCCGCAAATTTTGATAGAAAAAAAGATTATCAGAAAGAAAGGTAAAAAAGCACCAAAGGTTAAAATTTTAGCTAAAGGAAAATTAACAAAACCCTTAATAATAGAAAATTGTCTGGTTTCTAAAAAAGCAAAACAAATAATCGAAAGTCTTCATGGAGTGGTTAAATAAATTAATCCAAGCATTTAGGATTAAAGAATTAAGAAATAAAATTTTATTTATTTTAGGTATTTTAGTAATTTTCCGTCTAATGGCTAATATTCCAATTCCAGGAATCTCTGTAGTGAATTTAAAGGCTTTTCTTGTCAAATTTCAGGTATTTGGACTTTTAGATGTCTTTACTGGAGGAGCTCTTGAAAGATTGTCAATTGCAATGTTGGGTTTGGGTCCTTATATTACATCAGTTATTATCTTTCAACTCTTAACAATGATTTTTCCACAATTGGAAAGAATGTATAAAGAAGAAGGAGAAATTGGAAGACAAAAGTTTAATCAATATTGCCGAATTGCAACAGTCCCTTTAGCTGCTCTTCAGGCTTTTGGAATGCTAAGTTTGCTCCAAAGAGAAAAAGTTATCACTCCTCTTTCTCCAGTTGAGCTTTTCACTTCTATTTTGACAATTACTGCAGGTTGTATTTTTTTAATGTGGCTGGGAGAATTAATTTCAGAAAAGGGAATAGGGGAGGGGATTTCTCTTTTAATCTTTGCTGGAATTGTCGCCAGATTTCCTTTAAATATCTGGAGTGCTGGAATTGATATCAAAACAAATCCTAACAAAATTCCTACTTATTTGTTTTTCTTTTTAATAGCTTTAGTAATCATTGCGGGAGTAGTAATTGTCAATGAAGCCAGAAGAAATATTCCTGTTTCTTATGCAAAAAGAGTAAGAGGGACAAGAGTTTATGGAGGAGTGGCTACTTATTTACCCTTAAGCTTAAATCCAGCAGGAGTAATACCTATAATTTTTGCTTTAGCTATTATTCTATTTCCAGTAATGATTGGGCATTTTTTAAGTAATATAGGAGGACCAATAGGAACTTTTGCTCAATCAATAGCAAATTTTTTAAATCCTCAAGGGGATTCTTTTGGTTATATAATTTGTCTATTTTTTCTGGTTTTAATTTTTACTTATTTTTATACTGCTGTCACTTTTGATCCAAAAACCATTGCTGATAATTTGCAAAAAAGTGGAGGGTTTATTCCTGGAATTAGACCTGGAAGAAAAACTGCTGAGTTTTTACAATTTATTTTAAACAGATTATTACTATTTGGGGGAATATTTTTGGGAATTATTGCCATTTTACCTCCTATTGTTGCTAAATTAACCGAAATTAAAACCTTTTCATTTTTAATTGGAGGAACTTCCTTGTTAATTATTGTCGCTGTAATTTTAGATTTTTGGCGAAAATTGAATGCCCAATTGGAAATGTATGAATACGAAAAATTTTAAAATAATTATTTTGTTGGGACCTCCAGGAGCAGGAAAAGGAACCCAAGCAGAACTTTTATCTGAAAAATTAAATTTTTATTATTTTGAAACAAGCAAAATTATTGAATCTAAAGTAATGTCAGCAAAAAAGGGAGATTTTGTAGAAATTGAAGGAAAAAAGTATTCCCTTTTAAAAGAAAAAAAACTTTGGCAGACAGGAAAACTTTGCACTCCTGAAGTTGTTACTTTTTGGGTAAAAGAAAAAATCAAAAAATTGGCAAAAGAGAAAAAAGGAATTGTCTTTGCTGGTTCTCCAAGAACTCTTTACGAAGCAAAAGAGATTTTACCTTTAATAAAAAAATTATATGGAAAAGAAAATATCAGAGTTTTGCTTTTAGATATTCCACCAGAAGTCACAATTTTTAGAAATTCTCATAGAAGAATTTGTGAATTGAGACGCCATCCCATTTTATATTCAAAAGAAACAGAAAAATTAACAAGATGTCCCCTTGATGGTTCTAAATTAATAAAGAGAAAAGGATTAGACGATCCTGAAGTAATAAAAGTGAGATTGAAAGAATACGAACAAAGAACTTTGCCAATCATTGAATATTTAAAAAAAAGTGGTTTGAAAATAAAAAAAATTGATGCTTCTTTAACACCAGCTGAAGTCTTTTTTAAAATTTTAAAAGCCTTATAAAAAAATGATTGTAAAAAAAACCCTCAAAGAAATTGAAATCATGAGAAAAGGAGGAAAAATTTTAGCTCAAATCATGGAAAGACTTAAAAAAAAGGTAAGACCTAACATTAAAACTATCGAATTAGAAAATTTGGCTGAAAAATTGATCTCTGAATATAAAGTGAAACCTTCTTTTAAGGGTTATAATAATTTTCCTTTTTGTCTCTGTACTTCAATAAACGAAGAAATTGTCCATGGACTTCCTTCTCAAAGAGTTTTAAAAGAAGGAGATATTTTATCTTTGGATTTGGGAATTATTTATAAAGGATTTCATGCAGATATGGCAGTTACAATTGGGGTAGGAAAGATTTCTTTTTTGGCTCAAAGATTAATTAGAGTTACAAAAAAGGCTTTAAAATTAGCAATAAAAAAAGCAAAAATAGGAAATACATTTGGAGATATTGGAAATACTATTCAAAGATATGTAGAAAGTCAAGGATTTAATGTGGTAAGAGATTTATGTGGACATGGAATTGGAAGGAAACTTCATGAAGAACCTCAAGTATTAAATTATGGAAAAAGACATAAAGGAGAAAAAATTGAAAAGGGAATGGTTTTTTGTATTGAACCAATGGTAGTAGTCGGAAATTGGCAAATAGAAAAAGCACCGGATGGATTTTGCTGGAAAACAAAAGACAACAGTCTATCTGCCCATTTTGAACACACAATCGCTGTTTTAGAAAAAGGACCTGAAATTTTAACCTCTCTCTAAAAATAAAGAGAATGGAAAAAAGAGATTTTTCAATTCTGGTTTCCAAATTTTTACCTCAAGTTAAAAAAAATGTCAATTTAGCCAATTTTACTACTTTTAAAATTGGAGGGGAAAGTAAATTTTTTTTGAAAGTTAAAACTAAAAAGGAATTAATTAAAGCTCTTTTGGTGGCAAAGAGATTAAAACTCCCTTTTTTTATTTTAGGAGGAGGAAGCAATATATTGGTCTCAGATGAAGGTTTTTCAGGGCTGGTAATAAAATTTGGAGAACCTCTTTCTTTTTATGTCAACAAAGGATTAGATTGGGCGGTAGGAATTCCAGGAACTTTGCAAGGGGCAGTTTATGGAAATGCAGGAGCTTTTGGGTTTTCTATGGCAGATTTTGTTAAAGAAGTGGAAGTTTTTGATATTCAAAAAGAAAAGATAAAAATTTTTAAAAATAAAGATTGCCAATTTGACTACAGAGAAAGCATTTTTAAAAAGAAAAAAAATTTAATTTTACTTTCTGTAAAGCTAAAAACCAAAAAAAGCAATCCTCAAAAGAGAAGGGAATATCTTGAATATAGAAAGAAAAACCATCCTTCTTTGCCTTCTGCAGGTTGCATTTTTAAAAATATTAAAATTTCCAGTTTGAACAAATCTTTATTTGAAAAGTTTCCTGTATTTTCTCAATTTAAAAATGAAAAGTTCATTCCTTGTGCTTTTTTGATTTCAGAATGCAATCTAAAGGGGAAAAGAATTGGAAAAGTGGAAATTTCAAAAAAACATCCAAATTTTATTGTCAATTTAGGAGGAGGAAAAGCAAAAGATGTATTAAAATTGATAAATTTAATTAAAAAAAGAGTAAAAGAGAAATTTCAAATCCAATTAGAAGAAGAAATTGAATATCTTGGATTTTAAATTTGTAAATTGTCTAAAGCTCTTATTTTTTCAAGTTTCTTTTTTGCTTTTTTTCTATGAAAAAAAGCACAAACTGCTACCATAATTCCATTATCTTGACAAAATTCTTTTTTTGGAAAAAAAATTTTTAAAAAAGGAAGTTCTTTTTTTATTTTTTCCTTAAATTGCTCTCTCAAATTTTCATTAGCTACAACACCTCCTCCCAAAAATATAGATTTTACTTTAAATTCTCTTGCTCCTCTTAAAGTTTTTTTAATTAACACATCTATTACAGCTTGTTGAATTTCTTTTGCCATCTCTAAAATATATTCCTTTTTTATTTTTCCCTTTTGCTTTTTGATTTCATACAAAACCGCTGTTTTTAAACCAGCAAAAGAAAAATCATAGTTTTTTTGATAAATCATTGGTCTTGGAAGAGAAATACCAAAAGAATTTTCTTTTTTAAAATATTTTTTAGCTAATTTTTCAATTTTGGGGCCTGCTGGATATTTTAATCCTAAAAGTCTTCCTGTTTTATCTAAACATTCACCAGCAGCATCATCTCTGGTTTGACCGATTATTTTATATTTTCCTATTTTCTCCATTAAAAACAAAAGGGTATGCCCCCCCGAAACTACCAAACAAAGAGCAGGGAAAATTTTGTTTTTTGGAAAATCCAAAAAATTAACTAAAATATGAGCTTCTAAATGATTTACTGGAACTATTGGCAATTTTAATTTTTTAGCTAAATTTTTAGCAAAATTTATTCCTTGCCAAAGACAAGGTTCCAAACCAGGACCTATTGTTACTCCAATTAGATCTATTTTGGAAAGAGGAATGCCTTTTGTAGCTTTTTCAAAAACGACTGGTAAATTTTTTTGATGCTCTCTTTTTGCTAAAAAAGGATAAACTCCTCCATATTTTTGATGCAATTTAACTTGAGAAGCAACAACATTACTTAAAATTTCAAATTTTTTATTTTCAGCTTTTAAAACACCAATTGCGGTTTCATCACAAGAAGTTTCAATTCCTAAAATTATCATAAAATTAAAATCTCAAAATTCTAAAGGGAGTTTCTGTAAGATCTAAAATTACCGAAGGTTTGCTTTTAGGTAAATCTCCGGCATCAATTACTAAATCTGGTTTTTCTTTTTGAGATTTAATTTGTTTTAAAAGATCTTTTATTTTAGTAAAAGAGGTTGTTTTTGAAATATTAGCAGAAGTAGCAGTTAAAGGTAAATTTAAAGTTTCAAGCAATTTATTTAAAAATTTGTATTTTGGAATTCTTAAAGCAATTTTTTCTCTTTCTATCCCATAAATTTTAATTTGAGATTTTTTTCTTTTTAAAATTGCGGTAACTTTTCCAGGCCAAACCATTTTTAAAAATTTCTCATTTTGAGGAGTAATTTTGGCTATTTTTTTGGCAAAATTGATATTTTTTACAAAAATTGGAATTGGCTTTTTGATATCTCTTTTTTTAATTTCAAAAATCCTTTCTGTTGCTTTTTTTGAAGTAGCCAAAGCGATCAAACCATAAACAGTATCTGTGGGACAAATAACCACTTTTTCTTCTTTTAAAATTTTTATTGTTTTTTCAAAAATTTCTTTTTGATTTTTATTTTTTAATTTTAAAATTTCCATTTTTTTGCTTTTTCTAAAGCTATTTTTACTGCTCCCTCAACAGGATTTTTAGAAAAAATAAAATCTACCTTTGGAGCCAACCTTTTTATTTTTCTTTTTAAAATATTTAAAAGATATTGGCAATTGAAAACACTACCTGCCAAAACTAAAGGAAATTTTTCATTTTGAAATTCTAATTTTTTTATTGCCAAAATAGCACAAAGAGATAGTTCTTTTGCTGCCTCTTTCATAATTTTTTTGGCTATTTTATCATTTTTTTGACAAGCTTTAGCACAAAAAATAGAAAATTGGGAAACTCTTTTAACAAAATTTTCACAATAAACAAAATTTAAGAGTTCTTCAATATTTTTTATTTTCAATTCTTCAAATAAAATGTCTCTCAAAATTGTGCTTTTTACTCTTCCGTCTTCACTTTTTAAAACGAATTGCAAAACCCTTTGACCTATCCAAAAAGCAGAACCTTCATCTGCTAAATATCCCCAACCAGAAATATGAACCTCCTTTTTTCCTCTCCAACCGTGACATACAGCTCCGGTTCCAGAAATTAAAACAATTCCTTCGTTTTTAGGTGCTTTAGATCTCAAAGCTATTAATTGATCAGACAAAATTGTAATTTTTTCTTTTATTTTCGGAGACAATTTAATTTCATTTTCAATTTTTTCTATTAAATTTTTCCTCTCTTGAACAGCTGGCAAACCAACAACTATAGAAAGAATTTCTCCTTTTTTTGGCAAAATTTTTTTTATCTCTTTTTCCAAATTTTTGGCTGTTTTTTTGACACTCAAATTGGTGGGATGTAAAGGTCCGCCTTTTTCAATTTTTAGAATTTCTCCTTTCAAATTAGCTAAAGCTATTTTTGATTTTGTCCCACCCCCATCTATTCCAATAACAAATTTTTCTTTTTTCATAAATTTATCTCTTTTGCTATTTTAAATTTTACTCTTTCTAATCCTTCTTTCAATAGAGGAAATAAAACCAAAATTGTAAAAAGAGTTGTTAAAATAGAAATTAGATAAATTATTTTCACAGAAAATTTAGCACCAATAAAAAGAGCAAAAATTACTCCCAAAATTGCAAAAAAATTAAATAAACTATTTAAAAATTCTAAATTTTTTTCAGTGGTAATATCACCTATTGTAGCCCAGGCTATTGAATTTACTAAAACAAAACTGAATGCCAAAAGAAATATTCCTGAAATTAAAAAAACAGGTTTTGGGAAAATAAGAAATAAAAAAGAAATTATTCTTAAGATAAAAGACCCAAAAATTATTCTTTCTCTGCCTTTAAAATCTGAGATTTTACCAAAGAAAAAAGAAAACAAAACCGGAAAAAGAGAAAATAGAGACATTAAAATCCCTACCCAAAAAATACCCAAAATTTGTTCAATCTGGAGAGGCAAAATCCCAATAGTTAAACCAAATACTAAATTTCCACTAAATCCTAAAAGAGAAAATTTAAGAGCTGTTTTGCTTAAAAAAGCTTTTTTTAAAAAATTAAATTTATTTTTTGGAAAATTTTCAAATTTTATTTCTTTTAATTGAAAAAATAAAAAGATAGCTATTAAAGGAAAAAAAGAATAAATTAAAATTAAAAAAGGAATTATAAAATAGCCAAACTTTTCTATTAAAGCTCCAAAGATGAAAATTCCCAAACCTGAACCTAAAGATAAAAAAGTTTGAAAAAAGCCAGAGCTTTTTCCATAAATTTCTTTTTTAATTTTTCTTATTAAAAAACTCGTTTGAGCCATCCATAAAAAAGAAGCAAAAATCCCTAAAAAAATAGAAAAAATGTAAATTATTGTTTGGTTTTTACTTAAAAGAGATAAAATAAAAAGAAAATAAAATATACTAGAAATTAAAAGAGATTTTTTGGGTCCAAATTTTAAAACAAAAAATGGAGCTAAAAAATTTCCAAATAAAAAAAACAAATAAATTAAAATAAGACAATAAAATCCTACTTTTAAAAAGCCCAATTTTGAAAAATAAATTGTTAAATATTGTTGAACTCCATTGTAACCTAAAAATAAAACAAAAAATCCTAAACTTAAAATCTTTATCTCATCAGGTATTTTTTTCATAAACAAAAGAAATTAAAGTTCTATCAGTGCCAAAAATTTTTGGATTTTCTTTTGCTTTTTTAAAAGAAAATTCCTCTAAGGATTTTTTGTCTCCTTTTCTCAAAATTTCAACAAATTCTGGAAATTTTAAATATTCTCTAAATCCATCCGAAAACAAAACAACCAAATCTTTTTCTTTTAAAATTTTTTTGTCAATTCGATAGTATTTTTTAACTCCCTTTTCCCCAGTAAAACTTCCATAACCCAATCCTGAAGGACAATTTCTAAATTCTTTATGCATAATTTTTGTTCTTTCTCTTTTTGGTATCTTTTCCCAATTTGGATATTTCCTTTTGGCTCTTTCTTTTGCAGGTAAAACTAAATCTTTTGTTTCAAATTTTAAAAAATTGTTTTTGTCAAAAATAGCCAAACCACAATCTCCTACAAATCCATAAAACAATTGAGAATTTATTAAAAAAGCAGTTACTCCAACTGTATCAAATAAATCATAAATATCATAATCTAATTTCTCTACCATCCCTTCTACTAAATTTAACTGCCAAATTCTTTCATTAGCAAAATCAAAGGCTTTTTCAATTATTTCCTTTTTGGGCTCAAAATTTTTTTCTATATATTCTAAAACAGAGTGGCAAAAAATTTGAGAAGCCACTCTTGCTCCAGCAGGATAGGCATATTTTCCGTCTTCAAATAAACTTTGGGTAACTCCATCACCAATAACAAAAATTGGATATTTTGAAGAAACTAAAAAATAATCTTCATTTGGTTTTTTATTAAATTTTATAAAATCAGTAAAAGTAGCGGTCAAAATTTTCATTTATTTTTATTTTTTTTATTTAAAGAAGCTTTATATTTACAATTTGGGAAATTAGAACAAGATAAAAATTTTCCAAATCTTCCCAACCTGACAACTAACTCGCTATTGCATAAAGGACATTTTTTATTGGTTTTCTCAATGGCAATATCTTCTTTGGACAATTCTTTTTGTTTTCTTTTTAAATTTTCTTCAAAAGGCTCATAAAACTCTCTCAATACATTTTCTTTGTCTTTTTGACCTTTTGCAATTTTGTCTAAATCTTCCTCCATTAAAGCAGTAAATTTGATATCAACAATGTTAGGAAAATGTTTTACTAACAAATCATTTACTATTTTTCCTATTTCTGTAGGAAAAAATCTTTTATTTTTATCTTTTTTTACATAATTTCTTTGTTGAATAATAGATAAAATTGGAGCATAGGTTGAAGGCCTTCCAATACCATGTTTTTCTAATTCTTTAATTAAACTAGCTTCATTATACCGAGGAGGGGGTTGAGTAAAGTGTTGCAAAGGAGTGATTTTTTTCAATTTTAAAAATTCTCCAATTTCTAAAGCTGGTAAATTTTTTTCTTCATAACTTAAAGGATAAACCTTCAAAAAACCATCAAATTTTAAAATTTGACCTTGAGACTTAAAAGTATAATGAGATAAATTATCTTTTGGTAAGGTCTCAATTTCTACTTTAGTATTAAAAAATAAAGCAGGACTCATTTGAGAAGCAATAAATCTTTGCCAAATTAGTTCATATATTCTTTTGCAATTTTTATCTAAAATTTTTGAGACTTTTTCAGGAGTTCTTTGAACATCTGTTGGTCTAATAGCTTCGTGAGCTTCTTGTGCTAATTTTGATTTTGTCTTAAATTTGCGAAGACAATAATAGTCTTTGCCGTAATTTTCCAAAATAAATTTTTCTGCTTGTTTTAAGGCCTCGTCTGAAAGATTTAAAGAATCAGTTCTGTGATAAGTAATGAAACCTCTTTCATAAAGCTCTTGAGCAATTCTCATTGTGAATTTTGCAGTAAATTTAAATTTTTGCCAAGCTGTCTGTTGTAAAGTAGAAGTTATAAAAGGAGGGAGAGGATGTCTTTTTATTTGCTTTTTTTCAATATTTGAAATTTTATAATCTCTTTCTTTCAATTCTTTTAAAATCTCTTTTGCCTCTTTTTCTGTTTTAATTCCAAATTGAAGAATTTTTTTCCCATTTTTTTTAGACAAAATTGCAAAAATTTTATCTTTTTCTTTTTCAAACTCAGCCTCTATTGTCCAGTACTCTTGAGGAACAAAATTTTCAATTTCTCTTTCTCTATCTACTATTAATCTTAAAGCAACAGATTGAACCCTTCCTGCTGATAGTCTATGGGCTACTTTCTCCCATAAAAAAGGAGAAAGTTTGTATCCTACCAGTCTATCTAAAATTCTTCTTGCTTGCTGGGCATGAACTAAATTTTTATTAATTTTTCTTGGATTTAAAAGAGCTCTTTTAATGCTTTCTTTTGTAATCTCATGAAAAACAATTCTTTGATAAGGTTTGGTTTTTTCATTTAAATTTAAAACTTCAACCAAATGCCAGGCAATACTTTCTCCTTCTCTATCTTCATCAGTAGCCAAAATAACAACTTTTGCTTTTTTTACTTTTTCTTTAAGTTTTTTAATTATATTTTTTGCTCTTTTTGGAATTACATATTTTGGCTCAAATCCATTATCAATATTTACTCCTAACTGTGTTTTAGGAAGATCTCTAATATGGCCATTTGAAGAAACCACTTCAAATTGAGAGTCTAAAAATCCTGAAATAGTCTTTGATTTTGTGGGACTTTCTACAATTATTAATTTCATAATTATTTTAATCCGTAAACTTGTCCTCCCAAATTTCTCACCTTATCTTTTATTTCTAAAATTGAAAGATAAGCTAAAACAACCTTGATTGGTAATTTTGTTTTTTCTCTGATTTTATCAACATTTAAAGGCCCTTCTTTTAAGGTATTTAAAATTAACAATTCTTTCTCATTTTCTCCTTCTATTTTTTCTTTTTCTATTTTTTTCTCAATTTTTAGTTCTTTTAAAATATCCTCTGCTGTTTCTACCAATTTTGCTCCTTTTTTTATCAAATAATGACAACCTTTTGAAGTTTTAGAAAAAATAGAACCTGGTATAGCAAATACTTTTTTCTTTTGAGAAAAGGCATATCTTGCAGTAATTAAAGCTCCTGATTTTTTTCTTGCTTCAACCACTAATACCCCCAAACTCAATCCTGAAATTATTCTATTTCTTTCTGGAAAAGTGAATTTAGCTCCTCTAGTTCCAGGTGGATATTCGGAAATTAAACATCCTCCTTTTTCTAAAATCTTTTCTACCAGTTTTAAATTTGATTTAGGATAAATTGAAGGAAAATCAAGACCAGTCCCCAAAACCGCAATTGTTCTTTTGCCTCTTTCTATAGTCCCCAAATGAGAAAAAGTATCAATTCCAGGAGCAAAACCAGAGACAATAGTTAAACCTGCCTCAGATAATTGTCCAGCAATTTCTAAAGCTATTTGTTTTCCATAATTGGAACATTTTCTGGTTCCCACAATAGCTAAACAATCTTCTCTCTTTTTTATCTCTCCTAAAAAATAAAGTATTTTAGGAGGTCTTTCAATTTCTCTTAAAAGAGAAGGGTAATTTTCATCATCAATTGAAATTTTTTTTATTTCAAACATAATTTAAAATTTTCTCAAACTTTTATCTACTTTTTATCTAAAAGTTTTTTGTATTTATCAAGATTTTTATTATATAATATTTTATATGACAAAAAAACTATCAAAAAAAGAAGCAAAAGAAAGAATTGAAAAATTGAGAAAAGAAATTTCTCGTCATGATTATTTATATTATGTATTAGATAAACCTGAAATTTCAGATGCCGCCTACGATTCTTTAAAAAGAGAATTAATAGAATTGGAAAAACAATTTCCAGAATTTGTCACTCCAGATTCTCCCACTCAAAGAATTGGAGGAGAGCCTTTAAAAGAATTCCAAAAAGTAACTCATAAAGTCCCGATGCTTACTTTGCAAGATGCCAGAGAAGAAAAAGAAATGGAGGAATGGCTAAAAAGAATTCAGAGACTTTTGACTCCAAGTGAGATAAAAAAATTAGATTTTTTTGCTGAATTAAAAATGGATGGATTGGCTATTTCATTAATTTACAAAGATGGAATTTTAGTCAGGGGAGCAACAAGAGGAGATGGTTTTACTGGTGAGGATGTGACCCAAAATATTAAAACCATAAGATGTATTCCTTTAAGATTGAGATTGGAAGCTTTGCCAAAACAATATAAAGTGCCTCCAGAAATTGAAATTAGGGGAGAAGTGTATATGACTAAAGATGTTTTTGAAAAATTAAATAGAGAACAAAAAGAAAAAGGAGAAGAAGGATTTGCTAATCCAAGGAATGCAGCAGCGGGTTCTGTAAGACAGTTAGATCCTAAAATTACAGCTCAAAGAAAATTGGCTTTTTTTGGTTATGATATCGTCACAAATTTGGGCCAAAAAACTCATCAAGAAGAACACCAAATAATGAGGATTTTAGGAATTCCAGAAAATCCTTACAATAGATATTGTAAAACCTTAAAAGAAGTAATTGAGTTCCATAAAGAAATTCAACAAAAAAGAGAAAAGCTTCCTTATGAAATTGACGGAATAGTAGTGAATGTTAATGATAATGAAATTTTTGAAAAATTGGGAGTTGTTGGAGGAAGAGTACCAAGAGGAGCAATTGCCTTTAAATTTCCTGGAATTCAAGCAACTACTAAAGTAAAAGATATTATAATTCAAGTGGGAAGAACTGGCAAATTAACTCCAGTAGCGATATTAGAACCAGTTTCTATTGGAGGAGTAAAAATTTCCAGAGCTACTCTCCACAATTTTGATATTCTCAAAAAATTAGATGTTAAAATTGGAGATACGGTAATCGTTCAAAGAGCAGGAGATGTTATTCCAGAGGTAGTAAAGTCAATTCCTTCCTTAAGAAAAGGTGATGAAAAAGAAGTAAAAGTTCCAGAAAAATGTCCTATTTGCGGAGCTCCAGTAATTAAAAAACCTGGAGAGGTAGACTATTATTGCTCAAATAAAAATTGTTTTGCTTTAAGAAAAAGATCTCTTTACCACTTTGTCTCCAAAAAGGCTTTTGATATCATCAAATTGGGACCAAAAATTATTGATAGATTTATCGAAGAAGGACTCATTCAAACTCCAGTAGATATTTTTAAATTAAAAAAAGAAGACATTGCGAGTTTATTTCGTTTTGGGGAAAAATCTGCTCAAAATTTGATTGAAGCAATCGAAAAAGCAAAGGAAATTCCTCTTCATAGATTCATTTTTGCTTTAGGAATTAGATATGTGGGAGAACAAACAGCAATTGATTTAGCAAACCATTTTGGTTCTTTGGAAAGATTAGAAAAAGCTTCTTTTGCAGAAATAAATTCTATTCCCAATATCGGAGATGTAGTAGCAAGATCAATTTATGAATGGTTTCGCAACAAAGAAAATTTGAATTTGATAGAACAATTAAAAAAAGCAGGAGTAAAAATCATTCCTCCTCAAAAAAAGGAAATAAAAACAAAACTAAAGGGATTAAAATTTGTATTTACCGGAGCTCTAAAATCTATGACCAGGGACGAAGCCAAAGAAAAAGTAAGAAGTTTGGGTGGAGAAGTAACATCTTCTGTTTCAAAAAATGTAAATTATGTTGTTTTGGGTGAAAATCCTGGTTCAAAATATGAAAAAGCAAAAAAATTAGGAATAAAAATAATCTCTGAAGAGGAATTTTTAAAAATGATAGAGTAAAATTTTATTTTCTTTTTCTAAAAATGTGCACTGTAACACTTCCTCCAGTGCCTCCGATATTATGACAAAGTCCTATTTTTGGAGAATTTTTAACTTGTCTTTCTCCGCATCTCCCTCTTAACTGATTTACAATTTCATAAATTTGAGCTAAACCTGTTACTGAAATTGGATGACCTCTTGCTTTTAATCCTCCTGATGTATTGATTGGTAATTTTCCATCTAAATTTACTTTACCACTTCTAATTAACTCTGCTCCTTTTCCTGGTAAAGCAAATCCTAAATCTTCATAAGAAAACAATTCTACGGAAGTGAAAGCATCATGGACCTCTGCAATTTGAACATCTTGAGGAGAAATTTTAGCTTCTTTGTAAGCTTTTTGACTGGCTAAAACTGTAGCCTGAAAATGCCAAGGTTCTTTTCTACAAAATGTCAAAATAGAATCTGTGGCAAAACCAGAACCTAAAACTTCTATATCAGTTTCTTCTTTGGTTAAAATAACTGCTGCACCTCCATTTACTGATAAAGAACAATCAAACAATCTTAAAGGAGAAGCAACTACTGGCGAATTTTTTATCATTTCTAAACTTACAGGTCTTTTATAAAAATAAGCTTTGGGGTTTAAAGTAGCATTTTGATGATTTTTAAAAGAAATCAAAGCAAGATCATCCATAGTTGCTTTATATTTTTTCATATATTCTTGCCACACAAGAGCATTTTGAACTGGAAAAAGCATTCCTTCTGGTTGTTCAATTATTCTTTCAGCTGCAGATAAAATTAAATGGGTTGTTACTTCACTTTTATTAAAAACCAATTTTTCACCACTAACAACTAAAACATTTTTAAATTCTTTATTGCCTTGAGCTAATTTTCTTGCTGTCCAAAAGGCAACTCCTCCTCCAGCACATACAGAAGGAGTTTCAATTATAGGAACATTTGTTTTGAACAAATCAGAAAGAAAAGAGGTCTTGTGGGTTTGATGTTCAAAAATTCCATCGCAATTTTCCATTCCACTATAGACAATTAAATCAATGTCAGAAATTTTCATTTTAGCATCCTCCAAGGCTTCCATTGTTGCCTCATAGGCAAATTGCCACCAGGGTTTTTGAGAATAATCAAATTTTGTCATTCCCACTCCTTTAACAAACATATTTTTTTCGCCAATTTTCGTAATCTTTAAAAGTCAATTTTTTTCCTTTTTTTATTTGATCTTCCAAATCTGTTTTAAAATTATTTATTAAAGAAATAGCACTAAGACAAATAGCACCAGCCCCACTTCCATATCCCAAAATTCCAATTTTTTTTCCTTTTTTTGTATTTTCTAAAACTCCCAAAAGCGCCAAAAAAACAGAACAAGTATAAGAATTTCCAATGAACCGATGATATTTTAAAGAGGGTTTTATTTTTTGAGCAAAAAATTTTTGAAATTCTGGCAATTTTCTTACTTTATCTATTTCTTTTTTATATTCTTTAAAAAGCTCTGGTTTTTTAATACAATGTTGTAATTTTAAACGGTTTTTTTTGTTGGATAATTTTTCATGCCTCCAAAACAAAGCTCCCAACCATTCTACCATTTTTGGAAAGGGAGTATGGAAAATAAAATAATCAAACTTTTCTATTACTGATTTTCCTTTCAAAAATTTTTTATTATTTTCTTTCCAGTTTTCCAAAGCTTTCTTTTGGCATTCCAAAAAAGCTATTTTGGTTAACTCTCCATTAACAATTGGAAATGGAAAAGAAAAAGCGGGAACTTTAAAATCATCAATATCTGAAGCAAATTGACCAATATTCTTAAAATCTAAAGCCAAAATAGAAGGCGACTTTTCTATTCTTAAAGCAACAGCAGCACAACCCTGAGTAATTTCTGCCCTTTTATCTTTTTCTGAATAAATTGACCTATCTACTGCCAAAACAACAGCTGGTTTTCCTGAATGTGAAAAGCTATATTCACAAGCCGACAAAAGAGCTTGTAATCCTCCCAAACAAGCAAATTTGTATTGAAAGGGAACCTTGCTCAATCCCAATTTTTGATTGATGATTTTTACTGAGAATGGTTTTGAAAGATCAGGGTCTGATTCGGTGCCAATATAAAACCTTTCTACATCTTTGTAGTTAATTTTTTCCAAAGCTCTCTTTGCTAACTCTTCAATGGTAATTTTATAAGGAATTCTCGATTCAAAAACACCCAATCCTTTTGTTGCATACTCTGGAGGAATTTTTCTTGTTTTAGCTAATTCCTCTAAAGATAAAAAATATTCTGGAATGGCAACACCTATTTGGGAAATTCCTATCATAATTTTATATTATATCAAAAAAAATACTAAAAGACAGATTTTAAAGAGAGAGCAAAATTTTATAAAAGATTTTAATCTTTTAATTTCAAAATAGTCTTTATTATTGAATCTGGATTTAGAGAAATTGATTCGATTCCTTGATTAACTAAAAATTTGGCAAATTCAGGAAAGTCACTTGGAGCTTGACCACAAATTCCACAATATTTTTTCTTTTCTTTACAAATTTTTATTACTTTTTTTATCATTTCTTTTACTGCCAAATTATTTTCATTTCCAATTTTTGAAACCAAAGCTGAATCTCTATCTAATCCTAAAGTAAGTTGGGTTAGATCATTAGAACCAATAGAGAAACCATCAAAAAATTCTAAAAATTTTTCAGCTAAAATAACATTTGAAGGAATTTCGCACATACAAATTATTTTGAGACCATTTTTTCCTCTTTCTAATCCATTCTCTTTCAATATTTTTAAAACTTTTTTTGCTTCTTCTAAAGTTCGACAAAAGGGCACCATTACCCAAATATTTTTTAAACCAAAAATATCTCTCGCTCTTTTTATTGCTTTAATTTCCATTTCAAAAGCATTTTTATATTTTGGATCATAATATCTTGAAGCACCTCTCCATCCTAACATTGGATTTTCTTCCTCTGGTTCAAACAATTCCCCTCCAATTAATTTTCTATATTCATTGCTTTTAAAATCAGAAAATCTAACAATGACAGGTTTTGACCAAAAAGCACAAGCTATCTGAGCTATTCCTTCTGCTAATTCTTTAAAGAAAAACTCTTTTTTGTTTTTATGTTCAATGGTAACTTTGTCAACCTCATTTATTATTTGTTTAATTTTTTTATCTCTTTTGGCTTTCTTTTTTAATTTTTCATAATGATATAAAACTAAAGGATGAACTTTTATTTTTTCCGCAAGAATAAATTCAATTCTTGCCAAACCTACCCCTTCTACAGGTAAAAAGGCATTTTGAAAAGCAATTTCAGGAGTGCCAATATTTACCATTATTTTTGTTTTCAACTTTGGAAGTTCTTTTAAATCAATTTTTCTTACTTCAAAAGGCACTTTTCCTAAAAATACTTTCCCTACCTTTCCAGAACAATCGATAGTAATTTGATCTCCATTCTTTAAAATTTCTGTTGCTCTTTGAGTACCAACAACTGCAGGAATTCCCAATTCTCTAGCCACGATTGCAGCATGACATGTTCTTCCTCCCTCATCAGTGATAATTCCTGAAGCCATTCTCATTACAGGAAGCCAATCAGGATCTGTCATTTTGGTAACTAAAATTTCTCCTTTTTTAAATAAAGAAAATTGAGAAGTGCTAAAAATTTTTCTTGCTTTTCCTTGAGAAATTTTGTTTCCTACAGAAATTCCAGTTAAGATTGGAGGGGTTTTGGTTTTTATTTGATATTCTTCAAAAAAAGTTTGAGATTTTTGACTGTAAACTGTTTCTGGTCTTGCTTGAACAATATATAATTTATTTTCTATTCCATCTTTTGCCCACTCAATATCTTGAGGTACTCCATAATGCTTTTCAATTAAAATTCCCCACTTTGCTAAAGTAATCACTTCTGAATCTTTTAAAGAAAAACTTTCTCTCTCTTTTTTTGAAAGAGAAACTTCTTTTAAACCTCCGGTTTTTTTAAATACATATTTTTTTGTCTTTTTTCCTAAATTTTTGAAAATGATTGAAAGATATCCTTTTTCTAAAGTGGGTTTAAAAACGCAAAATTCATCAGGAATGATTTTTCCTTTTACAATCATTTCTCCAACTCCAAAAATTCCATTTATTAAAATAACATTCCTAAACCCTGTCTCGGTATCTAAAGTAAACATCACCCCAGAAGCTCCCAAATCTGACCTTACCATTTTTTGAACTCCAACTGATAAAGCAGTTTTTAAATGAGAAAATCCTTTTTCTTCTCTATAAGCTATGGCTCTATCTGTAAATAAAGAAGCAAAGCATTTTTTAATTGCTTTTAATAAATTCTCTTTTCCAAAAACATTCAAGAATGTTTCATGTTGACCAGCAAAGGAAGCAGATGGTAAATCTTCAGCAGTAGCTGACGATCTTACCGCAACCTCTATTTCTTTTTTTCCATATTTTTGGGAAAGTTTTTGATAAAAATCTAAAATCTCTTTTTCTAAATCTTTAGGAAATTTAGATCTCAAAATTAAATTTCTCGCTTTTTCACCAGTTTTTTTTAGGTTTTTGGGATCTTTGGGATTTAGTTTTTTAAATATCTCTTTTAATTTCTCATCAATTTTATTTTCTTTTAAAAAGTGCCAAAAGGCAAAAGAAGTCAAAGCAAATCCATTTGGAATATTTATTCCTTTTTTCTCCAATTGAGAAATCATTTCTCCTAAAGAAGCATTTTTTCCTCCCACTAAAGGAACATCTTTTTTTGAGATATCTCTATACCACAAAATAAATTTTTTTTCTTTCATAAAAAAATTTTGAGAAAATTAAAAATTAAAGAGAAATAAGCTTTTTGATATTTTCTACGCTTTCTGGATTAGATAAGGTTGATAAATCTCCTAAATCTTCACCAGTAAATAGTCTTCTCAAAATTCTTCTCATTATTTTTCCAGATCTTGTCTTTGGCAAATCCTTAACAATGTAAACATCTTTTGGTAAAGCAATGGGTCCTATTTCTTTTCTAATTTGCTGAATGATTTTTTCTTTTAAAAGTTCGGGTTTTTCTTTTACCTTTGAGATGGCAAAAACTACCGGTACCTGACCCTTAATTTTATCTGGTTTTCCTACCACTGCACATTCTGTAATTTCTTCTAATTTAGCAACAGCATTCTCTAATTCTCCAGTAGTAATTCTATGACCAGCTACTTTTATTACATCATCTACTCTTCCTACAATCCTAATTAAACCATTTTTGTCTTTTAAAGCAGAATCTTCTGTGAAATAAATTTCTTTTCCATATTTTGACCAATAAGTTTTTAAATATTTTTGAGGATTTTTATAAACCCCTCTCAACATTCCTGGACTAAAAGGAGGCAAAATTACTAAATTGCCTTGTTGTCCTTTTTTACAAGGTTTTCCTTTTTCATCTAAAATTTCTGCCTTAATTGGAGGCAAAGGCAATCCTACAAAAGCTGGTCTGAAAGGGCCTATACCTGGTAAAGAAGTAATCAAAACCCCTCCACATTCTGTCTGCCACCAGGTATCTACAATAGGAAGTTTTCCTTTTCCTACATTTTTGTAATACCAATGCCAAGCGTCTTCATCTAAAGGTTCTCCTACAGAACCTAACACTCTCAAGCTTTCAAATTTAAACTTTTGAGCTACCACTCCATTTAATTTTTCAAACATTCTAATGGCAGTGGGGGCGGTATAAAAAATTGTTACTTTGTGTTTTTCAATAATTTGAGCCCATCTATGAGGAGTAGGCCAATTAGGAGCTCCTTCATACAAAAGAGTTGTAATTCCGTTAAGTAGGGGAGAATAAACAGTATAAGAATGCCCTGTAATCCAACCGATATCAGCAGTACACCACAAAATACTATCTTCTTTGAAATCAAAAATCCATTTTCCAGTCCAATATGTCTGGACAGTATAACCGCCACAAGTGTGAATTATTCCCTTTGGTTTACCAGTAGAACCACTCGTATAAAGAATAAATAATAAATCTTCAGCATCCATCTCTTTTGCCTCACAAAAATCTTTTTCCTCTTTTATTAAATCTTCAAACCAAATATCTCTTTCTTTTTCCCATTTTACTTCATTGTTTGCCCTTTTTACTACAATTACCTTTTCTACATTTGTCTCTTTTATGCCTTCATCTGCTTGAGATTTTAAATTAATTAATTTACCTCTTCTATAATAACCATCAGCAGTAATTAAAATTTTAGCACCGGTATCTTGAAGACGAATTCTTAAAGCTTGAGGTGAAAAAGCAGAAAAAACAACACTGTGAACCGCTCCAATTCTAGCACAAGCTAACATTGAAATTAAAGCCTCTGGAATCATTGGTAAATAAATTCCAACTCTGTCTCCCTTTTTTATTCCTAATTTCTTTAAAGCATTGGATAGCTGACATACTTTTCTAAATAATTGATAATAGGTTAAAATTTCAGGCTTTTCCTTTTCGGGTTCTGGCTCCCAAATTAAAGCTACTTTGTTTTTTATTCTCTCCCAGCCCAGTTTGTTTTTTTCAAAAATATTAGTAGTAATATTTATTTTCCCTCCGACAAACCATTGAAAATAAGGAGGCTTGTGTAAAAATGTCCTTTTCCATTTTTTGAACCAAAAGAGTTCTTTTGCTAATTTTTCCCAAAATTTAACGGGATCTTTTTTTGCAACTTGATAAATTTTTTTAGTATTTATAAAACAACTCTTTTTGTATTGTGGGGATGGATAATAAAGAACGCCTTTTTTAATCATACAAAAAATTTAAATTTTTTTTCCTACAAATTCAGCAAATTCAGCTAATCTACAAGCATAAGCCCATTCATTATCATACCATGCCAAAACCTTAATTAAATTTCCAATAACTCTGGTAGAATTAGCATCAACAATTGCTGAAAAAGAATTTCCTTTAAAATCTGAAGAAACCAAAAGGGCATCCTCAATTCCTAAAATCCCTTTTAATCTTTCTGTTTGAGAAGCTTTTTTGAAAATAAAATTTACTTCTTGAGAAGTAGTTTCTTTTTCTACCTCAACTACTAAATCAATTATAGAAACAGTAGAAGTAGGTACTCTTATTGCCATTCCATCTAATTTTCCTTTTAATTCTGGCAAAACATTTCCAATAGCTTTTGCTGCTCCGGTAGTTGTTGGAATGATATTTAAACTAGCAGCTCTTGCTCTCCTTAAATCTTTATGAGGCAAATCTAAAAGTCTTTGATCATTAGTAAAAGAATGAATTGTTGTCATAAATCCTTTTTTAATTTTAAAATTTTCATTCAAAACTTTAGCTACGGGAGCTAAGCAATTGGTGGTACAAGAACCCATATCACAAATATCCCATTTTGAAGGATCACATTTATCTTCATTAACACCCAAAACAAATTCGGGAATTTTTTCTGGATTTTTGGAAGGAGCGGAAATAATTACCTTTTTTGCTCCAGCTTCTAAATGTTTTTTTGCTTTTTCATATTCTCTAAAATGACCGGTGCATTCTAAAACAATATCTACTTTTAGCTCTTTCCAGGGTAATTTTGAGGGATCTGTTTGAGATAAAATTTTAAATTCTTTTTTGTCAACGACGAGTGAGTTTTCTTTACAACTTACTAATTTTGGATAAATCCCATAAATTGAGTCGTATTTTAAAAGATGAGACAAAGTTTTGGCATCAGTAAGATCGTTAATAGCCACTATTTCCAATTCTGGATGATTTTCAAGAATTCTTTTAAAAAGATGTCTTCCTATCCTTCCAAATCCATTAATGGCGACTTTTATAGACATATTAATAAATTTTAATAAATTTAAATTTTTATTTCAACTTTAAAGCTTTTTCTAACTTTTCTTTATCAAAGCCAATTATAATTTCTCCATCAATCTCAATTACTGGAACCCCCATTTGTCCTGTTTTTTCTACTAATTCTTTAACTGCTTTCTCATCTTTTGAGACATCAATCTCTTCAAATTCAATATTTTTTTCTTTTAAAAATTCTTTTGCTAACTGACAAAAAGGACAGCCTGGAGAAGAATAAACTTTTACTCTAGCCATATTTTTTATCTACAAGAACCTCCACCAAAAGAACCTTTTTTAAAACCAAAACCTGGTGAAAGAACTTCACTTGAAAGTTTTTGCTGGCATTGTTGAGGCTGATTCAAAAAAGCTTTACAAATGACCTCTTTTATTTTTTCAGGAGATCTTTCAACAGTTACTACTTTGTCATTAATCACTAAAGTAGGGGAGCCAGCAACTCCATATTTTTCATTTAATTCTTTGTGAACATTAAAAGGAGGAAATCTTTTTTTATCAAAGTTTTCTGAAATTTTAAATTCTTCATCTGTTTGTTTAACACAAAGATTTAATTTCTCTTTGTCAATTTTTGCTTTATTTAAACAATTCTCAAAATCTCCATTTTCAAGAAAACAACTTAAATAATCTAAATATTTCTCATTTTGTTCTTTTTGAATACAATACTGTCTTAAATTTTCTTGCATTTCTTTTTTTCCATGCATAATGTAATCAACAAAATAAACTCCAATGTCTGCCTTATCTTTTAATAATTTCCAAACAGGCAAAATTGCTTTTTCCATTTGAAGACCAAAAGGACAATAAGACATTACAAATAATTTTACATCTGGTCTTTCTCTTTTTTCAAGAGATTGCTTTTTTGAATTTTTTGGTTTTTGGGTTATATCATAAGCTATAGGAAATAAAATTTTTCCGTCTTTAGTAACAAATAAAGTGCCTTCGTTATTTCCTATTTTGATTTTAAATTTGTAAATTCCACTTTCTTCGCTTGCCTCAATTAAAGAAGCGGTTTTTCCTTTTAATAAATTTTGATTAATAAAATCTATTGCTTTTTGAACAGCTTCTTGAGGAGGTAAAAAATTTTCTTTTTTGACTTGGGGAGAAATTGGACATTTTTTAACCTTAAAATAAACCACTCCCCCCATTACTAATCCTCCAATTAAAACTCCTACCAAAAAAAATATAAAAAATAATTTGTTATTTTTCATAATTTTTTTTCATAACCAATTTTCAATTTTTTGTCAAATCTTTAAATAGATTAAAAGTAATAGTGTCGGAGGAGGGATTTGAACCCTCAAGGGAAAATCCCACTGGGTCCTAAGCCCAGCGCGTCTGCCAAATTCCGCCACTCCGACATTTTTTCAATAAAAATTATACCAAAAACTTTTTTAAAATAAAACAAAGTTTTTCCTTTCAATTGAATTTTTATTCTTTAGCGTTATAATAAATTCATTGAGAAAATTTTTAAAATTATGAAAGCCATATTTGTTGGAAGATTTCAGCCTTTTCATAAAGGGCATTTAAGAGTGGTAAAAGAAATTTTAAAAAGAGAAAAAGAAATTTTAATTTTCATTGGTTCCCAGCAAGAATTTTTTACTAAAAAAAACCCTTTCAATTTTAGAGAAAGAAAAGAAATTTTAAAAAGAGTATTTTTAAAAGAAAAATTAAAAGGAATAAAAATTTTCGGAGTCCCTGATTTTTTAGATGATAAATTGTGGGCAAAAAAGGTTTTAAAAATAGGCAAAATTGAAAAGAGAAATGCCATAGTTTTTACTCAAAATCCCTGGGTAAAAAGGTGTTTTGAACAAATAGGAGTAAAAGTAAAAGAACATCCTCTTTTTTTTGGAATTTCAGCAACAAAAATAAGAGAAAAAATAGCCAAAAAAGAAAAGTGGGAAGATTTAGTCCCTTGTCCAACAAGAGATTATTTAAAAAAAATAAACGGTGAGGAAAGAATAAGAGAGCTTTTTATTTTGCCGGAAGAAAAAATAATAAATTTTATTAAAGAAAGAGCAAATTTAATTGGAGCCAAGGGAGGAATAATTGAGGTCTCAGAAAATATCAATTGGATAGTTTTAGGTTTTTTAGCAAAAAAAATTTTCAAAAACATTTTATTTTTAAGTATTCATTTTGAAAAAAAGCCTATTTTAAATGAAAGATTTTTAGAAAAAGAATTGAAAATTAAAATTAAAAAAATTCAATTTAAAAATATCTTAAAATCTCTTTTAAAAGAGCTTCCAAAACCAAAAAATACCTTGCTGGATTTTTTAAAAAGAACTCTGAAAATAGCTACTTTTTATTATTTTGGAAAATTAAAAAATTTTTTAATTTTAAGACCAGAAGATAAAACTGATTTAAAATTGGAAAAATTTAACAATTTTGAAAGCTCAAAAAGAGAAATTTTGCCTTTAAATTTCCTTTATAAAACCCAAGTTATAGAAATGGTAGAGAGATTAAATTTTTCTTCAAAAATTATCAAACTATACAAAGAAAAAATATATGAAAAAAATTTGGGACTCAATTTTTTTCAAATAGATACAATTTTGAAACTTTTTGCTCAAAATTTTTCAAAAAAAGAAATCTCTTTTTTAACTGAAGTTTCTCAAAAGAAAATAGAAAAAATTTTATGCAAGTAGCTATTGTCGGTGGAGGAATTTGTGGGTTATATTTAGCCTGGAAATTGGCTGAAAGAAAAGAAAAAGTAGTTTTGTTTGAAAAAAAATCAAAAATTGGAAAAGAATGCTGTTCAGGATTAATTTCAGAAAGAATTTTAGACTTTATTCCTCAGAGTAGGGAAGTGGTAGAAAATGAAATTGATTTTTGTATTTTGCATTTTCCAAAAAAAACCTTGAAAATTAAATTTTCAAAAAAAATTCTTGTGATTGATAGGGTCAAATTAGATAATTTGGTAGCAAAATTGGCTCAAAAATCTGGAGCTAAAATTATTTTGGGAAAAGAAATCAAAAAAGAAAATTTTGAAAATTTAAAAGAAAAATTTAACAAGATTGTAGGGTGTGATGGAGCAAATTCTTTTGTAAGAAAAATTCTTTCTTTAAAAGAAAGACAAAATTTTAGATTGAGTTTAAAAATGGAAATATCTCAAAAAGACTTTTCTAATTTTGTCCAAACTTGGATTACTCCTCAAGGATTTTTATGGAAAATTCCAAGAGGAAAAAAAATAGAATATGGAATAATTGAAAATCCAAAAAAAGCTCTCTTTTTATTTAAAGAATTTTTAAATAAAAATAATATCAAATTAGAAAAAATAAAATCTGCTTTAATTTATCAAGATTTCTTTTTGCCTTCAAACAAAAAGATTACCCTTTGTGGAGAAGCTGTAGGATTGACTAAACCCTGGAGTGGGGGAGGGGTAATTTGGAGTTTAATTTGTGCTGAAATTTTCTTGAAAAATTTTCCGGATTTTTTAAAATATAAAAAAGAGCTAAAAAAATTTTTTTTATTTAAAATTTTAACTTCTAAAATTGTGACAAAATTGGTTTATCTTTTGGGAACCAATTTTTCTTTTGTTTTTCCTAAAAATTGCCAAATAGAGACAGATTTTTTGTTATGAGAAAGCTTCCTCATCATATTGGAATTATTTTAGATGGAAACAGAAGATGGGCAAAAAAAAGAGGTCTCAAAATTTCAGAGGGACATAAAAAGGGTTTAGAAAGGGCAATAGAGATAATAAATTATTGTAATAAAAGAGGAATAAAAATTTTAACATTGTTTGTTTTTTCTACTGAAAATTGGAAAAGGAGTAAAAGAGAGATAAACTGGTTAGTAAAATTAGGAAAAAAAGCTTTTAATAACCATTTTTCTCATCTTTTGGAAGAAAATATAAAAATAAAAATAATTGGAAATAAAGAAAAATTACCAAAATCTTTACAAAAAGAGATAGAGAAAATTGAAAAAGAAAGTGAGAAAAATAATGGGATGTTATTAAATTTGGCTTTAAGTTATGGAGGAAGAGCAGAAATTGTTGAAGCTATAAAAAAAATTATTAAAAAGAAAATTCCAGTAGAAAAAATCACTGAAGAAACAATTAAAGAAAATCTTTGGACTTCCGATGTAGATTTAATAATAAGAACTGGTAAAGAAAAAAGGATCTCTAATTTTTTGTTATGGCAATCGGCTTATTCTGAACTTTATTTTTGTGAGAAATTTTGGCCAGATTTTACACCAAAAGATTTAGATTTAGCTTTAATTGAATATTCAAAAAGAAAAAGAAAATTCGGAAGATAAACCAAAAGTAATTGTTAGACAAAGAGGTTTTTAGAGATTTTGTTATCTCGTGAAAATACAAGCCATGAGAAGAAGATTTGAAATAAGAAGAATTGAAATAAGAAAACTCAAAAAAGGAATAGATTATTATTCTCACCATTTAAATAATTTAGAGTTAGGCGAAATAATTCTCCAGAGAAATCTTCCGGCTTTTCAAGAAGCAAGACAAATTAAAGCAGAAAAAATAGTTTCTAAAAATAATTTATTTGATTCAGCTAAATACTGCGAGGTAAAAGAAATAGAAGGAAAAGATCTTTTTCATAAAGCCATTAACTGTAAAGTAGAAAAATTAAAAGCAAAAAGTGCTTTTCTTTCTGCTAAAAAATGTAAAGTAGATGAAGCGGAAGCAGAAGAAATATTTGAAAAAGCCCGTAATTGTGAAGGGGGAAAAATTGTAGCAAAACAAAATGCATTTTTATATGGAAAAAACTGCAAAGTAAAAGAGATAATTATAACTTCTGAGAGACCTCTTGAAAGAGCTTTAGAAAATATATTTTTTGGTGCTTTTTTAGAAGCTAAAAACTGTGAGGCAGAAATAGTAAAGGGAGGTAAGTCTATTTTTGAAAAAGCCCAAAAGTGTCTAGCTGAAAGAATTTATTCCAAAAATATTGGTTTTTTCTCAAGAGGAGTGGTGATTTTAGACGATGTAGAAGGTAGGGTTTTTCCTTCAGTAGTTTTTATTGGAGACAGAATAAAAGAAGAAAGAGAAAAAATAAAAGAGTTTTTTGAAAGAGAATTAAGAAAATCTCAAAGCGGAAAAGAAAGTATCTTTGATATTTTAAGGTTTTTTGACTGGGAAGGAGAAACATTAGAAGAAGGTAAAAAAAAGCTTGAAGAAAGATGGAAAAGAATAAAAGAAAATATTTCTGATTTGACTCTAAAAAAATTAGAAAATTACTTTTTTTACTTTCTTTTAAATAATGACCAAAGAGAAAAAATTTTTTTGAACTTTCCAAAACTTTCAGAAAGAGAAAGAGATGACCTTTTTGTTTTTAACTTTTATCGTTATTTGGAGGCTTTACAAGAAAATAAAGAGTATCTCAACTTTCTTTCTCTTGAAGATTGGATAAAACTAACCAATTTTTTAGATGAAAATATTTTAAGAATTGATCCAAAAACCATTGAGAGTTTGAAAAAAGAAGGAATGAGTGTTAGAGATGCAATTTTTGAAGCAATTGAAGAAAAAATTAAAAGGGAGGCTGAAAATACTCAAAAAAATCCAAGAGCAATAAAAATAGCTCTTTCAGCTACAAAAGAAGTTTTAAAAAATAAAGAAAACAAGGCTTTATTTTGGTTTAGTCATGAAATGTAGAGAAGAAAAAAGAGGAAAAAGGAAGGTTTTTCTTGACAAAAAGAGTCAAAAAGTGTAATCTATAAATAACTTCGCATAATGTATCTTATGCGAAGTATAAAAAAAACACTTTTGAATTTGTGCGAAAAGACTCCAAAAAAATAATAGATCACGTTAAAGATTTTTTGGAATATTTAGATGTAGAGAAGGGGTTAAGTTTAAAAACTCAACAAACTTATTATCAACTTTTAAAAAAATTTATTTTTTGGCTAAAAGAAAACAAATTAGAAAATATTCTTCCTCACGAACTTACAGAACAACATATTAAAAAATATCGTCATTTTTTATCTCAAAATTTCAACAAAGCTACCAAAACTCCTCTCAAAAAATCCACCCAAAATTGCTATTTAATTGCTCTTAGAAACTTTTTAAACTATTTTGCTGAACAAGGCATAATTTCTTTGCCTGCTGAAAAGATAAAATTAATAAAACAAAAAGAAAGAACCATTCGTTTTTTAGATTTAGAAAAGATAGAAAAGCTACTTTGTGCTCCCAATACAAACACCATTGTCGGCTTGAGAGACAGAGCTATTTTAGAGACATTTTTTTCTACGGGTTTGAGAATTTCTGAAATTGTTTCTTTAAATAAAGAACAATTTTTAAACATAAGAGATGACGAAGAGAACTTGGAAATAGCAATTGTAGGAAAAGGTGGTGTTCCAAGAACCGTTTATTTTTCAAAAAGGGCTCTTTTTTGGATAAAAAAATATTTAGAAAAAAGAAAAGACAAAGAAAAAGCTTTATTTATCAATTACAAAGGTCCCAAACACAAAATTGGAAAAAGAATTACTTGCCGAGCTATTCAGAATTTAGTAAAAAAATATGCTATTTTGTCAGGACTTCCAATAACAACCACTCCTCATGTCTTAAGACACAGCTTTGCTACAGATCTTTTATCAAAGGGAGTAGATACGAGAATAGTTCAAGAATTTTTAGGACACAAAAATATCAGTACCACCCAAATTTACACTCACATTACAAAACCAAAATTAAGAGAAATCCACAAAAAATTTCACGGTTTCAAAAAAAGTTAATCTCCTCTACTCTATTTTTCCAAGTTTTTTGGAAGTTTCTTTTTTATTTCTTCTTTCATTTCCTTTGCTTTTTTTATAGCTTCCATTTGTGATTTTCTGTCCAAAAATGAATAAACTTTTAAAAACCATCTCCTCCATTCTTTTTTATCAAGTGGGCCCATTTTTAGACCCTTTTCTATTCCTTCATAACACAATTGAAGAATGACTATATTTTCTGCTATTTTTTTAATAATTTCTTCTCTTAAAGAAGGTTCTTTTTCTATTGCCTTTTTTATTTCTCTTTTACCTATCTCACTAATTTCTTTTCTCAAAAGAGAATCTTTAAGGGGTTTTTTTAATGTTTCTTCAATTTCTTTTTTTCCTACAAAAGAATTATTTAATAATCTTTGGATTTCAGTCTGGGCTTCTACTATTCCATCCCACAAATCTGCTTCTTTTGCTAAGTCTGAAATCTCTTTTAATAATTTTTGTTCTCTCTTTGTTATTCTCTTTGCTTTTTTTATTTTTTCTATCTCTTTTTCTCTTCTAACACAATCAAGCCTTTTTTCTAAAAGTTTAGAACTAAGAACTAAAGCGCCTCCTCTTAAATGTTCTATTTCATGACCTCTAATATTTTTTTCTTTGTTGCCAAAGATGGTATCTAATGTTTTTTCAAAAATATCAGGAAGAAATTTTTTTATTTTACTCAAATTTGAAATAATCTCTAACTTTTCCAAAAAATAATGGCTTCCATAACTCAAAGCTACCATCCCTGACAATTGACCCTCTAATTCTTCTGTAACTAAGACTCCTTTTAATCCAGCTCTTTTTGCTCTTTCATCTAACTCTTTTATAAGGTCAGGATAATCTCTTTTTGCTTTTTCAGTTTCTTTTTTCATTTCTTCTATCTCCTTTTTATATTCTTTTACCTCTGGATATTTTCTTTCTATTTCTCTGCTCACTTGTTCAAACTTTCCTTTTTCTATTTCAAACTCATTTCCTTTTTCCAAAATTTCAATTTTTGGTTCTCTCTTCTCAAGTGACATATTTTTGAATTTCTCTTAATAATTCTTTTGTCATTTTTTTAGGGTTTTTGCTTTCCATTATTGCTTGACAAACAGCAACACCATCAATTTTAATTTTCATTATTTGTTTTATTTTCTCTTTTTTTATTCCTCCGACAGCTATTAAAGGTAAAGAAACTTTTTCTTTTATTTTTTCTATCTCACTTAAATTTATTAATTTAGCATCTTTTTTTGTTTCTGACGGAAAAAGAGCTCCTACAGAAATATAATCTGCTCCTTCTGATTTGGCTTTTTTAGCTTGTGTTAAATTATGAACAGAAATTCCAACAATTTTATCAAAAGGTAAAATTTTTTTAGCAAACTTTAAGGGAAAATCTTTTTGTCCCAAATGAACTCCATCTGCTTTTACTGCTAAAGCCACATCTAAATGGTCATTAATTAAAAATAAAACATTATATTTTTGGCAAATTTTTTTTAAAATTAGGGCGTTTTTTAAAATTTTTTGTTTGGAATTAATTTTGTCTCGATATTGAACACACTTTACCCCTCCCAAAATTGCTTCTTTTAAAATTTCTTTTGCTTTGTTTTTAAAATATTTAGCATCAAAAATTAGATAAAGAGGGAAAATTTTTTTTAATTTTTCTTTCTTAATTAATCTTGAGAAAATTTCTTTTTCGAGCTGGTATAAAAAAAAGCGATATTTTTGAAAATAAATCCAATTTTTCTTTTTTAAAAATTTAAAATACTCTTCCAATACCCTTAAAGCTTCTTGGCATCTTTTTGAATTAGCTAAAACTAAATCCGAAATATCATTTCTCTCTTTTTCATCTTTTAAAATTATTCTCTCTCCTAAATCTTTAGAACGAGAATCTAAAAATTTTAAATTAAAGGGTCTGCTTTGTTGTGAAAAAAAATGTCTCATTTTTTTTAAGCTTTTGGTAATTTTTTCATCTCTTAAAACAAACCTTGCAATATCTTCTAATACTCTTGCGCCCTCAAGCAATCTTCCAAAATTAGCATCTAATAAAGAATAAATTCTTTTATCTAATTTCTCCATACAATCTCCTTTTAGCTTTTTCTTTTTCTTTGTTTGAAATTTTTGCTTTTTCTATACCTTTTTCCATAACCTCCAATATTTCATCATAAGTCTTTTTATCAATAGGATATGGAGTTTTGTCTTTTCCACCTACACAAAATGAATATCTTGCAGGATCCTCATAACTTGGTGGAGCTCCATAAATGAGTTCGCTTACCAAAGTTAAGGCTCTAATTGTTTTTGGTCCAACTCCTTCTATCATCAATAATTGTTCAAAATTTTTAGGATTGAAAAAATGAATTTTTTCAATTATCCTTTTTAATCTCTTTAAATCAAACTTTTCTTTCTCTACTGGATGGTGGTAAAATTCAACATCTTTCATTTCCATTTCTACAAAAAAAGGAAATCTTTTTTGTTTTATTAAATGAGAAGATTTTTCAGAAATTATTTTTATATCTTTTAAAAAAGTTTTTGGTTCTTTTGTTGCCAATTCCAAACAAATTTTTTTGTTTTTTTCACTTTCTTTAGCCAACAAATTTAAAGGTCTTTTTACCTTAAATTGAGAAATAATTCCTGAATGAGGCTCTTTTGTAAAACTTTTAATTTTAAAAGATAACCAATGATAACGCCTGGCGGTTTTGTTTTCAGGTTGCATTCCTTGTTGAATTACTATCCAATCTCCACTTTTTGAAAAAATAAAATTGTGATGGTAAAGCTGGTAACCATCTTGCAAAAGAGCAGAATCTACTTTTGCAGAGATTTTACTATTGTAAACCATCTTTTCAATTTTTTCTTCATCCCAACCCAAAAAACTTCCCCACTCTCTTATTTCATCTGGTGTCTTTCTTGAGTTCTTTTTTCCTCCACAAATGAAAATTTCAACATCTGATTCTAATCCTCTTAAGGCTTCTTTTAAAGCTCCTAAAGTGATAGTGGTCAAGCCACTTGAGTTATAATCAAAGCCAATTGCACAACCAAAACTTTGAAACCAAATGGGATCTGCCAATCTCTTTAAAAATTCCTCTTTGCCATATTCTTCAATTATAGCTATAGTAATTGCCCGAGAAAATCTTTTCATTCTTTCAAACAGCCAAAAAGGGCATTTCCCATAATCTAATGGAAAAGTAGCCACTCCTACCTTGAACATATCATATTCTAAATCTCAAGGTATCATCAGCTACTCTGGCTAAAAACCTTTCAATTTCAGAATAGGCAAAAACATTCTGAGGAAGTCTTACTTTCCAATCTCTTTTACCATCTCTTAAAAGAGTAGTTCTCATTCTAATTTTTGTTCCATCTAAAGGAATAATATCTGTAATTACTTCTGCAGGTTCTACTATTAAATTTTTTTCTTCTTTTACATTATACAAAAGAATGTTTTTTACCTCTTTATCTTTTTTAGGTAAAATCTCCTTTGTTTTACTACAAATTATCGCCCCATTTTTAATTTTTGCCTTTGAAATTTTACTTGCTATCAAAATTGCATTTTCTATCTCTCCACTTTTTATTTTAGAATCTATCAAAAGAGAATTTTTTATTTTTAAATTTTGAGAAATTTTATTTTCAATCCAATATTTTTTTACCCCAAAAAATTCTCTAGCTATTTCTCCTTCTCTGCTTTTTTCTGTCAATTTTAAAACATTAAGAAAATAAAGCCTTAAATGCCCATAATCCCACCAAATTGTCTTTTTGCCCAAATCTCTCACTCCAATAATTCTCTTTTTGTTGCTCTTTTTTTGAAAAATCTCTTTTATTTTTTTTATCCTTTTCCAATAAAGAGGATTACCTCCTTCTTTTTGATATTCTTTTATTTCTGAAGTTAGAGGGACCCACAAATGAGGATCGGTATTTAGGGTTCTCCTTTTCAACTTTATATCTTTGGAAAATTCTTCAAGTAATATCTCAAAAAAGGGAAGAGAAATAGAAAAACATCCCAAACTTTTCATAATTTTAGCTTTTTTTCCTTTTAATAAAAAGTTAGCACTTTCCCAAGATAACTTTTCTCTTATTAAAATTCCCCTTTTTTTAGAAGATATTATCAATCCATAGGGTTGCCAATTTTTTCGCCATTCTTTTTTTGAAAGTTTAGAAAAAAGAGTCTCCCCTATTCCAAAAATTTCTACCGGTAAACAAGTACTTCTTTTAAAGGAATTGGAAGGAATGAAAATTTGATCACCCCAAAAAACACAAATTCTTCCTTCCCTACTCTTTGCATAAATTTGAGTAGAAAAAATCACCCCTTCTAAAATTGTAAAAAGCAGTTTTTTGTTTTTGATTTGGATTATTTTGGGAAGTTTAATAGCAGGTTTATTATTTACTTCGGTTCCACAAAGAGGAGCTATTCTTTTTCCATGGCCTGCGGTATGATAAATAGCCAAAGTTCCTTTATTTTTTAAAAGCTCTCTCAAATTAAAAATTTGATTTGCTTTTTTGAAAGCATAAAGAGTACCTAAAAGCTGACCCGCTTCCTTTTGCCAGTCTTCTTCTACTACAATAATTTTTGTCTTTGGAGAGGAAATTTCGCTTTTTGTAATTTTTAGTCTTTTTTCCCAGTAATCTTTATTTTCTCGAGAGGCAACTACAATTATAACATCAAAACCTTCATTCTCCTCAATAATTTTTTTCATTTTTTGAATGATCTCTTTTTGCATAAAAATTAAAAAGAGCTTTTATAAACTCTTTTTAAAATTAAGTGTCAACAAAAGTGTTTTAAAAGAACTTTTATGGTCTTACCCGAGAAACTCTAATTAATCCAGAGCAAGGAATAATTTCAATTCCTCTTTTTTCTAATTCATCTAAAAACAAATTCATTCCTAAAGAATCAGAACTCATATGCCCTGCAATTACAACATTAAGATAAGAAATTTGAGCTTGTTTTACATTTTCCTCTGCCATATGCATGCTTACTACAGTACCAACTCCAGCTTGAGCCATTTTTTCATAAATTTTAGGACTTGGCTCTGTGCCACCAGTAATTTCAGAAAGACAAATTTTCCCGCATCTCCTTTCTGGTTCTCCAACAAAAATTTTGGGGCCAGCCCCAATTTTAATTGCTTCTTTGTATTCAGGAATTTCACAGAGAAAATCTATTAAATCTTGTAGTCTCTCTAAATTTTCTCTTTCAATAGCTCTTTTTAAAAATTGAGCTGCTAAATTATCAGCAGGAGTGTGAACATTCATTAAATTAATTCCTAAAATTTTAGCAGCATCTACAGTTCTTTGATGATTTTTTCCGCTCACTAATCTGTTTACTTGTTCAATTCTTTCTTTCATTATAGCTTCTGCAACATTTATTGGCACTCCATAATAATTTAAGACATCACATTGCAAATCCATTACATCAGCTAAATTTGCTAAACCTTTTCCCATAGGATGATGAGAAATTACCAAATCCACTCCTCCGATTTGTTTAGCTAATAAAATTTCTGCAGGCTCAATATCAATTCCTACTAAAACTCTTTTTATTCTTTTATCTTGAGCAATATGATAAATTCTGGAATCCAAAAAGGGATTTTCTAAAGCCTCCAAATCAAATCTTTCTTTCTCTTTTGGAGGAAGGCTTTCATATTTTTGTTTTTTTCTTTTCAAGAGTTTCTCAATCCCTTCAGCCCCCCTAAAATCAGCACTAATGCCCATTTTAATTGCCAAATTGAAAATATCTCTTGTCTTCATTATAGTAATTTTAATTGAAAATTTTAAAAAAATCAACTAATAAATTTTTAGGAATTTTCTTTAAACTTTTGTTCTACAATCTTTAAACTCTCTTGATATAAAGGTGGAACTTTCAAATTTTAACTATTTTTCCACTACTGGAAGTTATTCTGGTGAATGAAAAAGGCGAGGCATAAATTATTTTTTTCTTTGAAAATAACTATTAACTACATCCACAAAGGCTTCCAAGCGTGTCAAAAGTCCAGCTTCTGCTGTGTGTTCATCAATAGAAAGAGATAAAAAAGGAATTTGATATTTTTGATGAATTTTTTCTAAAATGGGTCTTACGGTTACTTCTGGCATACAGGCAAAGGGAAGAATTTGAATTACTCCATCAAATCCTTTTTTTATATACTTTAACATCTCATAAACTGCATCTCCGCCATGACCTCCTACTGGGGACTGGAGATAATTTTTTATTTTGCGGTAAATAAAGAAATCTTTGAAAAAAAGCTTTTTGGAAAGATGATAAGAAAGAGTAATTTCTTTGTGAACTTCTACCCCTAAATATCCCAACTTTCTCTCTATTTCAAAATTTACATCTGGCTCGCAAGCCATAAAAATCTCCCCCACAATTCCTACTTTTGGAAGTTTTTTTTCTTTTTCAATCTCAATCTTAGAAAAGTCTTTAAAGATCTCTTTTCTTAAAAGAGAAAGTTTCTTTTTTTTAAACTTTTTTAGTTTTAAAAGTCCTTCTCTAAATACTTTATCTGTTTCCCCTTTCTTTTTTTCTCTAGGTCTTAAAAGATTAGAAATTCTTTCCATCTCTTCAATTATTTTTATCCTTTTCCAAAAACGAAAAAAACTTTTTAAAATTTCAAAAAAAGACTTTCCAAAAAGCTTTTTTAAGGTAGAATATAAATCTTTAAGGTTTTGATCAAAAATAATAAATTGAATATCTCCTTTTTTCTCTTTTAAAATTTTTTCTTGTAATACTCCGTAATATCTTAATCTACAAGATCCTTGAGAAGTAACCATTAAAATACTTTGGGCTCCTCTCTCAATAGCCTTTAAATAATTAGCAACATTGGCTTTGAAAGGAAAACAATACATTTCAGGACAAATTTTTACTGCTTCCAAAATATCATTTGAAGTAGTCTTTTGGGGAATTTCTGTTTTTCCTCCTAGTTCTTCAATTAAAAGTTCAAAAGCTAAAGTATAATTTCCCATTCTTGGAAAGGCAATTTTTGGAGGCATAATTTTAAAGCTAAAAATTTAGGTTTTTTTTAATTTATTTAATTTTTCTTTAATCTTAGGAATTTGACGCCACCAACTATCAATTTCAGTTTTCTCTATTTTTTCAGCTATTTTTTTAGCAGATTTTGTCTTTAATTTTGATTTTGCATTATCTATCCAAACTTTCACAAGTTTGTTTCCTCTTTCCATTTGAGATTTTGCTTCAATGATTAATTCTAATAAATCAGCGTCTTTAGCAACAATTGCTTCTGGAGTTTTTTGTTCTATCCATTCTTGATACAAATCTTTGATTTCTTTTTCTCCGATTATTCCTTTAATTTGATCAAAAAAGGCATTTTCTTCTGCTTTTTTTGAATTCAGGTAAGTTTCATTTATTAAATCTCTATCCCCTACTCTAGCCTCGCCGTTGTCATGAAACAAAGCAATTAAAGCTGATCTTTCTGCATTTACTTTTTCCATTTTTCCTAAAACAAAAGCAATCTGGCTTGCTAAAAAACTATGTTCTGCTACAGAATCTCCATTTTTCATTCCAATATTACGCCAGCCCACTCTTGGAGTTTTCTTTAAAACAGCTACTTCCAAAAAAAATTTAACGATTCTATCTAATTTCATAAATTTTAAAATCAATTTCAATCTGAGTTTTACTTTATCACTACTAAAAAATATTGTCAAATAATTTATTCAAAATAATTTATTAAGAATCTCTTTGTTCCTTTTTTTTCTTTATCTTTTCTAAAACTTCCTTTAAAACCTCCTCTAAAATTTGGTAAAGTGAGGCATTGATGATGACATTTTTGTCCATTTCTTCTCCAATATTAACTCCCAATTTTTCTAAATAGGGTCTGATGTTTTCTTTGAAAGAACTAAAAATTGCTTCTTTCACTAAATGATTTTTTTTGTCTTCAATTTCATCTAATTTGACTTTTTCTTTTATTTTCCTCTCTATTTTCTCTTTATCAAAATCTAAAAATTCAGAATATTTCCCAAGTTTTACCCAATCATCAAGAGAAAAAATTGAAAGATAATTTCTAATTTTTTCAAGTTGAGAAATATGTTTATTTAAAGTCAAAAGAGCTTTTTTATCTTCTTCTTTCAATCTTTCAAAACCAAAAATGATTTTCTCTCTTTTAGAATTGTCACCTATTAAAAAATAGAAATTATACTTTCTTAATTCTTCTAATACTTCTCTTTTTTCTTTTACTCTCTCATATCTTTGCTTGAGGATTTCTTCTCCCTCTTTTAAAGTCTTTCCTTCCCAATTGAAAAAAGAAAGATAATCAAAAATACTTTCTTTTCCTTGTTGAGATTTCTTTAATTCTTCTTTAAAAAATCTCTCTATTTGTTCTGGTTTTTCTTTTTCTAACTTTCCTTTCATTAAAATTACTGGAAGAAAAACCTCACCCTCAGCTTCTCCTAAAACTACTACTCCCAAAGAATCTCTGCCTATTTCTTCTGCTTTTACTTTTTCAGTTATTAGACATTTTTCAGCTCTATTAAATGCATACCAATTTGCCTCAACTTTTTGTACTAGACATTTTTTAGCACTGTCAAATGCATCTACTTCTTCCGATTTAACCTCTCTTGCCTCACAGTTTTCAGCTCCAGGAAAGGCGCTTACTCTAGCTTCAACTTTCTCTACTTTGCAGTTTTGAGCCATAGAAAATGCATCTCTTCCAGCTTTAACATATTTTGCTTCACAATTTTCAGCATTAGGAAATGCGGTTATTCCAGCCTCAACTTTTTCTGCTTTACAATTTTGAGCCAAAGAAAATGCATCACTTTTTGCTTTAACATATTTTGCTTCACAGTTTTCAGCTCCAGAAAATGCACTCATTCCAGCTTTGACACTTTCTACCCAACAAAATTTAGCCTCCTCAAATGCATTTTGACCCGTTACAACCTCTTTTGCTTTAATTTTTTCTGATTTGGGAAACACACTTTCCTTTACATCCACTCTTTCTTCTATCTCCAAACCAGTTAGTCCTTCTTGGGTATAATCTATTTCTTTTTTTCTTTCCTTTTCAATTTTTCGTCTTTCTGGACTTTTTCTCATGCTTTAAATCTATTATATCAAAAATTTTTATTTTTCTTTATTAAGTCCTTGCACTTTTTTCATTTTTTTATTAGTTAATTTTAAAATGCATCCTTTAGTAGCTTTAGCAAAATTAGCAGTAGAGACTTTTATAAAAGAAGGAAAAATAATTTCTTTTGTTCCCCCAGAAATTCCAAAAGAGTTTCTAGAAAAAAGAGCAGGGGTTTTTGTAACGATAATGAAAAATAAAGAGTTAAGAGGGTGTATTGGAACTTATTTACCTACAACACAAAATATTGCCAAAGAAGTAATTCAAAATGCTATTTCAGCTGCCACTCAAGATTGGAGATTTCCTCCTATTACAAAAAAAGAACTTCCTTTTTTATCTTTCACTGTTTATATTTTAAGCCAACCAGAATTAGTTAAAGATTTAAAAGAATTAGATCCAAAAAAATATGGAATTATTGTCAAAAGTATTTCAGATAAAGAAACCCCTCCTAAAACTGGACTTTTATTACCCGATTTAGAAGGAGTAGATACTATTGAAAAGCAAATTTCAATTGCCTGCCAAAAAGCAGGAATTGATCTTAAAAAAGAAAAGATTTTAATTTATAAGTTTAAAGTGAAAAAATATTCATAATTTGACAGAAAGTTTCAAAAAATAATAAAATAAAATTGTATGGTACGACAATTTACAGCAATTTATAAAAAAAGAGGAAGATGGTATTTGGGTTGGATAGAGGAAATTCCAGGAGTTAATACTCAGGGAAAAACTCTTAAAGAAGTCAAAGAAAATCTTAAAGAGGCGCTTTTATTGATTTTAGAAACTAACCGTCTTCTTAATAAAAAAGAGGTGAAAGGAAAAGTGATCCGAGAGCCAATCTCTATTTCTTTGAAATGAAGCGAAAAGATTTAATCAGGCACCTTCTTAAAGAAGGGTGTATTTTTATTAGGGAAGGTGGCAAACATAGTATCTTTTTTAATCCCTTATTAAAGAAAACCTCAACAGTGCCTCGCCATAATGAAATAGATGATTTTTTGGCAAAGAAAATTTGCCGAGATCTTGGTATAGCTCAACCAAAAAAGAAAAAATGAAGATAGATTTACATTGCCACAGTTATTATTCAAACGATGGAATATCTTCTCCTGAAAAATTAATAAAGAGTGCTCTTAAAAAAGGATTAGATGGTATTGCTTTAACTGACCACAATACTACTAAGGGTTGGAAAGAAGCCATTAAAGTAGCAAAAAAATTGAAGGCTTTTTTAATTTTGGGAGAAGAAATAAAAATAAAAAAAGGGAAAAAAACAATAGGAGAAATTTTAGGATATTTTTTAAAAAAAGAAATAAATCCTGAAGGAAAAAATGTTGAAGAAATTGTCAAAGAGATAAAAAAACAAGGTGGAATTGCCATTGTCGCCCATCCTTTTTCTTGGAAAAAACCTTTTGAAAATTTAGAAAAATACAAAAATTTAGTAGATGGGATAGAAGTTTTCAATTCAAGAAGTCATACAAAAAGAGCAAATAAAAAAGCTTTTGAGTTTGCTCAAAAACACAATTTAATAATGACAGCTGGAAGTGATGCCCATTCTTGTTTTGAGGTTGGCACAGCTTTCATTGAAGCTGAAGCTAAAAATTTAGAAGAATTAAAACAAGCAATTTTGGAAAGAAAAATAAAAATTTTTGGTAAACAATCTCCCCTCTTTTTTCATTCTTTTGCTACTTTAGGAAAAATAATCCATCTTTTTTGGCAACCAAAAAGTAAATAAAGCACCTCGGACACTCTATAAATTCCTCAATCTTTGTCCTACTCAACTTAAACTTAATATTTTCTCAATATTCTCAAACCAATATTTTTTGTATCCTTGAGGGACTTTTTACCTTAGCTTTCTTATATTAATTTTTCTAAAGAAATTTTTCTTTTTCTAAAGGATTAGATTTTTCATTCAGACGCTATTTTTCTAACTTTTATTCTTTTTTTTGAATTTTAAATAATTCTTTCAAACTTTCCCAATAATGTTTCTCAAATTCTTTCTGGTCAACTCTCACAAATCTCCAGTCTCTTTGTGTCAACTTTGTTGCATCCTTACACCAAACTTTAGCTCTTTCATCTTTTAACTGAACATCTATATCAATTCTTCCCTTTGTTTCTATTAAAAAATATTTCTCATCTATAGTTTTTACTATAAAATCGGGATAATAAAATCTTATGTTTTTCTCTTGGTCTAAATACTCTATAAAAAACCCAATTTTAGGAACAATTTTAGTAAAAGCAAAGACATCACTGGCTCCATCCAAAAATTTAGCAAAATTTATCTCAAAAGTATTCTCACAAGAAACATAATTGAAGATGCATTTTTTAGCAGGATAAACCTGTCTTGACCAAACAAAGGGCTTAACTTGAGATAAATATATAAAATCTTTCTTTTCAGGCATTACTTCTTTAAATGTTAAGTCTTTAAATGCATTTACAAAAGTCTTAACCAAAAATTCTTCTATATAAGTTTGGCTAAGATTATAAAGAACTCTTGGATCATCTAAATTTACTTCTTTTTCAAATAACTTTTTGCACACATAATTTTTTACTAAAGGATAGAACCTTTCAAAATTAGTAGTTGTAGGAATTTTTAATTCTTTCAAAATCTTTTGGGTATAGTAAGCGATAACTGATCTTGAATCTTGGGGAACAGGTAAAGTCCATTTTCTTCTTATAATCTCAGTATCTGTATCTATTCTTTTAGCAATGTATTCAGCTTCTAAGACTTTATTTTCTAATTTTTTACCGCCTTTGGGAATTTTTTCTAAATCTAACTCTTCTAAATTAGGCTCTCTTAAAATAACCCTCGGGGAGATTACAGGAATTCTTATATTTTTATCTGATTTATTCTTATCAACAAAGATAGTAGTAAGTTCAACTTTTGTTCCTGTATCAAACTCAGCAAATTTTATTCCTTCTTGTTTTTCTAATTCTTCTAAAACTTGCAGAAGTCCTGGTGGTCCAATTACTTCTAATACATTTATATTATTCTTTGGATTTGCAGGCTCTTCAGAAAACAATTTCCTTAGGCCTCGTCCAATTACTTGTTCTGGGAGAACTTTTCTTTTGGAAGTATAAGACCTTAAACCCACAATTGTTACTACCGACTTTACATCCCATCCCTCATTTAACATCATTACACTTACTATTACATCATAAGGATTATCTGGTTCATCTATTAACCTTGCTACTTTTCTTGCTTCATCTAAATCTTTTTGGATAATCTCTCCTCTTAAATTTGTATGAATTAACAAAACTTTTCCTTTTAAGTCAGAAATAGAATTTACATATTTAAAAACATCGTCTGCTTGTTTAGTATCTTCGCACATAATAAATAAAACTGGTTTTTTGCCCAATTTTTTAAGTTTGTTCCTGTATTCTCTAAATCGTCTAACGCCTGCATCTATCCAAGCCTTATATCTTTCAGAAGCCCGAGAGGAATTAATCTCACAGGCTTTTTTGACAATTCCTTTTAAAGGAAGTTTTACAATATTCATATGGATAGCTTCTTTTAGAGTGAAATCAGAAATTATCCAAGGGAAATATGCTCCTGTTTCTGTTTTGGGAGTGGCCGAAAAATCTAATTCTATGTTTATTCCTTTTCCATATTGAGAAATTAAATTCTTATGAAGTTCTAATAAAATCTGCTTCCATTTCTTTTCAAAATTATAAATATGATGTGCCTCATCTTTTAAAATCATAATATTAGGGCAAGTAGTTAAAACTTCCCTAATTCTGTTTGATTGAGCAATATCAGAAATATTAGAAACTGTTGGCAAGCCCAATTTTTCATTTACAAATTCCTCTGTTTTTTTCTTTTTTGATTTCCTTTCTTCTAATTGCTGGATATTAGTCAAAAACAAAACCTCTTCTGGAATTGTATAAATAGGATCTTCTCTTAAAATAATCTTTAAATTAAAATCATCCTGCCACTCAGGAGGAACAAAAGGATAACTTTTAAAAATTTTTAAATCTTGAAAATCTCTTTTTAATCTGTCGTAAACAATAACATTAGGACTGATAATTAAAAATTTAGAAGTAAAATCCTCTTTATTTTCAAACTTCCAGTTAAAATAGGACCAAACAATAGCCAAAGCCATAACAAAAGTTTTTCCAGAACCTGTTGCCATTTTAAAAGCATACAAAGGATATTGATCATAAGAAGGATCATAACCAGAAATTGGTCCCTGTCCAAACTCCCTTGCCAAATCTATAAACTTTCTCAATTTCATTACTTCATAAACATAAATCAAAGTTTCAATCGCTTCTCTTTGGCAAAACCAAAAAGAAAATAAATCATTATCAACTATATGATCTTCCTTAAACCAAAAATTCAAAAGTCTTCTCGTTGTATTTGAAACACCGGGATAGTTTTGCCCTCTCCAAGAAAAAACAGCTTCTCTCAGTTTGTTAACTAAATATGTCTTAGACTTTTCACGCTGGGCTGGATTTAAAATTTCCATAAAATTAAAAATATCATTTTTTCTTCTTTTTAATTACTTTTTTAATCTGATTAGAGAGATTATGAACTTCTCTATCAGCTTCACGATTATAAAATAAAATAACTCCAAATATAACTACTATTATAAGTATAGGCGAAAAAAATTCATGAAACCAAAATAAAAAAAGTAGTAACCCTATCACTCCTATCATAAATCCTAAAAAAACTCTAAATATATAACTTCTCAAAATCTCTCCCATATAAATCTCTTTAGCAATTTTATTCTTTAAAAGATATTCCCAAATTTCAACATCGGTTATTTTTTCTTCTTCTTTTTTTTCTTTTTCTTCAAAAATAATTCTCATAAACTTCATAAACAAAGCTCCTAGTGCATATTCAAACAACCCAATAATATAAGCAAATATTATAAACTTAACCTCATTGCCTTCAAAGAAAGGTTTTATAAATCGGAAACTGATTGGAATTTCTTTAATGGGTGTTTTGATGAGATCTATAACAATAAAAAGAAAAGCAGAACCAAAAATTAAATACACCAAACTTCTAATTATAAATTGAGGAAATCTTTCTCCAATAAAAAGAAGTGTTTCTTTCATATTTTCCCCTTAACTATCTTATTCGTATCATTCCCAAATACATCCACGACCTTTACCATAATTTGATATTCTCCTTCTTTTTCATACTTGTGTCGTGCTTCCAAATCTACTTTTGGATTTTTCTTTGTTCTAAATGACTGCCACATATTGTGGAAAGTATCCCCCTTATAATCCCAATCAATAGCCCAGTAATCTATTAGTTCTGAGAAATGCTTAACCTTCTCTGCAATCTCTAAAAGCTCTGCTGTTGGTGGCAATTGAAAATCTGTAATTTTCAAAATAACTTCTTTATCTTTTACCTTTGTTTCAATTTCCAAATAAGCAACCTCAGCAAATTTTATGTGTTTTAAAAGTTCCTTTTCTACAACTTCATCTGGAATTTGCAAAAGTTTTAAATCAAACCCAACTAAAGCAGATTTTAGTTCATTTACAGAAGGAATTTGAATTAGTTTTAAGTCAACTCCGTTTTTCTTGGCAAAAACTTTACCCAACTCATTTACTCCATACCCCCAATCCCAGCCTAAAATATCACATTTATTAAAACCATTGGCTTTACATTCTAAAACAACTTTTTCTACTTCTTCCATTGTAACTGGAGCATTTAAAGGTCCAATATGAACAATTCTATCTTGTTTTCTTCCGTGCAAATATCTAAAACCAGTTAATTTCTCTGCTTGATAGAGTTTAAGCATAAAATTTAAATAATCTTCTTCTTTATCTTTCCAGTAAATTGTCTCATAGTTTCCAATGTTCCAGATCTCAAAAGGTCTTGCAAGATAGCCATATTTTTTCTTTTTCTCATCCAAAAGATCTTTTGAGTTATGAATGTCTAACAACCTTTTTCTTGTTACTTGAATGGCAAATTTTGATAAATCACATCCTATCCATTTTCTCCCTAATTTTTCTGCCACCGCTAAAGTTGTGCCTGAACCACAGAAAAAGTCAGCAACAATATCGCCAGGGTTAGAAGAGGCAAGGATGATGCGTTTTAAGAGAGCTTCGGGTTTTTCTGTAGGGAAATTATATGGTTGCTCATTCTTTATATCATCCCAAACATCTCCTACTAATGCTCCATGATAATCTGGTGAGGTAATTATTCTTAACACTTCTTTTTTTGAAATATTAGGATCGTGCCATACATAAGTTTTTAAAGCTCCTCTTGGATCACTACCACGCCCACGGGTGTAAAACCATCCTTTCTCATCTCTTTGTATGTTCTTAACAGTAGAAAGATTATATCCTCTCCGAGGTGGATTCCATATAGGCTTTGTTGATTCATGTTTTTTATAGAGTAAAATTGTCTGATATTCTGTAGGTAAATTGGAAGTTCCGCTTCCTTCTCTTCCTTTAAACCATACTATTTCATTTCTAAAAGAATTGTATCCAAAAATTTCATCAAGAATTATCTTAACATAGTGAGACAAATGGGGATCCAAATGAACATAAATTGAGCCGTTTTCCGCTAAAAGCTCTCTCATTAAAACCAGTCTTTCATACATATACTGAAGATAAGAAGCAATTCCACCAGACCAGGTGTCTTTATAAGCCCGCTCCTCAATAATCGATGGTTCTTTTTCTATTTGTTCATCTCCAACTTTAGTTCTTATCGTAAAATCTGCTCCTGTAAAAAATGGTGGATCAATATAAATCAAATTTATCTTCCCTGCCCAGCCCTGTTTTAAAAGAGAAGACATCACCAGTTTATTATCTCCCCAAATCAAAATATTTTTCCAATCTTTAGGATAATTTTCTGGAAAAACCTGTTTTGTTTTAAAAAGTTTTTCTTCGTCTTCTTTTACCCTTGGCTCATTTACCGTCTCTATAACCTGAAATGGCAAATTTGGTCTTTCAATAGGAATTTTATCTTTCAATTTAAACTCTTTATATTTTCCCTGCCAAATTAACTCCACAAATTTTTTATTGTTTTTGTTATTCATAATTTTTAATCTGTTCAAAGTCTTTCCAGAGCCTATCACCATCCAAAAGCTTGCCCGGTTAATAAAATAAGAAAATTTAATTTTTCCAATTCTTCTTATAAATTTCTACATTCTCCAGCTCAATCTCTTAGGTTAAAATAGATAGAAAACATTTATTCCTCAGCGACTCTCTTTTTCATAATTAAAACCTTCTCTTTTGAAAATTTCTTTTATATTTTCTTCAAGTTCAGGTATTTCCTCTTTCTTCTAAAATATGTATCAAATAAGGCGTGGCGTCTTTCATAAAGTAATTGCCTCTTTCTCAATATATCTTCGGATGTGCGGACTTATTCCTTCTTTGGTTAATAAATCAACCTTTATCCCTAATAAATTACTTAGATAATCTTGTATCTTCATGAATTTAATAAATCCGGGAGGTTCTTTAAATTCTACAATTATATCTAAATCACTTTTAGGTGTCTGCTGATTTTTTACATAAGAACCAAATATTTTAATTTCTGTTATTCCAAATTTTTCTCTTAACTCTTTCTGATGCTCTCTTAATTTTTTCATTAGGTTTTCTATTTTAATTTGTTTTTTCATAATTTTTTCTTTTTTAAACACATCAAAAATAGCAGAAGACATTCTTTCAATTTTGGAACTAACAGTGGCTTTTTACCTGATAAAAGAGAAAGAGGTAATTTAGAAAGAGAGTAAAGATTTATCATTGAGTTAATTTTATCATAATTGTTTTGCTTTCTCAAAACTTTGGAAATTTTCATTTCATAGAGAGAATTTTAAGGTTTCTAAAAAATCTTTGAAAACAGGTTAAAAAAGATTGAAAGAGCAAACTTCTTATGATTTAAATTGCCAACCAGATTTTAAGAGGAGTTCTTATTATATTTTTTTCTAAAATTTTTAAATTTCCTTGTTCACTAACTATTATTCCATAATGATATCCACCCCCATCTATTCTTTTAAATGTATTTTTTACTTGAACCACCCCTTCTTTCTTTTCCCCAAACCCAACTTCAACTACAATCTTTTTTTTACCAAATTTTAAAACAAAATCTGCTCCTTCAATAGAAGAATCATATCTGATATCTAATTCACTTATTTTTTCTACCTTCTTTTTAAAATCTTTGACAAAAATGAGAGCTAAATAATCTTCTAAAATTTTTCCTTTTACTTCAGAAGGAATAACTCCTTTTAAAATGCTCACTCTTAAAGAAGGACTGATAAAAAGAAATTTTATGGGCTTTCTCACTCTTACAAATTTTTCTCCATAGCTTTTTATTTCTATTAAAATCCCGGCTTGAATTAAAGCATCAAGAATTCCTCTTACTGAGCGATAATCAAGTTTTAAAGTAGTGCAAAGTTTTTCAAAATCAGTCCTTTCTGAAACGGCAAGTAAATATAATAAATCATCAATTTTAGAGAGGGTTTCTGCGCTAAACTTTTTCATTTCTAAAATATCTTTTGTAATAACTTTGTCCAAAACTCCGGAAGTTAACTCATAAACTAAAAATTTTTTATTTTTAAGTTTTAATACAAAAGGAAAGCCCCCATAATAAAAAAACTCATTCTCTATTTTAGGAGGAAGTTTTAAAAAATATTTATTTATTTGAAAATAAAGGTTATTTAATTTTTGATAAATTTGCTGAGTATTTTCACTAAAAAGAATAGCTTCTATTATTTTATCTGATAAACCTCTTTGAGGGAAACCTATTCCTTTTAAAATAGCATATTCATTAAATTTAAGAGGGTAAAGTTCTTTTGAAAGGGATCTTCTTGATAAATCTGGATTTAGTTTTAACTTTAAAGCAGAAGAGCCAGTAGCAATTACTAATAAATTTTTATGCCTTTTTGTCATATCAAATAAATTTTTTAAAAAAAGTCCCCAATTTTGGTCATAGTGAACTTCATCTAAAAGAAGAATTATTTTTTTATTTAAATTTACAAAACTTAAATCATTAACTTCTTGATAAAAATTAAAAAACTCATTTAAACTAATTCCTTCAGCTATGAGCCTGCTTACATCTAAATAAAATTTTTGATAATCTTGGGATAAAATTTTTGGATAATTTTTTCTTTGAGAAGACCTAACAAACTTTGGGGCATAAAAAATCTGAGCTAAAAGAGTGGTTTTACCCGTCCCTCTTATTCCAGAAAGAAGATTGATTTTTTCAATCTCTTCTATCTGATCGTTTAAAAATCTTTCAATCAATTTTAAATAATAAGAAAAAATATATCTTGTAGGATTAAGTTTTCCTTCTTCGTCATAAAGATAACCCTCAAGTAATTTTTCTACTCCTGCGTTCCATAATCTGAAAAAATTTTCAATTTTCGTTTTCTCAGTCATTATTTTTTATTGTATTCCAATCCACTAAAAATCTGTATTTTTATTGTATTAAAATCCAATAGAAAAGTCAAACAATTTTTTATAACTCTTACTACCACGAAAACAAATTACCTAAAAGAGATTTTTCAACGAGGACTTGAAGAGAAGAATTTAATAAATGACTTTATTTATTTGGAAATTTTTATTTCATAGAGAGAATTTTAAAATTTCTAAAAAATCTTTGAAAGCAGGTTAAAAGAGAAAGAAAGAAAATTGCAAAAAGGAAAGAAGAAAGATATTTTGGGAAAAGTAATCCTAAAATAATTAAAATTAATCTTTCTTTTCTTTCAATTAAACCTCCGCCTGATTTTCCGCCAAGGGCTTTAGCGTGTTTTGAAATATAACTTGAAAGCATAAATGTAGCTATGACTAAAGAAATGAGAGGCCAAAAATTTTCATTGTAAAATCCCAGGGCTATATACCAAAAAATTTCTGATGTTTTATCAACTACAGAATCAAAAAGAGCGCCAAATTTTGTCTCTTTTTTGTTAACTTTTGCTACCGCCCCATCAACAAAATCCAAAAACCCCGAAATTAAAATAAAAAAAATGGCTAATTTAAAATAACCTTTAAAAATAAAATAAGCTCCGACAAAACCAAAAACTAAAACAAAAAAAGTAAAAAAATTTGGAGAAAGACCAGTTTTTCCTAAGGTCTCCCCTATTTTAATTGAAACTCCTTTAAATTTCTTTCTGAAATTCTCTGTGAGCATTAAATTCCCTTTCAATTAAATTGGCAATTTTAAAAGCTGCCTCTTTTTGAGTAAATCCTTCAATTGAACTCATTGAGGGCCAATCATTAGCGTCAACCAAAAAAGGAGTCTCATCTCTAATTATAAAATCACCACCAAAAATTTTTAAGTTAGTAATTTTGCTGATTAAAAAAGCTTGCTTTTTCATTTCCGCAATTGTTTTTGCTGAAAATTCCTTCTTGGCATTTTTTGGTAAAATTAATTCTTGATCAATTAAATAATATTTTAGATGTTTTCCATTAATAAATTCTTGAACAACAATTTCTTCAATCCCTTCTTTTTGGTATTCACTGATGGCTTTGTGAAAATCTTCTTCTTTTTCAACGATAAACCAAAATTCATGACGAGTGGCTGGCTTCAAAATAGATTTTCCTTTCAAATGAGAAAAGGTTATCTCTTTTGTTTTAAAAAATTTCGTTTCAGGTAGATTAGCTCCCAATTCTTCCATCTTTTGATAAATCAATTTACGATCAAGAGAAAAACGAATTGCTTCTGGAGGATTAATCACCAAAATTCCTTCTTTTTCTTTTTTCATTAAAATCTCATTAATTTCTTTTCCTCTGGCCATAGTAAAGATTAAATCAGCCTTTTCTTTTTCCGAAAAGTCTTCTGGTTTTTTTGTTAAAACCTCAAAACCTTTCTTTTCTAATTCTTTGGCTGTTAAATCTAAAATTCTTTGATCAGGACCTGGCTTGCCAGCTAATTTAAACTCTCTATAAATTCCAATTGCTCTTAACATAGAATTTTATTATTTATTAAATCCCAATTTTTTGCCGCACCTTTTTGCAAAAATGGAATTCTATTTTCATTTCTTTTCTTGATAAAGAATTAACAAAATTATTCCTAAAATGGAAATTATTGAAATTGAACCAAAAGAAGCAAAAATATTAATTTTATCTATCAAAACTCCGGCAAAAGGAGGACCTACAATTCTTCCCAAATATTGAGCAAAATCACTTATTGACATTCCAGTTGCTCTTAAATTTTCATTGAGAACTTCAGAAATAAAAGAGCGAGTAATGTTTAAGCCTCCTGCTCTCCCTAAAGTGAAAATTCCTAAAAAGAAAACAATTCCAATTAAAGAATTAATAAAAATTAGAAAAACACAAGAAAGTCCTACTAAAAATGTGGTTAAAATCAAAGAAATTTTTTTTCTTTTTCCTTCCAACCTTTTTCCTAAAAAAAGCAAACCAAAAATACTCACCAAAGAACCAAGCCCTATTATCCATCCCACTTTTGAGATATTAAAACCAATTTTGGTTGCATAAAGAGGAAGAGCCAAAGAAAACATTGCCTCAAAAAGCCCGGTTAAAAAACTTCCAGTAATTAAAAAAATAATAAAATCAAATTTTTTCTCTCCCAATTGACTTAAAAATTCTTTTAAGTTTATTTTTTTAATTTTTGTTTTTGGCTTAAAAGAACTTTCTTTCTTAAAGAGAAATGTGCTCAAAATTAATCCTAAAAATGATAAAACAGCCCAGGTATAAAAAGCTTTATCAATTCCATATTTAAGAGTTATTACTCCTCCAATAATAGGTCCTAAAACCATTCCCAGTTGATACATACTTTCTAATTTAAATAAGTACTCTGTCTTTTTATGGTCAAAAAAAATGGTGACAACCGCATTAATTGAAGGATAATAAAAATTCCCCAAAAGTCCTATTAAAAAAAACATAAAAGCAAAGAAAATCACAGATTTTGAAAAGGTAAAAGAAATAGCTAAAAAAGGAAGCAAAAGAAATACCAAAAATAAGGTTTTGGTTTTGCCAATTTTATCTGAAAGCCAACCACAGGGTATTCCTAAAAATTTAGCTGAGGCATAAAGTAAATAAATTAAGCTAATTTCAGAAGCTGTGGCAAATTGAGCAAAATATGAAGGTAAAATCCTAGAGACTAAATTAAAACCACTTGACCAAACTGCCTGAATCGCTAAAGGAAGATTTCTTCTCATTAAATTTTTTGCAACAAATCTTGAGCAAACTTTCTCATTTTTTCTATTTGTGCTTTTCCCTTCTCTGTTGTGACATAAGCTTTTTTGCCTTTAAATTTTTCTGTTTTAATATATCCTTTCCTTTTCAAGCGATAAAGAACACTTTTTAACAAAATATTTCCAGGTAAAAAACCGAATTTTTCAAAAATTAATCTCCTCAAATCTTCCTCACACACTACATTTTCTTTTCCCAAACTCAAAACATAAATCCATAAATTTCCCTCAGTATTTAATTTTTTAAATCTCTCAAAAGGCTCCATAATTTTAACTTTACAACTAAACAACCTACAACTAAAAACTTATAACTTTACAACTTACAACTTATAACCTTACAACCTTTTTGAAACCTCCTAATTGATTTGAAATTTCATCTATCTTTTTAAATATTTTATCAAACTCCTTTTTTGTAATAAATTTATTATCTTTTAAAACATCAACTGCAGATAAAACTTCATTTTGGCTTCCTAATTCAAAACGATATTCTCTTGGCAACCTCTTCACAATTTTCAATAACAACGAAAACAATTCTTTAGCATCTTTATAAACTTTCCATTCTAAAAATCTAAATTTTCTCATCAGTTGTTAGTTGTCAGTTGTAAGTTGTAAAGTTGCGCAGCAATTAGCGCTCTCTTTGACCTTTAATGAATTCTTCAACCATTTCTCTGGCTTTTTCATCAGGAAATTGTTGTGGAGGATGTTTCATAAAATAAGCAGAAGGAGAAATTAAAACGCCACCAATTTTTCGATCTAAAGCTAATTTTGCCATTCTAATAGCATCAATCATACAACCTGCTGAATTTGGAGAATCTTCAACAGATAATTTAAGTTCTAACTCCACAGGCACATTTCCAAATTTTCTTCCTTCAATCCTAATGAAACAAATTTTATTATCTTTTAACCAAGGCACCCAATCTGAAGGTCCAATATGGAGATTATCATAGCTAAGACGTTTTGAAAGCTGAGATTCAACACTTTCAGTCTTTGAAATTTTTTTTGATTTTAATCTTTCCCGAGAAAGCATATTGAGAAAGTCTGTATTTCCTCCAAAATTTAATTGATATGATCTATCAATAATCACTCCTCTCTGGCTGAAAAGATAACTTAAGGTGCGATGAACAATTGTTGCCCCTACCTGACTTTTTATATCATCTCCAATACAAGGAACTCCTCTCTTTTCAAATTTTTCTGCCCACTCTTTGTTAGAAGCAATAAAAACAGGTATAGCATTAATAAAAGCTACTTTTGCTCTCAAAGCGCATTTTGCATAAAATTCTGTTGCTTTTTGAGAGCCTACTGGTAAATAGTTAATTAAAATTTCTGCTCCTGATTTTTTAAGTTCTTTAACAACATCTACTGGTTTTTCTTTGGCAACCAAAAAAGTTTTATCTTCAGGATATTCTTTCATATGCTTTGCCACTCCATCTAAAACTGGAGCCATTTTTACTTTTACTCCTAATTTAGGAATTTTTTTACAAAATATTTTTGTGCAATTTGGCTCAGAAAAAATTGCCTCTGACAAATCCTTTCCAACCTTTCTTTTGTCTACATCAAAAGCTGTAACTACTTTTATGTCTGAAATTTTATAACCTCCCAAAACATTGTGCATTAAACCAGGAATTAATTCTTTTTCATCTTTAACATCTTTATAATAAAAAATTCCCTGAATTAGACTTGAAGCACAATTTCCTACTCCTGCTATGGCAACCTTGATTTGTTTTGACATAATTTTTATTATTTTTTAGAGTAGTTTTGGTTTTATTTTACCTTCTGCAAATATTTTACTAAAGTAAAATAATTTGTCAAGATTTTTTATGCTTCCTTTTGAAAGACTTAAAAAATTAAATACCATTGACAATCTCTGGATTTACATTCTTTCTATTTTAAAAGAAAAAGAAATCCATGCTTGGCAAATTCCAAAATTGATTGAACAAAAATTTAATTTCAAACCAGGAAAAATCACTCCTTATAGAGTGTTGTATCGTCTTCAAGAAAAAGGATTTGTAAAGAGTAAAATAAAAGACAGAAAAAGAATTTATAAAATTACTGAAAAAGGAAAAAAAGAATTAGAAAAAGCAAAGGATTTTTACAAAAAAATCTTGTCAATTTTAAACTAAAAATTTTTATTTTCCAATATAAGGAGATTTGGCACTTTCAATATTGGCTTCTGAATAGAAAATAAATCTTTGCATTTTTTCTAAAACTTCTTTTTCCCATTTTTCATCTGTCAATCTATCTTTCGTTGGCCATAAAAATTCATAGTAGCTAAAAATTGGACCTACAGCAATTCTCATTTTTTCTTTTTTTGATTTATGAATTACCAAAACCCAGTCTATCTTCCCAATTCCTGATTTCAAAACCCTCTTTGTGTTTGAATCTGTATAAATATTTTGTACCAATTGACTTTTGAAAGATTCTTTTTTTAAATCAACAGCTAAACTTTCCAATATTGAATTAAATGTTGAAGGAATATTTTTTATGTAATCGTAATCTTTTTCTGTTAAATCTTTACCTTCTAACTCTTTTTCTGATATTTCTTTTAATTTTTCCAACATTTCAGAGGTTTTTTCTAAAGCAAATTCGGTTTTAAAAGTCAGCAAATCTTTTTCTTTCAAGATTTCTTTTAAAAAATCCACCAAATATTTCCCTCTAGCAAACAATCCTGGATTTGGTTCTACATAGCCATCAATATTTTTTAACCTTCCAGTCCAGCTATAGTCTTGTTTTACATCTAAAATGGTATCGTGTCTTAATTGAGCAAAAGAGGCTAAAGCTGTAATTAACTCTTTTAATTTCCAAATTTCACTTTCCATCCAATTTGGATAACCTTGAGGTTTTTCTTTTAAAAGAGGTTGAATTAGCCAAAGCCAGCTATTGTATAAATTTTTTGTCCATTCTTTTGGGGTAAAAAAATTTACAGAATTTTTAAGCTCTTTAACTTTATTTTTATAGTCGCAATAGTCTGTAACAAAATATTTGTCTAAAATTTCTTGTGCTTTTTCAGAACCCAAAACATAAGCAATATCTAAATTAGAAGGCAAAAGTCTACATACAGAATAAAGCTTTTTTATCCTCTCTAAAGAAGTAGTTTCTGAACAAGATCTTTCGCAAAAATATCGAACAGCAGTAAAACAAATTTCGTTCCAGTATTTTGTCTTCTCTTTTTCCATATTTTCACAAGAATAATAAAACTCTCTTTTTTGAGAGCAAATATTTGTTGCAATACAAAAATCTAAAACTTCTTCATAATAAGGAGAATCTAAATTAGGACCTACATTTTTGTAAACCAAATTTTCTAAAATTTGAGAATGCAAATTATATTTTTGGCCAAACAATCTTAAACCCTGAGTTAAATCTTTCAAATTCCCGCTCAAATCTATTTCAATTCCTTCCAAAATTTTAGAGCCTTTTAATTTTAAAATTTCGTTTTGAAGATCTTTTATTGAGGCTCTCTTTAAAATTTCCTCTTCATCAAATCCATAACCAAAAACATTTTTAATTGCCAAATCATAATCGTAAAAGGTTAAATCATCTAAATTACCACTAAAAAATCCATTAATGGTGTAAAGTTTTAGCCAGATTTCATAAGCAGGATATTCTTTATCTTCAAATTTTACTTTTGCTGACTTTACTACATCTGAAAGTAAAATAGCTTGTTTTGTCCAATTTTCTCCTCTTATTTTAAAAGTCATTCTTGAAAGCCACGTCATTGCCTTAAAATACCTTTTTAATTTTTCAGAACTTGTATAATGACCTATAGGAAGATATTGAGAATAATCTTCACAATAACATTTTTTAGTGCAAATTTCTTTATAAAAGCTTAAAGAATCCCACAATTTTCCTTGATAAAACACCTTTTTGTCTTTTATTTGCTGAGAACATCTTTCTTGAGGAAAAGCCAATTTTAAACATTCTTTTGGACAATCCAAACTAAAAATTTCTGATTTGAAAAAACCTTCGTGTTGTTGAATTCTTTCAAGCTCTTTTGTCACTTCTTTTGAAACAAACTTTGGAATTTCATAATCTGGCTCTAACAATTTCATAGCAACACTTAAATAAGCCAGGTTTTTTCCTGCCAACTCTTTTAATTGTGAATCTTGAAAACTTTCATATTGGATTAAAGCTTCTCTTATTGTCCCCTCCAAAAACGCTTTGAGCATTAAAGACAATTTTTCATTCTCCAGATGTTTTAAAATTTCGTCAAATTCAACATAAATTAAATTCAAAATAGAATCAGAAGTAATAAAAATAGGAATATTTTTTCTTTTCAAAAAAGAAAAAGCATCCTCAAAGGATTCATATTTTTTTTGAGGCAAAATTAAAACTCCGTTTTTGAGCAAAATTTCTTTTTGTTTTTGGGTCAATTTTTTACCAAATTTTTCTTCAATGTCTCTCTGGTAATTTTCAGGTAATTTATTTAGAGGCAAAGAATATCCTAAATTTTCATAAGTTTGAGGAAAAAAACTATAATTTATTTGAGAAAAAGTTAGCCTTGGTTTTGAAAGTTCTCCTTTTGGATAAAAGCGTTTTTTTGATTTTATTTGAAAAATAGGTTGGTTTTTATTTTTAATATCAGGTTTAACCTTAAAAAAATGAGAATAAAAATATATTCCTAACACTCCTGATAGAGAGATTAAAAATATAAAAGTTAAAAATTTTTTCACAACTTTTTAAAAGTCTTCCCTGTGATTTTTTCAAAAATTTCAATATATTTTTGAGAGGTCTTTTTTACAATTTCTTTTGGTAAAGTAGGGGCAGGAGGTTTTTTAGGCCAATTGATTTTAATTAAATAATCTCTAACAAATTGTTTATCCAAGCTATCTTGGCTTTTGCCAACTTGATATTTCTCTTTCTCCCAAAATCTTGAAGAATCTGGAGTAAGTAGTTCATCAATTAAAATTAGTTTTTTACCAAAATATCCAAATTCAAATTTGGTATCACAAAGAATAATTCCTTTTTTTTGAAGAAATTTAAAAGCAAAAAGATAAATTTTCAAACTAATTTCTTTTAATTTTAAGGCTAATTTTTTTCCTACCAAATTTTCTAATTCTTTAAAACTCAATTCTTTATCATGACCCTCAAAAGCCTTAGTAGTGGGAGTAAAAATTGGTTCGGGAAGTTTTTGTGATTCTTTCAATCCTGGGGGCAATTTTATCCCACAAATTTCTCTATTTTTTAAATAGCTTTTCCAAGCAGAACCTGAAAGATATCCTCTCGCAATGCACTCTACTAAAATAGGCTTTGTTTTTTTTACGATTTGAAATCTATTTTTTAAAAAAGAAAATTTTTTCAATTGAGATGGCAATTTTTTAAAATCACTTGAAATTAAATGGTTTTCAATAATTTTTTTTGTTTTCTTGAACCAAAAAATAGATAACAAATTTAAAACTATTCCCTTAAAAGGAATTAAATTGGGCAAAACGACATCAAAGGCAGAAATCCTATCTGTAGAGACTATCAAGAGCTTTTTTTCATCTAATTCATAAATATCTCTTACTTTTCCTCTCTTTAATAATTTTAAAGGCAAATTTGTCTGAGAAATGAGTTCCATTTTTTTATTATTTTTTCTGTTTTTTTGATGGCAAAACCCAAATAATTTTCTGGTTGGAGGACCTTTTCTATCTCTTTTTGACTTAAATATTTTTGAATTTCTTTGCTTTCCATCAAAACTTCTTTAAATTCTCTTTTTTCTCTCTCTGCCTTAAAAGAAAGCTCTTTTAAAAGTTGATGGCTTTTTTGTCTTTCTGCTCCTTTTTTTACCAATTGGGACAAAATAGCTTCAGCAAAAATCCTTCCTTTGCTCAATTTTAAATTTTTTTCCATATTTTCTGGAAAAACATCTAAATTTTCCAAAATTTTTGTCATTCTTTCTAAAATATCATCCATTAAAACAAATATGGTTGGTAAAATTGTTCTTTCTGCAGCAGAGTTTGTAAGATCTCTTTCGTGTTCTAAAGCAATATTTTCCAAACAAGGCAAAATACAACTCCTTATTATCTTTACATTACTACAAATATTTTCTGATTGCCAAGGATTTCTTTTTTGAGGCATTGCAGAAGAACCTACCTGTTTTTCAGAAAAGGGTTCCGCAATTTCAAAAATTTCTGTTCTTTGTAAATTCCTTATTTCTTTGGCTATTTTTTCTAAAGTGCCAGCTAAAATTACAATATCTGCCAAAACCCTGGCTAAATTTTCTCTAGCAACTACTTGAGTAGAAATTTCAGCTTTTTTCAAATCCAATTTTTTTAAAAGTTTATCTTCAAAATCTTCAGGCAAATTTAAAATTCTTTGTGAAGCTTGTGTTCCTACCGCTCCGGAAAATTTTCCCAAAATATATTTTTGATTTTCTCTTATTCTTATTAAACTTTCCCCTATTTGGTGAGTAAAATTTGCAAATTTAAAACCCAAAGTTATAGGAAGAGCATGTTGACCATGGGTTCTTCCTACCATTATTAAATCTTTATAGCTCTGACAAATTTTCAGACAAACTTTTAATAATTTTTTGCCTTTTTTAAGTAAAATTTTAGTTGCTTCTTTTAATTGCAAAGCCAAAGCGGTATCTAAAATATCATAGCTTGTTGCTGTCAAATGAACATATTTTTTAGCTTTGCCACAAACTTCACTTAAAGCCAAAACCAAAGCTACCACTTCGTGTTTTACTTTTTTTTCAATCTCTTTTACCCTTTTTAATTTAACAAATTTTAAATTAGCTCTTTTTTTTATAATTTGAGCAGAGCTTTTAGGAATTATTCCAAATTCAGCTAATGTTTCGGAAAGAGCACTTTCTACTTTTAACTGATATTCCAATTTCTTTTCCTCCTTAAAAATTTCTCTTATTTCCTGAGAACCATAACGATAATCAATCGGATGAATACTCATAGAATATAAAATTTAAAATCTATTTATCCCAAAAAATTCTTTGAGATATCTGATTTTTCTATCTATTTTTACTCTTTGAGATAAATTTGAGGTTTTTGATTTTTGCTTTCTCAAATCTCTTAATAGTCTTTTAGCGTCTTCCTTGGTAATGTAGCTTCCGTATTCTTTGCCAAATTCTTTTTCTAAAGCCACTCTTTGATTTCTATTAAAAAAAGAGTTAGAACCTGGAATTTTACCTGAAGCCTTTCTTAACAATGCCCTTAATTCTGACCTGGTATATTGATCTTTTTTATCAAATATTCCCATTTCAGAACTATTTTTCCCTCTGCAATTTCATTATATCTCTTTAAAAATCATTGTCAAACTTTATTTGAAATTTTAAATTTTGAAGGTTCTTGACATCCATTTACAATTTTGATATATTGTTTTAACGTATTAATGTATTAATACATTGCTATGGAAAAAGAACTCACTACAAAAAAGGCAGATGAACTTTTTGAGGCAATTTTGTCGCTCAAATCAATCAAAGAATGTAGAGCATTCTTTCGTGATTTATGTACCTTATCTGAAATTAAAGCAATGATAGAACGTTTTCAAGTGGCCAAAATGGTAAGAGATAATCTTCCCTATCGGGAAATCAGCAAAAGAACTGGTTCAAGTATAACCACTGTCAGCCGGGTAGCTCATTGGTTCCATCATGGGACGGGTGGCTACAAACTTGTGCTTGACCGTCTAAAATAAACTTAAATCTTCAAAAAGTAGCCACCCATCCAAAGAAAAAAGGTTTTTTATTTTATTTATTTTTTTATAACCAGTTTTTACAACAAAAACCTATGAAGAAAATTCAACCGACAATTCTTAAAGAAATGTGCAATTTTCTACCTCAAAGGATGATGCGGTGGAATGCTGTTATGGAAATTATCCGTAAAACTTTTGAACAATTTGGGTATTCTCCGTATGACTTGACAGTACCTCTGGCTCGTTTTATTGCAACAAATTATCAAAAGTTATCTTTTCCTTTCAAATGTTATCAAATTCAACGAGTTTGGCGGACTGAAAAACAACAAAAAGGCAGTTTACGTGAGTTTTACCAATGCAATGTTGACATCATTGGTTCCAAAAGTCTTATCTGTGAGGCAGAAATGGCAAAAATTATTGTTTCAGTTTTTGAAAAATTAGGTCTTCCCAACATCATAATAAAAGTAAATTCAAGAAGTTTGATGAATGTTATTTTAAAATCTTTTGGTGTTAATCAAAATGAGAGTCCTACGGTTATTCGTCTTATTAATAAAATCACCAAAATTGGCAAAAAAGAGGTGATTTCCAAATTAAAAACAATGGGTATAAAAAATGCCGAATCAATAGTTTCAACCCTTATACCAGAAAAAACGAACAGGAAAACCCTTGAAAAAATTTCTAAATACCGTCCAGACGAATTAAAAGAATTTTTATCTTATTGTAATGATCTCGGTATTCCAGAAAAAAATCTCCAAATTGACCCAACAGTGACGAGAGGTATTAATTATTATACCGGACTCATTTTTGAAGTAGTAACTAAAGAGGATGATTTTGGTTTTATCTGTGCTGGTGGTCGTTACGATAACCTTTGTAGTTTGTTTTCTAATAAAAATTTTTCAGGGGTGGGGATTTCCTTTAAATTTGAACAAATTATGTTTTTACTTGAACAACTAAAAATTGTTAATGTTCGTAGTTTTCCCTCGCAAGTTCTTGTAACTATCTTTGATAAAAATACTATCAAAGAAGCATTGCAAATATATCGCAAACTTATTGAAGCTAATATTGCTACTGAAATTTACTTTGAACCAGACAAATTATCAAAGCAATTTAGGTTTGCTGATAAAAAAGGAATTCCTTTTGTTGTTATTCAAGGACCTAAAGAAAGGGAAAGGCAGGAAATTACTATTAAACAATTGAAAAACGGAAAACAAAAAACAATACCAATCAATCAAATAGTTTCTTATTTTTCTAATTATTATGAAGCGGAAAACAATTAGAATTGCAGTTCAAAAAGAAGGACGGTTAAAAAAAGATAGTGTTGAGTATCTCCAATCTTTAGGTTTAGAGTTTTCAAAAGAGGATGTAAGAAAACTGATTGTTTCTTGTAAGAATGCCCCGGTAGAGATTTTGTATGTCCGACACAGTGATATTCCCCAATATGTCCAATATGGAGCAGTTGATTTTGGTATTGTTGGTGCTAACTTGTTATATGAGAAAGATTTTAAGGTTAAAGTAATAAAGCAATTTGATTTTGGAAAGTGTAGTTTGGTGATCGCAGTGCCTTTAAACTCTCCAATCCAAGAAACGAAAGATTTAGAAGGAGAACGTATTGCAACTTCTTATCCAAACAGTTTACGTAAGTTTTTGGAACAGCAAAAAATAAGTGCTTCTATCATTGAAATAAAAGGCTCGGTTGAAATTGCTCCTCTTCTTGGTTTGGCAGACGCAATCTGTGATCTAACCCAAACCGGAAAGACACTGAGAGAAAATAAATTAAAACCTATAAAAACATTGTTTGATTCTAAGGCCTTATTAATAGAGTCTCCCTTTAAAAGTAAAGAAAAAACCGAATTTACCAATAAATTTTTAGCCAAAGACCTATGAAAAGATATTATTTCAAAAAACTGAACGGTATTTCCTTGAAAAATCTTTGCAAAAGAAAACCAATCTGTTTTGACGACATTTTACCTGTTGTCAAAAATATTTTGGCTGAAGTTAAAAATAGAGGTGATGAAGCTCTTTTAGAATTTACTGCAAAGTTTGACAATATAAATCTTTCTTCTTTTGAAATAACAGAAAAAGAAATTGAAGAAAGCACAAAACGTATACCACAAGACATTCAAAAGGCCTTTCAAAAAGCGGCCTACAATATTAAAAAATTCCACAAATTACAACTATCTAAACCCAAAAAAATTGAAACTATGGATGGTGTTTATTGTTTTACAGAAATGAGGCCAATTGAAAAAGTAGGTTTGTACATTCCCGGAGGAACTGCTCCTTTGGCTTCTACAGTGTTAATGTTGGCTATTCCAGCAAAACTTGCTGGTTGTAAAGAGATTGTCCTCGTTACCCCACCAACGAAAGAAGGAAAGGTAGCAGATATTATTTTGTTTTCCGCAAAGCTTTGCGGAATTACAAAAATTTTTAAAATTGGTGGTGCTCAAGCAATTGCTGCTCTTGCCTTTGGCACAGAGAGTATACCAAAAGTGGATAAAATCTTTGGTCCAGGGAACAAATATGTAACCTTAGCTAAAATGTTAGTTTCAATTGATCCTGAAGGTAGTGCTATTGATATGCCTGCTGGTCCTACAGAAATATTAATTATTGCTGATGAAAAAGCCAGAGCCGATTTTGTGGCAAGTGATCTCTTATCCCAATTAGAACATGACACTGACTCAATAGCAATTCTTGTTACAACCTCTAACAAAAAAGCAGATGAGATTTTAGTTGAACTAAAAAAGCAAATGAAAGAACTACCCAGAGGAGAAATTGCAAGAAAAGCCCTGGGTAATGGTTTTATTATGATTGTTGATTCTATTGAAGAAGCAATTGCCTTTTCTAACCAATATGCTCCTGAACATCTTGTGTTAAATGCCACAAATCCAAGAAAGTATATTTCAAGTATTAAAAACGCGGGTTCTGTATTTTTAGGACCCTACTCTCCAGTATCTGCAGGTGATTATGCAGTAGGAACTAATCACTCACTGCCTACCTATGGTTATGCCCGTGTATTTGGAGGTATTTCTGTAAGTAGTTTTCAGAAAATAATAACCTTTCAGGAGATTACAAAACAAGGGGCGAAAAATTTAGGGCCAATTGTATCTATTATGGCTTTACAAGAAGGTCTTGAAGGCCACAAAAAGGCAATGCAATTACGCTATGAAACCTTATAATCCTCCGCTTAAAGGAAGGCGTGCTTTTAGTGGGATGCTTTTAGATTTTAATGAGAGAACCAAACCTTTGTCAGATAAAATTGTAAGGGCATTGGAAAGGTTTGTAAAAAATCAGAAATTACAGGTATATCCAGAATATTTTGACTTAGAGAAAAAAATTGCAAATTATGCCGGCGTAAAAACAAACCAAGTGATGATTACCAATGGATCTGATCAAGGAATTGATCTTATTTTTAGAACATTTACTGAAAAAGGAGATAAGGTAATTATACCCAAACCATCTTTCTCAAGGTTTTTCCAATGTGCAAAAATTATTGGCAATAAGGTTTTTTCTCCTTCTTACAAAAAAGACAATTTTGCTTTTCCATTAAAAGAAGTTCTTGATTTAATTGACAAAAAAACCAAGCTGATTGTAATATGCAATCCCAATAATCCAACAGGAACGATTGTTCCAATCTCTTTTATTGAAAAAATCGCAAAAAAGGCAAAAAGAAAAATTGTATATATTGATGAGGCCTATTTTGAATTTTCCGGAATTAGTGCTGTCTCGCTTTTTAAAAAATATTCAAACATCATCATTACCAGAACATTCTCAAAAGCTTTTGGTTTGGCTTCTCTTAGGATTGGATATGTTATAGCAAAAGCAGAATATATCAAAGAAATGCTCAAAGTCCGAGGACCTTATGATGTAAATATGATGGCATACTTTGGAGCCTCTGTAGCACTTGAAAATATAGAAGATATGAAAAATTATGTTAAAGAGGTAATGGAAAAAGCAAAACCACTAATAGAAAAATTCTTTAATGAGAATAACGTAGAATATTTTCCTTCTTCGGCAAACTTTATTTTATTTCGTCCAGACAATCCACAAAAGGTTGCAAAACTTCTGGCAAAAAATGGCATATTGATAAGACCCCAAAATCAGCCGAATATCCAAAATACTCTTCGTCTAACTATTGGCCAGGTGGAAGAAATGGAAAAATTCATTGATGTCTACAAAAAGGTAGTCCTAAAAAATAAAAAAAAGAAATATGCCTTTTTGGATAGAGATGGCACTCTCATTAAAGAACCGCAAGATACCTTTCAGGTAGATAGTTTAAACAAACTTAAAATTCTTGATGGTGTAATAAAAGGTCTTCAAGAGTTAAAAAAGAAAGGATACTTGCTAATTATGGTTTCCAATCAAGATGGTTTAGGATCTCCTTCTTTCCCTAAAGAGAAATTTGAAAAGGTCCAAGAAAAAATGCTAAAAATTTTTCGACAAAAAGGTATCACATTTGAGAAAATTTTTATTTGTCCTCACCTTCCAGATGAAAAATGTAATTGTCGGAAGCCAAAAACAGGATTGGTGGAAGAATTTTTGAAAGTGGCAAATATTGATAAATCTGCTTCTTTTGTTTGTGGAGATAGAGAAAGTGATAGAGAATTTGCAAAAAATATCGGTCTTCCTTTCATTAAAATGAAGACCAATGGAAATTTTTATAGAACTATCAAACCAATATTAACCAAAAAAATATGAAAAAAAGAACTGCTACAATCAAACGCAAAACCACAGAAACTGATATTACAGTTTCTGTAAATCTTGATGGAATGGGCAGGTACAAAATAGATACCGAAATTAATTTTTTAAATCACATGCTGGCACTTTTTTCTAAACATTCACTTATTGATATTACCATTAAAGCAAAGGGGGATATTTATATAGATGAACACCACACTGTGGAAGATATAGGAATTTGTTTGGGTAAAGCCCTATCCAAAGCTCTGGGTGAGAAAAAGGGCATAGAACGGTATGGGTTTTCTCTATTACCTATGGATGAGACCTTGGCAGAGGTAGCAATTGATTTAGGAGGAAGGCCTTATCTTGTTTGGAATGTTTCTTTTAAAAGAGAGAAAATTGGAGATATGCCAACTGAACTTTTTGAGGACTTTTTTAAGGCCTTGTCTGATAATCTTAAGGCAAATATCCACATCAATGTAAAATACGGTCGCAATGAACACCACATTATAGAAGCTATTTTTAAATCCTTTGCCAGGGCAATGAGATTTGCCATATCTCAAAATGAAAAAGGTAAAAATATATTACCTTCTACCAAAGGAAAACTATGTTAGTAATACCTGCAATAGATATTATGGATGGAAAATGCGTGCGCCTTATTAAGGGTGATTTTAATAACCCAATTGTATACAGAAATAATCCTGTTGAGGTTGCGAAAGATTTTGAGAAAAAAGGAGCCAAACTTTTACACATAGTAGATTTAGATGGCGCCAAAGCAGGATATCCAGTGAATTTAAAGAAAATTCTTGCTATCTCCCGGTCACTTAATATTCCTCTTCAGGTTGGGGGCGGAATACGTTCTAAAGAGGATGTTAGATTATATCTTAAAAATGGTATTGAGAGGATTATTTTAAGTACTATCGCAATAGAAAATCCAAAATTGCTTTGTGATATACTGAAAGAGTTTGAAAACTCTAAAATACTCGTTTCTATTGATATTAAAGAGGGAAAAATTGCTACTCAAGGTTGGAGGAAAAAAAGTAAAAAAAATATTTCAGATTTTGTGCGTTTTCTTAAAAAACTTGGGGTTTCTTTTCTTGTTGTAACTGACATTTCAAAAGACGGTTTACTTGGAGGTCCAAATTTGAATTTAGCAAAAAAATTTATCAATGAGGGATTTAAAACTATCGTAGCAGGAGGTATTTCCTCTTTGAGAGATTTAGAAATGTTGAAAAAACAAGGTGCGTTTGGCGCCATTGTTGGGAGAGCAATATATGAGGGTAAAATTGATTTAAAAGAAGCTCAAAAAAAGATTGCTTTCAAAAGTAATTTAGCAAAAAGAATTATCGTTTGTCTTGATGTAAAAAATGGTAGGGTGGTTAAAGGCATAAAATTTAAAAAATTGCGTGATATTGGTGATCCCATTGAGCTTGCAAGACGATATTCTAATATGGGAGCCGATGAGCTTTTATTTCTTGATATTACTGCCACTATTGAAAACCGCAAACCATTTTATAATCTAATTTCAAAAATTGCTAAAGAAATTAATATTCCTTTTACAGTAGGTGGTGGTATTTTGACTATTGAAGATATAAGAAATCTTCTTAAAGCAGGGGCTGACAAGGTTTCTATTGGAACTGGTGCGGTTAGAAATCCTAATTTTATTAAAAAAGCTGTAAAATATTTTGGCTCTCAATGTATTGTCGTTTCTATTGATGCAAAAAAAGAAAAAGAAAGCTGGAAAATTTATATCAAAAGTGGCACAGAAAAAACAGAGATTGATGCAATAGAGTTTTCTAAACAAATGGAAGCATTTGGAGTAGGAGAGTTATTAGTGAATAGCTTAGATCGAGATGGAACTCAAAGAGGATTTGATTTAAAATTATTGAAAGCCATCACAGATAAGGTAAATATACCAGTGATTGCTTCCAGTGGAGCAGGTAAAAAAGAAGATTTTTTAGAAGTTTTTCAAAAAACACAAGTTGATGCTGTTCTCGGAGCGAGTATATTTCACTCAAAGAAAGTAGATATAAGAGAACTTAAAAAATTTTTGTCTGCTAAAAATTTACCAATACATCTATGAAAAAATTTAGTATTGAAAAATTAAATTTCGAGAAATTTGGAGGGCTCATCCCTGCTATAGTTCAAGATATAGAAACAAAAACTGTCCTTATGTTAGGATTTATGAATAAAGAGGCCTTAAAGAGAACGCTCAAAACTAAAAGGGTAACATTTTGGAGTAGAAGTAGAAAACAGTTGTGGGAAAAAGGAAAAACCTCGGGTAATACTCTTAATTTAGTTTCAATCTATTCAGATTGCGACAATGATTCTCTTTTACTTTTGGTAAAGCCAAAAGGACCAGTATGTCATACTGGAAGGTATTCTTGTTTTGGAATTAAAAATCAAAAAAATCTTGAATTTTTAGAGGAACTTTACAACCTAATAGTTAAAAGAAAAAAAGAATTACCCAAAAATTCTTATTCCGCTTTTCTTTTCAAAAAGGGACTTTTTAAAATTTTAGAAAAAGTTAAAGAAGAATCAGAAGAGGTATTACAAGCTTCAAAAAAAGAAACAAAAAAACGACTGATTGAAGAAAGTTGCGATTTGTTATACCACCTTTTTGTATTACTTGTTCAAAAAAACATTTCCTTTGCAGAAATTATCCAAGAATTAAAAAGAAGGAGAAAATGTTAGATTTTCTTTTTTAAAATAAGAAAAAGTTTTTTCACAATTTCTTTTTTTGTTTGACAAGAGACAATGTTTTTTTGAGGATCAATAATAAAAGCTAAATGTTTTTTTTCTTTTATATTTTTTAGATCATTAGCAACTATCAAATCTGCTTTTGATTTTAGCATGCTCTCAAAAGCCCTTTCTATTAGCTCTTTTTTCTTTAATCTCGCCTCCAATTTAAATTTCACTAAAAAAATTTTTGGATCCCATTTTTTAATATAATCTACAATTTTAATTGTAGGTTCTAAATGTAAAATAAGATCTTTTTTTGAACTAATTTTTCCAAAATAACATTTTTTTGGTTTAAAATCTGCTACTGAAGCAGAATGCAAAACAATATCATATTTTTTTGATTTAATTTCTTTCTTCATTAGTTTAAAAAGCTCATCAAAATATTTAAAAGGAATTACTTTAAGATTTTGAGGCAATTTTTTTGGTAAAGACATTCCTCCTTGGGCCCAAAGTAAAGTTACTTTTGCTCCTCTCTTTGCTCCTTCTTTTGCCAATAAAAAACCCAAATTTCCTCTAAAAATATTGGTAATTACTCTAACTTCGTCTATAGCTACCCAAACAGGGCCTGCAGTGACAAGAATTTTTTTTCCTAAAAAATCTTTCACTTTTTCAATTTTTTTAAAGCAATTTTTGCCGCTTTCTCTCCAGAAAGTAACATTGAAGCAAAAGTAGGTCCCATTCTGGGAAGACCAAAAACTGTAGCGACACTCATTCCAGATACAATTAAACCTGGAAAAATTTCTTTTGTGTATTTTAAAATCAAATCTTCAGAAGTTTTTATGTCCAAAACTCCAAAATTTGAAATTTTTATCAATCCTCTCTCTGATAATTTTTTTGACACCAAAGCATCATGCCCTGTAGCATCAATTACCAAGCGAGATTCCAAAGGAAGCGGATCTAAACAACTTATTTCTTTTGGTAAATAATTTACTGCTGTCCAATTAATTACCACTCCTTTGACTTTGTTTTCTTTTAAAATGATATCTTCAAGAAAAGTTAAATTTAAAAATTTCAATCCTGCTTCACAAGCTTTTGCAATTAATTTACTACAAGCCAAAGGACTATCTGTTACAAAAAGCCCTTTTTTGTATTCTTTAAAAGAAACCCCTAATTCTTTTAAGATTTTTTCTCCAGGTTTTCTAAAAGTAAGCTTGTTAAAAAAATAACCTCCACTCCAAAAACCTCCTCCTAAATAATTGTTTCTTTCAACAAGCAAGGTTTTTACTTTCTTTTCTGCCAACTTCCAACCAGCAACCAATCCCGCAGGTCCCCCTCCTACAATGATAACATCACAATAAAGAAAACCTCTGAGGTCTTTAAAAAACTCATTACAAATTGCCTCACTAATTTCCCTTTCTTCAATTTTGCTGAAAATTTTCTTTGTCATTTAAAAGTTTTTGAGCGAAAATAAGAAAACCTGTATGGGCTATCATTTCATCTTCTGGTCTCAACCTTTCTGGGTTTATTTTATAATTTCTCAAAAAAATCTCAAGGACTTCAATGTTTGCAAAATTTTGTTCTTTCAATTCTTTCAAGCAAAAACACACTTGATTTGTAGTTGGCACCAAAATTCCCAAAGGACAACCTCCTTTTAAAGATTTCCAGGCAGGTTTTATTAACTCCCAGGGCTCCTTTACATCTAAAAAGACTGCATCTACTTTTTTTTCATCAAATTCATCTGTCACTTTTTTGTGTTTTAACTCCACTCTATCTAAAAGATTTAATTTTTTGAGATTTTTTTGAGCCAATTTCAAAAATTTTTCTTCTTTTTCATAAGAAAAAACCTTTCCTTCTTTACCCACCATATAAGCTAAAGCACAGGTTAAGGCTCCTGATCCTGTTCCGCATTCTAAAACTTTTTTACCCTCTCTTATATCTAACTTTAACAGAATATATCCTATTTCTTTGGGATAAATTATTTGGGTTTTTCTTTCTATTTTAATTAAAAAATCAAAAATTGTGGGCTTTAAAATATAAAAAAAATGTCCCTTTTTACCTAAAATTTTCTCGCCATATCTTTTTCCTATTAACTCTTTTAAATCAAAATAATCTTTATGAGTATGAAAAAGTCTCTCTTTTACTTGCAACAAATATTTCTTTCCGTCCTCTGTCACTACTAACACATAATCTTTTCTTTTTATAATTTCCATACTTTAAATTTTTAACCAAAAACCATAGCTATTCCCACAGCTAAAATTGCCAATCCTGCTATTAAATGTAAATATTTTATGTTTTTGTCTTTCCATTCAGCAACATTTTTAATTTTAGTTAATCCAAAATAAACAAAAAGAGTAATAGCTACCATCGGAAAGACAAAAATTAAATTATACAAAAAAAGCCAAGGTAATGTCTTTAAAATTTCAAGAGAAGATAAAATTCCACCTGCAATTACATAGGGTCCAATCGTGCAAGGAAGCAAAAATAATGTCACAAAAAGTCCCACAAAAAAAGCTCCTTTTTCTGAAGTTACTCCAGAAATTATTTTTTTTACTTTTGGTCTTAAAAAGAGAGGCATTTCAGTTAAGAAACCTCCGGGTTTGTATCTTATAAAATCTTTTAAATTTAAAATTCCCAAAATTATGGCTCCTATTCCAAGAATTTTATAAAGATAAATTTTTATTGGAGTTAAAGCTTGAATTAATTGGAAAAATTTTATGATTAAAATTCCATAAACAAAATACATTAAAAAAACAGCTAAAACGAAAGAAAAACCAGCCAAGAGCACTTTCTTTTTGTTTTCTGGATTAAAAGTCAAAATTGCCAACAAAATTAAAGTTAAAACTGCTAAAGCACAGGGGTTAACAGAATCTGCAATGGCTAAAGAGAGTATTTTGGGCAAAGAAAGCTCTTTTTTTATAGCTACATTCTCAGCTTTTTTTATTTCAAACTCAATGGCATTTTCAAAAAAAACTTTTCTTCCAGAAAGTAAAACCTCTAAATTTTTTCTCAAGGTTCCATTAATTTTGGAAACAACCTCTGAGATATTGTCAGTCTCTATCAATTCTAAAAGAAGCTCTTTTGAATTTTCTTTTTCTTGGGATAAAGTCAAATTAGAAATTTTTCCATTCCAACCAAAAATAAATTTATTTTTGCTTTCTCTTATTAAAATTCTATCTTTTCTCCAAATTTTAAATTGACCTGGCAAAAGAGTTAAATCTAATTTCTCAAATTCTTTTTCTTTTTGATCAGGTAGAGCGCATTTAATTTTTGATTTCTCTTTTATTTTATTTTCTATATTCCGTAATATTGGAATGTCGCCAGAGAGAATATTTTCTTTTTGGGAGCCAAAAAAAATCAAGGGAATACCACAAGAAATCTTTAAATCGTAATCAAAACAGTATTTTTGTAACAAAAGAATATTTTTCTTTTGATGATAAATTTCATATTCAATAATTATCAAATTTGGATAATTTTTAATCAATTTTTCAAAAATTACTGGATCTGTTTTGGCGCAATGGGGGCATCCTATTCCAGTAAAATAAACACCACAAATGAAATCTTTAGCCAAAATTTTAAAAGGGAAAATCAAAAAAGAAAACAAAACCAGCCACACTAAAACTTTTGAGAAAATTGATTTTAAAAACATTTTTTATCTCAATTTTATTTTTATTATTATATTATATTAATTTTAAGTTAAAGGAAGACTATATTCAATCTTTTTTAAAAAAGAAAAAGCTGATTTAAATGAAGGAAGATTGAATTTTGCTTTTGAAATTTTAAGCCCTATTTTAAAAGAAAAAGCAAAAGAAGGCAAAATTTTGAAAATTTCCTCATCTGATTTGTTATCACCCAAGGCCAATATAAAATCCCAATTTTCTTTTTCTAACCATTTTAAAACAATTTCTTTTTTATTTATCTTCTCATCTCTAATTTCTAAAAATTTGTCTTCTTCAAAAATCTCCAAATTTGATTCTTTTAAAAATGGAAACAATTCTTCCTTTAATTGTCTTTTTCTAACCAAAGCCAATTCTGGAATCACTTTTTGAAAATTCCAAATTAAAGAAAAGTCTTTTTCTTCAACAAAAGAACCAGGAGTTTTATCTAAGTACCTTTGTAAAATTGGTTTTAATTTTTCTTTCCATTCTGTATTTAATGGTTGGATAATTTTCCAATGAGATTTTTTCTCTTTGATCCAAAGACCATTTTCAGCTACTAAATTAATTTCTAATTTCCCAAAGGTTTTCTCTAAAATTTCTTTTTGATTTTTACTCAAAATTACTACTTCATTTTGAGGCTCCTGGCTTAAATCTTCTAAAACTTTCAAAAAGGCTTTATCAAATTCTTGAGAATTTACTAAAAAGGTTTTGTCAAAATCTAACAAAAACAAATGTCTTTTTGTATTCCGATATTCTTTAATTACCTCTTTTTCTTTTTTCTCATCAATCAATCTCACTTCTGTTTGTCTTTGAATTTGTTTAATCTCTGACAAACTTTTTAAAAAATCTTCCTGCCATTTGTAAATATCATATCTTTTAATTCTGGCCTGCATTCTTATATTTCTAACTTTTTGCTCTTCTTCTGGCATAGTCAAAGCTTCTTTAATAGCTAAGGCTATTTCTTTTACATTATTCGGATTAACAATTATAGCTTCTACCAATTCTTCCGCAACTCCTGCTGTTTCACTTAAAATTAACACTCCCTTTCCTTCGGTTTTTGAAATTAAAAACTCTTTAGCAATCAGGTTCATTCCATCACGAAAAGGAGTTAAAAGAGCAACTTCAGCTACTAAATAAAGAACGCATAGAAATTCAAAAGAAAGAGGCCGGTAAAAATAGTGAATAGGAATCCAATCCAATGTGCCATACTTCCCATTAATTTCTGAAACCAATTGTTCAATTTCTTTTTTTAATACCTGGTATTCTTTTATATTTTGATTACCAGAAGGCACAACTACTAAAAAAAGAGTTACATTTTTCTTAAATTGAGGAAATTGGTTTAAAAATAAATTGAAAGCTTTCAATCTCTGACAAATTCCTTTGGTATAATCTAATCTATCAATTGATAAAATGATAGTTCTTTTTCCAATCTTATTTTTTATTTTATAAATCTTTTCTTTAACTTTTTTATTTTTAAAAGCTTGAGTAAATCTTTGACAATCAATCCCCATTGGAAAATAATCCACTCTACAAATTCTATTCTCAGTCTTAATGTTATTAAAAGAGCATTCGTATCCTAAAATATAACGCACTGATTCTAAAAAGTGTTTGGCATAAGAATAAGTATGAAAACCAACAAGATCTGCTTTAGTAAGAGCTTTTAATATCTCTTTTCTTTGAGGAAGTAAACGGAAAATCTCAAAGTTAGGAAATGGAATGTGCAAAAAAAAACCGATGTTGGCTGTGGGATATTTTTTTCTTATTAATTCAGGTAAAAGCATTAAATGAAAGTTATGAATCCAAACAATATCCTCTGGTTTTGTCAAACTCAATACAACCTCACAAAACAACTCATTAACTTTTTTGTAAGCTAACCAGAATTCTTCATTGAAAAAAGCGCGTTCTGGAAAATAGTGAAAAAGGGGCCAGAGGATTTTATTTGAAAAACCAAAAAAATAATCCTCAAAATCTTTTTGAGGAATAAATACAGGATAACAATTTTCTTTTCTCAATTTTGATTTAATTTCTCCTTCCAATCCTTTTGCTTCTTCTTTTGTTATTCCAGGATTACCAATCCAAAGAATATTTTTTGATTTATAAATTTTACTGAAAGTAGCAATAAACCCACCTTTCCTTCCTTTTGTAGAAGAAAGATAAATTTTTTTTTCTTTTAATCTTACTAAAAAAGGTAACCAGTTTGAAACAACTATTATTCTTTTCATATAAATTTGAGTTCTTTAGCTATTTTTAAAAAAAGGGCATTTGTCCACCCAAAACCACTCTGGGTAGGGTATCTTCCTTCTTTTCCTACATCACATTTTACCACATCGTATTTTTCCCAAAACTTCTTTGTGTTTAAAAATACCTTCTCTACCATATCTAACCATTTCTTTGCTATTCTCTTGGCATCGTTTTCAAATTTATAATTTAACAGTCCCTTAATCACAATCCATTGTAAATTAGGCCATCCATTAGGATAATCCCATTGTCTAAATTTTTTGAAAAGATTGTGTTTTTGGGTATTTGCTAATCCTCCTTTTTGTTCAAATTTTTTCAGGTTTTCTCTCATTTTTTCTGCCTGAGAGGGGGTCACTATTTTCACCCATAAAGGAAAAAAGCCAGCCAAAGAATAAAAATTACTTTGACGTTTTAGTTTCCAATTATAATCAAAGAAAAATCCTTTTTTTTCATTCCACATCAATTCTATTATTGTTTTTTTTCTTTTTTCACTTGCTTTTAGATAATAATTCTTCTTTTTTCTGTTATTCAATATCTCATAAATCTCAGAGAGATCTTTTTCATATTTGTATAGACAACAATTTAAATCAACCGGAAGATAATCTAAACATTTTCCAGAAAAACGAGAAGTACAATCCCAACCTGATTCGTGTTCGCTAATTTCATGACTCAAAAACTTATCACAGTATCTTGATAAATTTCTATATACTAAATGCTCTTTATTCATCCAATAATTTTTTAGTTCGCTTTCTGCAACAATAGAAGTTTTCCTAAGCCATTTTTTATTTTTAGTAATATAAAAAATTTCTAAAATCATTGAGGTCAAAAAAGGAATCTGAGAAATTACCAAGCAAGGAAAATCACTACCCGAAGGAATTCTTCCAAACCTTTTAAAAAGATAAATTAAATTATCTACCATTCCTTTTGCTAAAGAGATTTTTTGGGCTTCTATTAATCCTAAAATGATAAAATAACTATCCCAATAGAATTGAACTTTTTTAAACTTTTCTGCATTTGGAGCAACAAAAGGATGAGGAAGTCCAATAGAAAGTTTTTCATCTTTTGGATGATAAAAAGTAATTTTCTTCCAGTAATTATTTATGTATTTTAAACTCTTTGAGTATTTTTTCATATAAAACTAAGGCTTAATGAAATATTTTAGGATTTAAACAACAAAGGCAAGAAAAGATGCTTTGGTTATTAGTAATAATAACCAATAATTCTCTAAAATATCAAGTTTAATACATTTTAGGACTTATGAATTGAAACTAAAAAGAAAAATTGATAAAAAAGTAAATTATGCGAAAACTAAACATTGCTCAAGTTTCTCCTCTCTGGTTCCGGGTTCCCCCTAAAGGTTTTGGAGGTGTTGAACTCATTGTGTCAAGATTAACCGAAGGATTGGTAAAAAGAGGACACAAAGTAACTTTATTTGCATCTGGTGACTCTAAAACAAAAGCTAAATTAGTTTCGGTAGTAAAAAAGAATCTTTCTGATTTAAAAATACCTTTGTTAGCTTCTGGATATAGTATTCTTAATTTAATTGAGACTTTTTCTCGTCAAGAAGAATTTGATATTATTCATAGTCACATTGATAAGTTTGATTTTATTTTTAGAGCCCATGCTAAAGTACCAACAATTTCTACTCTACACAATCCTATTTGGCCATACCCTCTTTTAAAAAAAACAAAAAGTGGATTGTATCACGATACCGAAGGAGTTCTTTCTGCCTACGCTCGCTTTCCAAAACTTCCTTATATTGCTATTAGCAATAATTATATAAAAAATTGTCCCATAAGACTTAATTTTATCAAGACAATTTATCCCGGAGTAGACATTAAAAGATTAAAATTTAACCCAAAACCTGAAGATTATTTTGTTTGGCTTGGAAGAATTAGTCCAGTGAAGGGGCTTCATATCGCAATAAAAATAGCTAAAAAGTTAGGAATTAAATTGTTAATAGGTGGATGTCCTATTAGAGAAGAAAATCAAGAATATTTAGAAAAAGAAATTAAACCCCACTTTTCTAAAAAAATTAAGTTTTTAGGAGAAATTAAATCAGATAAAGAAAAATCAGAACTTTTAGGAAATGCAAAAGCTCTAATCTATCCACTTTTATGGGAAGAACCTTTTGGGCTTGTAATGATTGAATCTCAAGCTTGTGGCACTCCAGTTATTGCTTTCAAAAGAGGATCGGTAGAAGAATTAGTTAAACACAATGTTACTGGTTTGGTATGTAAAACAGAAAAAGAAATGATAAAAGCTATCAAAAAAATTGATAATCTTGAAAGGATAGAATGTAGAAAGTGGGTAGAAAAAAATTTTACTATTGAAAAAATGGTGGAAAATCACGAAAAATTATATTATCAACTTATTGAAAAATTCCACCGCTAATTTCTTTTGTTTAACTTTAAAAATCTTACTTCTAACCGAATTATAATAAACTTTCTATCTTCAATTTTAAATTTCTCCGGCAGTGTTTAAAATAAAATTCTGCAGTCTAAAATAACCTAAAGAGTCAAGGTCTTGCAAAATAAATTTTTTTTTACAAATCTAATTCTTTTGAAATACCCTGCATAGCTTTCAAAACAATTTCAACAAATTTTTCTAAACTTAATCCTAAATAATCTTGGCATTTTTGAATTATTTCTCTATTTGCTCCTTTGGCAAAACTTTTTTCTTTAAATCTCCTCAAAACATTTTCTACCTTTAAATCTTTTATTTTCTTTGAAGGCAAAACTAAAGTTGCAGCAACTATTAAACCAGTTAGGGGATCTAAACAATATAAAGCCTTTGCCATTTTGGTTTTTGGTAAAATGCCATGTTTTTCATTATGAGTCAAGACAGCTTGGCAAATTTCTTTATCAAACCCTAATTTTTCAAGCATTTCAGCACCCAATTTTGAGTGCAAACTTGGATCTTTTTTTGTTTTTTCATAGTCTATATCATGTAAAAGTCCTGCTAAAGCCCATTTTTCTTTATCCTCTTTAAAATATTCAGCTAAAGCCCTCATTCCAGCTTCTACAGCTAAAGAATGTTTAATTAAATTTTCATTTTTAATGTTTTCTTTTAAAATTTTTAGAGCCTCTTTATGATTAATTTTCATTTTAATAAATGGAAATTTCCTATTTTTACTTTTTTTAATCCTACCTTTTTTGCCAAATTATAGCAAGTCTCAATTTCTTTCTCGACTTCTTGCTTAACCAGGTTAAGTAACTAAGATAATTCTTATTTTGGAAAGATAATTTTCAGATTTTTAATCTTTGAAAAGTGTTTGATATTTCTTTTTTAAAACCCTCTTTTAAAATATCAAAGGCTTTCTTACAACCGTCTTTTTTAGGTTTTTTTACTTTTTCAGACTTCAATATTTTCTCTATAATATCTTTGATTTTCGCTAATTCAGAATAATATCTTTTATTTAAACTCATATTGTATGTATTAAAAAGAAAATGTCAAATTTTTAGAGCATTCTCCAAAATTTTCAAATTTTCCAATCTTTCAAATTCTTTGATATTACCAGTAAGTAAATTTAAATCATAACAAAGATGGGTAAAAGTACAATAATTATAATCTTGCCTTTTCTCTATTACTTTAATAAAGGTAATATTTAGGTGAAGTTTTTGACACATAGAGAGAATTTTGATAAAAAATACAAAGAAAGGTCACAATTAAAAATTTAATAAAAAATTATGAGAGAAAAATTAAGCGAAATATTTTCAGGAGCAAGAAGAAAAAAAGAAAAAGAGAGAAAAGAAGAAGAAAAGAAAGAAATATTTCATAACTTAGAGGTGGCCCAAAATTTTAGAAAAGAAATAGAAAGAATTGGAAGTAATATAAAGGAATGGAATTTAAGAGCTTTCCTTCAAGACGACTGTGATGAAGCCTTGGAGGAATTAAAGAAAAAAAGAGAAGAATTTATTAAGCAACATGGAGAAAAAATAGCGCCCATTATAGACGAAATTTATCAAAAAAAACAGTCTGAGATTAACAAGTTAAGGCCTTCTGACGAGGAGGTTTACAGGACTAGACGAAAAAAAATTGAGGAGCTTTCGGAAACAGAAAAAGAGAGGTATAACTTAGAAGGGTGGGCTATACAACTCATTCAAAGAAAAAGAGAGGCACAGGAAAAACTTGAAGGAATTGATAGAGAAGTAGTTTTAGAAGATATCGCAGAAGTAAGAAAGGAACTTGAAAAGAGACTCATAGAAATAAAAAACCCAGAAGTTAGAAAACTTCGTGGAGAAATAAGAGAAATAAGAAGAGAAATGGAAGAAAGATAAGTTGCTTTTAATCTTAATGAAACTATCTCAATTGAAAGATAAAGAGGTATTAATTTTGGGTTTGGGAAAAGAAGGGTTTTCTACTTTAAGGTTTTTAAAGAAAATTTTTCCCAAAAAAAAATTAGCAATAGCAGACCAAAAAGAAAAAATTTCTGAAAAGTTAAAAAATTATAAAAAAATCAAACTCTATCTTGGAAAAGATTATTTGAAAGCGATTAAAAATTATGAGGTAATAATTAAATCTCCTGGAATTCCACCCAAAATTATAAAGCCTTATTTAAAAAAAAACCAAATATTGACATCAGCAACACAAATTTTCTTTGAAAACTGCTCAGGAAAGATAATTGGAGTTACAGGAACAAAAGGAAAAAGCACAAGCTGTGGATTAATTTATAAAGTTTTAAAGTCGGCAAAAAAGAAGGTGTTTTTAATTGGTAATATTGGGAAACCTTTTTTAAATTATTTGATTTCTAATGACCCAAACTCTATTTATGTTTTTGAGCTTTCAAGTTTTCAACTCTCAAACCTTAAAAAAAGTCCTCATATAGCGGTTTTGTTAAATATATACAAAGAACATTTGGATTACCACCAAAGCTTTAAAGAATACATTAAATCAAAAGCAAATATTACTCTTTATCAAAAAGAAAAAGATTACTTAATTTATAACTACCAAAACAAAATTGTTAGAGAGGTTGCTAAAAAGTCAAAGGCAAAAAAAATTCCCATAAAAAATCCCTCTTTTCATTTAGAAAAAATTGGGCTAAATAAAAATTCTTTATTTGAAAGACATTTTAGTCTTTCAATAGCTGTAGCCATTTTAGTTGGCAAAATCTTTAAAATTTCCAAAGAAAATATAAAAAAAGCAATTGAAAATTTTAAAAGTTTTCCTCATAGAATGGAAAAGGTAGGAAATTTCAAAGGAATAATATTTTTCAATGATAGTTTATCTACCATTCCTGAAAGTACTATTTTAGCTTTGGACACTTTAGGAAAAAAAGTTAAAACACTTATTTTGGGAGGATATGACAGAGGAGTAGATTTTAAAAAACTGGCAAAGAGAATTTTAGAAAGCAAAATAGAAAATTTGATTTTCTTTCCAGAAAGCGGAAAAAGAATTTGGAAAGAAATTGATTTTTTTCAAAAGAGAAAAAGGAGATTTTTTCTTGAAAAAAATGTCTTTTTTGTAAAGAAAATGTCAAAAGCTGTAAAATTGGCTTTTTCACTCACTCCAAAAAACCATATTTGTCTTTTTTCACCCGCTTCTCCCAGTTTTGGGCTATTTAGAGATTATAGAGAAAGAGGAAATTTATTTAAAAAATATGTTAAAAAGTACGGTCAAGAGTAGAGAAAAAATTGATTATTTGCTTTTGGGAATTGTTTCCATTTTAGTTTTGTTGGGTATATTGATGGTCTTTAGTAGTTCTGCTTTTTTGAGCCAAAAAAAATTTGGTTACCCTTTTTACTTTTTATTTCATCATTTATTCTTTGGAATTTTGCCTGGAATAATTTTAGGTTATTTTATATTCAAAACTCCTCTTTATGTTTTAAAAAAAATGTCTTTTTGGATTTTCCTTGCCAATCTCTTTTTAATGATTTTGGTATTTTTGCCAGGAATTGGAGTAAAATTTGGAGGAGCTTTTAGATGGATTGATTTAAAATTTGCTACTTTTCAGCCCTCTGAACTTTTAAAACTTACTTTTTTAATTTATTTGTCAGCCTGGCTAAGTGAAAAAGAGAAAGCTTCTAAAAGAGAGGTTTTTTTTGGATTTTTAATTTTGCTTTCTTTAATGGCTCTACCCTTAATCTTTCAACCAGATATTAGCACCTTAATAATTATTTCTCTCTCTGGCACACTTTTGTATTTTCTTTGTCAAGGTTCTTTAAAATATCTTTTTTTCCTTTTTTTGATGGGTGTTTTTTCTTTGTGGTTTTTAATAAAAATTGCTCCATATAGAATGGCAAGGATAATGGCTTTTTTAAATCCTGAAACTGATCCCCTTGGTATTGGTTATCAAATAAATCAAGCATTAATCACAATAGGCTCTGGAGGAATTTTTGGAAAAGGATTGGGAATGTCTCAACAAAAATTTGGCTTTTTGCCTCAAAGTCTAACTGATTCAATTTTTGCTATATATGCTGAAGAAACGGGATTTTTAGGTTCTTTTTTGATAATTTTTTTATTTTTCCTCTTTTTTTGGCGTGGATTTTCAATTGCTGAAAATGTTCCAGATAAATTCTCCCAACTTTTAGGTGCTGGGATTACTTTTTGGATTACCGTTCAAGCTTTTTTCAATATTGGCTCTTTAACTGGATTGTTACCTGTTGCTGGAACTTCTTTACCTTTTATTGGATATGGAGGATCTGCTTTAATTTCTCAGTTAATAGGAATAGGGGTTTTACTTAATATTTCTAAAAAAGTTTCATGAAAAAAATATTGTTTACAGGAGGAGGAACTGGTGGTCATTTGTTTCCTATTTTAGAGATAGCAAGAAAATTGAAAGAATTTTCTAAAGAAGAAATTGAATTTTTTTATTTAGGACCAAAAGATAAATTTTCTCAAAAAATTCTTTTGCCAGAAGGGATAAAAGTTAAAACAATTTTAGCTGGGAAAATAAGAAGGTATTGGGATGCAAAAGCTATTTTTCAAAACATTTTAGATTTTTTTAAATTTTGGATAGGTTTTTTTCAAAGTTTGTTTTATTTGTCTTTCTTAAAACCCAATTTAATTTTCTCAAAAGGAGGATATGGTTCCCTACCTTGTGTTTTAGCAGCCTCTATTTTAAAAATCCCAATTTTTTTGCACGAATCTGACATTGTTGCGGGATTGAGTAGTAAAATTTTGGCTAAATTTTCTCAAAAAATTTTTGTTTCTTTTGAGCAAACAAAAGGGTTACCTAAAGAAAAATCAATTTTTGTGGGAAATCCTATCAGAACAAAATTTTTAAATTTAAATCCTAAAAAAGCTTTTGAAGTTTTCAATTTAGAAGGCAAAAAACCTGTTCTTTTTGTCATTGGAGGCTCTCAGGGATCAGAAAGAATTAACAATTTAATTTTTCAAAATTTAAAGGAGATTTTAAAAGAATTTGAAGTAATTCATCAATTAGGAAAAGAAAATTTTAAAAAATGGGAAGAAAAAATTTTAAAAAAGCTGGAAGGTTTTAATCATTTAAAAAATTCCTATCATTTTTTTGGGTTTTTAAAAGAAGAAAAATTAGCTTTAGCTTATAAAATCTCTGATTTGGTTTTAAGTAGAGCTGGTTCTGGGACTATTTTTGAAATTTTAGCTTTTGGAAAACCTGCTATTTTAATTCCCCTGCCAGAATCTGCTCAAAATCATCAATTAGAAAATGCGAAATATTTTTCAAAAGTTGGGGCTTTTGTATTTTTGGAAGAAAAAAAATTAAATGGTAAAATTTTATTAGAGACCCTAAAAAGGCTAAAAAACAATCCAGAAAAATTAAAAAGGATGTCAGAAATTTCCAAAAAATTTGCAAAAATAAAAGCAGGAGAAGAAATTGCTAAATTTATTTTAAAGGAAATTTAAAAATTATGGAAAGAGAAACTTTAAAATTTGTTAAAGCTGGGGAAACAAGAGTAAGAATTGCTCCATCTCCAACAGGACCCTTGCATATTGGAACTGCCAGAACTGCACTTTTCAATTATATCTTTGCTCGAAAAAATCAAGGTGTTCTTTTGTTAAGGATTGAGGATACAGACTTGGAAAGATCAAAAAGAGAATATGAAAAAGAAATCATAGAATCTTTAAAATGGCTAGGAATTGAATGGCAAGAAGGTCCAGACATAGGAGGAAAGTATGGCCCCTATCGGCAAAGCGAGAGAAAAGAAATTTACCAAAAATATCTAAAAAAGCTTTTAAAAGAAAATAAAGTTTATTTTTGCTTTTGCACTCCCCAAGAATTAGAACTTCAAAGGCAATACCAAATGAGTATTGGAAAACCCCCTATTTATACTGGTAGATGCAGAAATTTATCTCCTCAAAAAGTAAATCAATATTTAAACGAAGGGAGAAAATTTATTATTAGATTTAAAACACCGGCAAAAAAAATAGAATTTAAGGATTTAATTAGAGGAAAAATAACTTTTGATGGTTCTTTGTTAGGAGATTTTCCTATTTTTAAAGGTTTTGATTTTCCTCTTTATAATTTTGCTTGTGCGGTAGACGACTTTGAAATGAGAATTTCTCATGTAATTAGAGGAGAAGATCATATTTCTAATACCCCAAAACAAATTTTAATCCAAGAAGCTTTAGGGTTTTATAGACCTCAATATGCTCACTTACCTTTAATTTTGAACCAACAAAAAAGAAAACTCTCAAAAAGAGAAATGGCAATCTCAATTTCTCAATTAAAAGCTGAAGGTTATTTACCTGAAGCAATAATAAACTTTCTCTCACTTTTGGGATGGCATCCTCAAAGCGAAAGGGAAATTTTTTCTTTAATTTGTTTAATTAAAGAATTTTGTTTGGAAAGAATTCAAAAAAGTGGAGCTATTTTCAATTTACAAAAATTAGATTTTTTAAATGGATTTTATATTAGACAAAAATCTATTGAAAAGTTAACTAAACTCTGTCTCCCCTATTTAATTGAAGCAAAACTGATAAAGAAAATTTCAGATGAAAAATACGAAATTTTGGAAACAAAAGAAAAAATTTCATTTGAGACCTTAAAAAAAATTGTTGCTATTTATCAAGAAAGATTAAAAAAGCTTTCAGAAATTTCCCAATTGACTGACTTTTTCTTTAAAGAAAAGATAGAATATGAAAAGGAATTGTTAAAATGGAAAGGAATGACAGAAGATGAATTACTTTTGGCATTGTCTGAATTAAAAAAGGTTTTATCTGAAATATCTATTGAAAATTGGGAAAGAGAAAATTTAAAAAATATTTTAGTGGAAAGAGCAGAAAGCTTTGCTCAAAAGATTAACAAAGGAAAAGATAGAGGATATTTCTTGTGGCCCCTAAGAGTGGCCTTAACTGGTAAAAAAGCTTCTGCTCCTCCGTTTGAGATTGCAGAAATTTTGGGAAAAGAAAAAACATTAAAAAGAATAGAAATCGGAGAAAAATTGGTTTTGAAAAATAAATATGATTAGAGAAATTAGAGAAAAAAGAGAAATTCCCAAAACAAGAGAAATAGAATTTGAAGGAATAGAGGGAAAATTTAAAATAGAACAAATAAAGCGGTTAGGAATAGGTGGGGAAGCAGAAGTTTTTCAATGTCGCCTTTTGGGTCCAGCAAAAGAGATAGAAATAATAGCAAGTAAAAGATATTCAGGAGATGCACCTCAGGTTTTTATTTCTAATTTAATTTGCTATCTAATTGACGAATATGCAAGAAAAAATGGAGAATACCAACACCAACATGTTCCTACCCCTATAGGAGTGTGTAAAGGAAAAATTACTACTGCTTATTTGTACAAATATGTAAAAGGGAGAGATGGTTTTTCTTGGGTTTATCCTGAAAGAGAAGGAAAAAGAGATGTAAAATTAATGGAATGGGACAAATTTGTTGGTTTTTTTTATAGCGCAGGCATTGATATAAGTTATGATACTACAGACGCTTTATACGCCAACACTTCTAAAAATGTCGTCTTAGAAGATTATGATTATAATAAAGTATTAAAAACTGGACAGCTTTCTCCGCATTGGATGAGAATAGATTATGGAAGTAGAAGCATTCAAATTTATCCAGAAAGATTAATGGAATTTGTTAAAGAAAATAAAAAAGATTTAAAAGAAAAATTGGGTTGGAAAGCAAAATTTTTAGAATATTTAGTCAGTTTAAAAAAAGAAAAAGACCCAGAAATTCAAAAAACAAAATTACTGGAAAGGCCTGAATTCTTAAAAAAACATTTAGAAGAAGTTTTAAAAGAATGAAAAACTCTCTTTTTTATGATCTTGATCTTAGGACTGGGAAATCCAGGAAAGAAATATCAAAAAAATAGACATAATGTTGGTTTTCAAATAGTAGATAAAATTCAAAAATTTTTCAAATTTCCTGATTTTTACTCTCAGGATTTTTTAGAAAGCCAAATTTCACAAGGAAAAATTTCTCAAAAAAAAATTATTTTAGCTAAACCAAAAACTTTTATGAATGAAAGTGGAAGAGCAACAAAAAAGTTGGTTGAAAATTTTAAAATTCCTTTAAAAAACCTCTGGGTAATTCACGATGAAATTGATTTGAGTTTGGGAAAAATTAAAATTGTCAAAAATAGAGGAAGTGCAGGTCATAAAGGAGTGGAATCAATAATTTTTAACTTGAAAACTAAAGATTTTGTTAGATTTAGAATAGGAATTCAACCAAAAAGTGGCAAACCAAAAAATTTGGAAAAATTTGTCTTGAAAGACTTTACAGAAAAAGAAAAAAAACTATTAGATAGAGCAATTGAAAAAACAATAAAAGCAATTGAAATAGCAACAAAAGAAGGAATAGAAAAAGCAATGTCAAAGGTCAACTAAATTATGGAGACTTTAAAAAATGTCTTAATTTGTGGCATTTTACCTTATTTTTTAGAAAAGGAAAATTTTTGGTTTCAAAAAAATTTAAATAAAATTTTGAAATTAAGAAAAAATCAATCTTTTTTTGCTGAAAATACAATTTTTTTAGAAAGTGAAAAAAATTATAATTTTTCTCAATTTTTAAAAAAATTAGACGAATTGGGATATGAGAAAGTTTGGGAAATTAATGAAATAGGAGAATTCAGTCAAAAGGGAGGAATAATAGATGTTTTTCCGATTAATTTGAATTTTGCTGTCAAAGTTGAATTTTTTGGAAATAAAATAGAAAAAATTTACAAACTTGATTTGGAAATTAAAAACGAAAAGAAAGCAAAAGAACTTTTAAAAAAGAAATTAAAATCTCAAAAATTATTTTCTAATTTAAAAAATTTAAAAGTTGGTGACTTTTTAGTTCACATTGATCATGGAATTGGCAAATTTGTTGGAAAGGAAAAATTAAAATTAAACCAAAAAGAAATTGAATATTATGTTTTAGAATATGCTAAAGGAGACAAACTCTATGTCCCAAAAGATTTGGAAAGAAAACTTTCACTTTATATAGGATTTTCTCAACCTCAGCTTTCAAGACTACAAAGTGTTTTTTGGCAAAAAACAAAAAGAAAAATTAAAAAAGAAACTGAAAAATTAGCCAAAGAGCTTTTGGAAATTTATGCTAAAAGAGAAATTACCAAAAGACCTCCCTATCTACCAGAGAATGAAATTGATATTTATTTAAAAAATTCTTTTCCTTTTGAAGAGACACCAGATCAAATTCAGGTTTTAAAAGAAATAGATGAAGATTTAAAAAAAGAAAAGCCAATGGATAGGATTGTCTGTGGAGATGTAGGATTTGGAAAAACAGAAATTGCTTTAAGAACAATGGTAAGAGCGGTAAATTCTGGAGGCAAAGCCTTAATGATGTGTCCGACTACTATTTTGGCTCATCAACATTTTCAAAATTTTAAAGAGAGATTAAAAAATCTTCCTATTGAGGTAGCTTTTTTAACGAGATTGGCACCGAAAAAGGAACAAAAGAGAATAATTGAAAATTTAAAAAAAGATAAAATTGATATTTTGGTAGGAACCCATAGACTTTTGTCAAAAGATATTAAAGAATGGATTTTAAAATTGAAAAGCAGGGTTTTGCTGGTAATTGATGATGAACATAAATTTGGAGTAAGAGAAAAAGAGGAATTGAAAAAATTAAAACCTTCAATTGATATTTTATCTCTTAGTGCTACTCCTATTCCCCGAACCCTTTATTTTGCCCTTTGTGGTTTAAGAGAAATAAGTTTGATTGAAACCCCTCCTCTTGATAGATTTCCGGTAAAAACTTTCGTTTTACCTTTTTCAAAAAAAATTGTTAAAGAAGCTATTGAAAAAGAATTGGAAAGAGGTGGACAGGTATATTATTTACACAATCTCTTAAAAAATATTTCAAAAGTAAAATTTTTCTTGAAAAAATTAGTCCCAAAAGCTAAAATAGAGATAGCTCATGGAAGATTGAAAGAGAAAGAATTAGTAAAAGTAATGGTAGCTTTTCAAAAAAGAAAAATAGACGTTTTAGTAGCAACTACTATTATTGAAAATGGTTTGGATTTACCAAATGTGAATACCTTAATTGTTGCGGAAAGCACAAAATTAGGACTATCTCAAGCTTACCAAATTAGAGGGAGAATTGGAAGAAGTCATTCAAAAGCTTTTGCTTTCTTTCTTTACAATTCAAAATTAAGCCAAAAGGCAAAAGAAAGACTAAAGTTTTTAAAAAGTGCTGAAAAATTAGGTTCGGGTTATAAAATTGCTTTAAAAGATTTAGAAATGAGAGGAGCGGGAAATATTTTGGGTAAAGAGCAATCAGGAAATATAAACAAAATAGGTTTAAATTTATATTGTCAAATGCTATCTCAGGCAATTGAAAAGTTAAAAAATTATTATGATTAAATATCATTCCACTAATAAAAAATCTAAAAAAGTTAGTTTTAAAACAGCTCTGTTTAAAGGACAGGCTCCAGATAAGGGTTTGTTTATGCCAGATAGACTGCCAAAATTTTCTCAAAGAGAAATAAACTCAATGAGAAGGTTAAAATTTCCTCAAATTGCTTTTTTGATTTTGAAAAAATTTTTAAAGGGAGAAATTCCAGAAAAAACATTAAAAGAAATTACCCAAAAAGCCTTTAATTTTGATCTTCCTATAGAGAAAGTTTCTTTAAATCTTTTTGTCTTGAGATTAGACAGAGGACCTACTGCCTCTTTTAAAGATTTTGGAGCGAGATTTTTAGCCAAATGTATGGAATATTTCCTCAAAAAAGAAAAAAAGAAAATGGTAATTTTAGTAGCCACTTCTGGTGATACAGGAAGTGCAGTAGCTCAAGCTTTTTATGGAATAGAAAATGTAAAAGTTGTGGTTTTATTTCCAGAAAAGGAAGTAGTAAAAAACCAGAGAAAACAAATAACTACTTTGGGGGGAAATATAATTTCAGTAGCAATAAAAGGGAAATTTGACGATTGTCAGGCAATGGTAAAAAAAGCCTTTGCAGATGCGCAATTGAAACATTTAAATTTGTCTTCAGCAAATTCCATAAATGTGGCAAGACTAATTCCCCAAATAACTTATTACTTTTTTGCCTTTTGTAAAATTTGTAAAAGAGGAGAGAAGGTTATTTTTTCTGTCCCTTGTGGCAATTTTGGGAATTTAACTGCGGGAATTTTTGCCAAAAGAATGGGACTTCCTGTCTTCAAATTTGTTGCTGCGGTTAATGAAAATGATGAATTTCCAAGATTTTTGGAAACCGGAAAATACAAACCCTTAATTCCCTCTAAAAAATGTTTGTCAAATGCTATGAATATTGGACATCCAAGCAATTTAGCAAGAATAGTAGAAATTTATGGAGGTAGAATGGATGAGACTGGCAAAATTTTAAAACCACCAGATATGAATGCTCTTAAAAAAGAAATTTGGTCTACAAAAATTACAGATAAAGAGACAAAAGAAGCTATCAAAAGTGCTTTTCAAAAATACCATTTGGTTTTAGAACCTCATGGAGCAGTAGCTTGGAGAGCTTTGGAAAAATTTTTAGAAAAAGAAAAAATTCATTTTCCAGCAGTAGTTTTGGAAACTGCTCATTTAGGAAAGTTTCCAGAAATTTTAAAAGATCTTTTAAAAATAAAAATTGAAATTCCTTCTTCAATTAAGAATTCTTTAAAGAAAAAAGAGAAATTTGAAATTTTGCCTCCAAATTATGAAGAATTTAAAGAGTTTCTAAAAAGTGTAATACCTTCTCATTCAAAAGCACCTCTCTAATATAATTTTTCAATTCTTCAGGTTGAGGCAATTCAGAAAGAGGAACATGATAGCGATTTAAATAATAATTTGCTCTTTCTATTACTTCTTCTTCTTTAACTTGAATTTTTTCTTTTTTTGCAATCTCTCTTAAAACTAATCTTGTTGCTACTCTTTTTTGAGCAGAATCTTTCCAATCTTCTTTTAATTGATCTTTAGATTTACCTTTATTTTTTAAAAATTCAGAAAAAGAAACTCCTCTTTGAGAAAAAGAAACTTCAGCTTCTTTTATCATTTCCTCTAATTCTTCCTCAATTAAAGAAGGAGGAATTTCAATTGGAGTTTCTTCTAAAATAGCAGAGATTATTTTTATTCTAATTCTTTCTTTTTCTTTTTCCTCTTTTTCTGCTTTGATATTTTCTTTTAATTTTTCTTTCAAATCTTCCAAACTGGAGAAATTTCCTAAAGATTTAGCAAAATTATCATCAATTGGAGGAAGGGTTCTTTCCATTACACTACAAATTTTTACCTCAAAAATAATTGCTTTCTTTTCCATTTTTCCTTCAGAATTTAAAAATTTATTCTCTATAGAAAAAGTCTTTGATTCTCCCTCCTTTAACCCAATTAATTTTTCTTCAAATTCTTCAAGAGATTTGTCTTTCCCTAAGACAATTTTAATTTTTTCGGGCTTTTTTTCTTTAAGCTTTTCTTTTTCCAAAACACTTTTGATTTCCAAAGTTATTTCATCTCCTTTTTTTGCTCCCCTGTTTACTCTCTTTAACACTGCTCTGGAATCTTGCAAAAATTTGAGTGTCTCTTCAATTTCTCTTTCTTTCACCTCAATTTCTTTTCTTTCTTTATTTTTCTCTTTGGCAATTTTTTTATAGTCTGGGAGTTCAATTTCTGGTAAAATTTCAATTAAAATTTTATAAAAAAGAGGTTTTTCAATTTCTATTTTTGCGATTTGAATCTTTGGAGTACTCACTAGAGCAAATTGATTTTCTTTTATTGGTATAGCCCATGTATTTTCAATTGCTAAATTACAAGCTTTTTGCCATAATATCTCTTCTCCAAAATTTTGAATTATAATCTGTGGAGGAACTCTTCCTGGTCTAAAACCAGGAATTTGTCTTTCCAAAGAAATAATATTTGCTGCTTGATCAAAATATTCTCTGATCTCTTTTGGCAACAAGATCACTTCTATTTCTTTTTGGGTTTTAGAAATGTGATTTATCTTTGTCTCCATTTTTTATTTTTCAATTCCTGGTTTTTTTCTGTTTTTTCCTTCAACTCTTCTATGTTCTAATCTAGTAGCCAAATCCCATTGCCTTTTTGGTTTATCATTTTTCTTTTTTTTAGGAACCTTTTTCTTCATATTTTTTAGCAAAACTCTCTAAATATTTTTCAATTTGTAAATGGGGGGCTAACCTTTTCATTTTTTCAACAATTTTCTCTTTTTCTGTTTCTGAAACTTCATCAGAGAAATACCTTTCTCTCAATTTTTTTAATTTTATTCTTAATTTTTGTTTTTTTCTAATTTCAAACCTTCTTCTTTTAGGAGAAATTTTTCCCATACGATTTAACAAATTGGAAAATAATTTCTCCTAACAAATCAGGGATTTTTAAATTTGGACTATGTCCTACCTTTTTTAAAATTTTCAAATCAGCTTTTTTTAATTTTTCTTTAATTAAAAAAGCTTGTTTTAAGGGTAAAATTTTATCATTTTCTCCCCACAAAATTAAAGTTTTAACTTTGATTTTTGAAAGCAAACTTGAAAAATCCTCTTTATTTACTATGGCAAAAGTTTTTCTCATTGTCAAATTTAATTTTAAATATTGAGGGTTTCTCAAAAAGAAAGAATAAAAAATATATCTTAAAAAATTATAGAGTTTTTTAAAAATTTTAAATTTTAAAAGGGGAGAAATTAAAGGAAAAATTATTTTCCATAAAGTAGCAAAAATTTTTCCTCTTAAATTTGCTTTTGAAGAAAAAATAGCAGGAGCTATCAAAATTAAACCTGAAATTTTATCTTCCATTTCTAAAGAAAGGGGTATGGCTATCTTTCCCCCAAAAGAATGTCCCAAAAGAAAAAAGTTAGAATCAATATTTTTTTCAATATAATCTTTTACCCACGCAAAATAATCTTTTGTTGACCAAGGTTTCAAAGGAGAAGGATTTTTCCCAAAACCAGGAAGATCAAAAAGAAAAACTCTTACTCCTTTTTTCTCCAAGAATTCTTTTACTTTTTGCCAATTTTTTGCGCAAGAACCCCATCCATGTAAGATTAAAATTTTCTCCATTTTTTAGCCTATCTTTTTTAATTTGAAGTATTTTTGTAAAACTTCGGGAACCAAAAAGCTTCCGTCTTTTTGTTGGTAATTTTCAATAATAGCAATTAAAATTCTACCAATGGCAAAAACTGTGCCATTTAAGGTATGGACAAATTCTAATTTGTTATTTTTTTGCCTATATCTTATATTCAATCTCCTTGCCTGAAAATCAGTACAATTTGAAGTGGAATGGGTCTCTCGGTATTCTCCTTTACTTGGTAGCCAAGTTTCAATATCATATTTTGAAGCTGCAGGAAAACCCAAATCACCAGTGCAAATTTGGACTACTCGATAAGGTAATTTCAATGCCTGCATCAATTTTTCTTCCATTTGGAGAAAAAATTGATGTTCTTTTTTTGAATCTTGGGGTCTGCAAAAGCTAAACATTTCTATTTTATCAAATTGATGAACCCTAAAAATCCCCCAGGTTTCCTTTCCCCAAGAACCTGCTTCTCTTCTAAAACAAGTAGAAAATCCTACATATCTTTTGGGCAATTCCTTTTCTTCAAAAATCTCATTAGCATGCATTGTACCCAAAGATTGCTCAGAAGTACCTACCAAATAAAGTCTATCTTTTTCTAAATAATAAGCTTCCTGTCTATCTAATTGTTCCAAATAACCCATTCCTCGCATCATTTCTTCTTTTAAAAGCACTGGAGGCAAAACGGGAATGAAACCTTCTTTTAAAAGTTTTTCTAAAGCAAAATTTATTAAGGCAAACTCCAATAAAACAAGTTCTCTCTTTAAAATGCCAAATCTTGTGCCAGAAATTTTAGAGGCTCTTTTAATATCAATCAAATCTAATTTTTCGGCAATCTCCAAATAATCTCTTGGCTGAAAATCAAATTTTGGCTTTTCCCCTACTTCTCTTAAAACTACATTTTCACTTTCATCTTTTCCTACAGGAACCTCGGCAAGTGGTAAATTGGGAATTTGATACATTAGTTCTTTAAATTGACTTTCAATTTCTCTGAAAACTTTCTCTTTCTCTTGAATTTCCTTTTTTATTTTTTTTGCTTTTTCTATAAGTTCTTCTCTCTTTTTCAAATCTTTTTCTTTGCTTACCAAATCAGAAATCTGATTTATTTCAGCCCTTTTTTTCTCCAATTGAAAAAGGTATTGTCTCCTTTCTTCATCCAATTTTAAAAGCTTTTCAATATCTACTTTCACTCCTTTATTTTCACATCCTTTTTTAACTAAATTTGGGTTTTCTCTAATAAACTTGATATCTAACATATTATTTATTTTGGTCTCATTAAAGGAAACAATATCACCTCTCTCAAACTGTGAGAATTAGTTAACAAAGCAACCAATCTATCAATTCCTATACCTATTCCTGCAGCGGGAGGCATTCCATATTCTAAAGCCTCTAAAAAATCTTCATCTAATCTTTGAGCAACTTCCAATCCTTCTTTATAAAGTTTTTCTTGTTCTTTAAATCTTTTTCTTTGTTCCAAAGGGTCGTTAAGTTCTGAAAAGGCATTACAAAGCTCAAAACCAGCAACAATTAATTGAAAGTTGGCCAATTTTGAAGGATCTTTTTCCATTCTTTTAGCTAAAGGCTGAAATCCTACTGGGAAATTAACAATAAAAGTAGGTTGCCAGATGTTTGGACGACAAGCTTTTTTATAAATCTCATCTAAAATTTCTATTTTTCCCATGCCTTTTTCTAATTTAATTTCCATTTCCTTTGCTTTTTCTTTTAAATCTTCAATATCTATTTTTTTGATATCAATGTTGGCAAATTTTTCCATTAATTTTTCAAATTCTATTTTCTTCCACGGAGGAGTAAAATCTATTTCTTTTCCTTCATACTCAATTTTCAATTTACCAAAAACATTTTTTACCAAACTCTCAAATAATCTCTCCACTAATTTCATTAGCATCTCATAATCAGCAAATGCCCAATAAAACTCAAGTGAAGTAAAATCTGGATTATGAAATCTATCTATTCCTTCATTCCGAAAACATTTTCCCATTTCATAAATTTTTTCAAAACCTCCAACCAATAGTCTTTTTAGATAAAGCTCTGGTGCAATTCTCAAGTACAAATCTATATCTAAAGCATTCAAGTGAGTTTTAAAGGGACGAGCGCTGGCTCCTCCATATGTTGGTTGCAAAATAGGAGTTTCAACTTCTAAAAATCCTTCTTTGTCTAAAAAATTTCTAATTTCCTTGATAATTTTAGCTCTCAATTCAAATTTTTTCCTTACCTCGCAATTAAAAATCAAATCTAAATATCTTTTTCTATATCTTTCTTCAACATCTCTTAATCCATGCCATTTTTCAGGCAGGGGCCTTAAAGACTTTGCTAAAATTTTATATTCCTTTGCCTCAATAGATTTTTCTCCTCTCTTTGTTTTTAGTAATGTTCCTTTAACCTCTAAGAAATCCCCAATATCAAAATTTTCCAAGAAAAAATTATAATCTTTTTCTCCTAATTTATCTTCCCTTAAAACCACTTGAATTTTTCCTGTCTGGTCTTTTAAATCCAAAAAAGTAATTTTGCCGTGTTCTCTCTTGCTTTTTATTCTTCCTACTAAAACAACTTCTTTTTTTGATTCTTCAAAATCTGAAAAATTCAAAATTATCTCTTGAATAGAATGAGTTCTTTCAGTTCTTAAAGGAAAGGGTTCAATTCCAGCTTTTTTTATTCTATTTAATTTTTCAATTCTGTTTTCTCTTAATTTTTCTAATTTTGGCATTTTTCATTGACCAAAAATTTTTACTATTACCTTTCTCTCTCTAGGCCCATCAAATTCAGCTAAAAAAATTTGTTGCCAAGTTCCTCTAATTATTTTACCATTTCCAATTGGCAAAATTCTTCCCTGGCCAACCAATCCAGAAAGTAAATGAGAATCTGCATTATCATCAATTCTATTGTGAAAAAAATCAAAATTAGAGACTAATCTTTCTAAAAATTTTAACCAGTCTCTTTTTAAACCCTCTTCATTTTCAGTTAACAAAACCCCTGCTGTAGAATGAGGAACAAAAACCAAAATTATTCCTTCTTTAATCTCAGATTCTCTCGCGATTTTTTCTATTTTTTCTGTAATATCTAAAAGTTGATATCTTTTTTGACTCTGAATTTGAAATGTCTTTTGAAAAATCATCATTTTATCTTTCCATTTTACACCACAAATGTCCTAAAATTATCAACAATAAAGCCACCAAAATCCAAACCCACAATTTATAATAAACTCCGTAAGTAAAAGAAATAAAAGCTAAAATGTGCAATAAAAAGTTTAAAGGATGGCCATGTTCTAAAGCAAATTTTTCTAAAAAACCGGGGTTTTCTCCTTCTCTATATTTTTGAATTCTCTTTTTTACCCAAGCCATAAAAATACTTTAAAAATCCAAAAATATTTTTGAGCGACCTTTTGTTTTAAATTATACTTTCAAAAATTACATTTTGCAAGAAGAAACTTTAAAATCGAAAGGGTTTTTTATTATAATATAAGCTAATGAAAAAGACAATAAAGAAAATAATCAATTTTTCTTTGAAAAATCTTCAAGAAAGAAAAATTTTTCCAAAAATAAAAAACATCTCTTTTGAAATTGAGTATCCAAAAGAAAAAAAATACGGAGATTATGCCACAAATTTGGCTTTGATTTTGGCAAAAGAAATAAAAAAAGAACCCTTAAAAATTGCTAAATTAATAGCTTCTGAAATCCAAAATTCAAATTTTTCTTTTTTTGAAAAAATTGAGATTGCAAACCCTGGGTTTATAAATTTTTTTCTCTCAAAAGAATATTTACAAAAAAAATTAATTGAAATTTTGAAAAAAAAGGAAGATTTTTTTCAATTGAAAATTGGAAAAGGAAAAAAAATTCAAATAGAATTTATTTCTGCCAATCCTACAGGGCCCTTACATATTGGACACGCAAGAGGAGCTTTCTTTGGAGATACTTTAGCCAGAGTTTTTAAAAAAGGAAGTTTTAAAGTAATTAAAGAATATTACATTAATGATGCTAAAGTAAACAATCAAATTAAATTGCTGGGGAAAACTGCAGTTGGAGAAGGAACTGCCTATTTAAATGAATATTTAAAAAGAAAGATTGAAAAGTTCCAATCTAAGATTTTGGAATTTAAATCAAAAATTACTGATAAAGAAAAATTGTATAGTGAAGTTGGTTATTTTTTGGCTCAAGAAATTCAAAAAGACAACAAATTTTTTATTGAAGAAAAATTAAAAATTAAATTTGACAATTGGTTTTCAGAAGAAAGTCTGTATCAAAAAAGCAAAATTAAAAAGATTTTTAATTTTTTAAAAGAAAAAAAACTAATTTATCAAAAAGAAGGAGCTTTTTGGATAAAAACTTCTCTTTTTGGAGACAAAAAAGACTGGGTTATCATTAAAAGTGAAAAAGGAGGAAAAACCCCAACTTATTTACTCTCTGATATTGCTTACCATCAAGATAAATTTGAAAGGAAATTTGAAAGAATAATTAATATTTGGGGCGCAGATCACCAAGCCCATGTGGCTAAAATAAGAGCTATAGCCAAAATGTTAAAATATAAAGGAAAATTGGATATTTTAATTTCTCAAATAGTTAATCTTAAAGGAGAAAAAATTTCAAAGAGAAAGGGTAAAATTATTACTTTGGAGGAATTAATTGAAATGGTAGGACTTGATGTTGCAAGATTTTTTTATCTCACAAAATCTCTTTCAACCCAAATGGAATTTGATTTAAACAAAGCAAAAAAAGAAGGAAAAGAAAACCCTGTATTTTATATTCAATATGCCTTTGCCAGAATTTCTGGAATTTTAAGGAAAATTCAAATTAAAGAAATGAAAATCAGAAAAAAAGAAATTAAACTTTTAAATCATCCAAAAGAAATAGAACTAATGAAAGAATTAATAAAATTACCCCAAATTATTGAAGACACCATTAAAGATTATCAAGTTCAAAGGATTCCTCAATATGCTTTTAATTTGGCTACTCTTTTTCATCAATTTTATCAAGATTGTCAAGTCTTGACAGAAAATCTCCCACTTAAAAGAGCTCGTTTGGGTTTGGTTTTGGCGACAAAAATTATTTTAAAGGGTACCTTGGATTTGTTGGGAATTTCTGCTCCAGAAAGAATGTAAGGCTTTTTTTAAAATTTTTTTAAAAAAACGCAAAATTCTCCACACATTGTACAAAATCTATTTTTTTTGAGCTGAGGAATAGATTGAATTTCTTTTTCTCTTAATTCTTGAAATTTCTCTTTAAAAAGAGCATATTTTAACATTTCTTCCCAATCCAATTTTTCTCTTGCTATTGCCATTTTTTTATTTCTTAAAAGAGAGTCTTTGTTTTTTTTGGCAATTTCTCCAATTTCTTTAGCAATTCTCATTACAATTACTCCTTCTTTAACATCTTCTTTTTCTGGCAAACCAATATGTTCTTTTGGGGTCAAATAACACAAAAAATCAGCTCCTTTCCAAGAAGCTATAGCTCCTCCAATAGCTCCTGCTATATGATCGTAACCTACCGCAACATCAAGAGGTAAAGGCCCCAAAACAAAAAAGGGAGCTCCTTGGCAATATTTTTTTTCTAATTTAATGTTTAATTCAATTTCATTTAATGGTAAATGTCCCGGTCCCTCAATTATTACTTGAACTCCAAATTTTTTTGCTCTTTTTGCTAATTTTCCTAAAGTTTTTAATTCTTCGATTTGGGCTTTATCTGTTGCATCTGATATACAGCCTGGCCTTAAACCATCTCCCAAACTTAAGACTACATCATATTTTTTGGCTAATTTTAAAATTTCGTCAAAACCTTCAAAAAGAAAGTTTTCTTTTTTATGATAACGCATCCAATTCAAAACAATACATCCTCCCCTACTTACACAAGCCATTATTCTTTTTTTTAATAAAGGAAAAACTCTTTTAGTAATTCCTGCATGGACAGTCATAAAATCTACCCCATCTTTAGCCTGTTTTTCAAAAACAGAAAGATAATTTGCTAAATTCAATTTTTTTATTCCTCCAGCTTCAATTGCCGCTTGATAGACGGGAACAGTGCCAAAAGGTAAAGAACAATTTTTAATTAGTGTCTTTCTAATTAAATCAATATCTCCACCCAAACTCAAATCCATTATGGTATCTGTTCCAGAATCTATGGCTGTTTTTAATTTTTCTAATTCATTTTTTAAATCAGATTTTAAAGAAGAAGTGCCAATATTGGCATTGATTTTTGTCTCCAAACCCAAACCTATTCCAATTGGTAAAACGTTTTGATGATTTTTGTTTGCTAAAATGACAATTTGTCCTCTTTTTATTCTTTCTCTCAAAATTAAAAGAGGAATTTTCTCTTTTTCAGCAACAATTTTCATTTGGGGACTAATTTTACCTTTTTTAGCAATTTCAATTTGGGTCATATTAAAGAGGAATGTTTCCGTGTTTTCTTGGAGGCCTTGGTTCTCTTTTATTTAAAATACTTTCCAAACATTGAATTAAGACTTTTCTTGTATCTTTGGGATGAATTATCATATCAAAATGTCCCAATTTTGCACTTTCAAAAGGATCTAAAAATGTTTCTTTTAATTTTTGAATTTTCTCTTTCTCTAATTTTTCTTTATCTTTTGCCTTTTCTAATTCTTTTTTATAAATTATTTTTACCATTTGCTCTGGACCCATTACTGCCATTTGAGCTTGTGGCCAGCAAATTACATAATCAAATCCTAATTTTTTAGAAACTAAAGCAATATAAGCTCCGCCAAAAGCTTTTCTTAAAACCAAAGAAATTTTAGGAACAGTAGCTTCAGCAAAAGCAAACAAAACTTTAGCTCCATGTCTAATTATACCTCCCCATTCTTGTTCTTTGCCAGGCAAATATCCTGGAGTATCAACTAAATTAATCAAAGGAATGTTAAAGCAATCACAAAATCTTACAAAACGAGAAATTTTATCTGAAGAATTAATATCTAAAACTCCAGCTAAAATTTTTGGTTGAGTAGCCACAATTCCAACTACATAACCTTGCAATCTGGCAAATCCTACTACTACATTTTGGGCAAAATCAGCCTGAACTTCAAAAAAAGAACCTTCATCAAAAATTTCAAAAATTACCTCTCTTATATCATAACTCTTTTGTTCTTTTTCTGGTATAATTTCTAAAAGTCTATAATTATCTGATGGTTCAAATATTTCAGAAAAAATTCCTTTTTGAAAAGGTGGATTTTCTAAATTGTTTTGGGGAAGATAACTCAAAAGTTTTCTCACTGCTCTAAAGCATTCACTTTCTTCAGAAAAAGAAAAATGGGCGCAACCTGCTTTTTGGGTTTGAACTTTAGCCCCTCCCAATTCTTCAAAAGAAATTTCTTCGCCGATTACCTTTTTTATTACTTCAGGACCAGTAATAAACATATAAGAGATTTTTTCTACCATAAAAACAAAGTCTGAAAGCCCCATTGAATAAGAAGCTCCTCCAGCTGAAGGGCCTACCAAAATAGAGATTTGAGGCACAATACCAGAAGCTAAAGTTTGTTCTCTAAAAATTTTGGCATAGGCATCTAATCCCAAAAGTCCTTCTTGAATTCTGGCTCCACCAGAATCATAAATTCCAATTATTGGACAACCTACCTTTCTTGCCAATTGATATAATTTAACAATCTTTTTACCGTGCATTTCTCCCAAACTTCCACCCATTTTAGAAAAATCTTGAGAAAAGACAAACACTTTTTTGCCAGAAATTTTTCCAAATCCACAAATTACTCCATCTCCTAAAACTTTCTTTTTTTCCATTCCCAAATGAGAAATTCTGCTTTCTACAAAAGGGTCTAATTCAACAAAAGTTTTGGGATCCAAAAGTAAATCAATTCTCTCTCTGGCTGTTAATTTTCCTTTTTGATGTTGTTTTTCAATAAATTCTGACTTTTCTAATTCTTCTTTTTTCTTTTTTAATTTTTCAATCTCTTTTTCAAAAGGCATATTTTATTTAATCTTTTTGGAAAATTTCTTGAAGACCTTTTAAAATCTCTCTTAAAATCTTTTGATTGTCTACCTCTTTTCCTAGTTCTATTTTTAAAGAAGTAGCTTTTTCTTTCAATTCTTTTGGAAATTTATCTAAATTAGTATTAACTCCAATTCCCATAATTGAAATTTTAACTTTTTTATTACAAATCAAATTTTCTGTTAAAATTCCAGCAACTTTTTTACCTCTCAAATAAACATCATTTGGAAGTTTAATAAAAGGCTCTAATTTAAAATTTTCCTTTATTGTTTTAGCAACAACAAAAGAAGCTAAAAATGTCAAGATTTGTAAATTGTCAATATCAATTTGAGGCAAAATCACAGAAAAATAAAGTCCTCCTTTTGGAGAATACCAAAAATTTCCTTTTCTTCCTCTTCCTTTTGTTTGTTCTTTGGCTAAAGCCACCAACCAAGGAGTTTTTTCTTTTTGAGCCAATTCTTTTGCTTTTTTTTGAGTGGAATCGACTTTTTCAAATTCTAAAATTTTCATTCTAATAAAATCAAAATTTCATTTTGTTTGACGCTTTGGTCTTTTTTTACAAAAATTTTTTTTATTTTGCCTTCTCTCGGAGATAAAATTTCATTTTCCATTTTCATTGCTGACAAAGTTAATAATTTTTGATTTTTTTTTACTAAATCTCCCTCTTTAACAAAAATTTCACTAATTATTCCAGGAATGGGAGCTAAAATTTCATTTTCCTCAGATTCTCTCTTTTGAGAAAAAGAAGGTTTTTTTTCTGTTTTTGCTTTTTCTTTAAAGAAAAATTCTTCTTTGTCAATTTTAATTTTTACTCCATCTTTTTCCTCTTTAATTTCAACTTCATAATCTTTGTCTAAAATTTTGATTTTAAATTTCATAATCTTTTAACATTTTCATTCTTTCAGCCATTTGCCATTCAGAAACAAAGGGTTTTTCTTTTTCTCTTTCTGTTTTTTTAAATTGACAATAAATCTCATAAATAATTTTTGCTATTTCCTTTTTATCTATTTGCCTTTTTAATGAAGGATATTTTTTACAAACCTCAGAAATTTTGATTTTTTCTAAAATTTTACTCTTTTCTAAAAAATCGGTATAAAAATGGCCTCTTAAAAATCTTTCATCTTCGAGTAGTTTTTTAAAGAAAGGAATGTTGGTTTTTATTCCTTCAATAACTATTTCATCTAAAGCCCTTTTTAATTTACAAATGGCTTCCTTTCTATTTTTTCCTACTCCAATTATTTTTGCCAAAAGAGGATCAAAATAGGGAAAAATTTCTTGTCCGTCGTGTAAAAATGTATGAACAAAAATTCCCTGCCCTCCTGGTAAAAAACATTTTTCTATTCTTCCTGGAGAAGGTTTAAAATTTTCTAAAGGATCTTCTGCGTTAACTCTTATTTCCATTGCCCAATTAGAAAAAGAAATATCTTTTTGAGAAAACCCAATTTTTTCTCCTTGAGCTATTCTAATTTGTTCTCTTACCAAATCAATTCCAGTAATAGCTTCGGTCACTGGATGCTCAACCTGAATTCTTGGATTTACTTCAGTAAAGTAAAAATTTTTATTCTCATCCATTAAAAATTCCACTGTTCCCACTCCTTTGTATTTTAATGATTTTGCTAATTTTACTGCTAAATTTCCCATTTTTTCTCTTAGTTTTTCATCTATATAAGGAGAGGGGGCCTCTTCTAATAATTTTTGAAATCTTCTTTGAATTGTACATTCTCTTTCTCCCAAATGTAAAAAATTTTTACCATCACCTAAAATTTGAAATTCAATGTGTCTTGCTTTCAAAAGACATTTTTCTAAATAAAAATCGGTGTCAGAAAAGGCTAAATTTGTCTGTCTTTGAATTCCCAAAGATATAGCAAACAATTGCCCCAAAGAAATCTCACCATTTATGACTCTAATTCCAACTCCTCCCCCACCTTTTAAAGCCTTTAAAACAAAAGGGGAACCAATCTTTCTTGCCCATTTTACTAAATCTCTTTTTGTCCTTATGGGTCCTCTACTATCTGGCAAAACTGGAATTCCTGCCTTTTTGGCAATTTTTTTAGCTTTAATTTTGTCTTCTAAATTCTTTAAAATCCAAAACTGAGGTCCAATGAAAATTATTTTATTTTTTTGACAAAGCTTTGCAAATTCCCAATTTTCAGACAAAAATCCATAACCAGGATGTAAAGCATCAGCTTTTGCCTTTTTGGCAATTTCTATTAAAAGCTTTTTATCCAAATATCCTTTTGCTCCTTCTCTTTCTAAAAAATAATATTCATCTGCTAATTGAGTCTCTAAAAAATTTGACTCTTGTCCTTTAAAAGGACATAAAGCAACGGTTTTAATTCCCATTTCCTTGCAAGTTCTGATTATTCTCAAAGCAATCTCTCCTCTATTGGCAATTAAAATTTTTTTTATCATAAAAGCAATTTTTCAATTTCTTCCATTACCTTTTGGGCAATTTTTTTACAAATTTCTTTATATTCTGGGGAATCTTCTTTTAAATTTTTTGCTCTTTCTCTTTCTTTTATAAAAAAAAGAGGTTTGCCTACTTTAATTATAACCTCTCTTTGAAATATAGGAAAAACTTTTCCCGGAGGAAGCAATTTGAAAGTTCCTTTAATTCCAACTGGCAAAATGGGGACTCCTGTTTTTAAATAAATTTTGGCTATTCCCAGTTTTGGTGGTTGAAGTTTCCCGGTCCGAGAGCGAGTCCCCTCAGGATATATAACTAAAATATCTCCTTTTTCTAAAACTTCTTTTGCTTTTTCTATTGCTTTCTTTTTAGAAAGAGGGTCCTTTCTATTTACTGGAATTACTCCAGTTATCTTATAAATTATATCTCTTAAAATCCCCAAAAATCCAGTATATCTGTCAATTTGACCTATCATATGAAATCTCCTCGGCACACAAACATATCCGGTGGCAATTTGATCTAAATGGCTTTGATGGTTGGCAGCCAAAATAAAATTTGACTTTGGAACATTTTCTAACCCTTCCACTTTTTTAATTAAAACCCTATCTACAATAGGTTTTAAAAAGATTTTGCAAGAGAGAGACAAAAAACGATTCATAATAAATTTTTAAGAAAAAAGAGAATTTCCTATTTGTTCAATAATTTCCTTGCAAGTCTTAATCTCAAAGATACCACCAGCTGAAATTCCTGCCATTAAAGGCACATTTTCTACATCAAAGCTTGCCAAAGAGCTTACTATATTTTCTGCCTTTATTTCCTCAGGAAAAGGATTTTTCTCTTCCAATTTTTTCATTTCTTGGGCCCATTTATTCTTTATCACTCTTAAGGGATGGCCAGTAAACCTTAAAACCACTTCAATTTCATCAGGAGTAGCTTTTAAAATCCTCTCTTTATATTTTTCAGAGATTTGACATTCTTTTGTCGCTAAAAATCTCGTTCCCATCTGAATTCCATCTGCTCCTAATAAAAAAACAGCTTTTGCAGTTTTTACATCATAAATTCCTCCTGCTGAAATCAAAGGAATTTTTTCTAAAATTTCTTTTGTTTGAGGCACCAAACAAAGAGTGGTATTTTTTCCAATATGTCCTCCGCTTTCCAATCCTTCCACAACCACTGCATCCGCTCCGTTATCTTCCATTTTTTTTGCCAGTCTTGGTGAAGGAACTACAGGAACAATTTTAATTTTAGCAGATTTTAAATAAGGAAAAAGTGGAAGAGGATTTCCTCCTCCAGTAAAAACAATGGGGATTTTGTATTTAATTATGATTTTTATTTTTTCTTTTAATTTTGGGTCTCTCATAAATAAATTTACCGCAAAAGGCTTTTCAGTAAGTTCTTTGGTCTTTTTAATTTCTCTTTCTAACCATTCAGAAGGCATCACACCTGCCCCAATAGTCCCTAAACCTCCAGCATTAGAAACAGCAGAGACCAAATTTGACTCTGAAATTCCAGCCATTCCGCCTTGAATAATGGGATATTTTATTCCAAAAAGCTGACAAATTTTATTTTCTCTTAAATCCATAAAAAGTTTTCTTTTATCAAATATCATAACAAATATTTTAGATAAAAAACAAGAAAGCATATTGAAAAACTCGCTTTTTGTCTTTCTTACTATTGAAACAAAAGAATTTTTCATTTATAAAGGCAATAAAAGAGGGAGATTTTTTATTTTTTATGGAAGATATAATTTTAAAATTAAAAGAATGTCAGCTTTTGGGAAGAAGTGGTTCTAATTTCCCCACTTGGTTAAAGTGGGAAATGGTGAAAAAAGCTAAAGCAAAGAAAAAATATGTGGTTTGTAATGGAGCAGAAGGAGAACCAGGGGTTTTTAAGGATAAATTCTTATTAGAAAACTTTGCAGAGGAAGTAATTGAAGGAATAAAGATTGCTCTTTTTACCCTCAAGGCTGAAAAAGCCTTTTTATATCTAAAAAAAGATTATTATCAAAAATTCAAGGAAAAATTAAAAAAATTGATTAAAAATTTGCCGATTATTCTTTTTGAAAAACCAGAAGGTTATTTGGCAGGAGAAGAAACAGCTTTAATCCAAGCTATTGAAGGTAAAACTCCTTTACCTACTTTAAAACCTCCTTTTCCTACTGAAAGAGGGCTTTTTGGCTATCCAACTTTAATAAATAATGTAGAAACATTTTATTATGTAGGAAAGGTATTTAATAATGAATATCAAAACAAAAGATTTTATTGTATTAGTGGTGAGGTAAAAAATCCAGGTGTTTTTGAATTACCAATAGATTTTTCAATTTTAGAAGTTTTGAAAAGCACAAACAATCTTCCAGATTTTGATTTCTTTGTCCAAGTTGGAGGAGGAGCTTTGGGAGAGATTTTATTAAAAAGAGAATTAAATCAAAAAATAAGGGGTTTAGCTTCTATTATTGTTTTTAATAAAGAAAAAACTGATCCTTTTTCTTTAATGAAAAATTGGGTAAATCTTTTCTTGAAAGAAAACTGTGATAGATGTGTCCCTTGTAGAGAAGGGGTTTTTAGATTGGCTGAAATGATAGAAAAAAGAAAATTAGAAAAAGAAAAATTAGAAGATTTGTTCTTTGTTTTGAAAAATACCAGCTTTTGTGCTTTGGGAAAAGCGGTATCTCTTCCATTTGAAAGTTTAATTAAAAAACTTTTATGGAAAAAGTAAAAAAAATCAAAATTGTCATTGATAACAAAAAAATCCTCTCTCAAGAAGGAAAAACAATTTTAGAAGTAGCAAAAGAAAACAACATTGAAATTCCCACCCTTTGCTATCATCCAGATTTAAAGGTAAAAGCAAATTGCAGAATTTGTGTAGTAGAAATTAAAGGAAAAAAGGGGCTTTTTCCGGCCTGTGCGACAAAAATAGAAGAAGGAATGGAAATTTTCACCAATTCTGAAAAAGTAAAGAGAGCAAGAAAGATTAATTTAGAACTAATTTTTAGTCAGCATTGTGAAGAATGTATAGATTGCGTCTACAATTTTAATTGTCAGCTTTTAAGATTAGCTAGAGAATACAAAGTTGAAATTAGTAGATTTAAAGATAGAAAGAAAAATTATCCTATTTATAATTTCTCTAATTGTTTAATTTTTGATAGTTCAAAATGTATTGATTGTAGAAATTGTGTAGAAGTTTGTAAAAATCAAGGGGTCGGCTTTTTAGAGATAAGAAAAAAGGGGCATTTATTTCAGGTAGCTCCTTCTAAAGACCCCCACAAAGACTGTGTCTTTTGTGGGCAATGTCTTTTGCATTGTCCAGCGGGGGCTTTTGAAGGAAAAAGTGAGTTTGAGGAGATTCGAGCTCCTTTTTCAGAAAAAGGAAAAATTTTGATTTTTCAATTTGCACCTGCGATTAGAGTAACCATTGGTGAGGAATTTGGCTTTCAGTTAGGAGAGGATGTAACAAAAAAGTTAGTCAGTGCAATTAAAAAACTGGGGGCAGATTTAGTCTTTGATACTTGTGTAGGCGCTGATTTCACCAGTTTAGAAGAAGGAGAAGAATTAATTGAAAGACTAGAAAAAAAAGAAAAACTGCCAATGTTTACCAGTTGCTGTCCTTCCTGGGTAAAATTTGTAGAGTTTTATTATCCAGAGCTTATTCCCCATTTAACTGAAGTAAGATCTCCTCATATTATTTTAGGAGGTTTAATCAAAACTTTTTGGGCAGAAAAAGAAAGAATTGATCCTAAAAAAATTGTGGTAGTTTCTATAATGCCCTGTATTTCTAAAAAATATGAGATAAAAAGAGAAAAGTTAAAAATTAATGGAATAGCTCCGGTAGATTATGTCTTAACTACTCGAGAATTAGCAAGATTATTTAAAGAAGAAAAAATTAATCTAAAAAAAATTGAAGAAAGAGAACCAGATTTGCCTTTAGGCTTTCCAAGTGGCGCAGGAATAATTTACGGAACTTCAGGAGGAGTAATGGAATCTGCCTTGAGATATGTTGGGAAAAAATTGGCTTTTAAAAAGAAAAATATTAAAATAGAATTAAAACAAATAAGAGGTAAAGAAGGAATAAGAGAGGCAGAGATTAAAATTGGGGATAAAAAAATTAAAATTGCCATTTTGAGTGGATTAGGTAATGCAAAAAAGGTGATAGAAAAAATAAAAGAAAATCCTTCTTCTTATGATTATATTGAAGTAATGGCTTGCCCTGGGGGATGTATTGGAGGAGGAGGACAACCTCTACCCACCAATTTTGAGATCAGAAAAAAGAGAGGAAGATCGCTTTATAAAATTGATTTAAGATCAAAAATAAGATTGCCTGATGAAAATCCGGTAGTAAAGGAGGTATATGAAAAATTTTTTACCTCAAAAGAAAAGGTCAAATCGATCTGTTATACTAAATTTTTTCCTAAAAAAAGAGAGGTAAAAATTTATGAATAAAACTAAGCTTTTAATTTTAAATAGAAGCAATCTTTTAGCGGTTTTAGAATTTAGCTTTTTACTTTCAGTCGCTCTTTTTGCTCCTCTTTTTAAAAATCAATTTATCACCGGTCCATTAGTAAATGCGGTTTTGTTTTTAGCGACAAAAAGCTTGGGAGTGGAAGCTGGAGTATTAATAGGTTTAATTCCAAGTTTAATTGCTCTTTCGGTAGGTCTCTTACCTTTAATTTTAGCTCCTATGGTCCCTTTTATAATGGTGGGGAATGCTATCTTAGTAATTGTCTTCTCTAAATTAAAAGAAAAGAGTTTTTGGTTGGGAATTTTTTTAAGCAGTTTTTTGAAATTCCTTTTTCTCTCTTTTACGAGTGCATTTTTGTTTGATGTCTTTTTTAAAAAGGAACTTTCCCAAAAAATTGCTTTAATGATGAGTTGGCCTCAGCTTTTTACTGCCCTTTCTGGAGGGGTGATAGCCTTTTTGATTTTAAAAATTTTAAAGAGAATTTAATTTATTATTGAGCTCATCAGTCTCATAGGAAATACTTGTACCAAATTTTCTCTTTTTAGGATAACCTAATACAACAAAATTGCCTTTTTTAAAAATTTATGTATAAAATATTAAAAAAGTTTTCTTTTTAAAATGACCCTTAGTAAAGTTTATCAGCCAAAAGAAATCGAAGAAAAAATTTATCAATTTTGGGAAAAATCAGGTTTTTTTAATCCTGATAAATTACCAAAAAGACACAAAAAAGTTTACACTATTTTTTTGCCTCCTCCAAATGTTACAGGTTCTCTTCATATTGGTCATGCTTTAAATGCAACAATTCAAGATATTTTAATTAGATGGAAAAGAATGAAGGGCTACAAAACATTGTGGCTTCCAGGAACAGATCATGCAGGAATTGCTACTCAAAATGTTGTTGAAAAAGAATTAAAAAAAGAAGGAAAAAGTAGATTTGATCTGGGAAGAGAAAAATTTTTAGAAAGGGTATGGGAGTGGGTTGAAAAATATGGAAATTTAATTTTAACTCAGTTTAAAAAATTGGGCTGTTCTTTAGATTGGTCAAGAAAGAGATTTACTTTAGACAAAGAATATAAAAAAGCTGTAAATTTTGCTTTTTACCATTTTTATAAAAAAGGGTTAATTTACAAAAAAGAGAGACCCATCAATTGGTGTCCCAAATGTCAAAGTGCTCTTTCTGATTTAGAAATAGAATATAAAACTCAAAAGGGAAAGCTTTGGTATTTAAGATATCCTTTAAAAAATGGCTCAAAAAAGGAAAAGTTTGTCATTGTTGCTACTACAAGACCAGAAACAATGTTAGGAGATGTGGCTTTAGCTGTCAATCCAAAAGACAAAAGATATCAAAAATTAATTGGAAAAAAAGCCATTTTACCTTTAGTAAATAGAGAACTCAAAATTGTAGCCGATGAATTGGTAAATCCAAAATTTGGAACCGGAGTTTTAAAAGTTACTCCAGCTCACGATTTAAAAGACTACCAAATAGCTTTAAAGCATGATCTTCCTTTAATTTCTGTAATTAACAAACAAGGAAAAATAGAAAATGAAAAAATTCCTGAAATTTTTCAAGGATTAGAGACAAGAAAGGCCAGAGAAAAAATATTAAAAGAGTTAGAAAAAAGGGGGTTTTTAGAAAAAAGCGAAGATTACGAAATCTCTCTCCCTACTTGCTATAGATGTCATAGTATTTTGGAGGTTTTGCCATCTTTGCAATGGTTTTTAAAAATGGAAAAATTGGCAAAAATTGCCATTTTGGCAGTAAAAAAAGGGAAAGTAAAATTTTATCCTAAAAATTTTGAAAAGATATATTTTGATTGGTTAGAAAATGTAAAGGATTGGTGTCTTTCCAGGCAAATTTGGTGGGGACATTCCCTTCCTATTTGGCAATGTCAAAATACAGGTAAAGATTTTATTTGTATTTCTGAAGTTAAAAAATGCCAAATTTGCAAAAAATGTCAACCAAAGAGAATTCCTGATGTTTTAGATACTTGGTTTAGTTCTGCTCTTTGGCCATTTGCTACTTTGGGTTGGCCTAAAAAAACAAAAGATTTAAAAAAATTTTATCCAGGAGAAGTTTTAAGCACTGCCAGAGATATTATCAATTTATGGGTGGCCAGAATGATTTTTTGCGCAATAGAATTTTTAAAAAAGCCTCCTTTTAAAAAAGTATTTGTTCATCCTACTATTTTAACTAAAGAGGGAAAGAGAATGTCAAAGTCTTTAGGAACTGGAATTGATCCTTTAAAATTTATTGAAGAATACGGAGCAGATGCTTTAAGATGGGGGTTGAGTTGGAATTTGACAGGACTTCAAGATGTGAGGTTTGGTAAAGAAACAATTTTAATGGGAAGGAATTTTTGCAATAAAATTTGGAATGCTTCTCGTTTTGTTTTCCTGCAAATTCAAAATTCTAAAATAAAAATACCAAAAGGAAATTTTAAAAATAAAAATTTAACTTTGGCAGATAGAAAAATTTTAAAAGAATTAAAAAATACAATTAAAAGTGTTGATAAAGATTTAGAAAATTTCCATTTTGGAAAAGCCCAAAGAACTCTTTATGACTTTTTTTGGCATAAATTTTGTGATTTTTACATTGAAAAAGCAAAAAAACAGCTAAGAGGAGACAAAACTAAAAAAAAGCAAACTTTAAAAATTTTAGTTTATGTCTTGGTAAATTCCTTAAAACTGTTACATCCCTTTTTACCTTTTATTACCGAGGCTATTTATCAAAAACTCCCTCTCCAAAATAAAAAAGAGGCTTTAATGATAGAAATTTGGCCTAAAATATAAATTATTTTTTATGTCATTTTTTTTATTGTGTGTTTTTTTATTTTCTTTGGGAATTTTGCCAAGTTTTTTGTGGCTTTTATTTTATTTAAGAAAAGATGTTCATCCAGAACCCAAAGAGTTAATATTGAAAGTTTTTTTGTGGGGCATGGCAAGTGCTTTACCTGCTCTTTTTTTAGAAAAAATTGCCAAAATTCCTGAAAAAATCTTAATAGAAAACAATCTTTTGCTTTTGGCTTCAATCTTTCATTATTTTTTAGGCGTCGCTTTAATAGAGGAATTTTTAAAATATTTAGTGGTAAAAAACCAAATTCAATCTCATCCTGAATTTGATGAACCTACAGATGCAATGATTTATATGATTTGTGCAGGATTGGGTTTTGCTGCTTCAGAAAACATTTTAAGATTTGTAGCAGCTTTTTTTGAAGATATCCAAACATTTTTTGCTATTTGGTTTATTCGTTTTTTTACAGCTACTTTTTTACATGCTCTCTGTGCGGGTGTTGTCGGATATTTTTTAGCTCTTTCTTTTTTTAGATCAAAAAAACAAATAAAACCCTTAATTTTTGGCTTGACAATAGCCATCCTCTTGCATGGTTTTTATGATTTTTCTATAATTAAAATAAAAGAAAACCCAATATTTTTGATTTTTCCCTTTTTGATTTTGGGGTATTTGGCAATTTTGGTTTCAAATTTTTTCCAAAAATTAAAAAGGTCAATGAAAATTTCTTAAAATTAAAAAATGGGATTATTTTTTACTTCAAAGAAAAAGAAGACTACTTTACCCCAAAAACAAGAATCTGTCTTTTCTTTAGAAGATTTAAACCAGAAAGTTGGAGAAATACCCATAGATTTATATCAAACAGAAGATGAATTAGTCATCAGAGCTCCCATTGCAGGAACCAAAATGGAAGATTTAGATATCTCAATTGAAGGAGATGTAATTATTATTAATGGGAAAAGGGAAGAGCCAGAAGAAGAAGGAAAAATTGATTATTTCACTAAAGAATGCTATTTTGGACCTTTTAGCAGAAAAATTATCTCTCCAGTAGAAATTGACGCTTCCCAAGCCAAAGCTAAAATAAAAGAAGGAATTTTGATAGTGAGAATTCCAAAAATAAAGAAAGAGAAAAAAGTAAAAGTAAAAATAGAAAAAGAATAAATTTTTTATCTTCCCATAAATAAGACGACGATAGAAGGAACAATTCTAGCAAAAAAGGAAGCTAAAAGTCCTAAAATGGCATAAATTATTAAATCTCTTCCTTTATTTAATTTGTCAGGATCTCCTCCTGCAGTCAAAACATTATAACCTCCTCCTAAAGCTATTAAAATAGAAAGAGAAATTAAAACTCCAAAAACAACATCTGTAATTCCATAAACTGCATTCAAAAGACAAACCGCTCCCCAGTTTTCATCTTCGTATAGGTCGCTAGAAGGACAAAGTTGCTTTCCATCAGGACGATAACAAGGTGTGCTACTTACTTCTCCATAACACTTTCCACTCTGATAAGTCGTTCCCGCAAATTTAAAACTTCTCATAATCTTACAACAATTAGTAGTACTGGCTTTTAAAAATCCCAATGGCAAAATCAAAAAAATAATACTTAAAAAGAGAATCAAACAGACTTTTTTCATATTTTTAAATTCATTTTAAAAATCTTTTTAAATTTTTTCAACCTTTAACCTAACAATCTAATAACAATTGAAGGAATGGCTTTGGCAAAAAGGGCAACTAACAATCCTAATATAGCATATATAATAAAATCTTTTCCTTTATTTATTTTTTCAGGATCAGAACCCGCAGTCAAGATATAATAACCACCTCCCAATCCCACTAAAATACCCAAAGCTAACAATAAACCAAAAGCAATATCTGTAATAGCATAAACCACATTTAACATACAAGCTACCGCCCAATCTTCTCTCACTATAGTGTTTGGACATAGTTCTTTTTGATCTGGAGCTACACATTTTGTAGAAGTTTCTCCATAACAATTTCCTGACTCCCAAATTTGACCAGCATATTTAAAAGTAGTATGAATTTTGCAACAATTTGTTGTAGTTGCCAAAGACAAAAGAGGAAAAAAGAAAAACAAAAGCGAAATTAAAAAAAATTTTTTTGTCATCATTTTTCTTTATATACAAAAATTTTATTAATTTTTCAATTTAATAAAATTTAAAATAATAGATAAAAATTTGTTGTCAAAGATTTTTAGATTAGATATACTAAATAAAAAATGGAAAAAAACATTCTTAAATTAATTGGAAATACTCCTTTGGTAAAGATAAATTATCTCAATCCCTACAAAAATGTAGAAATTTGGGCAAAATTAGAAAAGTTCAATCCTGGGGGTTCAGTAAAAGACAGGATTGCTCTTTTCATGATAGAGCAGGCAGAAAAAAGAGGAGAATTAACAAAAGATAAAATTGTCTTGGAGGCTACAAGTGGAAATACTGGAATTGGTTTGGCTTTGGTTTGTGCGGTAAAAAAATACAAATTGGTCTTAACAATGCCAGAATCAGTAAGTTTGGAAAGGAGAAAAATATTGAAGGCATTTGGAGCTGAAATTTTACTTACCCCAGCCAAAGATGGAACAGACGGAGCTATTGAAAAAGCTTATAGTTTAGCCAGAGAAAATAAAAAATTCTGGTTAGCTGATCAATTTAACAATCCAGATAATTGGAAAGCTCATTATTATACTACAGGCAAAGAAATATGGGAACAGACAGAAGGAAAAATTACTCATTTTGTAGCTGGAATGGGAACCACAGGCACTTTGATGGGAGTTTCAAGAAGATTGAAAGAATACAATCCAAAAATTAAAATTATTGGTGTAGAACCAAATATTGGACACAAAATTCAGGGATTAAAAAATATGAAAGAGGCTTACAAACCAGGAATTTATAAAAAGGAATTAATAGATGAAAAAATAAATGTTAAAGACGAGGAAGCATTTGAAATGACAAGAGAAATTGTCAAAAAAGAAGGAATTTTTGTGGGACTTTCTTCTGGAGCAGTAATGGTGGGTGCTTTAAAAGTAGCTGAAAAAATAAAAAAGGGAAAAATGGTGGTTTTATTTCCAGATGGTGGCGAAAAATATTTGTCAACAAATGTTTTTTAAAAAAATTTATGCTAAAACTTTACAATACCTTAACAAGAAAAAAAGAAATTTTTAAACCCTTAAAAAAAGGAGAGGTTAGAATTTATTCTTGTGGTCCTACGGTATATGATTTAGCTCATATTGGAAATTTCAGAGCTTATACCTTTGTAGACATTTTAAGGAGATATTTGGAATACAAAGGTTACAAAGTAATCTTAGTGATGAATATTACTGATATTGATGACAAAACAATCAAAAATTCTGCTTTGGCAAAAATGAGCCTTAAAAGCTTTACTGAAAAATACACTAAAGAATTTTTCAAAGATTTAGAAACTTTGAATATTAAAAAGGCTAATTTTTATCCTCGGGCAACCCAACATATTAAAGACATGATTAAATTTGTTGAGGTTTTAGAAAAAAAAGGTTTTGCCTACGAAAAATTTCATAGTGTCTATTTTGATATTTCAAAATTTAAAGATTATGGCAAACTCTCAAAGATTGATTTAAAAAACATTAAATTTGGAGCCAGGGTAGATTTGGATGAATATCAAAAAGACTCACCTGGAGATTTTGTTTTATTGAAAAGATCAACCTTAGAAGAATTAAAAAGAGGAATTTTTTATGAAACAAAATGGGGAAAGGTAAGACCTGGTTGGCATTTGGAATGTTCGGTAATGAGTATGAAATATTTGGGAGAAACCTTTGATATTCATACTGGAGGGGTTGATTTAATTTTTCCTCACCACGAAAATGAAATTGCCCAATCTGAAGCCTATTCTGGAAAAAAGTTTGTGAATTTTTGGTTACACAATGAACATTTATTAGTTGAAGGAAAGAAAATGAGTAAATCTTTAGGAAATTTTTATACTTTAAGAGATATTTTAAAAAAGGGGTATAGTTGGCGGGCAATAAGACTTTTTTTAATTAATGCACATTATAGACAAAAATTAAATCTTACTTTTGAGGCTCTAAAAAGTTGCCAAAGAGCGATAGAGAGAATAAGAAATTTTTTGGAAAAAATGGAAAGTTTAAAAGAAAGAAAAGAAAATTCAAAAAGAAAAAAAATAGAAAATTTAATTTTAAAAACACAAAAAAATTTTGAAAAAGCAATGGATGACGATTTGAACTCACCAAAAGCTTTGGCAGTATTTTTTAATTTTGTCAGCAAAATAAATAAATTGGAGAATTTATCTAAGGCTGAAAAAAGAGGCATTTTAAATTTGATAGAAAAATTAGACAGTGTATTTGGATTGAAAATTTTAGAGTTAAAAAAAGAAAAAATTGAAATTCCAAAAGAAATTGAAAAATTAGTCAAAGAAAGAGAAAAGTATAGAAAAGAAAAAAATTGGGAGATGGCTGATAAAATAAGAGAAAAAATAAAAGAAAAAGGATTTTGGATTGAAGATACAAAAGAAGGTCCCAAAATTAAAAAACTTTCATAAAAAATAATCTCTCTAAAAATTATATCTCTTTTTTAGAGGACAAATTTCCAATTTATTTTCTCTCTTTTTCCAACTAATGGCTTTAATTGCCATTAAAGCATGGGATAAATTGCTAAAATAGGGAATTTTAAAAGAAATCAAAGCTCTTCTCCATTTGTATTCTTGAATTTTTGTTTTTTCACTGGGCACAACTACAGCTAAATCAATTTTTCTTTGTTTTATATAATCTAAAACATTAGGTTTTTTCTTTTCTTGAATTTTGTAAAGTATTCTCACTGGAATTTTAATTTTTGAAATCCGTTTTGCGGTTCCTCTCGTGGCAAAGATTTTAAAACCTTCTGAATAAAATTTTTTAGCAAGTTCTAAAGGAGAGAGTTCTTTTTTAATAGAAAGCAAAACATTTCCCTTCAAGGGAAGATTTTTACCCGCTGCTATTTGAGCTTTAAAAAAAGCAGGTTCTAATTTTTCAGCTCTCCCCATTACCTCACCAGTAGATTTCATTTGAGGTCCTAAAATAATGTCTTCTTCTAATTTATCAAAAGGTAAAACAACTTCTTTTACAGCAAAACCAGAAATCTTTAAAATTTTTTCTTTCAATCCCATATCTCTCAATTTTTTACCCAAAATTACTTTTGTCGCAATCTTTGCCAAAGGAAAACCTGTTGCTTTACTCAAATAAGGAAGAGTTCTTGAGGCGCGAGGATTGATTTCTAAAACAAAGACTTTCCCCTCTTTGACAGCAAATTGAATATTAAAAACTCCTCTAATTTTTAAAGATTTGGCAATTTTTTTTGTATATTGAACCATCTTCTCAATTTCTCCCCTCTTTAAAGAAAAGGGTGGAAAAACACAACAAGCATCTCCAGAATGAATACCAGCTTCTTGAACATGTTCCATTATTCCACAAATTAAAAGATCTTTACCATCAAAAATAGCATCAATCTCTGTTTCTTTTGCATTTTCTAAAAATTTATCAATTAAAATTGGTTTTGCCTTTTCCCAAACTCCAAAAGCTTTTTTTAATTTCTCTTTTAAATCTTTTTCTTTATTTACTATTTCCATTTTTAATCCTCCTAAAACATAACTTGGTCTTATTAAAACAGGATAACCAATTCTTTTGGCAATTTTTAACCCTTCTCTTAAATTTTTAGCAATTCCATATTTTGGAATTAAAATTTTCAATCTCTCAGCAAATTTGTAAAATTTCTCTCTGTCTTCTCCAATATCAATTGCCCAAGGCTGAGTTCCTAAAATTTTTACTCCTTTTTGGGCTAAATCAAAACAAATATTAATAGGAGTTTGCCCTCCCAATTGTAAAATTACTCCTTTTGGCTTTTCTTTTTCTATCACATTTAAAACATCCTCTGTAGTTAAGGGCTCAAAGTATAATTTATCAGCAATCTCGTAATCAGTAGAAACAGTCTCTGGATTACAATTTATCATTATTGTCTCAAACCCTTCTTCTTTTGAAGCAAAAACAGCTTGTACACAACAATAATCAAATTCAATCCCCTGCCCTATTCTATTGGGACCAGAACCCAAAATTACTACTTTTCTTTTTCTTTTTACTTTTACTTCATCTTCTCTTTCATAAGTAGAGTAAAAATAAGGAGTTTTGGCTTCAAATTCTGCTCCACAAGTGTCTACTAATTTGAAGACAGGTTTTATTCTTAATTTTTCTCTTTTTTCTCTTACTTTTTGTTCGCTTTCATTTAAAATTTTTCCTATTTGTTTGTCAGAAAAGCCAAATTTTTTTGCTTTTAAAAGAAGATTTGGAGGTATATTTTCTAATTTAAATTTTTCTATTTCATTTTCTATTTTTACAATATTTTTTATCTTTTCTATAAACCAAGGGTCAATTTTAGTTAATTCATGAATCTCTTTTGTTGAAAGTCCTTTTTTGAGTCCAGCTTTAATAAAAAATATCCTTTTAAAATGAGGAAGAGAAAGAAATTTTTTAATTATTTTTAGGGGGTATTTTTCTTCTTCTTTTGTCTCTAAACCAGATTTTTTAATATCCAAGCCCCTGATAGCTTTTTGCAAAGCTTCCTCAAAAGTCCTTCCAATTGCCATTACCTCTCCTACTGATTTCATTTGAGTAGAAAGCAATCTTTCGGTTTTGGGAAATTTTTCAAAAGCCCATCTTGGAATTTTCAAAACTACATAATCTAAAGTAGGCTCAAAAGCAGAAAATGTGCTTTTTGTAATATCGTTGGGAATTTCATCTAAAGTTAAACCCACTGCCAATTTTGCTGCAATTTTTGCAATAGGAAAACCCGTTGCTTTTGAAGCTAAAGCAGAGCTTCTACTTACTCTTGGATTAATTTCAATTACTACTTGTTCTCCATTTTTGGGGTTTACCGCAAACTGAATATTCATTCCTCCTGCCTCCACTCCTATTTCTCTAATAATTTTTATTGCCCAATCTCGCATTCTTTGATATTCTCTATCTGTTAAGGTCTGAGCTGGAGCAACAGTAATAGAGTCTCCTGTATGAATTCCCATAGGATCAAAATTTTCAATTGAGCATACAATAACAACATTATCTTTTAGATCTCTCATCACTTCCAGTTCATATTCTTTCCATCCTAAAACTGATTTTTCTATTAGAACCTGGGAAATTCTGCTTTCTTTTAATCCCCTCTCAACTAAATTTTCTAATTCTCTTTCATTTGAAGCTATTCCTCCGCCAGTTCCTCCCAAGGTATAGGCAGGTCTAATAACAACAGGATATCCTATATTTTTAGCTACTTTTTTTGCGGTTTTTAAAGAATAAACTTCTTTGCTTTCTGGCACTTTTAGACCAATTTTTTTCATTGTCTTTTTAAATAAAATTCTATCTTCTGCCTTTTTTATGGCAGAAAATTTAGCCCCAATTAATTCTACATTGTATTTTTTCAAAATCCCTCTCTCATATAATTCAGCACAGATATTCAAAGCGGTCTGTCCTCCCATAGTGCTCAAAATGGCTTGAGGTCTTTCTTTGATAATAATTTTTTTTACAAACTCTGGAGTTAAAGGCTCAATGTAAACTTTATCTGCCATTTCAGGATCTGTCTGAATGGTAGCAGGATTGGAATTAACCAAAACCGTCTGATAACCTTCTTCTTTTAATGCTTTGCAAGCTTGAGAACCAGAATAATCAAATTCGCAGGCCTGCCCAATCACAATGGGTCCAGAACCTACAATTAATATTTTTTTAATGTCTTTTCTTTTTGGCATTTTTTAAAAATTCCAATATTTCATCAAAAAAATCTTCAGCATCATGAGGACCAGGTGAAGCTTCGGGATGAAATTGGCAGGTTTTAATTTTCAATCTTTTGTGTTCTAAACCCTCTATAGTATTGTCATTCAAATTTAAATGGGTAATTTCTATTTCTTTTTCTTTTAGTCCTTTCTCTGAAACCGCAAAGCTATGATTTTGACTGGTAATTAAAACCTTTTTTGTTTTTAAATCTTTCACTGGTTGATTAATTCCTCTATGACCAAATTTTAATTTAAAGGTTTCAAGTCCTAAAGCTAAAGCTATGATTTGGTGCCCCAGACAAATTCCAAAAAGAGGAATTTTACCAATTAATTTTTTTGTGTTCTCAATTGTCTCTTTTGCTCTTTTGGGATCTCCAGGTCCATTGGAAATTAAAAGTCCATCTAATTTTAATTTCAAAATTTTTTCTGCGGGAAAATTATAAGGAAGTAAAATCAAATCTGCTCCCCTTTTGATCAAATTTTCCAAAATAGCTTTTTTCACTCCACAATCTAAAATCCCTAATTTATATTTCCCTTTTTTGCTTTTTATTTTTTTTATTTTTTTGGTGCTCACAGTTTCTATTAAATTCATTTTTGAAATAGAAGGGATTTTTTTTACTTTCTTTTTTAAATTTTCAATCTCAATTTTTTTTAATTTTGTTTTGGAAATTTTTAAAATGGCTTTCATTGTGCCTTGGGTCCTAATTTTTTTTGTTAAATATCTAGTATCTACATTTGAAATTGCAGGAATTTGAAATTTTATTAAAAAATCTCTTAAACTCTCTTGACTCTGCCAATTACTTGGTTTTTGACAAATTTCTTTTGCTACTATTGCTTGAACCTTTGGACCATCTGATTGGAAGTCTTTTTTGCAAACTCCATAATTTCCAATTAAAGGATAGGTAAACATTAAAATTTGACCCTTGTAAGAAGGATCAGTAATAGCCTCTATATATCCTGTCATTGAGGTATTAAAAACAATCTCTCCACCTGTTTCTCCTTCTTTACCAAGACCCTCACCTTCAATAATTTCTCCAGATTCTAAAATTAGATATCCTCTCATATAAAAAAAATTCCCCTTTTAAAGGGGAATTTGGATTACAAAAAAAGATTTTTAATAAAGCAAATCATCTTATTTTGTGTTCTCATAAATAGAAATTTTTTTAATCCTTCTTTGATATTTCTTTTTCCTTTCAAATTTTGTATCTAGCCAAACTTTAACAATTTTTTTAATTTTGTCAAGAGTCAGAAAATCAGCCCCCAAACACAAAATATTACAATTTAAATGCTTTTTAGCAACCCTTGCCATTTCTTCTTTAAAACAAGGACAAGCTCTTACATTTTTAAATTTATTAGCGCAAATTGCCATTCCAAGACCAGAACCGCAAATTAAAATTCCTCTATTTTGAGGATTTTGAGAAACTTTTTCAGCTACCTTTTTTGCAAAATCTGGAAAATCATCTTCGCTATCTAAAATTTCATTTCCTAAATCTTCAAATTTAACAGAAAGCTTTTTTAAATATTCTTTAAGCTTTTCTTTAGCCTTAAAACCTCGATGATCTGAAGCCAAATAAAGCATTATTTATTATAAAATTAAATTTTTTAGATTAATAAATAGTATTTTTCATTACCGCGCCAAAACTAGCACTTAAAACATTTTGGCAATATCTTCCTAACCAACCTCCTTTTACTTTTGGCTCAAAAGGCTTCAATTTTTTTAATCTTTCTTTAAATTCTCTCTGAGAAATTAAAATATCAATTTTTCTTTTTTCAACATCAATTCTTATTAAATCTCCATTTTTCACTATTGCTATAGGGCCAGAAAGTGCTGCTTCAGGAGAAATATGCCCTACTGCCAATCCCCTAGTCCCACCGGAAAACCTTCCATCTGTAATTAAAGCTGCTTTTATTTTTGTTCCAGAAATAGCAGAAGTAGGTCCTAACATTTCTGGCATTCCAGGCCCTCCCCTTGGTCCTTCATATCTAATCACTACAACTTGTCCATCTTTTATCTTTCTTTCTAAAATTGCTTTGGTAGCTTTATCTTCTTCATTAAAGCAAACAGCTTTTCCTTCAAAATTTAACATTTCTTTACCAACACCAGCTGTTTTCACTACCGCTCCTTCTGGAGCCAAATTGCCAAATAAAATAGCTAATCCTCCAGTTTTTGAAAATACTTTGTCTTTGACTCTAATAATATCCCCATCTGGCTCTGGAGCTTTCTCTATATAGTCTTTTAAAGTTTTGCCAGTAACTGTTTTGGTCTCCAAAACTAAAGGAGCACTAGTATATTTTGATAAGGCTTTTAAAATAGCTGGAATTCCTCCTACTTTGTGTAAATCTTCTATATGAATTTCTTTTCTTGAAGGTGAAAGCTTGCATATAGTAGGAGTTTTTCTTGAAAGCCAATCTATTCTTTTTAAAGGATATTTTATTTTTGCCTCTAAAGCCAGGGCTATCAAATGCAAAATCGTATTTGTAGAACCTCCCATTGCTAAATCCACTAAAAAGGCATTATCAATTGATTCCCGAGTCAAAATATCTAAGGGCCTGATTTTATTTTTTATCAAATAAGAAATTGTTTGAGCTGCTTTTTCTACTAAATTTAACCTTTCTGGATTTATCTCCCAAATCCCTTTTTCTTTATCTTTCCAAACAGCAGCAGGAATTGTTCCGTTTTGAGGCAAAGCTAAACCCAAAACCTCCGCCAAGCAATTCATTGAATTAGCGGTAAACAAACCGGCACAAGAGCCACAAGTAGGACAAGAATTTTCTGTCAATTCTAATAATTCTTTTTTTGAAATCCTCCCTGATTTGAAAGCCCCTACTCCTTCAAAAACAGAGATTAAATCAGTATTATCTTTACCAGCTAACATCGGTCCTCCAGAAAGATAAAGAGAAGGAATATTCAATCTCACCATTGCCTTTAACATTCCGGGAACAATTTTGTCACAATTTCCAATACCTATCCATCCATCTGGAGGATGAGCACAAATGATACTTTCAATTTGATCTGTAATTAATTCTCTTGAAGGCAAAGAATATCTCATCCCAAAATGCCCCATTGCAATACCATCACAAATTGCAGCTCCAATATTGCAATACCATACATTAAAACCTCTTTTTTCTAAACTCTCTTTTAGTTTTCTTCCTAAAACATCAAGATGACAATGACCCGGAATATGAGTAGAAAAGGAATTAATAATGGTTACAAAAGGCTTTTTTTTGTCTTTTATTTTTTTTATGGTTTGAGTAGCTTTTATCAAAGAAAGAGCAGGTAAAAACTTTTCATCCTCTTTAAAAATTTTACTTCCTTTTTCTTGAAGTTTAGCAATCCCAGGATTTATTGGTTTTGGTTTTTTCATAATAAAAAACTTTTATTTTTGTTAGTATATCTCAAAAAATAATTTTTAGCAAATTTTTTAATCTTTCGATACTCTTTAAATTTCATTAATTTTAAACTGATTAGTTTATTTTAAAATTCTTGTTTTAGGGATAAAATGATGTAAAATGATTGTATAATGATGTTCATATGCCATTTCTTATTTTAGTGTTATTTTTAGTTGTCTTAATTGGGTTTGTGATTGGATTTATATTTAAAATGGGCTATGGCTCTAAAATACATACAAGTATCACCTTCAATGAGCCTGAAAAATGGAAAAAATCTATATTTGGCGGTGTAGTAACTTACAGTCACCCAACTGATTTAAATACTTTCATCCAATTTATTCCTGAAAGTGAAAAAGAAGAAAATTTCATAATTGATAATTGGAAAGAAACCATAAAAATAGATAGTGAAAACTGCGACAAATTAATAGTAGTCAAAATAAATAACTTCACTATTAATAATCTTCAGGCGTCAGAATACATTAGTGAGTGTAAAATAGGAAGGAAAATATTAATGACAAGATACGTTACTATTGTAAAAGCTGACAAATTTGCATTATTCACATTAGCTACCACAAAAAAAGAATATGATAAAAACAATGCCATTTTCAATAAACTATTAGAATCAATTGTCTGGAAATAATTGCTAAGTTTTATGTATTTTATTAGAAAAAAAGAAAAAAACAAAATACTCAATGGTTGTTTTAGATTTTGATGGCACCCTTGCTGATACAAAAAAAAGCACAATCGAAGCCTTTCAAAAAACTTTTAGACAATTAAATTTGCCTCCTCTGAATGAGAAATTATTTGAAAAATTTATTGGTTTACCTCTTGAAAGTATATTTAAAAACACAACTCAATTAAAAGGAGAATCTCTTAAAAAAGCAATAAAATTGTATCGTAAAAACTATGACAAAATTTCTCAAAAAAGTGTAAGATTGTTTCCAGGGGTTAAAGAAACTTTAGAAAAACTTAAACAGCACAGAGTAAAAATTGTTCTTGTTTCAAATAAAGGAGAGGGGGCTTTAAAAAAGCTTCTTTCTTATTTAGAAATTGATCATTATTTTTCTTTAATAATAGGTGAAGAAAAAATGAAAGAGAAAAAACCTTCACCTTTTGTAATAAAAGAAATTTTAAAAAAAACAAAAACTTGAACCAAAAGAAGTATTAATAGTTGGAGATACAAAATATGATATTCAAATGGGAAAAAATGCCAACTGCAAAACCTGTGCTGTTTTTTATGATTATGGAAATTTAAAAGAAATTAAAGAAAACTCCCCAGATTACACAATCAAAAAATTTTCAGACATTCTTAAGATAGTTTAAGTTATATTAATTTTTTAAAGTTTCAAGAGAGGAATAAAATCTTTTGCTAATTTTTTTGTTTTATAAGGAAACTTTTTTAACCACTTTAAAAATTTTGTTTTTTTAATTTTGGAAAAATCTAAACTCGAAAAATCAATTTTCATTTTTCCTAAAGACTTTAAATATAAAATATCCAATAGAGCTTTTTCGGGTAAAGCAATATAAATTCCATTTTTAAAAACGAAACCGAAAAATAAATCTTTTTTAACCTTCCGATATTCTACTAACACTTTTCCAATTTTAATTTTTTTTGTTTTCAAACAAGTAGCAAAAGTTAAAACATAAGGAATTTGACTCAAAATCCCCCATAAAGAAAGGGCTGATTCAAAAGAAAGATAAGAAGGAAAATAAACTTGATTGGCAATTTTTTCAACTTGGACAATTTTTTCTGGTAAAAAATAAATTTCTCTTTTTACCTTTTTTATTTTTCCTTTCTTTTTTAATCTTGAAAGCACAACTTTTAAACTTTCTCTCTTGCCTTCCCAGAGTTTTTCTAAATCTTTGAAAGTAAAATAACTCTTTTCAATTTTTTTTATTTTTTCTAAAAATTTTTGACTCATTTTTTCAAATTTTCAACTACTTTTTTGAAATCTAAGGGTAAATATTTATAAAGGGTTTGTTTCAAAAATTTTTGGTCAATTTCAACCTTTGGAGGCTGAAAGGGAATTTTCAATTTTTGAGAAATAAACCAAAGATCAAATAAATCTCTAGGATCTTTTCTTTCTTTTAAGGCTTTCAATTTCATTTCTTTAATTTTCTCTAAACTTGCTACATATAGTAAAACCTGAAAGTTTACCGTCGGAGAAATTAAAAGTCTGGTCTCAAAGTTTTTTTTAATTAATTCCTTTCTAACCTCAATCTTAATCCGAAAAGGCAAAGGTAAATAATCTACATTTATTTTAAACTCAGCCAACAGGCTAAAATATTTTTTATAAAGATCAGTAATTTGAAGATTTAGAGTTTTAGCAATTCTTTCTATTTCAGCTTTAAAAAAAGTAAAAGAAAATTTTTTCTTCAAATAAAAGTCCAAATCATCAGAAAATCGCGGAGAAGCATAAGCCAATCTTAAAGCTGTCCCTCCTACAAAAATTAAAAAATCCGAAATTTTGCTTTGAGAAATTTGTCTTAAAATCATCATTTCCCAATATTCTCTTGTAATCTGATTAATGTTAATTTTTAATTTTAGGGCTAATTCTTTGGCGATTTCTCTTTCCATAAATTCTTTTTAAGTTAACAAAATTGTTAACTTAAAAGAATCTTACTTTATTTTCTCAAAAAAATCAAATATTATTTTACAAGGGTCTGACCCTTGTCAATTTTTTGGGATTGATTTACATCATTCAGGAAAGTTATAATACAATAAAGAAAATATTGCTTATAGTGGGTAAGCAATCAAAAATTTTTTTAATTATTTTATTTTTGTTAGGATTGTCTTTTCCTTTAAATTTAAATTTGGCTCAAGTTGATTTTGTATTCCTTCCAAGTTTGTATATTTCAGATAGTCCTGATCCTTTTAATCCCTATTTTGAAAAAAGTGAGATTTTAGCTTTTCCCTTTTTTCTCTCTCCAGAAGGAAATCCTATTCCCTGTGATAAACTTACTTTAACTATAAAAGAAACAGGTAAAACCTGGGAGTGGGAAAATACCTTTGGAGAAGTTGTTAAATGGGATGGTAAAGAGGAAAAGGGAAATTTTGTTCCTCCAGGGAACTATCTTTATGAGGTAGTTTGTGATTATACCTTTAACGGTCAACCTACTTCAGAATCTGCCACAGGAACAATTACTGTTTTACCCACCAAAGAAAGGTTTCCTTATTACCAGACAGAAACAATTTCTCGCCAAATTTCAGAAGAAGAAATTCTTAATTATCCCAACTATCAGTTTGATTTTGCCTCTCTTATTTATGGCTCTCCTAAAATCTTAGAGATTTCTCCCCAGACAATTTCTTTAGATTCAAAAGAAAAGGTTCTTTTAGCTAAAATTGAGTTTTCAAAAAATCTACCTACAAAAGAAAATAGTGGAGCAGGTCTAAGAATTAAAAAAGGAAAAAAGACCTATTTTTTAGGTTTTTGTACTTCTCAAAATTGTTATGGTCCTCATTTCTTTGTTTCTTTTGATGAAGGGAAAACCTGGGAATTAGTTTCTGGAACCTATGGCGGTTGGATTGACAAAAATAATAATTTGTTTTTGTGGCTGAAAATGAAAGATATTGATTCTTTACCTTGGCTGGTAGACTTTGTCAGTGGTGTTGTCTTTAGTTGGACTGAATATAAACCCATTTATCAATCAAATCTAATTGAAATTCCTCTTTGCTCAATTGAGTTAAGGAAAAAAAGGTGAAACCTTAAAAATTGATAAAATTGAAATAGGAGAAATATTTGATATCTATGTTGGAAATTCCTCCAGTACCTCCAAAATTTGTTGGCTTCGCTTTTCAAGCGATGGAAGCCAAGATAGAAATCCTACTGGTCAATGGACAGAATGGTTTTCTTGGGATAGTTCCTCAGGAGATTGGAACCATGAGACTAAAACAAAATCTTGGTCGTTTGATAGCCCT
>Ga0190363_1000011_pt1 | contig 155784 bp, 192 predicted proteins | sample 48721867_MG_FD_161272 | JGI IMG/M metagenome (GOLD analysis project Ga0190363, IMG submission 161272) | Hydrothermal vent microbial mat bacterial communities from Southern Trench, Guaymas Basin, Mexico - 4872-18-6-7_MG | ecosystem: Environmental > Aquatic > Marine > Hydrothermal vents >...
TATGGATTAAAGATGTTTTCGAACGTATAGGAGGTATTTTATTAGAGGAAAAATAGGGGTAGTTTGTGCTTGATATAGCATTTATACTTATTCTTGCAGGATTTGTTGTATGGTTATCTATGGTGGCCTATGTCTTGTTTAAGCCTAAGCTTAAGTTTAGACATGAGATAGGTGGGCAGGCTCCGCTTTATGGAGAATCATGGTCTAGAAGCGTTAAAGAAGAGTTAGAGCATGAAGCATTAAGAGACTATGACGTTAAGCTCTTAGTTAAACTAAATATGAGTGGAGGGGAAACTGCCATCGACGAGCTTCTTGCAACACTCAATGAAAGTACAGCTGCTATAGCTGAAAGGATACGTAGACTAGAAGCTAAAGGGTTAATAGTTAGATCACCTTCAGGATCTTTTGTTTTAACAGAGGAGGGTAGAAAGTACGCTGAATTATTAAGAGAAAGGCTGTGGTATAGACGTGGAGAAAAAGAAGTTCTTGAAGGAAAGTAAAAAGTTGCCATTTAGATTATTTTCCGGCGACCACTAAGCGACATATAATAGCACTTAGTGAGAATAAGTTTTTCGCTAAACTATCGTAATGAGAGTTCTTTCTAGCTAGAATGCGTCGCCCCGAAGCAGTTCGTTTTTCTGTAGTAGCTACGCCTATTTTAGCCAGTGATGCTGGATGTTAAATGAAATTCAACTTAAACTTGAAAAAATAAGAGAATTTGATAGTTTAATAGATTTTGCGAGATCTAGTCTGCAATTAGACATAGTCTTATACTTGGCTTCATCAAAAGCTCCTCTATCTGCAGCAGACATAGCAAAAGCCCTTGGGCAAAGGAAGAAACCTATTCTTGATGCTCTAAGAAAGCTTGAAATGAAAGGTCTTGTTAAACGTGCTGGTGCTAGAGAAGACCTATATGAACTAACAGAACTTGGAAGGAACACTATAGATGACCTCATGATAGTCCTGGGTTTTGGAGATATGAAGCAAATGCTGAAAAACGTACATAGAAGATACGGGAAAATACGGGCAAGAGATATGATAAGAGTTGTTGTTCCAGTAAATTACTTACATGAAGTTTTAGTTGCTTTAGGAACTAGTAGGTCAAGTGAGCTTCCTTTATCTACGCTATCCCGAATAGTAGGTATTTCAGAACAAAGGCTTTCAATGTATTTAGAACCTTATGTTAATCCGAAAAGTGAAATAAGACTTTTCAAGAAAATTAGAAGAGAAACTTGGAAGGCAAAGATAAGGAATGTACTTTTCGGAACAAGGCATACTGAAATATTTTATAGATTAACGAGTCTAGGACAAGAAACATTTTATAGATTAACAACGTATACTAAGATTAAAAGTAATACGCTACTAAGATGTCTTGTTAAGTTTTTTGGAAACTATAGTCCAAAATACGTTATAAGGAAGATATCATTGACCACATTATTGTTAGCAAGTATTGCTTTCTCAGTAGTATTGCTATTTCCAGAATACTCCGCTATAGTGCTTTCGCTATGGGCTTCTTTTCAAATGGTTCTGGGACTATTAATTTTCATAGCATATAAGTAATCTTTTTCTACGCACCGACGATATTTGCGTATCCCTGTAAATATACGTTCCTTATTATTTTACTTCTCGAGCAGCCTAAGCAAGCAAGAGGCTGGTTATTATGAATGCGAATTTTGTAGGAAAAAGTAAGTTAATCGATGGAAAAGACGATATAGTAATAATAAGTAAGGAGGTTTTAATTAATGCTTTTCACAAAATGAAGCTCATGTTTGGAGAGAGCGTAATATGTACATTACTATATCATATGGGTAAAGCCATAGGTTTAGCGATGCGTGATAAATACTTACCGTTATTGAATAATGGCAATAACACATCAGATATTGCCTTTGTAAATATAGAGAACATTTTGCAAAAAGCAAGAGATTTAGGGTTCATTAAGATATCTAGTATTAATGTAGAATCTAGTATTCTAAAAGTGGTAGTTGACTACGCTATGGATGAAATATGTACCTTGCAGACATCTCCTTTCCCACTCCTAAGAGGATTAATAGATGGACTTGTAGGCAATATGAAAGCCTCATTAATAGATGTAAAGAAAGCAGGAGAATGTATTGAGCTTTACTTTTACTTGCACCATAGGGAAAATTTAGGGTGGTAAATAGTGGTTATAAACTTATCTCTTTCAATACTTGTAGACGGTTCAATAATTCGAGAAGCAACAATAATAATTAATAATGACGGGAAAAAAATCATACATTGTTATCCATGTAATGTTGTTGTAGACGTTACAGTAATTTTACATGATTTAGCCTTAGAATTAGTTAAAAAGAACATTCTGAAAACTCTTAACAGTTATATAGCTTTAATTGCTTCTAATAAAGGGATCATAGCTATACCTATAAGTGAAAATAGAACATTATCTATTCAAATAAGTGCTCCCTTTCTATATAGAAGAATTACAAAGGAATTACTTTCAGCATTAAATGCCTTAGCAAATGCTGTAACGAATTAGTCCTGAGGTAAGACCTGTGATATATCACAATGTTTTAAGGAATCTGTTTAAGTATGGAGTAATTAAACACGTAGGTTTTATAGTTAATGGTACACTTGTTAGCATGTACCCTGAACCATTTAAGCTATTTCGAAAAATGGCAGGTAAGGTTTATGAAGCATATGTGAAAGCAGCTAAAGAAAATGGAGAATATTTGTTTCTTGAAATAGGCATTGAAACTGAGCGAATACTGGTTTATCCTGTAAGCAAAAATGAGCTCATATTTTTACATTTAAGTAAGGATGCTAGTGTTGAATTAATTATAGACGAAGTTATTAGAGCCTTTAGGAAAAAGCCAGGAGATCTCGAAGCTCATCTAATATGAGCCTTCCAATAGGTGTTAAAAATATTTCATCGTTAGAAATCCTAATATATCTTTTCTTTTCAAGACCCTTTAAAATCTTATTTATTTTAAAATGCGATACCTTAAAGTATTCATAAATTGCATTCTTTGCAACCATTCCTCCATTTTTATGAATCAGTAATAATATGCTTAGTGGTATTATTACTGATCCTTTCAATTTACCATCAATCTATGGTAATTCTCATTTAACATATATTTAACTTTCGATGTAGACATCACCATATTGTCCAGCTAGAACTTTTAAAGCAATTAAATAAAACTCTCTCTCATCAATAAATGGAAATATAATAAAAAGCAGATTAAGCAGAGTATCAGAGGACATCATCAATTTTATTTGAAAAATATTTGAAAGATTAAATGTCACTAGTTAGATAATAGTAATTAGCAAATTATGTTGGCAACCCAAGATAACATTACCTAACTAGCTTTATGTGGAGGATAGGATGCTGATGATAAATAACGATAACGTTCCTAAAACTATGTTTAAATTAAAAGAACTAGACAGTTTAATAGACTTCTCTAGGGCGACTATTCAATTAGACATAGTCCTAGCATTACGTAACACTGAGGAAGGGCTGAGCCCAGATGAAATAGCGCTGAAACTAGGATATAGAAGAAAAGCTATTCTTGATGCTTTAAGAAAACTTGAGCATAAAGGACTTGTTGAAAGAAGCGACGATAATATTTACTATTTAACGGAACTAGGTCTAAGATTCCTTAATGAATTAGAAAGTTTGTTAAATAAAAAGTCATCATATGAAATATCAGAGAAAGCCATTTCAGTGAAACCATCAATTAAAGAGTTTGCTTTAAAACTTATGCTCAACAATATCGCATATGAAATAATAATGATTATTGGTAGTTCATACAAATACAGAATTCCGGTTAAAAAGTTAAGCAGAATACTAGGTTTAAGTGTTTCAAGAGTAGACAGCTATACTGAATATATAAACTCAACATTAAAAACAACTGCTATAAGAAAAGTTAAAGTTAAAAGTGGATTTTACAGAAGAGATTACTATAAATTAACACGTCATGGAAAAAGATTATACAAAAATTTATCAGCGCATCATAGATACCACAAGTTTATGAAAAGATTAACTAATAAGCTTTTAGGGAGTATTCACGATACCATGGTACTTAAGAGATTAACACTAATTAACATGCTCGCTTTAATATTGCTTTTAGCCTTATCTATCATTAGTATTAATATGTATGAGTTCATAACTACACCATTAATAATTGCTTTAATAACAATAAACTTATTACTTTATTTAAAGTAAGCATTAAATGCTTGGTTTCAGCAGATAAGTTTTTATTAGTGACCCTGTAGAATATACTTGCTTGATAAAGGGTTAAAACTCATGTATTGCCTTAAAGGGAAAAGTTATGGCAATAAATCCTCTTTCATTAATGGTTGATGAAGAATTCATTGAAGGAGCTGTAATTTACGAGGGACTTAAAATACAAGAGTATTATCCTGCTGGCATCTTTGTTGATGAATACATAGGTGTAATAGGATTATTAGCTAGCGTAACATTAAGATCCTTAGAGGACTTCATAATAATGAGGAAAAATAATAAATGGTACTTAATAATACCGCTGTTTAGTAATAGGGTTTTAGTACTAATATTCAGAGGCGATTTGAGAAGAAATGATGTTATGGAATTCTCAGAAAATATTATGAAAACTCTAAATACTTTGGCATCACTAAGCTCTATAAGATAGATAGCTAAATTCTCCTCTAATTTGCTTCATTACTACATAAATCAAATATTGCTGATTTTATTTTTGATAAAAGATCATTTTTATTCTCGTATGTTATAATTGATATAGGATATTCTTTTATAAGTTCAAAAATAACATTTTTGCTTTTATTCTTTCTTACAAGAAAAATTATTGGTAGCCGTGTATCTAATGACATAACTACGGTCTTAATAACCTCTGCACCAATTTCTTTATTTAACCCAGGCAGTATTATTGCAACGTTACAGGGCTTCTTAATCAATATATTTATTATATGCTCAACACCACTTAACCCTGTCACTTTAGCGTTTATTAACGCCTCTACTTTACCCTCTTTTGCAAGCTCCAATGCTAAACTTACTAAGTCTACATTTTCATTTTTTCTGCATTTTAGCTTCAACAATGGCTTCCTCGTTAAGTGAATTAGAATCTATTGTTTTGCACTCTGTAATACATGGTCTCTGTATTAATTGTTTGTAAAGGAGCTATCTATATAGGTTACTCTGCTAAAGAATGAACCTTTCATTGTATATAATAAAGCTTTGAAAAATTTTAAGAAAATAGGTTTAAAAGAAATTTATTAAAAACTTTAAAGTTAGTTCGTAGTTTTAGTTTTGCGCACCTTTTCAAGAAGCTTTTCGAGGTTTTTAGCAACATCTTCTAATTCTGTTGCGCTTGCAGCTAATTCTTCACTTGCTGAAGTTGTTTCCTGAACTGCAGAACCGACTTCTTGAGCAGCTGAGGCATTTTCTTCGGCAACGCTTGCTAAGTCAGTTAACTTTCCTGAAGCTTCATTTACTTTTTCACTCATTTCTATGACTTCATTACTTTGCTTATATACTTTCTCCGCTACTAACTTTGAATTTTCACCTATTTTCGCAACAGTTTCTAGGATCTTTTCTGTAGATTCATTTGACTTTAAAAGGTTTCCTCGAAGCCCCTCTAATGCTTGGCTGACGTGTGAAACACTTGTTTCTATCTTCGTAAGAACATCTCCGATAACTTCCGTGCTTTTTCTAGTATCTTCCGCAAGTTTTCTAATTTCGTCTGCTACAACAGCAAAGCCTCTTCCAGCCTCACCTGCCCTAGCAGCTTCTATAGCAGCATTTAATGCTAATAGACTTATTTGATCTGCTATATCCTTGATTCTTGTTGAAACTTCATTTATGCTTTTCATGGCTTCATTAAGAGTGTTCATCTTCCCAAGAGTATTAGCAAGCGCCTTACTTACTTCTGAAAGTGCTGTCCTTACTTCCTCACCCTCACTAAGAGATGTGTTAGCCAAGTTTACTGATTCATCAACTACCTCTTTGAGCTTTTTAGCATCAGTAGCCATTCCCTTAAGTTTTTCATTCAATGTCTTAAGCATCATGTCTAATTCTTGGACCCTTTGACTAGTTACTTGCGCTCCTTTAGCTACTTCTTGTATGGCTTGAGATATCTGCTGCACACTCGTCGAAATCTGGCTTGATGCCTGTTTTACCTGGGTTGCTTGCGATGAAAGAGATGGTGCTATTCGGTTTAAGCTATTTATAAGCTCTTTCATCCAATTAACAACTTTTCCAAGTCCCTCTCTAACCATTCTTATTTCTACTACTCCATCAACTTTAGGTGGTTCGCTGAACTCTCCCGATGAAATTACTTTTAGTAAGTACTCCGAGATTCTTGCTAATCCCGGTACTACAAATTTGTAAGATAGCCCCAAAATTAACGCTACTGTAATAACAGTGGCACTTACTGCTATAAATCCTTCAACCCTTAAGAGCTCTACTATAGTAGCTACTAATATTGTTAATGCTATTCCACCTAATATTATGTAAGAGACTCTTGTTTTCATTTTTACTCTACCTCGGAAATAGATAGAAGGTCATGGAGTCTAAAGTATGCTCTTAAATGTGGCGACTAAAGATAGAACTTCTATTTGATAGAGAAGTTAGGTTAACTTATTTACATTTAGGAGAAAAGCTACCTCTTTTTTGCTAAGTAAAGCAATACCACTTATAATGTTTGAAGTGTTTTTTCGCAGCATTAGTGGCAATGATTTAATTAGTAAGTTGCCTTCCTTTACAATAGAATCTACAATTAGGCCCTTTTCACCGTATTGCGTCTTCACTATTACAACATAGTTTGCATTATCCGAGTTTAAATCATTGATCAATGGAATGATTTTTTTCCTTTCAACAATATACCTGGTCTTGCTAGTTTTTTTCACTATTTTATATATGTGTGATAACGGTATAGCAAAGAAGGTTTCTCTTATTTTGACAACTAATGCCTTAATTATGATTGAGGATAAAGGTATACTTAAAGCTATTTTTGTTCCTTTATCTTTTTCACTAATTATGTTCAAAGAGCCCCCAAGAGTTTCGACATTATTTTTAACGACATCCATGCCTATGCCTCTACCACTTATATCGCTAGTTACATCTTTTGTCGAAAAACCTGGTGTAGTTAATATCTTAACTATGTCATTCCATGAAAGCTTTCTTGCCTCATCTGGAGTAATTAACTTTCTCTCTAATGCTTTCTTCTTTACTCTCTCTATATCAATCCCTCTACCATCATCTTCAATAGTTATTACTATTTCCGTACTGCTTTTCGTAGCATAAATTTTTAAAAGACCCTCTACTGGTTTTCCTTTTCTTAGTCTTTCACTAGGAAGCTCAATACCATGATCTATGGCATTTCTTATCAAATGCACTAAAGGATCAAGCAGCATATCTACAGCTCTCTTATCTATAGAGATATCACCGCCTTTAATTTCTACCTTAACTTTTTTACTAAGCTTTCTTGCCAACTCATAGGCTGTTCTCTCAAGTCTCCTGAAAATTCCTTGAAGAGGCACGAGTTTGAGCCTTAATGCTTCAGAATAAAGCATTGCCAGAATTTTTTCAAGATCTATTAGGGTTTTAGAGATTAAACTATCTGTTCTAGAATCCCTAAACAGCCTCCTTAGCTCTTCTCTTAGAAGATAGAGTTGACTAATATTGTTAAAAATATTGTCAAGTCTTCTTTCGCTAACTTTAATGGTGGTTATCCTTACTGAATGCTTCACAATAGAGCTCCCTTAAGTTAGTCTTCACGATTTAGAGTACTAAAAATTACAGATTAATTGACGCTAAACTGCCGACTTTAACTTGTCCTTTTCGACTCGTGAACGAAGCATGCTCGTCAATAGTTTTTATCATTAACTGAAAAAGGATCTCTAAGCGAAAACTTTAGCTTAGCTTTTCTTTTTAGAGAACTCTACTTATGCAGACAATAGCCTGTTAGGTGAAGTGCTCCTATGGGTGCTTCAATTTCAGTATCCCTAAGGAATGCTAGAATGCTGATAAGCGAGTCTAAGGCATTACTTGTAGAGGCACTTAATGCTGTGAAGAGAGGAGAATTCGACAAAGCTGAAAGGTTAGCACAAAAAGCCATGAAGGGTCTTGAAGAAGCAGCTGACCTTCTAAGCTGTGTTGAATATAAAATTTGGAAGGAGGCTTGTCCAAGATGGGAGAGCATGATGATGAAATTCAGCTTATAACATTTAAGCTCAACGAAAACATTTACGCAGTAGATGTCAGACACGTTAGAGAAGTCGTAAGTTTAAAGAAGATAGTGAAATTACCTAGGACACCGCCTTATGTTGAAGGAATTATGAATCTAAGAGGCAGAATAGTAACGCTAGTTAGTTTAGCATCATATTTAGGGATCAACGGTGATGTTACAGACTTAAATAAAGGAAAAGTGCTTATCTTTACTCTAGACAACAATAGAGACTTAGGATTTATTGTAGACCTTGTATTAGGTGTTCTTAGAGTTAAGCGGTCAAAAATAGAGAAACCAGCTTCATCAACTGATCCGTCCTTAGAGGGTGTAATTAAAACAAATGATGGTGGAATAATCATAGTTCTAAATATACCTCATCTTGTGAAAGAACTTAATCTCACGGATTAGGTTCTCGAGGGTGTTATTTTGAGTGTAAAGAAGCATTATTTTAAACCGGGGAGAGATGAGTCGGAGCTTAATCTTAGAGTTAAAATAAGTCAAGCTTTACTTAGCGCTCAAACAGACATAGATGTTGTTGAAAAGAAGGTCTCGGCATTTGAACGTAGACTTGAAGAAATACTTGACCGACTTGACGATCTTGAAACTCGGCTTAAAAAGCTTGAGGAGCTTCTTGAATAGTTGCGTCTAAGGGGCGATAAAACGTGGTTATGAGTTTTTCTGTTCACTCATATAGAGGAGGTACGGGGAAATCAACAACAACAGCTAATCTTGCTGTAATGCTAACTCTGTACAATAAGAATGTGGCTACAATAGATTTAGATTTAACAAGTCCGGGGCTTCATGTGATTTACCAAGTAAGTCAAGCACAAATGAAAGCTACGCTTAACGATTACATTTATGGTAAAGCACCATTAGAAGACGTAGTTATAGACATAACTAACCAACTTGGATTACCTAGAGGAAAACTTTATTTTCTAGGAGCGAGCATGAAACCTGAGGAAATAGCTAAGCTCATGCATGAAGGATATTCTGAAAGATTCTTCAGAGAAGTAGCTAAACAATTAAAAGACGCTTATGGAGTAGATTATGTAATATTTGATACGCATCCAGGGCTTAATGAGGACACGTTGCTAGCTGTTCTATCTAGCGACATTTCATTTATGCTAATGAGAATGGATAAACAGGATATTACTGGAACTTACGTTACCGCCCAAGTGCTTTCAAAATTTAATAAAACAAGCTATGTAATCCTTAACATGATTCCACCAGAAATGGCTAATGCTCCAGAGTTGCAAGCCGAAGTAAGCAAGTTACTTGGAGTACCAGTAATAGGTATTGTACCGTTTTATCCGGAAATACTACAGCATAGAAGTAGAGGAGTGTTTATTCTGAGACATCCTAAACACCCTTATACGTTGAGAATTAAGGCGATAGTTGATTTTATAATTAACAATCTAAGGTGAAAAATCCTATGGTAAACGCTATTATTGCTGATGACTCAAAATTTATGAGAAAACTAATAAGAAAGGTTCTTGAAAAAGCAGGAGTAACTGTTATCGCTGAGGCAGAAAATGGTCAAGAAGCTATAGATTATATTAAATCGTTTAAACCAGATCTTGTAATATTGGACATCAACATGCCTGTAATGGATGGTCTCGAGGTTCTTAAGCAAATATCTTCTTTTTTAAAAGAGAAAGAACCAAAGATAATTGTTCTTACAGCCGTTAATCAAAGCTGGGCAATCAATGAAGCAGTAAACTTAGGGGTTATAGGCTTTATACCCAAGCCGTTTAAGCCTAATCAACTGCTGAAGGTTGTTAAAAATGCTTTCAATATCTAAAAAAGTTAAAGTCCTTGTCGTTGACGATTCTGTTCTCATGAGAAGGGTTCTTAAAGATGTTCTAGAAACAGATAAGTCCATAAAAGTTATTGGTGAAGCGCGAAACGGTATTGAAGCAGTGGATCTCACATTATCTCTTAAACCTGATGTAATAATAATGGATGTTGTTATGCCTAAGATGGATGGTATAACAGCTATAAGAGAGATTATGTCAAAAAACCCTACCCCTATAATAGTTTTTAGCTCAATAACGCAAAAAGGGAGTAAGGCTGCATTCGATGCGTTAGAAGCGGGAGCATTAGAAGTTATAGGTAAGCCAGGGGGTTTACCTACAGTTAAAAATCTAGGGGATTTAGCAAACGAGCTTGTTAGGAAAGTAAAGATACTAGCGAGTATAGGCTCTGTTAAGCTAACAGCTAGACTTATGCTTAGAAAAATTAGGTCTCAGAAACAAAGTGTAGCGGTTTTATTAAAGAAAGAAGAAGCTCTATTTGCTTTCCCGGCCCCTGTTATTGCCTTTATAGCTTCTTCAACTGGTGGACCACAAATGCTTATGAGAATCATACCTAAGATTTCGCCCAGTATTCCTGCAGCAACTTTAATAGTGCAACATATGCCGCCATTATTTACAAAAACCCTTGCTGAAAGACTCGATAGAATATCACAGATTAAAGTTACTGAAGCATCAGATGGAGAAGAAGTTCTAACAGGTCATGGCTACGTGGCTCCTGGAGGATACCACATGATTGTGCGAGTAAAGAGGGGACGGCCAGTAGTAGAACTTGATAAAGGCCCTAAGGTTCACGGTGTTAGACCAGCAGCCGACATCACAATGAAATCTATAGTAAAAGTTTGGAAATCAGCTATAGTAGCAGCTGTTTTAACGGGTATGGGTCAAGATGGTGCTGAAGGTGCTGTTGAAATTAAAAAAGCAGGGGGTTACGTTATTGTTCAAGATGAAAAAACAAGCATTGTTTGGGGAATGCCCTATGCTGTTATAGAAAGGGGCGTTGCTAATGCTGTTCTTCCAGTTGATAAAATTGGAGACGAAATTAATCGTGTGTTAAGAATCAAGGTTAGGAGGTGTCCAATTAAATGGCAGAAAGTATTGATAAAGAATATCTAGAATTATTTTTAGAAGAAGCGAGAGAATACCTTAGCAGACTAAGTGAACTATTACCTAAATTAGAGAAGGAACATGAAAACAAAGAAATAGTTAATGAAGCTTTCAGATTGGTTCATAGCTTAAAAGGAAACGCTGCTATGCTAAATTTAGAAAACATTTCATCATTAGCTCATGCGGTCGAAGATTTATTAGCCCTAATTAGAGAAGGCGAAACTGAGCTCTCTAAGAAAGCGATGAAACTATTGTTTAAAGCCTTAGATGCTTTAAACGATCTAGTAAACATAGTAGAAGAAAGACATAGTGATAAGGAATTAAATGTAACAGAGTTAATTGAGGAATTAAGAAGCATAATAAAGCATGAAAAAGGAAAAGAAGAAGCTACTCCTTCAATGTCAGAGAAGGCACGTGAAGCCCTTGATTTTCTAAGGAAAATGGCTACATCAGATAAGAAAGGTAAAGAAGTTATCGATGCAATGACCACGGTTTCAAGGTCCTTCGATAAAATAAGCAATTCTGCAAAAGCGAAAGACAAACGAAAAGAAGTAAGAGAGGATGAACTTTTCAAATTAAACGATATCGAACGTAATAAAGCTATTGATGCGTTAGCACATGGCTTACAGCTCTATCAAATAGCTCTTGAATTTAAGGAAACACCTATGCTCACTCTAAGGTATTTTATAGCATTACAGAAAATAGGGGAATTAGGAGAAATCATTAAAACTATCCCAAGCGGTGCAGAAATATCTGAAATAAAAACTCAAAGAATTTTGATCTTAGCTGCTATACGGAAGCTTGAAGAATTAGATGATGCCATTAAGGAAATTCCGGATTTAGAAAGTTACGATGCAAGAAAAATATCACTTGATACATTAGGAATAAAGGAAAACGAAATAAAAAGAACTTCAAAAACAGCTCTTGATAAAGTAACGGAAATAGAGGATCTTCTGAAAAAAGTAGAGGAAAAAGAAGCTGAAATAAAATCAATACTACTTGAAGAACAACAGCAATCACAAAAGCTAGGTGAAGTACGTGTTAATGTAAAGAGTTTAGATACGCTATTTAACCTTGTCGGAGAACTTGTATTAGTAAAGAGTAGGTTAGCAGCAATAATTTCTAAATATGATATTCCAAACATTAAGGAAACGCTAGGGACTTTTGAGAGACTTGTTAGCGAATTGCAAGATGAAGTTATGAGAATGAGACTAGTTCCTCTTCAGTACGTATATAAAACCATTCCAAAGTATGTAGCGGAGTTAACGGAAAAGTATTCGAAGGAAGTTGATGTTTATTTTGAAGGAGGAGAGATTTCCCTTGATAGAAAAGTCTTAGAAGACTTAGCTGGACCGCTCTTTAACCTTATAGAAATTTTAATCAGAGACGATATTGAGAACTCAGAAGAAAGGGTAAGAAAGAGAAAGCCATCGGTTGGAACAATAAGACTTGCAGCTTCTAGAGAAGGAAACCATGTAATTTTATCCATAGAATCTGACGGTAAAGGTATAGACGCTGAAGAAGTAAAGAGAAGAGCCGTGGAGTTAGGGCTTGTTCCAGCTTCTACTGTAAAGAAGATGAGTGGAGAAGAAGCTTTAATGTTAACAACGTTGCCAGGGTTTTTGCTTAAAAACGGAGCGCTCGCTGGTTTAGATTCTGTGAAGAAATCTATTGAAGCTCTTGGGGGAACACTTGAAATCTACAGTAAAGTTGACGTTGAAACAAGGTTTATATTGAAAATACCTGTAAGCATGGCCACTTTGAGAGCGTTACTTGTCAAACTAGGAAATACACCATATGCTATTCCAGTAACTAGCGTTGTTACCACAATAAAGCTTGTAGATAAAGGAAATGTTGGCGAGGCTGATGTTGTTAAATATCAGGATAAAATACTTTCAATATATGATTTAACAAGGCTTCTCGGAATAAATGGTTCATTAAATAAAAAATACGCTGTTATTGTTGAAAAACGAGGAAAACTTGTAGCGTTAGCTGTAAATGAAATTCTTGGCCAAGAAGATATAGTTGTTAAGCCTTTAAGCAAAATGTTAGCACGAACAAAGGGATTAGCCGGTGCCACCATTAGAGGTGATGGTAAAGTATGTTTAATTCTCGATCCATTATCGTTAGTGCCATAGGCAGGTGAAAGTTATGGATAAAAAAATTGTTGTCTTTAAGCTTGGAAACCAGCTTTGGGGAATAGATTTAAAGTATATTAGAGAAGTAGTTCGTGTGAAGCAATACACTAAAGTTCCATCAGCCACCGACCATGTCTTAGGAGTATTTAACCTAAGAGGACAAATTGTTCCGCTTTTAGATATTTCCAGAATTCTTAATGTTGAAAGAGATTCGTCTGAAACAGCGATAATACTAAATTATAATGATGAAGCCGTTGGATTTTCAGTAGACTCAGTGGTAGGCGTTATAAGCATTTCCGACAAAGAAGTTTTGCCTCCGCCAACTGAAGCTGGAGACTACGTAAAAAGCGTTGTTAGAAGAGGTAAGGAGTTAATAAGCGTACTTGATACAGCAAGGGTTCTAGAAGTAATTGAACATGCAGGAATCACTTAGCGTATTGTTGAAGCGTTTGCGACTAAACGGCGTAAACGTAATTAGAGCTTATTTTTATCCCCTCCTTTTTTAGTCTAAGAATAAGGAGGTTTAGTTGAATGCTTAGTCTTGTGACTAATGCTGTATGTAATGAGCTTTCTAAAGGTATAGAAAAAAGTGTTATGGAACTTACAGGCACAAAGATAGAGATAAATATGAAAATAAAAACGAATGTAGCTCCTGAAAAACTTATCACATCACTTAGTAGGAGTGAATTAGTAGTAGCTATTTACTCATTATTTACTGATTATAAATTACACGGTATAATTCTTCTGGACATTAGCAGTGCCCGTAAATTATCTGAAATACTTTTACTTCAAGCAGAACTTGAAATTTCAGATGAAGAAGCTTTAGATGCCTTAAAGGAGTTTGGCAATATAGTTTTTGGAACATTGGCAGCAGTGATTTCTAATAAAATAGGTGGTAAAGTTATTTACACCATACCGGAGGTAATAATAGATTATGATGTTGCAATTCTCGACTCGTTGGTTACACCTATAGCCATAGTAAAGGATTATGTGGAACTGTTTGAATTCGAGGTAATACCTGAAGAAGCTGAAGCTTTAAACTTTAAAATGCTACTAATGGCGGGTGAGTAATCTATGATTAAACTTGTTAAGCTTAACAAGTACTTTCCCAAGAAACAAATGATTATTGTGGGAATAGGCGATTTTAAAGTTGCATCAAACCCTAAAATTCTTGCCACTTATGCCTTAGGAAGCTGCGTTGCGATAATTCTCTATAATAATTTTCTTAGAAAGGGAGCCTTAATTCATGCAATGTTACCTGCACCTAGATCAAGCAGTCCAGATAATCCTCTAAAATATGTAGTAACATCTGTTCCATTGGCTTTATCAAAACTGTCTGAAATAGGTGTTTCTAAACGTAATTTAGTAGCCGCTTTAATAGGAGGTGCAAATATACTTCGTCATTCAACAATGATGAACATAGGTGAGAGGAACGTAAAAATGGCTAAGGAGGTTCTTCGGAAAGAAAATATACCAATAGTAGCCGAAGATGTAGGGGGATTCTCAAGTCGAAGCGTTTTCTTCGACCTTGAAGAGGCAGTAATATATGTAACATCACCTAAGAAAATGCATTTATTCAGTTAAGGAGGATAGTTTATGAAAACTATTCAACATTACCCTATAGTTAGAAGAGTAAAGCAAATAATAGGCAATGTTAAGAGCATGGATGTTTCAGGATATAAAGACGATTTTGTAGCTAGACGTATAAAGGCTAGGATGATAGCTTTAGGAATAAAGTCATATAGTGAATACCTAAGGTACTTACAGAGCAACAGATCTGAGGTAGATAAACTTCTCGATAGTTTATCAATAAATGTTTCGGAATTTTTCAGAGATCCATGGGTATGGAACGTTTTAAGCACTATTCTTAAGAAAATAATTTTTAGTAAAAAAATTAAAGTAGTGAGAATATGGAGCGCTGGCTGCTCTAAAGGCGAGGAACCGTACACTATAAGTATTCTCTTACACGAAATTTTAGGTAGTAAGATAAAAGAGTACTCAATAACTATTTATGCAACAGATATAGATAAAGATGCTTTAAAGTGGGGAGAGAAGGGAGTATATGAGGAATCTTCGCTAAAAAATGTGAGCAAAGCTCTTCTTAGAAAATACTTTGTAAAAATAGGACCTACAACATACATTGTTAAACCCGAAATTAAAAGAATAATTAAGTTTAGAAGACATGATATGATAAAGGATCCACCATACATGTTTTTAGATGCTGTTTTCTGCAGAAATGTTCTCATATATTTTAACAAAGAACTTCAAGAGAGTGTTCTGAGAAAATTCCATTACGCATTAAGAGAGGGAGGAATACTTGTTCTTGGCGCAAGCGAATACATTTTCGGCAACGTGCTTAAACTTTTTAAACCACTAAATACTAGGGCAAGAATATTCCTGAAACCTACATACTTAAACAGTTAACATTGTATGTGTTTAAAGTATTTCGACTAGTAGGCGCAGAGTATAGTTGAGCGCTTATCTCTACAGATTCTATATCACTTCTGAGAGAGCATGGAAATAGCTTATAAAGCATAGGTGTCCTATGGTGCCATCAAATATTTGGCGTTGCAACTGTCCAGTATGTAGGCTAATGGTACATAGAATAGTAAATAGAGTAGCTTATTCTAGCGTAAAAGAGGGAGGGAAGCAAAGTCACAAAAAGAAAACCTCGAACGTTGCAGCAAATATTCAGTCTAATACGCAACAATCTTTACAGCTCTCAAAGGAGTTTCGTGAAAAAATAGGTAATAGACCTGCCGAAATAGTTAAGCTTACTCCTCCTTCACCTACTCCACAAAAAGAATCCATAGTTAAGAAAAGTGAAAGTAAGAATCAAAAAAAGGAACAACTTGCTAAAAGAATTCAGCAACAAATACAGCTACCTTCGGTAGTTACGGAAAGGCTTGATTTGCTGGAAAAAGAGATAAATAAAATTAAAAAATATGTAAGGGCAAGCATTGATGGAATTAAGGCAACCCTTGTAGACTTAAGATCAGCTATGGCGGAGCTAAGTAATCCATTTAACATACTGAGAAAATATGCTGACCTGCTACCTGGAACGGAAAAGCGAGCTTCAGAAACGCAAGAAAACACTCGTCATTTAACATCTCAACAACCTGCACTTCAACCAGTAATTCCAGTAATTCAATATCCCCCTATTGTTCAATCTATGCCTCAACAAGAACAGCAAAGAAAGCAAGAACGAGAAGAAGTTAAGGAGAAAATAGAGAAGCAGGAGAAGGACAAAGAAAATGAAGCACGAATAGACTATGAACTTTATGTTAAGCTAGCACAGTGGGTTAATAAAATTATAGAGCAAATTCCTCCAGATGTTCTTGAAAAACTTGTTAATAATTATGTAGACATAGGAGTTATCGACAAGAGAATAGGAGATGCTTTAAAGAAAATAATTAAGACAGCTAGTGAACTTAAATCTCTAGGTTTAAGTGTTGATGAGCAAGCTAAATATTTACGGGACCTTGTTTACGCACTAGGGCTATCTAATGGAGAAGTTGTTGAAAAAGTTCTCCCAGCCACGGAGAAAACGGGTGAGGATGCAGCAAAAGAGCTCTTGGATTTAATAGATAAGGGGTGATCATGTATGGGTTTCGGAAGTGTAGCGGCAACTGCAATTATGCTTACAATCTCTCTTATTGGCGCAACTGTTATTTCGTACTTTTTAATTGCATCCATGTTTCAGCTGAAGTCCATAGAAACAGTGTTAACGGAAAATGTTGTTAAAACAAGCCATATTAACATTGTTATTACCAATGCTAGATACATTCAGCTATTAAACGAAATACATGTTAATATAACAAACATAGGTTCAGAGTCCGTGATTTTGGGAAGAGGATGCGACGTAATACTCGACTACGTAAATAATTTAGGATCAAAAACCTTAGAATTTTTTGAATATGGTGAATGGAAGCCTGTAAAAGCTTATGTGGAAAACATAACTCTTACAATACCTGAAGGAACATCTGTTGAAATGCTTCCTGGAATGACTGTTGAAATCACTGTTTCACCATCCAGCGTAATGGCTCAAAATAGTACATACGTAATTATCTTTGTTTTATCAAACGGATTAACTTCAGAATACATCGACACCGCTTAGAGGGTATTAACATGGTAGAGAAGGAAAATGATTCTATACTTGATTCGGAAGTCAATAAAGAGACTCTTGAAGGTTATGTTTTATCAACCGGAAATGGGGAGTTAGATATGAGACTTGGCGGGGGAATTCCAGTACCAAACTTACTTTCAATAGAGGGGGATCACGGCACTGGAAAAAGCCTTTTGGCCCAACAGCTCGCTTATGGAGCAACTAAAGCAGGTAAGAGAGTAATATACGTCACTACCGAGGCGGGAGTCAAAGAATTGGTAATACAGACACGAAAGTTAAGTCTAGATTTAACTGATGAGTTCCTTAAAGGTTTAATAAAGATAATGCCTGCTCATATGGAAGGAGTTAGATGGGCTAAAAAAGTTGCTAGAGACTTACTTCACGTTCTAGGTAGCTACATGGCATTGGTTAAGGAGGAATACGAAGTTTTTATTGTTGATTCGTTTAGCGTATTAGCCGTTTATGCAGATACAAGTGTTGTACTCGACTTCCTAACTAGAGCGAGAACCTTAGTTAGAGAAGGAAAGTTAATAATATTAACAATTCACCCATCTGTTTTACCGGACGAAATAATGATTAGAATTAGAGCAATAAGCGATAGCTACATAAAGCTTGACTTTGCTGAAGTCGGCGGAAGACTGATCAAAGTTATGAGAATAGTTAAGCTCCGTGGGGCAGCAGGTCCCGTAGATTCAACAATAGCTTTTGACGTTGATCCAGCTTTTGGAATAAAAGTCATACCTTTAGCCTTAGCTAAAGCTTAAACCGCGGGTATGGGGGGTTAAATTTGAGCTCATCAACTAAGTTCATACAATATGGTGTTACAAGACCTACAGTAGGATTAGATAAACTGTTAGAAGAAGCTAATAGAGTACCTCACTTAGCAGAGTACTTAAATAAGATAGTGCCTGAAGTTGGCTGGCCAGATTATTATGACGGTAAACTTCCAGGAGAGCTAAAGAAAATCCCTAATGTGAACATAATTTACCCCATAGGTGATGACCTCTATATTCACGTCTATATGCCGCCGGGAGGCACGGTTTCAGGCTATAGAAAGTACATTGTAATAGAGCCTCCGAGACCACCACGCGCCCTTATAGAGCTTGTTGAGGAAAAAATTGCTGAACTTGTTACAGAAAAAGATGTTAGTACCAGTGATGAGGAGAGAAAGAAATTATTATTAAAGTTTCTTAAACAATCCGTAGACATAATAGATGAATCCGTAAACTATGATGAGATTCTTTTCAAGAAAAGACTTGGAAAAATGAAGATCAAGAAAGCACCAGTTTACAGAAGAGACTACGATATACTTAAGTATTATCTTATAAGAGATAAGGTGGGACTTGGCGTTTTAGAGCCCTTCATTAAAGATGCTTATATTGAGGACATAAGCTGTGATGGTGTAGGTTATGTATACATTGTTCATAAGGTTTTTGGGCCTTTAGAAACAAGTATAGAATTTAAAACGGAGGAAGAACTTGATAGGTTTGTCATTGAACTTAGTGAAAGAATAGGTAAGCCCGTAAGCCATGCTAGACCAATAGTTGATGCAACACTTCCTGATGGTAGCCGTATAAACATTGTTTTCGGGGCAGATGTTAGTCTTAAAGGAAGCAACTTTACTATTAGAAAGTTCTCTAAAGTACCTTTATCAATAATACAGCTAATTAAGTGGGGTACTTTAGATGAAAAAGTAGCTGCATATCTTTGGATGCTTCTCCTCGAAGGCATGAGCGGCTTCATATCTGGAGAAACAGCTTCAGGGAAAACAACTTCACTAAACGCCATTATAACCTTCATTAAACCAATATCTAAAATAATAACGATAGAAGATACAGCAGAAGTGCAAGTACCACATGACAACTGGGTTAGAGAGCTAACCCGAGACACTGGAAGCGTAGAAAGCAGCATAACAATGTACGACCTACTAAAAGCAGCCCTTAGACAGAGGCCAAACTACATAATAGTCGGAGAAATTAGAGGAGCAGAAGGAAACGTAGCATTCCAAGCCATGCAAAGTGTTTCATGGGACACACCAATACTAGTGAAGAACGTTGAAACAGGGGAAGTAAAACTTACACCTATTGGTGTATTTGTAGATAAATTCTATAGTGAAGGCGAAGAAAGAACGCCAAAATACGTTGATAAATACCTCGTATTATCAATGAACAAATATGGTAAGGTAATGTGGTCCAGGATAAATTATGTTCTAAGACATAAGACCTCGGAAATATATGAAATACTATATGAAGGTAAAGGAGTATTGAAAGCTACAGGGTCTCATAGCGTTTTTGTTCTTGACGAAGACTCATTAGAAATAAAGCCAAAATATGTTAGTGAGCTAAGAAGAGGTGATTTACTGGTAACGTTTGTTAAAAGAAGTAGCGGAGAATCCTTTAAAAAACTCAGCGTTTACAATATTCTGAGGGACAAGGGAGTTAATGTAAAGCTTGTAAAACATAAATATGTAAAAACTAGTGGAAAAAGCGGACGCTTCGAAAACAAGATAGTTTTTGATAAGGATTTAGCGTTTCTTTTAGGAACGTATTTAGCCAATGGATGTATTGAGGAAAGGCCAGGTAAGAACCCCGTAATATCCTTAGGTTTTGGCGAAGAAGAGTTTGTCAAAGAAATAATTAATGTAGCTAGAAACCTTGAAGTATCCATTACAGCAAAGAATAAGGGAAGCTACTTTAGAGTAAGAATTTATAATGCTCCTCTAGCATATTTGGTAAAGTGTATTGCTGGTAAAAAACTTCAAGAAAAACATGCACCGTATTACCTTTTCGAATCTCCAGCACCTATTGTTAGAGAGTTCTTTAGAGGATTCATGGCTGATGCTAGGAGAACTAATGTGAGAGGAGGGACTGTTGTTTATACTACTAAAAACAGGGAGTTAGCTAAGCAATTAGTATGGTTAGCTAGGCTAGCTAGTTTAGAATCAAAGGTTTTCGAAATTAACGATAAAAGATATGGAAAACACTATGATGTTCATGTGGGACTGTTTAAAACTAAAGGAATTAGATTATGGAGTGAAAGAATACCCTTAAAGCCTATAGTTAAGATTATTAAGACGAATAATCTTGAAACGAAGTTACCTTTAGAGTTAACATATGTTGTACGAAGATATAGTGAGGGTAGGCAAAGGTTTATTCTTAGAAGAACAGCTAGGAAAATACTTAGATTCCTAGAGAGGTATCGTGAAAAATTAGATGAAGATTCAAGAGAAATACTTAGCAGGCTAAAGATTCTCTTAGAAAGTGATGTAGCTTTTCTAAAAGTGCTGAATGTGAGAAAGGTTAAGTATGAAGGTTACGTTTACGATGTTTCCGTTCCAGAAACAGAGCTTTTCATAGGAGGCGATGTTCCAGTAGCTTTACATAACACAGGCCACCCTGTATTGGCTACTTTCCATGCTGGCAGTGTTGTTAGGCTTATTCAGAGAATTACTTCGCCACCAATAAATGTTCCTAAAACGCAGCTTGACAACTTAAACTTCGTTATAGTACAAAGTGCTGTTTATAGAGAAGGCGTTATGCTTAGGAGAGTGCTTAGTGTAAATGAAATAATAGGTTATGATGCTAATGCTGACTCAATAGTTTATATTCCCGTTTTCATGTGGGATCCTACTAATGATAGGTTCCTCTTTAGAGGTAAGGGTTCAAGCTATCTTCTTGAAGAAAAAATAGCAACTATGAGAGGAATTTCTAGAAGACAATTAAAGCTAATATATGAAGAATTAGAGCTAAGAGCTCAAATACTTGGAGAAATGGTAAATAAAAACATCATAAACTATTATGATGTTTTCCGATTACTTGCTAAAATATACAATATAGTAGATGAAAAAGCAAAAGGTAAGGAAAAAGAAGGAACACAGTACGCCATACTTGAAGGTTTAGAAGAAGCACTTAGGAAGATAAGGTTAGGTGAGCTGCGTTAAAGAATTATAAGATAAAGTAGGATAAGAACAGCTAAAGCTATTATTTCAATTATTAAAATTTCCCTTCTATTAGAAATCTGTCTAGCATAAATAGTGTGGTAAAGTTTTAAACCCAACTTAGTAAGCCTATACATTACAGTTCTTGGACGTTTTAGATCATATACTTTCTCAAAAACCTTAAGCTCATCTGTTTCAGTAAACCTACTTAAGTGTTCTTCCAGAGTAAGGGGAGAAACACGTAGTTTAGTAGCTAGTTTTTTTAAAGCTATGGGTTTATTGTTTGAGTCGCCAATAATTCTAATAGCTAAAAGCATATAAGCTGTACTCAATAGTTTATCATAGTTTTCGTAAAAAGCAATTTTATGTCCTCTTACTTGTACCTTACCTATCGGAAGGGTGCCTGACTTTATAAGTTCCTTTAAAGCTTCATATATTTGCATTCCCTCTATAGAAAGGCAATATTTGTCTTTAGATTTTTTCACAAGATCCTTTATCTCTAACTTTCTTAGTGCATCAAGAACGGTTTTTCTTTTAAGTCCTGTGGCTTTAACTATTTCGGAAACGGTTAATTTAGAACCGTCAATAGCTAAGAGTATTTTAAGTTGTGCTGTTGCTCTGCTAAAATCAACAATACTATCGATTCTTCTAAGCAACTCTAGTTTCTTTAAAGTCACTGTCATATTTACTACACCAAATATAATCATTGTTAACCGCTAATATAATCCAAGTTACAATTAGCGATCACAGAAACCATAACTAACAAAGAAATTATACAACAAGCACCTTAAGCAATAGTGCATTCTCTTCCAAAATAATTTCGCCGAATAGACGATATTTTCAACCATACTCTAAACTCTCAAAGGCATCAGAAACACTCAGAACAAGTAAAAAATTCAAATGGTGTCGTAAGGGAGAAAGGGCATGCCAGAGAGAAAATCTAAATTAAGAAAAGCCCGCAAGGGCATTGTAGGTATTGAGGCTGCTATTGTATTGATAGCTTTCGTTATCGTAGCTGCAGCGCTAGCGTTCGTAACACTAAACATGGGCTTCTTCACAACACAAAAAAGCAAAGAGGCAATGGGATCAAGCCTTAAAGAAGCAAGTAGCGCCTTAGAAGTTGACGGCTCAGTATTAGGAAAAACAGATCAGAATGGTAATCTCACAGCAATTGCTATACCTTTAAAGCTAAGTAGCGGTAAAAACCCAATAGACCTATCGAAAACTATAGTGACAATAAGAACACCTACTAAAGCAGTTACACTAACAAGTAATAACAATCAAACTATAAGAATTTATAAAAACTGGTCAACACCTAACCCATTCGTTAATGAATCATTAAATAATCCAGCATCATTTCTAGGATATGTTAACGATGAAGGTGGAACAGCAGATAAATTGCTCGAAACAAACGAGAAATGGTTCCTAGTAATAAACTTCACCAATACCAATGTGTTAAACGCTGGTCTTAAAGCATACACAACTTTCATTGTTGAAATTAAGCCTCCAACAGGTGCTCCATTAACCGTGGAAAGAATGGTACCGCCAAATCTTAGTGAAGAAGTAATAGTGCTTGAAGGTTAAAAACAGCCAACAACAATTTTTCTCCCCTTTAAGGTGGTGTATGCTATGATGTGGAGAAAAGCTAGAAAAGGAATTGTAGGTATTGAGGCTGCTATTGTATTGATAGCTTTCGTTATCGTAGCTGCAGCGCTAGCGTTCGTAACACTAAACATGGGCTTCTTCACAACACAAAAAAGCGGTGCTGTAATTCAGAGTGGTCTTGGTGAGGCTAGTACAGCCCTAGAAGTTGATGGGTCATTACTGGCATACTCTGAAAAAGGAAGTTATGTAAATTACACTATTATACCAATAAAGGTTTCTCCAGGGAAACACTATGTTGATTTAGATCCTAAAAGGGCAAGTATACTTTATTGGTCGATGGATGCTGGCTCCTTTGCTGACATATATGTTGTTTACGGATATATTGATGTTGCAAACAATGGAACGTATTATTTGTATGCCAAACATAAAAACGACACTATTCTATACAATGGTACCGCTGGCCCTAATGCGAGAATAGGCAGTAGCATTAATATAACTGAGATATGGAGGTTATTGAACAATAAAATGAACGACGATGTATATGCTGCTATAATATGGATAGATTACATGGATGCATTTGATACTAATCTTCAAATAGGTGAAAAAGCGATAGTTATAACGGTCTTTGAAGACACTAATATACAGCCATCAGTTTATGAAACCATTAAGTTTGAGATTAAACCACCTATGGGAGCACCGCTAACAGTAGAGAAAACAATGCCTGCAGGAATAGATCAAGGAGTCATAGACTTAGGCTAAAAACCAATTTTGCCCTTGCGGGCTTAGCTAAACCATATTTAATGTAATATTTTTTTCCATATTACAATATTGGAAGGTGTAGGAAATGAGTAAGGTTGAATTAATAATCCTCTTATATATTATCATGGGTTTTTTATTAGCTTCAGGAGGTTTCCTTTTAGCTTATAATTTTAATTTTAACTCTTATATTCCTAGCTTTCCACTTAGAGTTGCAGGAATTATTGGAGGCTCTATTCTTCTCTTCATAGGGATACACATCGTCATGGTTGGAGCGATTTCGCTTATATCGCTTAAGCGTAAGCTTTAGGCAAAGAAACTTGCTGTGTAGATCAAGTTAGCTCTTAAGATGTCGCTTAGTAGTCGCTTTTTAAAGTTGGCTGTTTTAGATTCTGATCCTTATATGATCACTTGAAGTTAAACTGTGGGGATAAACATGGGATCTACGTCGGTTATAGTAGAGGGTATATTGCTCATAGCTGCTGTTGTTGCAGCTTCAGTTTTTGCTACCACTTTTCTTACTAGAATTGGTGAAATTAAGGACTCCTTCGCATATAGTATGAAAGCTAATGTGGCTAAAGTTAAAACAAAAGTTGTTATAACTTATACTACTTATAATGACTCTGCAAATTACTTTGTGATCTATGTTAAGAATGTAGGTCAATATACGGTGTCGCCGATAAGTGAAATGGATATTTACTTCGGCACGTTAGGTAAGGCAAGCCTTTATAACTATGATAAGGATGGTATATTATCTCCTGGCGAATGGGACTATGTGGAAATTTCAGGTAAAAAAACAGGAGTTTGGGAGCTGGGAGAAACTATTGAAATAAGAGTTCTTAACGCATCAACTATTAATCCACCATATTATGTGAAGATAGTTTTACCTTGCGGTGTAAGTGCTGAAGAGATATTTTCAAAGGTGCCAAGGTGACGGTGATATTTTATGAGAAAGAACACTGTAATTATAGTCGCTGTTATATTAACTGGCATTGTTCTTTCTTTACTGTTTCCTAATCCTGTAAAACCTATTCCAATAATCATAGCCATAGTTATTTCATTACTTAAGTACTTAGTGCCTATATTAAGAAGACGAACAAGCGTTTATGAAGTAGATGATACATTAATTTACCTTATAACTCACATGTATACTGTTTCTACAGGCAAGCCTCCTAGGAAAAGGCTGTTTGAACTTCAAACTGTAGCTGGCAGTTATGGAGAATACGATGTCATCTTGAAGAGAATAGCGGCATTGGCTGTCGAGTGGAGTTATGGTTTTGGAAAAGCGATACGTGTGATTGCTAGAAACGTTAGAAACAAGGTTTTTAGAGATTTTCTCATGAGGCTTGGTGAGCTTTTAAACATAGGTGAGGATCCAGAAAGGTTTCTTGATGTTGAAAGGAGAGCTTTACTTACGGAATATCAAGCACATTATGGTAGAATTATTGAGGCAACAAAGCTTTTACTCGGTGTTTACACTTCAGCTATTTCAAGCGCAATATTTATGGCTATAACTGTTTTAATTTTCTCGTTAATGTTTGCTTCCTCACCTGATATAGTAGTTGTTGTTTATTTAGGTATAATTTCAGCTTTAGCTACTTTAGCCTATGTTCTATATAGGGTTCTTCCTAGAGATAGAGTAACGCACACACTTAAAATATACCCTCCCGAAAGGAAAAAATACCGAATCTTGCTTATAATAGGTATTATTATGTCATTAATCATAGGTTTATTTGCTTACTTTACATTTAATGAGCCAAGCTTAGCTATGGCTCTAGGCGCAATACCTATAATAATACCTGGACTTTACGCTAGGCGTATTGAGAAGAAAATTAGGGAGATCGAGTCCTTCTTTCCAATATTTATTAGAAGCTTCGGACTAACCTATGCTACGGTTCCACATGTTCCTAAGGCTTTAGCATCTATTTTAAGAAGCGAATACGGTGCTTTGACAAGGTATTTGCAAAGGCTTCTAGCTAGGTTAACTGTAGGTGTTATTCCTAAAATAGCATGGTATCATTTTATAGGTGAAACATGGAGCGAAGTAATTCGTAGAAACGTGAATGTTCTTTATGATGCTATAGATGCTGGTGGAGATCTTGCACGCGTAGGTACGGTGTTGAGTGAAACAACGTTTAGAATACTTGATGTTAGAAAGCAAAGAACACAGGTAAGTAAAGCATTTGAATCGACAACATACATTGTTCACACTCTACTTTCAGCCGTTCTTTCATTCATACTTGGCCTTTTAGATATATTTTATACTTTATTATCTTCGATAAGTGAAGCACATGGTGAATTACCTACGATTACGATACTGCCTTTTCAACCTTTTCCTACAGATTTAGCTATGCTAGCTACGTCAGTATTTGTTCTTGCATTAGCTGTGCTTAATGCATTTGCAATAAAAATTGCTCAAGGCGGAATGTATGAGACAGTTTGGGTTCCTCTGGGTATATTGTTAGCGATAAGCGGCGTAGTTATGTTCGGAGTAAAGACTATGTCAAACGTGCTCTTTGGGCAATTGCTACAGCTGCAGGAAGCCATAGCATTACCAATTTAGAAAGCTAAGAAGTTTTTCGAGAAAATTAGAAAACATAGATACTATAGCTATGAAAAGTATTATGAAGAAAAGTGAACCTATAAATATCAGTGCAAAACCTAATGCAACATGTTTTCTTCCATACACACCAATATATATTTCCTTAATACCTACAGCTCCACTTAAAACACCTAAGAAAAACATTACTGCTAAACCATAGGGTGTGCGTAAAAATTCGTATATTAAAGCGAAATATTCTTCGGCATGAGTACCAAAATGAATTAAAGTATATGTTGTAATGTAAACTGTTGCGAAAAATATGGCTAACAATATTAGATCTTCAACCCAGCTAACTTTATCCTTGCTTTTGCTCATGAATTAGCCTCCATGAATATTTCGACTAGTGGACGCAATTCCGCTTAATACTCTATACTTTACTGGAAGTATACTTACTGAGGAGGAGTTAGAGTTAAAGGTGTACAGTATGAAGCCCTTTAGGGCGATGATAGCTTTGAGTGTAGTTGTTATTCTTATTCTTAGTTTACCGTATCCGGTTTTCTCAACTTCGATTTATGGTTGGAGGGAGTTTATAGTTTTAGCTGATGACGCATTAATAAAGGTTAACGTGGGTGTTTCAGCTAAAGGTAATGTATGGGATTTATCGTATCCTTTAGAAGTAATTGTTGACGCTACGCTTCTAAGGGAGGAAAAAGTTAAGCCAACATACATTTACCTTGAACTAGTTTACATGGTTAATAATGAAGTATTATGTCAAGATGATATATATGTTGGTTCAATATCGTCTCTTAACGGTATAGTTAGAGTTTCTCTTCAAGCCTACCCTAAAGGGGAAATTATTGAAAAAGTAAGTGAGAACATTGACAGCTTAGAAGTTATTCCATCAATCATAATTATTAGGTCAGGTAAAGTTTTTAAGAGCCAACCAGCTGCCCCCTTTACTATACCTGTTGTACCTCCAATAGGGAAAACTATGGTTTCTTCTTCGTCATTTCTATCGTTAGGGTCTAATTCAACAATATATTTTACCATTAGTACAGAGTATCCGTGGAATCCCGTTTCCGAAACGCCAATATTAAACGTGGAAATACTTGGAGAAAAAATCTCAAGCAAAACCGATATTATCGCTATAGTTCAAATTAATGGGAGAATGGTAACTTCGCAATACATTGGTACCCTTACTGGTAATTTCAGAAAAAACTATCAAATACATTTACCTACAGACCTGCTTAAAACAATAGCCATAGAAGAATACGTTAAAGTCACAATAGAGTTTATGCTACTAAGTAGCAATAGCGTTCGTAGAAAAAGTATTTCACTGCTTTTAAGAAGCATTAATCCTGAAAATGCTGTGAAAATTTATGTAAAAACCCCGGCATCGGTGTTTAGCGGAGAGGAGTTTAGTATAAACATAGTCGCTAAGAATACTTTGATAGGTACTAAGGCGAACCTTGCAACATTAGAAATATACGTTGATAATTCTCTTGTTAAGGTCAAAGAATTAAGCAATGTAAGCATTCCTCCACTTTCTACATATGAGCTATCGGAAAGGCTGACTCTTAATACTATAGGAGACCATAATATGATTGTGAAGCTACATTACGCCATAGGAATGTATTATGGTGTAGCTGAAAAAGGTCCATTAAAAATATCTGTTCTTAATCCTATTAAACTAAACACTTTAACAAATGAAACCCGACCGGGAGGGCAAATAGTTTTAAAAGCATATATAGGGTTACCATATGCTAAGGCAAAACTACAAATATTTAACAATGAAACAGAAGAATGGGCCACTATAAAAGAGGTTTATTTGGAATTTCCTGAAAAAGAAATTAAAATAACAGCACCATTTGAGCAAGGAATATACCTTTACAGGCTTCTTCTAGAGAATGGTATTGGAAGCAATTCTGTATCTGTAATTGTAAGTGAAAAATATAGTGTTAAGACTGAAGAGAAACCTGGAAAAGAGCAAGAGGTAGTTAAAGTTAGAGTTGCGCCTACAGCTTTAACTGTGTTGCCAAGGTCTAATGTTTCACTTACTGCAACAATTTCTAAAGAAAAAGAAAACGTTCAAGTTGAATTAGTTAAATTTGAAGAAACAGTAGATGACTGGGTTTTGATGGCCAAAGTCAACATTACAACGATAAGTGCGTCAGTATTCAAAATAGATTTTGTTGCTCCCTCAAAGCCTGGAGTATATAAGTATAAAGTTGTAGCTATAGAAAACGGGCAGAAAATTGGTGAAAGCAACGTTATAACCATGGTTGTCTCCAGTGAAAATATTGAAGAGAAAACTCCAGCACAACCTATCATTCCACTGGAGATGTTCACAGCTACCATATCAAGTGTAGGTGCTTTATCCTTTATAATGTGGAGGAGATATAGGACATAGGAGGAAACTTTGCAGTTTAGGAAACTAGAATGGTGAAATAAACTTGCTTGTTTTACCGCTTGCATTTGATAGTTTAGGTGTTAGATCTCAGTCAACTTTCATACAGACAGATGATTTAAATATACATATAGATCCAGCTGTAGCACTGGCTCCTAGGAGGTTTGGTTTACCTCCTCACAGAGTTGAGGTTGAAAGGCTTTATGAGCTTGCCTCAGCAGTGGAGGAGTACTTAAGGGATTCAGATGTAGTAATAATAACTCATTACCACTATGATCATCATGATCCTGGTAGGGTGATTTCTATTGAAAATTATAGGGGAAAAACGGTTATTCTTAAAGACCCTCATGAAAGAATTAATGTTTCTCAGAGAATAAGGGCTTCACGTTTCATAAAGCGTATAAGCAATTATGCAAGAAAAGTCGAAATCGGGGATTCTAGAGAATATGTTTTCGGTAAAACGAAAATATCTTTCTCAAAACCTGTCCCGCATGGTGTTGACGATAAATTAGGTTACGTTATTGAGGTTCTTATAGATGATGGAGAAAAAAGTGTTCTTTACACTTCAGATGTTGAAGGACCCGTCCTAAAAGAACAAGTTGATTTTATCCTAAAGCATAAGCCGGATTTACTTATAGTTGACGGACCCTTAACATACATGTTGGGTTACAGGTTTTCTATGGAGGATTTAAATGCAAGTATCAGGTATTTAAAGAACATAATTAATGTTATGACAGGTAAAGTAGTGTTACTAGACCATCATGTTCTTAGAGATAGGGATTATAGGGAGAAATTAAGTGAAGTTTACAGTTACGCTAAAGCTAAAAAGGTAAGTGTTATTTCAGCAGCTGAGTTTTTAGGTAAACAAGTAGACGTTCTTGAAGTTAGAAGGAGAGAGCTTTACGAAAAAGAATATGCTCCTGGAAAAATATTGTTCAGAAATGATGCTTAAAATATTTAAACTTAAGGTCTCCAAGGAGTATTAAATATAGCATAAATTTCTTTAGCTCTTTTCTCCCCTATTCCCTCAATACCCATTAATTCCATTATATTTGCATTAGCTATGTTCCTAATTGTTTTAAATTTTTTAAGAAGTCTTCTAGCAAGAGTCGGCCCCACTATCCCCTCAGCCACGTAAAGTATTCGTGTATTTATGTCCATAGGTTTCTTTTCTACCCGAAGTCTAGGAGGTTTCTTTCTTTCAGCAGAACCTAGCGACTTAGCTTTAGCTATAAGCCAGCTTATTGTTGCTTTCTTATTTGGTGACGGAATTATTTTGACGTTCCAGTCAATAACTATTTCATCTATTATTCTAAGTATTGATGTAAGTTTCCACTTAGTGTATTTCTCTACAATTCCAAGATAACCCTCAAGTAAAATTATTGGTACTATGTCTTCCTCCTCTTCCGCTTTTTTTATTATTTTAAGTTGATCCCATATTCTATTATCTCTAATACTGTTTAAAAAGTCTGTAACAGTTTTTCTTTCAACTAAAACGGGTTTCTTATCTTCAGAAGCTAGAAGAAAATAGTCGCCAACTGATAAAGCAGATATAGCAACCTTAGTTTTAGCTTTTCTTAATCCTTCAACAATATCGTGGTTTTTTGAAGCTTCACGACTATCAACAATTATATCCACGGGAATTAGTGGTGCTTCTACAAGAATGCCCATGAAGTTTTCATCTCCAAGTTTACTAATTGGAGAAGTATGGTATAAAGGCTAAAAACTATTTTCTTATAAACTTTCTCAATACGTTGGCTAATGGTGGAAGCGTTCTTGTTTGCACAAATACTCTTCCAGGGCCTCTTATTTCTATTACTACTCCTTCTCCTCCGAAAACGAAGCTTTTTATTCCACCAAATTTCCTAACATTCCATGAAACTGTTGAATCCATTGCTACAAAATGGAAGTTATCAATGGTTATTTTCTCTCCAGAAGCTAACTCTATTTTATCTATTGCACCATAGCTGTTTATCCAAACACCTCCTAACCCTTCAACCTTAAACCATACAAGCGATCCTTCAGCTAATAATCCTCTAAAACCTCTCCAAGCTATTCCTAAGTCTACGTTGCCGTGATGAGCTAAATATGATGTATCTTGAATTATGAGCTGTTGATTTTGCAGTGGAACATAAACTATGTCTCCTGGAACTCCTGGTGCGAACCATAGTTCAGCATTGCTTCGAGCTATGAAAGTATTTACAAATACTGTTTCACCTGCGAAAACAGCTCTAGCAAAAGCTTTCAGTAACCCTCCTCCAGTGTGTGTTCTTATTTCAACGTCTCCTTTATGTAGAACGTATGCTCCTGCTTCTGCAGTTACTTCCTCACCGGGTTCTAAGAAAACCTTCAAAATGGAGTATGAGGGACTATAATCTACTTTCCACTTCAAACCATAACACCTTGTTTCTGCTGCAACTATATTAACTCGCAAGGTTTAAGTAGTTACTGCATAAGTAGTTAAGGAGTTTATCATAGTTTCCTAACTTCTTATCTTCGATTTTTCAGCGTGATTTTTCGAAAAATGTATATATTAAATAGTACAAACTATGGTAAAGGTTATGAAAATAAGGCGTTAATGAGGTGTGCTTAACATCGTTCTGGATGAGAAAGATAAAATGATAATAAACATGCTTTTGGAAAACGCAAGAACACCTATAACAGAGATTGCTAGGAAACTAGGAATTACTGATGTAGCTGTAAAGAAGAGAATTGAGAAGCTTGAAAAGGAAGGTATAATCTTAGGCTATACTGTTAAAGTAAATCCTGCAAAGTTAGGGTATCAGAGCATAGCTATTGTCGGCTTAGATACTGAACCTGAACACCTACTTAAAGTAATAGATGCTTTAAAGAAGAAAGAATATGTAAAATACTTGGCTCTAACAACGGGAGATCATATGTTAATAGCTGAAATATGGGCTAAGGACAGTGATGATTTAACAGTTAAGCTTAAAGACATAAGCGATCTTAATGGAGTTAAAAACTTAAGGCCAGCTTTAGTTCTAGAAATTTTAAAAAGTTAAAGTAAGTAAGGCAGTATAAATAGCGGTATTGCCGATACTGCGAAAAACACCAACCACACTATTTTACTCCACGCAAAAACTTTTGATCCATCTAAGGGTGGAAATGGTATTAGATTAAACATGGCTAACCATAAATTAATGTATTTAACGTAGGAAAGAACCAATAGTAATAGGTATGATGTAACACTTATAATACCATACTTTACCAGTGATATTAAAAATAATGCAAAATACCCCAATAGAATGTTTGCTAAAGGACCTGAAGCTGCTATTTTCCCGTAATCTCTTCTATCAATAAGTCCAAATGGGAGTTTTGGATAAACAACTACAGCACCTGGAGCAGCAAACACAACTCTACCTAATGTAACAATAGATAAAAGTAGTGCTAAAAGGAGGCCTGTGGGCCAAGCCTGGTATTTAGCATAGTATCCTAGCTTTCTTGCAGCATATCTATGTAGTAGTTCGTGAAATGTGAAAGCTAGTATAACTGCTATAGCAGCTGCAATTACTCCATAAATGTTTCTCGACAATATTTCGTTAAATGAAAAAGCTAGTGCTATAATGAATGCTGAAATAAGTAATTGCTTAGTTTCATTACTAGGTAGCTTCCTTAACTTATAATAAGATGGACCATAGTACATTATGTTAAGTCTCCAAATATTTTTTCTTACCCAAATACGGTAAGTTATATATTTAAACTTGTGGATTTAAATGTGAATGGTGCTTTAGGCATGGGAATAAGGTTTTTCATTAAGGTTTTAGCAACAATTATCCTATTGGACTTCCTAATTATGGTTATTTTGGAGAAATACTTACAGAAAGGCATTCTTGAAGTGTATATTAGTGTAAGTATTTACAGATTCGAGGCAGCTTTAAAATTTACAACATGGGTATTTCTTGCAATATTTATTTTCCTATTAGCACTTGTCTTCGTAATTCATAGGAAAATTAGAAAATAACTTTAAACCCTATGTTCTTTAAGTGGTATTTAGGGTGGTAAAATGCGTAGGAAAAAATGTTTAACAACGTTTTCTATAGTAGGGTTTGATCCTGAGACAAAGGATCTTGGTGTAGCTGTTGCTTCAAAATTTGTAGCTGTAGGAGCCATTGTTCCATGGGCTAAAGCGAGTGTTGGTGCAATAGCTACGCAAGCACTAGCTAATGTGTCCTATGGGCCTAAAGGGCTTGAGCTTTTAGCTAAAGGATATAGTGCTAAGGAGGTTCTTAAAATACTTGTTTCTAACGATCCCTTAAAAGATGAAAGACAAATCGGAATCGTTGATTCTAAAGGAGAGGCAGCTGCCTACACGGGTAAAAAATGTTTTGAATATGCTGGCCACATTGTAGGTGATGGATATAGTGTTCAAGGAAACATCTTAGCTGGGCCTGATGTTCTTGAGGAAATGGCTAAAGCGTTTGAAGTAACAAAAGGCGAGTTAGTTGATAAACTTTTGGCTGCCTTAGAAGCTGGAGACAGAGCTGGCGGTGATAGAAGAGGAAAGCAATCAGCCGCTATTCTCGTAGTAAGAGAAGGTGGAGGTTATGGAGGCTATACTGATAGATATGTTGATTTGAGAGTGGATGATCATGAGGAACCTGTACTGGAGCTCAAGAGAATATTCAAAATATGGGAGCTAACATTACTTACTCGTGAGAAGCCGGAAGATGTTGTTGCAAAAGATGAAGTTGCTGAAAATGTTCAAAGGGCACTTAAAAAACTAGGATTTTATAAAGGAGAAATCACTGGAAAATGGGATAAAGAAACCGAAGAAGCCTTTGTAAACTGGGTTATGATAAATAATTTCGAAAACAAGCTTAGAAAGGATAAGTACATATGGGGTACAGTGTATAGATTTCTCATCGAAACAGCTAAGTGAGTAAGATAAGTGGAGTGAAATGTTTTCAGAAACAATACTAGCAATAACATCTCTTTATTTAGCGTTTTTAATACAGTACATTGCAGTTACGTTAAGAACATATAGCGTACCGGAAACACATATTCCCTTAAGCTTAAGGGAGTTCATTCAGAATACATGTGACAAGAGTAATTTACAATATAGATTTTGGAAAGACACCGACAGAAACATTATGGTTATGGCAACATTCTATATGCCGCCACTCACTCCCATAATAGTTTTTGACAAAAAAGTTTTTCTTGAGAACATAGAAGTAGCTAAAGTATTTTTAGCTCACGAACTAGGCCATGTAAGGAGGAAATCGCAGTTAAAGCTCTTCATTACAGCTTCACTATTACTTGTAGTAATATTTAATATGAGTTATATTAGTGAATTAGCTAGTCTACTAATGTTCTTAGCCATGATAGTAATTATACTCACGCTTTATAGGTATGAAGAATTTAAGGCTGACGAGTATGCTGCATCAAAATTAGGGTTAGAAAGAGTTCTTAATGTCTATATGAACTTAGCTTCAAAGCAAACTAGCTTTAAAATTAGATTATATAAGAATCCCGTATTAGTTGCGGTTGCAGTGTTAAAGAAACTTAAGATTTATCCTTCAATTGAAGATAGAGTGAAGAACTTAATGGAGAAAAGCAGTTTAATTAGCATTAAAGGAGAATTACTTTAGAGGCACGAACATGCTGCTTCTAGTTGCTCTAAGACCTGGCTCTCCATGCTTAACTATCTTTGTTGTTGGAGAGAATTCTCCTAAATAATGGCCTATCATCCACGGGGTTATTTGTACTGGTATGAATTCTTTACCGTTATAAACAGCTATTGTTATACCAACCATTTCCGGAAGTATTATCATATCCCTTACATGAGTCTTTATTGGCTTCCTTATTCCTAATTTCTTATATTTCCTTATTTTCTCGAGAAGAACTCTTTGCTTAGGCTTTATTCCCCTAAGAAGGCTTCTTCTAGCCCTAGCTGGCAGTAGCTTAATTAGTTCATCAAGCGGCATGTTTAATAGTTCTTCTAGAGTTTTTCCTCTATACCTAAACTTCTGCCATTCTGGCGGAATTTCAGTTAATATAGCCATTGTATCATCCACTGACTTACTTTTTGTATGCACTATTGTAGTATCTGAACTTACTTTTTAAAGCTTTTCATTATGCAGTGTCTTAGCTATTTTTACTATTTTTTCAGCAACTTCCTTAGCTGTTCTCCCAAAAACGTTTATCATAGGCTCCTTTCCCCAGTCGCCCATGTGATATACTATGTCCGGCACTTTACCTTTCGCTCGTAGAATTGCTCGCTCTATACCCCAAGGTATTGTCGCTCCTTCTTTGGCTTTTACTTCATCTGGTTCAAGCCTTCTATCATAAAACGAAATTGTCATTCCAAGTTTTCTTGCTACATCAATAATTTTCTCACTAAACCTTATGTTTGCAGCAGCTCTTATTTTCGGATCATACTTTAGGACAGTTAAAACAGCCTTTGCCATATGGTGTGATGCACCAAATGTTGGAGGGCCACTAGGCTTTATTGTCTTACCATATTTAACTATTCTACCAAGCACTCCTGCTACATCGTCTTCTATTCTTGCGTATAGTGCAGGTAATGACATTACTATATTCATTTGCACTTCTGGGATGAGTTTTGATACATACTCTCCGTTTTCCACGAGTATTTTTATGGCTTCATTTAAATTCTCTAATACTCTATACTTTTCAGCTGAAATTTCAATCCACGCCATGGGATTTACGGGGCAGTGTCCATGACCTACTTTTAATCCATAATCAATAGCTAAGGTTATGAATTTCTTTGCAACCTCTATAGCTTCCAAAATGTTTTTTCCCTTAGCTAATTCAGCAGTTATTGCTGCGGAAAAACTACATCCTGTTCCATGTGTACATCCATGTTTTATTCTTGGAGCTGAAAAGATCTTGAAAGAACCGTTATAATATACTACATCGACGCTATGTTCTCCCCCTAAATGGCCTCCCTTAACTATTGAAGCTTTAGCTCCAAGCTCTTCAACAATGTATTTGGCAGCTTTTTTTGCGTCATCAATGTTTAATATTTTGAATCCAACTATTTTTTCGGCTTCAAATCTGTTGGGGGTAACTACTGTAGCTAATGGAATAATGTGTTTAATAAGTGAGCTCATAGCTTCAGGTTTTAGTAAGGGTGCTCCACTTTTGGCTATCATAACAGGGTCAACAACTAATGGAAACTTATACCTTCTTACAGTTCTAGCTACTGCCTCTATTATTTCCGAGTTGCTTAGCATGCCAGTTTTAGCAGCGTCAACACCTATGTCCTCTGCTACTGCTTCTATTTGTTTTTCAACAACTTCTGCTGGGATATCATGTATTGCTCTTACCTCTAATGTGTTCTGAGCTGTTACTGAAGTTACGGCTGCCATGCCGTAAACTCCTAAGGCAGCGAATGTTTTCAAGTCTGCCTCAATACCTGCTCCTCCACCTGAATCGCTGCCGGCGATTGTTAGTGCTTTAGGCATATTGTTCTCCACAGTTTTAGACATGGTATTTCCCCGTAAAATTATATGCCTAGTTTATCATGTATTGTCTTTAATGATTCAAGGGATATTTCAATAAGCTTATTTAAGTCTATACCTAGGTGTTCTATAGCTTCTAAAATTTTATCTCTACGAACTTTTCTTGCGAAATCTTTTTGCTTAAACTTCTTACGAACACTTTTAACTTTAACTTCCTCTAGCTTCTTAGATGGCATGACGAGAGCCGTGGCAATTACTAAACCTGAAATTTGATCTGCAGCTATAAGGGAATATGCAAGTTTCGTAGAAGGCTTTGTTCCAGAATATTCTGTATGTGAAAGTATAGCTTCAATAGCTTCTTTAGGTAATTTATCTTTAAGCACTTCAGCAGTTATTTTAGCATGCATTTCCATGTTATTCTTTGTTTTATCATAATCAAGATCATGTAATAAACCCACTAAACCCCATAATTCCTCGTTTTCTCCGAAAAACCTTGCCAAACCTCTCATTATAGCTTCAACAGCAATTACATGTTTCTTTATTTTCTCGTTTGAAATCCACTTTTCAATAAGGTCTATGGCTTCCTCTCGTGTGATCATTTTACACACTCTCTAAAGGTGTTTTCTAGATTACTAAGCTTAGTGAAGAATTTTAGAAAATAAAAATGTTTCATTTTAGAAACTTAAATAGCCCATAAAAATAGAATAATATAGTGGGTGCATTGTTGTGTCAGAGAAATTCTTAAGTGTTAAAGAAATTCTTCATGAAATAGATAAGCTTCTAGATAGGGAGGCAATAGTTATTGCAAAAGGTCTTTCAGAAATAGATGATCCACTGTATAGGGCAGCGCTTACTGATATCCTTTCATGCATTTACACTAATAAAAGCCAATTAGCTGGACTTAAAGCGGTATATCTTCTAGGTGCACCTAAACCTTCAGAAAAGGATAAGGAAAAGTATGTTAAAACTCTTGCACAGTCATTAAAGTACTTTAGAGAAGCTACAAGACTTCTAAAGAAACTAGCCGAAATAGAAGGAGAGCCGCGAATAAAAAGCTACATAGACATAATGGTTGATTTATGGAGTCACTCGGTTAGAGTAGGAAGAAGAGCCGCGAGAAGAAAGTAATGTTAAAAATAAACTTTAAAAATACTTTTTCCTTTTAAATTTAAGGTAAGCGATAATTATTATAAATAAAGCAACTATCTGAAGAGCTGATGAAAAAATAGTTGCTTTATTAACTCCCAAAGTATCAGCTAAAGGACCTGCTAAAACAACTAAACTACCAGCTATACTTGTTGCTGTCCCGTAAGAGCCAAATGCAGTAGCCCTAAACTCAGGAGGTAACGATTTTGAAGAAACTGTAACAGCTGATGTATCATATAGCGGGTAAACGGGTATAATCCATAGCAAAGCCATGATCCACCCTTGAGCTGAAGCTAATCCGTAAAGTAATGATGTATAACATATTAATGTGAGCATAAATGACCTTACTTCACCTACATTATCAACTATTTTCCCTGCCAAAGGCCTAAAGAGAGCCCCTAAGAAAGCTGTTATGCCTCCAAAAAATATTCCGTAAAGTATTTCATTCCTTCCAAGTTCATTATAAAGTTTTATAGATAAAATATTGTACGAGAATTCTAGTCCAAAATAGCTTACAGCCACTGCTACTAGGAAAGCTAAGAAAACCTTGCTTCCTAAAAGAAACGAGAAAACATTTCTTTTAAGCTCTTTACGCTCGAACGTGACGTGAACTTTCGGGTAAAGAGCGTAAAATATTATGAAAGAAGCTCCTATAGATAACCCTATGACTATTGAAATAAGCCCTATGCCTCCTAAGGCGTATAAAAATCCCATAAGCAAGCTTCCTAAACCCCACCCTATAGATCCCCCTATAGCGTAAATGCTGTACTTCTTACTTCCAGTATACTCTATATCCGAAACTACAGCTGAAACTATCGATGGCCAGGCTATGGTTGAAGATAAACTAGCAATAAACGCTAAAATGAAAACCCATGGTAGTTCTGTAAAACCTATCAAACTGAAGGCTGGAACACTTAAAAAACCTATTAGAATCATTTTTCTTCTTCCAAAAACATCTCCTAAATACCCCCATAGAGTTGAGAATAATGCTGGAATAAATTCCAGCGATGTTAAGAGCGTTATATCGGTATACGTACCTCCAAGAAATTCTTTAACATAAATTCTAGATGACGTAAAGTAGAGACCCCAAGCTAGAGTGTAAAGTATATTACCTACTGTATATAGCTTAAGCCATTTCGAACAACTATGACCCATTACCTCATATACCTTTACGTGTTAAAGAAAAATACATGTTAAAAGTTTTTCTAAAGAGCAAAGCTTAATGCTTTTATAAGTTCACTAGAGTCTCGAATGTTAATTATCTTTGCACCTAAAAGTTTCATTTCATTAGCTAAAGCTTTATCGTATAATGGCGGAGTTATTATTACGAGTTTAGTTCCGGATTTCATAAGTTCTTTAGCTTCAATAGACGGCTTCTTTGTAGAAACAGTTTGTTTTAAATCAGAAATTAGGACAACTGTTTTACTTCTAAGCTTCCTGGCTTCTTCAAGAGCTTTGGAAATGTTAGTCCAGCCACCAAATTTTAGGTTAAATAGAAACTCAACCATTCTTGCGGGATTTCTAATGATGTTCTTATTTACTCTTAAAACATTTTCTCTAAAGACAATGACGTTGCCTACTATTCTAATAAAAGCTGATGCTATTAGAATAGCGTTTTGAGCATATGATTTCATGCTTCCACTTACATCTATGAGTAACGTAATTTTGCGCGCTCTCTTTCTTCTACGGTAAACTAATGGGCTACTTCGTTTTCTTAAAACATTATAGATACTATCTCTTATCACTATACTTGATGATCTTAAAGAAGACTTCACATATTTCCTTGAAATAATAGAAGACCTTATTTTTGATTTAAGTTTTTGAGCCACTATAGAGGCTATGCTAAGAATTTTCTTTTTTGCTCTAGGATCTACTGCTGCATCATAAACTTCCTTTAAAACATAAAGAGTTTCCATAGTTGGTGATGCTCTTAATTTACTAGGTAAAGTAGGGTAGCTGGAAGTCACCATTGAAAGCAAAGTGTTAAGGAGGCTTATTTTATCTTCTAAAAGCATTTCTAACGTTGTTCTCTTACCCTTTATTTCACGTCTATATTTATTCATTAATTTACCGTAATCTTCTAGGACGCCATATGCCATATCCAAGTATCCTTCATTGTCTTCAGTAAATGCCTTTCTAAAATACTCGAAAGCTTTAGCTAATTTTGCCGCTGCTTTAATTAATATTTCCTCTCTTCTGCTCAGTTCGTAGTTCACGTATTTTTCAAAAACACCTAAGGCTTCAGGCCTTAGATTATTAACTAATGTTTCAATTTCTTTTCTTTTAAGCTTAAATTTTAATGCTTTAGAAGCTATTGTTTTTTGAGCATCAACATCATCAATATTTTTTAAAGATAAGAGTACATGCTCTCGATGCCTCTTTAAAAGTTTATCAGCTATTCTCGGATTACCTTTAATAATAGCTTCTATAATTTCCGGCGTAAGCATATCGGTTTTTTCGAGAACATCAACTAATGTTTCTTCGTCCGCACTTTTTGCTTCAACATTGTTTTTAAGTATTCTCTGTGCAACTATGTTAGCTATTCTCTTCGATAACGAAGTCTTTCCCTTAAGATAAGCTATTTTCGAAAGGCCGATAAGCTTATTGATAGAAAGATTTGTTAAATCAACATTTCCGTCAATGGCTGCCTCTATGGTGTCTAAGTAGAAGTCTTTTTCATCATAGATTCTTCTTAAAGAACTCTTCTCTAGCCTTCTATACGCTATATTGTTGGCTAGTTCACTTATGCTTTTAAACATTGTAATGTTTTTACTTAGAAGAATATCAATGGATTTTTCATCTAATATTTCATAGAAACCATATTTTCTATTCTTTACAATAACGCCCATTTTAGATAAGGTATTGAATATTTTATCTCTTCCATTTCTTCTCCTAATTATTCTCTTCATTTTAGATAGTGGAATTTTTTCGCCGAAACGTAAGCCTAATTCTTTAAGATAAGTTTCAATTTCCCTTGTAAATTTATTTTTAATAATGTTTTGTGGGATAAGTGTTTCTTCAACTACTTTCTCAAAAACGTTTTCGAATCTATCATGTTTTAAAAGTGATGCTTTAAGTAGTTCCATAAGTTCCTTAACCGTTAAGAAGTAAACATGGTTCTCTTCGTAGATTTTACCTTGTAGTGCGCAATAGTTTTCAATGAGCTTTATTGATGCCTCAAGTTCTCCCGTACTAACACCTATTCCTTCATGTCTTAGCTCTTTAGCTATCCTAACTAAGAAGTTCATTAGTTGCTCTCTTGTAAATAGAACTTCGCCTTTAACGATCTTCATTTTTCCTACCTTTTTCCGCTAAAGTATTTCATTAAAACTTCCTCAACTATGCCTTCATCTTCTACTCTTTTAAGAAGAACTGAAAGTCCTGCATCAAACATTTCCTCTGAAGAAACCTTGTCTTTTCTCTCTCTTAAAATAGCTAGTTCAACAGCTATTTGAGCCCATGCAACAGTGTCAGCTGGGCCGGGCTTATGTGTTGCTTTTTCTCTAAGCTCATTTACTGAAGCAATCATTTTTGCTACATTATCGCTTCCAAGTTTCCAATAGTTTTCTCCAAGCCTGACCTTCAATATTTCCCTTTCAACATCTTCATCAGGATATGTGAATTTCACTCTAATAACTCTTCGTAGGAAGGCATCGCTAAGTTCATTTTGCGCTATATCTTCTGGATTGCTTGTAAATATTACTTGAAAACCATCTCCTTTCGCCTTAAATATCCTTTTTAATTCTGGAACAATTATTCTACGCTTATCTACAATGTCCAAGAGCATGTTTTGAAATTCTTCACTACTTCTTCTAATTTCATCAACTAAAACTCCAGCATCAAGAATTAAGGCTGCAAGGAGGGGTCTTGGAATAAAGCTTTCCTCGGTAAAACCCATTTTCATTGCCATTAATGGATGGAAGTCCCCTATAACCCTATATTCATCATAGTTTTCACTGCAGGGAAGTATGAACGCGTTTTTTCCTGACCATAGAGTCAATATGGCGTAACCTACTTCAGTTTTGCCCGTACCTGGCGGTCCTTCGTAAAGAACAGGTCTACTACTTAAGAAGGCTGATATTGTTATTGCAACTATTCTCTCCGGAACTATAAGCTTAAATTTTTCACGTAAATACTTGGTCATTAATTTAACTGACCTAATAGGTGATGTTTTCTCTACTATAGGATAGTATGTTTCATAAACCTTCTTCTCTATTACGTCTACTACTTGCTGTTCCATTGCTTATCTTTCCCTTCCCAATATGAATTACCGTAGAATATTCTCTACTGCAATCTATTTAATAAAGGTTAATGAAGATGAATGCTAGGAATTTATAGCATGCTTTCGAGCCTGTCCATTGCTTCCTCGAGTAGTTCAATTATTTTCTCAATATTGTCAGCTAATTTCTCGTTTTCCTCCTGCAGTTCTCTAAGAACATCTACGGCATACTCTATGTTTTCTATGGCCTCCCTTATTCTATCTTTAGCACTCATTAGATAGCCACCTAATGTACTGTTTAATCTCTACTTATAATGGTTTTCAGTGAAAAAGCTATCTGTGTTGTTGTCCTTAACTTTCTTCTAAGAGCAGAAATTTGTGGTCTGTAAATAATAACTTCTTTTCTTCCTTGATAGTTTAGTCCAAGTATTTTGGAAACAACTTCTACTTCTACTTCCCCTCTAACTATAGCTGCTCCTTCACCATAGTCTGGGTTTAACTCTATAGTTATGGGTAATTTTAGTTTATCCCATTTTTCTTCGCTTAAAATGCTTTTTAAGAACTCTAGTTCACTACGTTTAAACATGTGAATAGAACCGTCCCGTGTTAGAACATGTGGGTATTTTTCTAAGAGCACTTCCTTTAATGTCTTCTTTTTATAAGGTAAATGGGCATTTGCTAACCTTAAAAGTTCCTCTCTGAGTATTTCCTCGAGCATTCTTTCATTATAACTCATTACCCACGCCTTCTTGACAAAATCACTTTTACTCTCTTAAGACGTGCTCTTTCCTCTCTTTCTCTTTCTTCAAATTTCATGGATAAATACTTTATCGTCACTTCTATTCTAGGTATTAGTATATGTTCTAGTACGTTAACTCTCCTACGCATTTTCCCAATTTCAATGCCCAGTCTTTCAAGAGTTTTCTCTGTTTCCCCTAGCTCCATAGATAATTTTAGGAGTTCCTCAAATCTCCTAGCAGCTTCATCAATATAGAGTGAAGTGTCCGCTACAGAGTAGCCACGTTCCGATATTGATTTCTCAATTTTCTCTGTTTCCACCAGAGGGACTTTAACACCCATTATGTTGCTTATTCCAAATACCGCTACAATCCTTCTTTCAACAGCTAAGGCTTCTTTTTCTAAGCCCTTTCTTCCGTGGTGACCATAAGCTAAAGTTAGTGCTGAATATGCTTCCTCGGCTTTCTCATGTAACTTTTCCCTAAGTTTCGTAGCCTTCCTGGATATGTCTAAAAACTCAGCCACTAGGATTGTGAGTCTTTCCCTAAGTATCCTATGAATTCTCTTAGCTAACACTAATCTTCGCTTAAGCCTTATTAGCTCTATTTTTGTAGGTCTTACCTTCAGTACCTTCACTGAGCTCATCAGCTGCCCCTCACTTTACTCTTGAAATTTTTTATGAGTGGCTATGCTGATGTCTTTCTCCTATATTTCGGATGATACTTTCTTATGTATTCTTCCCTTACAAGTTTAAGTTCCTCTTCAGGTATTATCGAAAGTAAGTTCCATGCTATGTCAAGTGTTTCTTCAATGGTTCTTCTCTCATACTCTCCTTGCTTAATGAATTTGGCTTCGAACTCGTCTGCAAATTTAAGATATTTCTTATCTCTTTCACTAAGCGCCTCCGTACCTACAATAACCGATAGTTCTCTTAAGTGCTGACCTTCAGCATATGCTGCATATAATTGCATAAATACGTCTCTATGATCTTCCCTGGTTTTCCCGGGACCTATGCCTTCCTTCATGAGTCTTGAGAGAGACAAGAAGACATCTATTGGTGGGTAAATTCCTTTCCTATGCAAGCCTCTTGACAAGACTATTTGTCCTTCAGTTATGTATCCTGTTAAATCAGGTATTGGATGTGTTATGTCATCGTCAGGCATAGTTAATATAGGCATTATAGTTATTGAACCCTTCTTACCCCATATTCTTCCAGCTCTCTCATACATTGTCGCTAAATCAGTATACATGTATCCGGGATATCCTCTTCTTCCCGGAACCTCTTCTCTTGCAGCCGATAATTCTCTTAGAGCTTCACAGTAGTTTGTCATATCCGTTAAGATTACTAAGACGTGCATATCATGCTTCCAAGCTAAAAACTCCGCCGTTGTTAATGCAACTCTAGGAGCAGCTATTCTTTCTACTGTTGGGTCAGAAGCTGTATTTACAAACACCACTGTTCTTTCCAGGGCACCTGTTTCTTCGAAGTTTCTAATGAAGAATCTTGCATCATCAAATGTTACTCCTATTGCTGCGAAAACTATTGCGAAACTTTCTTCCTTACCTTTAACTGTTGCTTGCCTAACTATTTGCGCAGCAATTCTGTTATGAGGTAATCCTGAACCGCTAAATATAGGCAATTTCTGGCCTCTAACCAGGGAGTTCAGTCCGTCAATAGCTGATATTCCTGTTTCAATAAACTCTGACGGAGGCTGTCTTGAAGCAGGATTTATTGGTGCACCATTTATGTCAGCATATTCTTCAGGAACTATTGAAGGACCTCCATCTATTGGTCTGCCTAGTCCGTCAAAAGTTCTACCCAGCATGTCAAGTGATAAAGGCATTTTAAATGTTTCTCCTTTGAACCTAACAATGCTTTTCTTTAAATCTACGTCTCTTACTCCTCCGAAAACCTGGATTACGGTAGCGTCTTTACTTACATCCACTACTTGTCCTAGCTTTAGTTCTCCTGAAGACGTTTTTACTTCAACTATTTCTCCAAACTTTATTCCTGGAACGCTTTCCACTACTAATAGGGATCCTCTTGCACTATATAGTGAAGATACTTCTTTAACAAAGAGTGAAAAACTTGTTTCTGCCATAACGTATCACCCCATTCTCTTTCCAACGAGTTCTTTGAATTCTTTATCCATTTCAAGCCAGAGTTTCTTGATTTCTTCTTCAACTTTGTCATATGGTATTTCTTTCATCCTAGCTATTCTATATTTCACAGGTAACTTTCTTATTTCGTCAACAGTTATTCCTATTTCTAAAACGCTTTTTGCTTTCTCATAGAACCTTATAATAGTCTTCATCATAAGATGGGTTTTTTCGGGCGGAGAGAAGGTGTCTATTTCGTGGAAAGCGTTTTGCATTAAGAAGTCTTCCCTAATCATTCTAGCTATTTCAAGTGTTAACTTGTCTTTTTCCGGAAGAGCTTCTGGACCTACTAGCCTAACTATTTCTTCAAGTTCTGCTTCTTCCTGAAGAATTCTCATTGCTATATCGCGGATTTTTCTCCATTCCGGATCTATTTTCTTCCACCACTTTTCCACGGTTTCAACGTATAGGCTGTAGCTTACGAGCCAGTTTATTGCTGGGAAGTGCCTTCTATTAGCTAATGCTACGTCTAATGCGAAAAGTGCTTTAACTATTCTTAAAGTGTTTTGGGTTACTGGCTCACTGAAGTCTGCTCCAGGCGGACTTACTGCTCCAACAACAGTTACTGAACCTACTCTTGGAGGTTCTCCTGCAACTTCAACTCTTCCTGCTCTTTCATAGAATTCCGCTAGCCTTGAGCCAAGATACGCTGGGAACCCTTCTTCACCAGGCATTTCCTCAAGTCTACCGGAAATTTCCCTCATAGCTTCAGCCCATCTTGACGTGGAATCCGCTACTAAAAGTACATCATAGCCCATGTCTCTAAAGTATTCGCCAATAGTTATTCCTAGGAAAACACTTGTTTCTCTAGCTGCTACTGGCATGTTTGAAGTATTAGCTATGAAAATAGCTTTTTCTCTAAGAGGCCTTCCTGTTCTTGGATCTTTCAGTTTAAGGAATCCGTAAAGTGCATCTGCCATTTCGTTTCCTCTCTCGCCACAGCCAACGTAGATGTTTAATTGGCTATAGGACCACTTGGTTAGCTGCTGAAGTGTAACGGTTTTTCCTGTTCCGAAACCTCCAGGTATAGCTGCTTTACCTCCTTTAGCCAACGGGAACATGTAATCAATAACTCTAGTACCTGTTATCAAAGGTTCTTCGGGATCAAGCTTTCTCCTGTATGGTCTAGGTTTTCTAACAGGCCATTTATGATACATTTTTACCTCTATTTTTTCACCGTCATGTTCCAGAGTTACAATAGGTTCCTCTATTGTGTAATCTCCTTCGGAAACAACTTCCTTAACAGTACCTCTTACATCCGGAGGGGTCATAACTTTATGTTCTATTATTGGTGTTTCCTGAACTATTCCTATTATTTCTCCTCCGTAAACTTTAGTTCCAAGTTTTATTGACGGTTTAAAATGCCATTTCTTATCCCTAGGTAATGCATGAGCTCTAACCCCTCGTTTAACAAAAGGTCCTACAAGCGTTTCTAAAACGCTTAAGGGTCTCTGCAATCCATCATAAACTACACCGACTATTCCTGGGCCTAGCTCAGCTACTAACGGTTTTCCTGTGCCTACAACTTTCTCTCCTACAGTTAACCCTGATGTATCCTCATATACCTGTATTATCGCCTTATCTCCTTCAAGACCTATTATCTCCCCTATAAGGGCTTCTTCACCTACTTCAACTACTTCGTAAACTAATGAGCCCTTCATACCATCAGCTATTACTAAGGGTCCTGAGATTCTCCAAATCTTACCTACAACCATTTTCTATCACCTTAAAACTCAACAGCGAAGCCAATTATTCTTTTAACATATTGCTTATAATATTCCTTAACATTTGGATGTATAGGTCCCTTAATTCCAGGTACTGAAACTATTATAGGGGAAATCTTTCCCCTATGGGTGAGGATTATATCTTCAACGTATTTTTCAAAGTTATCTTGAAGAATGATCACACCTATCTTGGGATCTTCTAGTAATTCAGAAACATGTTTCCTAACCGTTTTCCTTACTTTTTCCTCCGAACCCGAAACTTCGAATACTTTTGGTAAACCAGCTAACCTAAAACCTAACACTAAGTTTTCATCTCCTACTACTGCTATTTCGTATTCTCTTATTTTACCTCTAGCGCTCACTTTTCACGCACTCCCCGGTTTAAAATAGGGTAAGTATTTTTCGTAAGGTATTTTCTGGAAAAATATTCTAAAGAGTAAGAGTGTAAGTCTAAGTTCCTTTTCTTTAATAAGGAAGTAATGTAATAAAACAGCTGGTGTATGCATAGCTGTAGAAATGTTTTCCTTTATTTTACTAAGTGAATAATCTAAAATTGTTTTTTCAACAAGCAACGGGTCTTTAGTTGTTTTGTAAATATCTACTATTCTCCTCCCAATTTCTGAATACGGCGTATATTCAAGTTTTTCAGAAAGTTCCTCTAATGTTCTAGCATCTAAGAAGCTTTTAACATTATCTTTGGTTAAAACGTAGTAAACTTCAGGTATAATTTCCAAAATGCCCTGTGTTTTGCCGGAAGCAACAGCTCTCACTGCTGCATTTACAATGTTGAGGTCTATTAAAGAACCTATTGCTGGTAGAAGTTGCTCCCTACCTCTAAGTTTTAATGCTATTTTTAAGAGTTTCGAGAAATATTCTTCATCCAACTTTTTCTCTAAAATCATTCTTGCCTTAAATGATTCATGTTCAGAAGTTATTTTCGCCTGCATTTCTTCTATAATTACTGAGTAATCATAGAGCCCAACTTGTCTCACAACATTTACAACATCATCTACTGATGCTGCTTCTTCAAGCTTACTTAGCATGTTGCTTTCGAAAATTTTACCTAATGGAACAAAGTTTACTTTATGGAGGGATTTTGATACAAGTCTTCTAATAACCTGTTTAATATTGAACAGGTCGAATTTTTCAATGAAAACATCATATAAATTTAAACTGTCTTTTGGGAGATAGGTTTTTATGAACATGTAATCTTTAGACAAATACTCATATACCATATTTTCAACATCATCATATGTTTTTATTAATGCTGCTCTTTCAGAAATGTATGCTCCAAGCTCCGTTGCACCTATTGCTTCAAGTGCTTCATCTAAGCTTTTCTTTCTAAGTGCCTCAGTAATATGCTCTTCAGTTATGCATTTAGCTTCTTTACCCTTAAGGAGGGATGCTAAGAAACCGTAGGCACCGTATCTCCTAGTGCTTAAGCTTGTGAAGTAAGCTAATATGAATAGGAAAGCTATGGGAGCTAGAAAAACAGTCAAATAAGTTATTGTCTCTTCAATCATTGACCTATTCACCGAAGAGTTCTCTTGAAATTTCCGGTAAAAGCCTTGAAAGGGCCATTTCAAGCCTTGTTTCGTAGCTATTGTCTATTCTAAATTTCCCGTCAATAGTTTCCACTATTACCCCACCGCTGATGTTGGCTTCCCTGATGTCTTTTACCTTGCTTGTGAGTTTTAACTCCCTAAGTACTTCTCTAATTTCCTTCAAGTCTCCCTTGTTTGCGCAAATGATAATATCTGTTGGTGGAAGAGTTTTCACTGCTTCTTGAATAAGGTTTTTAAGCGACTCTCTATAGTTAAAACTTTTTCTCTTAATCTCTTCTTTAACACGTTCAATTATTTCATCAATTATTTTTCTTTTAACTTCTGACTGATCTTTTCTCGCTTTGAGCATTGCTTTAACTATTATTGCTCTTGCTTTCCTCTTAGCTTCACTAATTATTCTTGCCTCTTCTCTTTCCTGCTCCTGTCTTCTCCTGAGCTTTGCTTTATTAATTATTTCTTCTGCTTCCTTACGTGCTCTTTCGAGAATTTCTTCTGCTTCAGCACGTGCCCTATCAAGTATGGCCTTACTTACTCTCTCAAGCGTCATTTCTTTAGTGCTCAACTTACATCTCCCTATGAAATCATATTACAAGTATTAGTGTTAATATCGCGAATACCATGCCAAGTACTCCGAAGAGTTCAGCATATACTGCTAGAATTATTGCTGACCCTAAAATTTGCCCTTTAGTTTTTGGCAGTAATGCTATACCTGAAGAACATATTACACCTTGGTATGCTGCTGAAAATCCTTCAGCAAATGCCGCAATAAAACCTACTCCTAAAACCATTAGTCCCTTTTGCAAAGCTTCTTCAACAGGTAATGCCTGTATTCCAGGCAGTATTTGCGTTATTATATACAATAGTATTATTAGGCCGTAGAATGTTTGTGTCATAGGGAGTGATGCTAGCAATAGAACGTTTCTGAATTGTTTAGGATCTTCTGAAACAGTAGCAGCTCCAGCTGATCCGGCAACACCTATTCCTATAGATGATCCAGCTAATCCCCCTGCTAAAGCTAGTGTTCCACCTATTATTGCAAGTGATGGTCCTATTCCCAATGTTGCGGCTATTTCCATACTATTTACCCCCTTTCCTCTTACTGGACATGGGTTTTTAATTTTTTACATCTATAGATTTTAGACTATGTGACCATGAATACTTACTTTATGGAGGTTTAACTATTATCCTTCTTCTAAGCACCAGTTTTAGCGGATTATACTCTACTCCTCCTCCTTCATAGAATTTTGGAAGGAACTCTACGAAACACAGTCTTAAGGAATGAATGAAAGGTCCTATGATGCTTAATGCTAAGTTTAGTAAGTGTCCGAGGAAGAAAACTATGCCTCCAAAGATTGCCCCTAAAACTAAACCTGCTATTCCTGGCAATATCCCTTGGAAGCCCAGGATTATCATTCTAGCCATTAAATTGAAGCTAGACGCTAAGTATATTGTTGCGAAAGCTACACCAGCAATTCTAGTGTAAGACATTATATCTCCTAGAAGCCCTGTAATATCGAATATCCACATGAATGTTCCGAAAAATCTCATAGACATTATTTGCGAATATGCTAAAAACGCTATGCCAACAATCACACCGTAAATTAATGTGTCGTAAACGCTGTCTGGGAAAGGAAAGACCTTGAAATTAGCCATTTTGAAGAGTATATATGGTATTCCGAAGATTTCTGATACAAATAAACCTATCTTGCTGGCTATAGTTACTTTATCTTTCTCTAACAGCGCCTTTACGAAGCCTAGGAAATGCGCTATGTTAACGTGAACTAGGCCTATACCCATTGCTAAAAGTATTAAAGCTAATGGATCGGAAAATTCGGGGACAATGGGGGGTATATTTATTCCAAGAAGCTTAAGGGTATCTCCAAGGTAGGATCCGTAGAGAAAGCCTGCAACTATTGAAGCAAAACCTGAAACATAAAGCATTCTCTTAAACATAAGGTAGTTTTCCGACTCAGGGTTTTCAACAAGTCTATCTAGAACATACTTAATAATTAGGATCATAAGTATACCGTAAATTACGTCTCCAAGCATGAGTCCAAAGAATACTGCGAAAGAATAAGCTACAAGAGGTGTAGGATCCCATTCCTTATATTTAGGTATGCCATAGAACTTAACTAAGGGTTCGAAGTATCTGAGAATATTTAAGTTTCTCATTTTTGTAGGTGGTTCTTCTTCAGGCTTAGCTTTTTCGAAGTTAACGTAAAAGAACTTAACATTATTATGCAGCTCATAAAGGAGTTTTTGCTTAAAACTTTCAGGAACCCATCCTTCAATTAATGTTACGTATTTTGCTCCAGCTGCTTTCTCTAACACATTAAGCTTTAACATTTCATTTTCTAAAAGTGTTCTAAGTATGAGTACTTGCTTCAGATTTTCCTCTATTAGTCTTTGGAATTCTTGATTTAGTTCTTCAAGATTTTTCTCGAATTCAACGCTTCTTTTTTCAAGTTCCCCGATGAACTCATTTATGGGAATGTTTATCTTTTCAAATCTTAGAATAGTTAGGCCAAAATCCTTAACTATTCTAGTTAGGACTTCAATTTTCCTTGAAAGACCTGCAACAACATAGATTACTTCGGGGGGTTCAGCTATTTCCGCCTTAACTAATACATCAGCTACTTCCCTTACTTTTTCTTCAAAATCCTTTGATCGCTCCTTAGATACAACTATTGTTTTGGAAAAAATCACCTTGCCGTCAAAATCAAGATCTATGATGTTAAGTTCAGGCCTTATTTTAACTAGCGCTTTAAGATACTTAATTCTAGACTTCATGTCGGAAAGTGTTTGCTGAGTTTCCGAAATTTTCTTTGCCAAAAACTGCATTTTAGCGTAGATTTCACGAACTGGTTTTTCATATTTTTTGAGAAGTTCAGAAATAGTGTATGGTTCAATTTTTTCCTCTATTTCAACAATGCACTCTCTGCTAACGCCCATTAAGAATTTATCTATTATTCTTAGTAGATTCTCTATTTCCCCCCTTCGTTTCTCAATAATTCCTCTGTCAAGAGGCTTAAGCTCCTTAGTTTCTTTAACATGAATTGCTTGTGATGCGTGAAGAGCCGTTAAGACTTTGCTAACTTCGTCTTTAACGGTTATTATCCTAGTTTTTAACATAGGTTCCGGAGCGCTAAGGATGAAGGGAGGTACTGGCATTTTACTGTAACCCCGTTACATACTGGAGGAGCATAAAAACTATTTTCTCCCTTTTTGACTTAGCTTTCTTTAATAATTCCTGTACTTTATTTTTACCTTCCTTTTCGATTCTCTTTGCTTGTTCTTCTGCTTCTGCAAGTATTTCTTCACTCTTTTTCCTAGCCTCTGTTAGGTCAAGAGCTGCTTCCAGTATTTCTCTTGCTTTTTCCTCAGCTGTTCTCTTAAGCTCCTCCGCTTTTCTTCTTGCTTCCTCTATTAACTTTTCAGCTTCTCTTTCAATAGCCTCTATTTCTGTAAGCGTTGACACCTTTGGCAAGCCCCTCTTTTCGCCGTAAAAGCGGGTCGTTTAGTTAAAGGGGAAAACTCTAAATAAAAATTTCCTCATTAAAACCAAATAGATCAGTTATACTGAGCAAACATTGTTAGACGAAGCTAAAACGGGGTGTATCGGAAATAGTGAGTAGGAGTTACATATTTCCTCTATCAATGGCTCCCCCAGGATCTGTAGTTAGAGTTGTTAGGGTATATGCTGGAAGAGGCCTTACTCAGAGACTAATGGAATTAGGTTTAACGAACGGTGTTGAAGTAAGGGTTTTGAAAAACGATGTAGGTCCCTTACTTTTACATGTCCGAGGTGTAACAATAGCTTTGGGAAGAGGTGTTGCGAGTAAAATACTTGTTGAAAAAATTGCGTAATATACCTTATGCATTCCTTATTCCTTACCGAATTTTTCGAGAATATATCTATATGCTGAGTCAGCAGCTACGGCTCCTTGAGCTGCAGCTGTTATTATTTGTTTAAACATGTTACATGCTGTAGTGCAGTCTCCTGCAGCAAAAAGTCCAGGTATGTTTGTTGACTGGTCAGGTCCTACTTTTACATAGCCTTTCTCATTCACTTCAATCCCTATTTTCTTAAAGAATTCTTTAGGAGGATCACTTCCTATTTCTATGAAAACGCCATTGACACGTATTTTTTCTCCTGTTTCCTTAATTTTTATCCATTCAACAGTTTTTGTACCGCCTATTTCAGCAACATTACTCTTTAGTATAAGCTGTATTTTTGGATGAGTTGTTAACTTTCTTACGTAAAATGGTTGTGCTTTTAATTTTTCTCTCCTATGAACTAAGTACACTTTTTTAGCGTAATCTGCAAGAAGTAATGCTGCGCTTGCAGCACTATTTCCTCCCCCTATAACAGCGACTATTTTATCTTTATAAAGAGGTGCATCGCATGGTGCACAGTAGGAAACTCCTCTTCCCGAAAATTCCTCTTCTCCAGGAACTCCAAGCTTCTTCCTAATAACGCCTAAAGCTAAAATCACAGTTTTTGACTTGAAATTTTTACCTGAGGACGTAAGAACATTAAATAATGATTCATTCTTTTTTACATCTAAAACTTCGTCTAAAATTACAGGAACCCTATATTCGCCTAGGTGATCATAGAATTTATCTACGAGATTTGGTCCAAGAATGCTCTTAATTCCAGGATAATTCTCCACATATCCTGCTTCGCTCATTTGCCCTCCTTTATCCTTAGTTATGATAATAGTAGATAGCATATATCTTGCAGCATAAATTCCCGCAGCAATACCTGCTGGACCGCCGCCAACAATAATTACATCGTATATTTTCTTAGTTTCAATACTTTTGGTTAATTCCATTCTTCTAAAACTTATCTTGAAGGCCATAAGTTCATCCCTTATTATAGGATGCTTCTCCTCGTACTAAGGATAAGTTTTTCACCGCTATGTAATTTATTGTTACTATGATAAAAACGAATTTCTACACTGTCTACTCAATCACCTTATTAGCTATTTTAAATTAATGTTTCATTATGAATTTAGAACTAAGAAAAATGATTTCTAAATGTAATTAACCGAAATTGATAATTAGTAATAAGCGTTTTTAAGAAAACGATGTTGAAGGGAATTTCCGATATAGCGGCGATATTATGGTTTTTTCAAAATATAGAAGGGAACTTAAAGATGTTTGGGAGGAGCTTGTAGCATTAACGATAACTACTCTTGGAAGCGGTATAACGGGGATGATTTTCGGCTTAGGAAACATTATTATTGCTATGAAAAGCTCTGTTCTAATGCTTGCACCAGCTAGTATGAGTATGAGGGGAAACATTTATTCTTCCTTAGGATCGCGTTTAGGTTCGCTTCTTCATTTAGGCTGCATTGGACCCAAAATTAGTAGGAACCCTTTACTAGTAGAGAACTTACTTGGAGTTTTAGCTTTAAAAACCTCTATGACCGTTTATATTGGGGTTATTGCTTCTATCGCTTATTTTTTATTTTCAGGTTTTCTTGATTTTATGGATTTAACATTAATCGCTTTTTTAACAACATTTCTTGCATTACCCATAATGTTGGCAGTCACTTTTGCCATAACATTCATTACATACTCTAGAGGATTAGACCCAGATAATTTTTCAGCACCAATAATAACTTTAGCTGGTGATGTAACATCTCTTCCAATACTTTTTCTTTCAACATACATTGTAGTGAAGCTGTTTCTAGGGTTTAAACTAGCTTTAATCATAGTAGGCATGGTTATTACAGCGATTTTTGCCTTGTACGTTGTTTTTTCGGGAAAAACTTATCTTAAAAAGATAGTTTATGAGGCAGCACCTGTACTCATGATTTGCGGCTTACTTGAAATGTTTGCGGGATCAGCATTAGTTATTAATGTTGAGAAAATACTTGAGAAAGCCGGGATATTAACAATAGTGCCAGGTTTTCTTGAAAATGGTGGAGCATTGGGTGGAATCTTAGCTGCTAGACTTTCCACAAAGCTTCATCTTGGAGAAATAGAGCCTAAACCCGCTCCTTCAATGAAGGTAATTAAGGAGTTTATTAAAGTCTTTATGGTTGCACTTATAATATATCCTACATTAGGATTCTACGGCTATTTCGTAGCTTTACTTTTAAAATTACCCATACCTCCTCTCCACATAGTTTTTCTTTCGGTTCTAGTTGCTGGAATAATACTTTTAGCAGTAACAATATTTATGGTATACTTTGTATCTATCATAAGTTTCAAGAGAGGGCTTGACCCAGATAATATAACAATACCCTTAATAACCAGCGGAATCGATGCCGCAGGAATGTTTATATTGCTTTACTCGTTTCTCGCCTTATCCGGGATTTAACGGTAAAGTAGATAATGCTGTAAGAGACTAAGTTATACATAGAACCGCTATGACGTTCGAACCCGAGACTGATCGGTGATTGAAGGCCGGTGTCTAGGAGCGGTTTTCTTCCTCCATAAACTCCATGATCTTTTTAACGGATGTTTCAATGTAGTATTCGCCATCATAAATAATTATTTTAAAACCTAAAGATTCAAGTTTCTCCTTAAGTGCTGAGTTGTTCAAAATTTCTTCAACAAGATGGGTTAACTTAGGATATTCAGGAATATTGCTTTCGTAAAACCAGAAAAGACCTCTTAAAGCAATCTTTACACTTCTTTGACCAGTTGCTTTAGTCATTGAAACTATTTTTCTACCTTGCTTTTCTAAGTACTTATGTAATGTTCTAAAGAGAAACTCGATGAGTTCTTCCCTTAATTTTTTATTACTCAAACGTAGTTACCTCTGATGATAAGGTTTAAAGTGAAAAATATAAATACTTACCCTAATTTATCATTGTAATGTCATTCTCTGGAAGCGTTAGATAATGAGGGATTGCCTATTGGTGAATTGAAGTTTACACCCAAAATAAAGGAGAAACGTTGGGATAAAGATAAGGAGAGGGAGCTTAGGGAACTCTGGGATAAAGAGAAAATATATGACTTTAAATTTTCACCTAAGGATGAAAGATCAGTAATTGTAATAGATACGCCACCACCTTATCCTTCGGGTAAGTGGCATGTTGGTGGTGCGGCACATTACGCACAAATTGATATGGTTGCAAGATATTTTAGAATGAAGGGGTACAATGTTTTCCTACCATTCTATGCTGATAGAAACGGCTTACCCGTTGAAGTTCAAGTTGAAAAAACAAAAAACGTTAATCCTCATGAACTAGCTAAGACTCCTGAGGGAAGGCAGAAGTTCCTTGACTTATGTAAGGAGTTCTTAGATAAAGTTGAAAGAGAACTTGTTAGTGTATGGAAAAGGCTTGGATGTAGTTTTTACTACATTAAAGATGGAACTGATAGTCCAAAATATAGGAGAATGACCCAAGCAACATTCATTGAACTTTGGAAAAAGGGACTCATATATGAAGCTGAAAGACCTGTTAATTGGTGTCCCAGATGTAGAACTACATTAAGCGATGCAGAACTTGAGCATAGAGAAGAGGAAACCTTACTTTACTATGTCAAGTTTAAAGTTAAAGAAACAAAGGAGGACATAATTGTTGCTACTACCAGACCTGAACTCTTAGCAGCATGTGATGCAGTAATATATAATCCTAAGGATGAGAGATATAAGCATCTTAAAGGTAAACACGCAATAATACCTCTTTATGGAAAGGAGGTTAGAATTCTAGAGCATTCGGAAGCTAAACCAGAGTTTGGAACAGGGCTTGTCATGGTATGCAGTTATGGTGATCAAAGAGACATCAGGTTGTTTAAGGAATTAGGGCTTAAACCAACAATTTTAATAACGAAAGAAGGTTTTATGAATGAAAAAGCAGGCTTCCTTAAGGGATTAAAGGTTAAAGAGGCTAAGAAGAAGATAGCTGAAGAACTTAAGAAGCAAGGGCTTCTTATTAAAACAGAGAAAATAAGGCATACAGTACCAGTCTGTTGGAGATGTAAAACACCTGTAGAGTTCATAAGTGTTAAAGAGTACTTCTTAAAACAGCTTGAGTTCAGAGATGAACTTAAGAAAATAGTTATGGAAATGGAGTTCTGCCCTGAATTTCATCGTAGAAAACTTCTTGACTGGATAGATTCAATATCTACGGACTGGCCTATTTCTAGAAGCAGATTTTACGGCACAGAAATACCTTTATGGCACTGTAGGAAATGTGGTGCTAAATTAGTTCCTGAACCAGGCAAATACTATATTCCATGGAAGCAAGAGCCTCCCTTCGAGAAATGCCCTAAATGTGGCGCTCCTAAGGAATTTCTTGATGGGGAAAAGAAAGTTTTCGATACATGGTTTGACTCATCAATTTCAGCGCTTTATGTTAGTGGGTATATGAGGGATGAAGAGTTTTTCAATAGGGCTTTCGGAAATATCCTTAGACCCCAGGGAATAGACATTGTCGGGACGTGGCTTTACTATTCGATACTTAGAGTATACCAGTTAACTGGGAAACCCGCTTTCAAATGGGTTAGACTAACGGGAATGGGTCTTGATGAGAAAGGAGAGGCTATGCATAAGAGTAAAGGTAATGTAATAGACCCAGACCCTTATGTTGAAAAATATGGAGCTGACGCGTTTAGGTTCTGGGCTGCTGCAGCAGGAAAGCTAGGAAGCGACTATAGATTTTCAGAACAACTACTTAAAACAGGGAGCCTTTTTGCAACAAAATTATGGAACATAGGTAGATTCATATCAGCGTTTCCAGAACCTAAGAAGGAACCTCAGCTTAAACCAATAGACTTAATGATTCTTGAAGAATTAAACAAAGTAATTGAGGAATGTGATAGAAGCTATAGTGAATTAGATGTTTACGAACCTATTAACAGAATTTACCAGTTCGTATGGAATACTTTTGCATCACACTACATAGAAGCTGTAAAAAGAAGAGCATACAATAGAGATAGAATTTATAGTAGTGAAGAACAGGAAGCTGCATGGTATACCTTACACACAGTATTCAAAATTTCACTAAAGCTCTTAGCACCAATAATGCCATACATCACTGATTCTATTTGGAGGAAAATGTATTCTAAAGAAAGTATTCATTTAGAGGAGTTTCCAAAGCCCAATCCAGCATGGAATAAGGGTTATGGTAAGCTTCTTAACAAATTTATTGAGGCAAATAGTGCTATATGGAAATACAAGAAAGCTCTCAATTTATCGCTTGGCACCGAGCTTAATGCTAAAGCGTATTTATCTAAAGAGCTAAAACCCTTAGCTAACGATATTAAAGCTCTCCACAAGATAAAGGAAATTTCCTTCGAAGAACCTAGCGACAAGGCTGAAAAAGTAAGTGAAAATGTTTATATTGAGAAATTAAATTAAGAATTTTCCATTCTCGTAAATTAACTCTCCATCAGCAAACACTTTTCCTTCTTTCATATCCTTAATCATGTCGATGTGTATTACTGAAAAGTTCTTGCCTCCAGTTTCAGGAAATCCCATGCCAAGTGCTAAATGTATTGTCCCACCTATTTTTTCGTCGAAAAGTATTTGTCTAGTAAACTTTTTAACATTATAGTTTGTTCCAAAAGCTACTTCTCCAAGCTTTCTAGCTCCCTCATCTGTTTCAAGGATTTTTCTAAGAAACTCTTTGCCTTCAGAAGCATATGCTTCAACAACTATCCCGTCTTTAAACTTAAGTTTGACATTTCTTATTTCAACACCTTGGTAGAGAACAGGATAAGTGAAAACTACTACTCCATTTGCTGAATCTTCTATAGGTGAGGTAAAGACTTCTCCGTCAGGAAGATTCTTTTTACCATCAGCATTAATCCACTTCCTACCTTCAACATGCACCACGAGATCCGTTCCTGGCCCTATAAAATGTAGTTCTTTAACTTTATTTAGAAACCTAACATATCTTTCCTGCTCTTCATGAATCTTCTTCCATGCAGTAACGGGGTCTTCTGAATCAGCATAGCATGCTTTATAGACGAAGTCTTCAAAGTCTAAAGTTGACATACCAGCTTCCTGCGCCATCGCCGGACTAGGGTAGGGTACAAGAACCCACCTCAGTTCTCCCCTAGCCTCTCTTTCCCTAAGAATTCTAACTATTTCTGTTCTTGCAGTAGCCGCAATTCTTAATTTTTCAGGATCTATGGTGTTTAGCATTCTTAAATTGTTCTCAGAATATATTGATATGATTACTGTTGCTTTTTCAACAATTGCTTTCCGTATCGGAGAAACATGTTTAAGCTGCTTTTCTGAAGCCTCTTTGAAAAATATTTCTTCAGCAACATCATCAGATAATATCAATAATGGGTTGCCACCAGCTCTAAGAGTTTCTCTAAATATTTCCCTAGCCAAGGGTGTAGCTATAGGTCTAGAGTAAATAACTACTTCATCTCCATCCCTTACTTCAGTTGAGTATTTTACAACAAGTTTAGCAAGTTTAGAAACTCTTACATCAACCATCGGAATAACCACCTTGAAGACTAAGTATTATGATATGATTTATAAGGGTAATATTTAAATCATTAAACAAGTGAGTAAATTGGGTTCTCCGTTTAAATTAAGGTGACTACTTATAAGGTGGTTTAGTATTGAAAAAATACTTCATAGAGACTCCTCTTTCCCTTATTGAATACTGTGAAGCAGCTTTAGGTAGGAGGAAACCTACATTAGCTATTAAAAATGTTAGCATTGTAAATGTTTATACAGCAAGCATAGATGAAGGTAACATCTTAATATACAAGGATAGAATTGTAGCATTAACTAATAAGGGAAGCGTTGTTGCCGAGAAAATCATTGATTGTGAGGGAAAATATGCTATTCCAGGGCTAATGGATGCTCACATGCACATTGAGAGTACAATGCTTTTGCCAACGGAGCTCTCAAAAATACTTATACCCCATGGTGTAACGTCGGTTTTCGCAGATCCTCATGAAGTAGCTAATGTTCTAGGCGTTAAAGGTGTAAGACTTCTACTTGAAATAGCTAAAGCCTCGCTATTGAGAGTGTTTATAGAAGTGCCTTCAAGGGTACCTACGGCACCTAAACCTGAAGACACGGGAGCTTCTTTAGGCATTAATGAAACAAGAGAACTTTTGGCTTTAGAGGAAGCTGTATCGTTAGGGGAATTAAATTATCAGAATCTATTAGGGGAGAACCGTTCATTCTACCTTGAGAAAGTGGTTATATCGGATTCTTTAGGGAAAATAGTTAACGGCCATATGGCCAGTGTTCCTAAGGAATTACTGAATGCCCTATCGTCTTTGGGGCTAATAGACGACCATGAAACATTAAACTATGAGGAAGCCATTGAAAGACTTAAGCGTGGAATCGCTATTATGGTTAGGGAGGGCTCTACTGAGAGGAATCTTGAAGATATAGTTAAGGGCATTATTAACCTATATGATAAGAGAAAAATTCTTATGTGCACTGATGATAAGCACCCCCAAGATATAGTGTTCGAAGGACACATAGATTATAATGTTAAGAAAGCTATTGAGCTTGGCTTGGACCCTATAGAAGCAATTCAGATGGCCACCATTAATATAGCTCAACATTTCGGTTTAGATACGTACATTGGCGTAATTGCTCCGTTGAGAAAAGCCGATATAGTCATAGTTAATGACATTAGAAAACTCAACATTGTACATGTAGTTTTTGATGGAAAACTAGTTTTTAGCCGTGGAAAATTTCTTGTAGAGTTAGCTAAACCCAAAATGCCTAAGCGGGTATTAGAAACAGTGAAAATAAATAGTGAAATAGGAGCTAATGATCTTATTTTAAAGGTGCCTATTCGCGAAGGAAAAGCTAAAGCGAGAGTTATAGGCGTCGTAGAGGGCCAAATTATAGTCAAGGAGCTGCACTGTTGGTTAGAAATTAAAAATAATGTTGTGCTTCCTAATTTAGAAAACGATGTTTTATACATAGCTGTTATTGAGAGACATAGGGGTTTAAAAAGCATTGGTAAGGCATTTGTTAAAGGTTTTGGATTAAAGAAAGGTGCTTTAGCATCAACTGTAGCCCATGATCATCACAATATCGTAGTTGTAGGAACAAATCCTGAAGACATGTTTGCGGCTGTGAAATTTCTTGAAAAATATGGAGGGGGGTTTGCAGTAGTAGATAGCAAAGAACTTAAAGCTATTGTTGAATTACCTTTTGCAGGCCTTCTTTCATTGGACTCTGCTGAGAAAGTCATTAAGAAGCTAAATAAAGCCGATGAGGAAGCTAAGAAGCTTGGGTGTAAACTTAAATCACCATTTATGCAATTAGAGTTCATAACGTTACCTACGGTTCCAGAACTTGGGTTGACAAATAGAGGCTTAATTGACTCTAGAAACTACAAATTAATAGAGCCTATTATCGAGCTTAAATAAATTTTTTCCAAAATATCTTTGTAATTTATCAAAAATAATTTATTGACTTTAAGGATTTTACGTAAAATTTTTATATTGGAATGCTATGCTTCTATTAGAGGAGGTTTGATATTTAGTATGGGTGGGAAGGTAGTTTTAGCTTACTCCGGTGGTTTAGATACTTCTGTTTCAATAAAGCTTTTAAGTGAGAAATATGGGTATGAGGTTTACACAGTAACTGTTGATGTTGGTCAGAAAGAGGATTTTGAAGAAATAGCTAATAAAGCATATATGTTAGGAGTTAAAGAACACTTCTTCTTTGATGCTAAGAGGGAGTTTATTGAAAACTTCGCGTTTCCTGCAATTAAAGCGAATGCATTATATGAGGACAAATATCCTCTATCCTCTGCTCTTTCAAGACCTCTAATAGTTATTAAACTTATTGAAGTTGCTAAAAAGGTTGGAGCTGATGCAGTAGCTCATGGATGCACTGGGAAGGGGAATGACCAAATAAGGTTTGATGTAACGATAAAGTCGTTTCTTCCAGACGTTAAAATTATAGCGCCAATTAGAGATTGGGGTTTAACGAGGGATGTGGAAGCTGAGCTTATAAGAAAATACAATATCCCCCTTAAGCCTAAGAGGAAAATTTATAGTGTTGACGAAAACCTCTGGGGTAGAAGTATTGAATGTGGTCCTCTAGAAGATCCAGCACAAGAACCTCCAGAGGAAGTTTTTCAATGGACTGTTGATCCTAAGGACGCACCTGATACGCCAGAATATGTTGAAATATATTTTGAAAAGGGCGTTCCAGCAAAGCTTAACGGTGAACGATTAGATCCTATAAAGCTAATTTCCAAGTTAAATGAAATAGCTGGTAAGCATGGTGTTGGGAGAATAGACCATATTGAAGATAGAGCTGTTGGATTTAAATCTAGAGAAGTTTACGAAACCCCTGCAGCTGTAACAATAATTGAGGCGCATAAGGACTTAGAAAAACTAGTACTTAACTTCAATGAGCTTTCGTTTAAGAAGCTTGTAGATACCGAATGGACGAATCTCGTTTACAGGGGGTTATGGGCTGATCCCTTAAGGGAGGAGTTAGAAGCCTTTATAAATAAGGCTAATGAAAGGGTTTCAGGTATTGTGAGGCTTAAGCTTTTCAAAGGACATGTTATAGTGGTTGGGAGAAGTAGCCCATACAGTCTTTACGATAAGCTCATTGCATCATATGAGAAACACTCAACATTTGATCAATCATGGGCTAAGGGTTTCATAGAACTATGGGGTATGCCAACTATTGTAAGTAGAAGAATTCTTGAGAGGCTTAAGTAAACATTGCTTTATAGGAAAGGTGCAGTTAAAGGGAGAGTTCCTAATGAAATAGCTAAGTTTACTTCTTCCTTAAATTCAGATAGGAGAATAGCTAAGGCAACAGTAAAGGTCGTTAAAGCTCATGTTGAACATTTATGTGAAATAGGTGTACTTAAGAACAATGTATGCTATGAAATACTTGCCGTATTAAGAGATTTAGAAAAGAATATTTTAAAGAATTATCCTAAGGAAGGCTTTGAGGACGTTCACGAATATATCGAATACTATGTTATTGAAAAATTAGGAGAAGATCTAGGTGGCTTTATAAACTTAGGTAAAAGCAGAAACGACCAAGTAACCACAGCGATAAGGCTTGTTCTTAAAGAGGAAATACTGAATGTTCTTAACGAAATATTGTCTCTTCAGCATTCGCTCCTAATTAAGGCTAAAGAGAATATAGAAACAATAGCTTTAGGCTATACTCACCAGCAAAAAGCACAAGTAACAACTATAGCTCATCACTTATTAGCGTATTATGACGCTTTAAATAGGGATTTTGAAAGAATCATTGCATCATTGAGCAGAGTGGATGCTTCACCTCTTGGAGCATCAGCACTAACAGGTAATAGTATCCCAGGATACGATAGGTCTAAAGTGGCTAGGAAGCTTGGTTTTTCAAAAATTCTAGAGAATACTGAAGATGCTGTAGCTTCAAGGGACTATATTTTAGAAGTTATGTTGAACCTAACTATATTAATGATTAATATTTCAAGGTTTGTTGAGGACCTCATTTTATGGTCAATGAACGAACTTAACTATGTAATAATACCTAATAATCATGCTGCAACAAGCAGCATTATGCCCCATAAGAGAAACCCTGTTACACTTGAAGTAATTAGGGCTAAAGTAGCTGAAATCCTAGGTTACACCGTAGCTGCATGTACTCTACTAAAATCGCTACCTTACAGCTACAACCTTGATCTTCAAGAGTTAACACCGCTTCTTTGGAAAACAATAGATATAACTAAAGAGTCTCTTAGCATACTAAGGGATTTTATAGAGAAAGCTAAGTTCAATAAGGAAAGGCTTATGGAGAGTATAGTGAGGCATTTAGCTATGGGTTTTAATGACTTAGCAGAGTATATTACATTAACATATAATGTTCCATTTAGGAAAGTTCATAGGATACTAGGTGAGTTATCAGTAAATGAGAAGGTTAATGCAGCTAAGATTGCCGATACATTAAGGGAAAAACTAGGCATTGAGATTTCGGAGAAGGAGATTTTAAACATGCTAAACTTTAGGGAACTTATTTTAAGAAGAAAAGTTCAAGGATCTCCTAATTTTACTGAAGTTAAGAGAATGATTAATGAAAGAGAAATTAAGTTATACGAGAAAAAGAATATTATAACTAAGTTTCAAAGTAAAACCTAAGAGCTTTGAGGTGAAATATTATAACACGTGTTAGGCGTTGATAAGAACAGTTCCTGAATTAATAAGGCATTTACTATGCGTTAGGACAATAGATCTTGATTCGCTTAGAAAATACATTAGATTATCGAGAGAAGTCCTTCATGATGCATTATCTCAACTTGAAGGTAAGGGTTATATTAAGATCTCTAGCGGATATATTGAAGTAACTAATGTTATAGAGTTGGCTGTAGAAGGGTTGAAACTAGGCCTATCTCACGAATCCGTTTCAGCTTGTCTTAGATGGAAGGACTTTGAATACTATACAAGCAAAATCCTTGAGGCTCACGGATACTACGTTTATAGAGGACTAAAGGGAGGGTTAAGAGGGGGCAGATTCGAAATAGATGTTTTAGGCTACAGAGGAAACCTAGCATTAGCCATAGACTGTAAACATTGGAAAAGAAGCAGGTTAAGTCTGCTTAAGGTACATGCAGAATCTCATACTTCACGTGTTGAAAGATTATGCTACGCTATTAAAGCTAAAATAGTTGACATAGGATTTAAGAAGGGAAAGGTTATTCCAGTAATAGTTACACTTTATGAACCATACGAGAAAGTATTTAATGGAGTGCCTTTCGTACCCATAAATACGCTCAATGATTTCGTACTTAACGTTAAAAAATATGTCGAAGAACTAAACTTAATTACCTTCAGCGTTTAAAGTTAAGAATTAGAACATGTAACTAAAGGTGGTGCATTGTGAAAATAGTTTTACCTGAAGCTAAAGCTTTTGCTAGTATCATAGAGGCACTTTCAAAGGTCGTTGATGAAGCATCGCTGAGGTTCTTACCTGACAAAGTAATTCTTAAGGCTTTAGATCCCGCTAAAGTTTCTATGTTTGTCATGGAGCTTCCTTCAACACTATTCACAGAATACGACGTCGCTCAAGAAGAGAGAGTAGGTTTCAACACATCAGTTATTCTTAAGTTTCTTAAGAGAGCTAAGAAAGGTGATAGTTTAGAGATAGCCATAGAAGACAGTTATGCACGATTCACCATAGCTGGAACTTACACTAGAATCTACAAGGTCTTAAATCTTGAAATTTCTGAAGAAGAGCTTCCGGAACCTCAGCTTGAATTTAATGCTTCAGCAACTATACTTTCGGACCCTCTAAAACATGGTATTAAAGATGCTGAAACCGTTGGTGATACTGTAGAGTTTATTGCTGAAACAGAGAACGAATTTATAATTAAAGGTAAAGGTGAGGCTTCTGAAACAGAAACTAGGATTTCAAAAGAGTCTGGTGCACTAATTTCATTAGAAGTTAAAGAGCCTTCACGTTCATCTTACGCAATAGAGTATTTAAAGAACATCGTTTCACTAGCTAAGGTTGCTGAAGCAGTCACCATAAAGTTCTCTACGAGAATGCCTGCAATGTTGGAATTTTCCATAATGGGTGAAGGAAAAGTAGTTTATCTCTTGGCTCCAAAAGTGGAGTAAAAATGTGAGTTTTTCTAAGCCACTATAGTTATAACGTACTTTTCTCCTTCTATGTCCCATTCTTTAGTGTATCCTTTCTCCGTTTTCTCCTTTTCAACACTTATTTTCAGCTTTTTAGCTCTAACTTCTTCTGCTATGAAGTTCCTCCATTTCTCAAGCATTTCCTTGGACTGTTTATCAGGAGTTACGATTAGTGCTTCAATAAATGCTTCTACGGGTAAGTCGAGCTCCTTTCTCATGTACTGTATTCTCCTAACAATGTCCCTTGCTAAACCTTCAGCAGCAGCTTCATAATCTATCCTTATGTCTAAGAGTATCTTTCCTTTATCAAAGTTTTGAAGTATGTAATGTTCTGAAGGTTTCTCTAAGATCTCTACGTACTCGTGTGTTATAACATGTTTTTCTCCGTTTATTTCGAATTCAAAGTAGCCTTTTTCTAAAATGTTCTTAATTACTTCACTTTCTTTCTCCTTAAGTATTTCTAAAACTTCCCTTGTTTTATCTTTAAACATTGGCCCTATTTTTGAGAAAACTGGTCTTATTTCATAGCTAATGTATTTTCCTATTTCACTTAACTTTTTAACACTGACGTTTTTAACATTAATTTGTGATTTTACAACATCTTTCACGTAAGTTAGTAGTTTATGTAGTTTTTCATCGTCGCTTAGAACAATTATTTCCGGTAAGGGCTGTCTTATCTTTATACCTGCTTTCATTCTAGCTGCAGCTCCTGCTTCAACAATTTTCTTAGCTAATGCCATTGCCTCCTCAAGTTCTGTACTTATTAGTTTCTCATTAACTTTAGGCCACTCTAGCATGTGAACACTTTCTGGAGAGTCTTTTTCAGCTGGGAGAATGAATTTTCTATAAAGTTCTTCAGATATAAATGGAGTTACGGGTGCAAGTATTTGTAAAAGGGTCTTTAAGACCGTGTATAATGTTGAGTATGCAGCTATCTTATCGGGATCTTCAGCTTCAACCCAAACTCTCCTCCTTATTAATCTAATGTACCAGTGGCTTAAATCTTCAATTATGAACTCTCTTATTCTCCTAACAGCTTCATGAACATATGTTTTTTCGAACTTTTCAGTAACGTACTTGACGAGGTTATTTAGTCTTGAGAGAACCCATTTGTCCTCGACTCTAAGATTGCTTAGTACTTTCTCTAAAGGCCACTTTTCAGGATCAAAATTGTCGAGACTCATATATGTTGATGCGAAGACGAAAATGTTCCAAAGTATGTTTAGGTCTCTAAATGTTAAGTCAAGTTTTTTCCAAGCAAACCTAATGTCCTCCCATATGGTGTTTTGTAAAACCCAGAATCTTAATGTATCAGCTCCATATTTTTCAACAACTTCATCCGCTGAAACAAAGTTTCCTAAGCTTTTATGCATTTCTCTACCTTTTTCATCCAACATATAACCGTGTACTAAGACTCTTTTGTATGGTGCTTTTCCGAAACCTAAAATACCGGATCTTAAGAGACTAAAGAACCATCCTGCAAGTTGGTCGTGACCTTCAACTATGAAGTCTACTGGAAACAGTCTTTCAAAGAGTCTTTTGTTTTTAGGATAGGCTAGACTTGCGAAAAATGCTACTCCACTATCAAACCATACATCCAGTACGTCTGGTACTCTATGCATTATTCCGCTACATTTCGGGCACTTAAGCTTTACTTTGTCTATCCAGGGCTTATGTAGATCGCTTATTTCAAAATCGCTTTTAGCTAGCTTTTTCAATTCATTAACGCTTTCCGGAATGACCTTATACCCGCATTTTTCACATTCCCATACGGGTAACGGTATTCCCCAGTATCTTTGCCTAGAAATTACCCAGTCTCTAAGTTCTTTTAGCCAGTTTCTCTCCCTTTCCTTAGCCCAATCAGGTATCCACTCTACTTTTTCAGCTTCCTCAATCATTTTATCTTTAAGTTTAGTTACTGTAATGTACCATTGCTCTGTGGCTCTGAGAACTAATGGTGTTTTGCATCTCCAACAAACCGGGTATTTGTGAACTATTTTTTCCTCAAAAAGTAAGAATCCTTTTCTTCTTAAGTCTTCTATTATGTACTTGTTTGCTTGTCTGAAATGTTTACCAGCGTACTTGCCTGCGTCTTTAACCATAATTCCTTTCTCATCAACTAAGCTAACTACTGGTATTCCGTATCTTTGAGCGATAATGAAGTCTTCTTCTCCATGGCCTGGAGCTGAATGAACAAGACCTGTTCCTTCGTATGGAGTTACAAATTCTGAAAGAACCACTTTATGTGTTTTCATGCTCCTGTATTTTCTTTGTGCATCCACTTCCTCAAGTAGGGGAGGTATGTAGCGTAATCCCTCAAGGTCTTTACCTTTAACTTTAGCTATGATCTTTGGTTTCTCACCTAACTTGGAAAATACGGGTTCAAGTCTTACTTCAGCTAGGATGAGTCTTTCCCCTTTAAATTCTACTTCAACATAATTCATTTCGGGATGAACCATTACAGCTAAATTTGCTGGAAGAGTCCATGGGGTAGTAGTCCAGATTAGTAAGTACTTATTTTTCTCGCCTTCAATAGGGAATTTAACGAATATTGAGGGGTCCTCAATATCCCTATATTCCTGAACTTCATAGTCTGCTAGAACTGTTTCGCATCTGGGACACCACCACACAACCTTAACTCCTTTCTTAAGCAGACCCTGTTCATGAACCCTCTTTATAAGCCACCATCCTGACTCAATGTATTCGGGTTTTAAAGTGTAGTAGGGGTTGTTCCAGTCCATGCTAACTCCTAGTCTTTCAAAACGTCTACTCATAAGCTTTGCATTTGTTAAAGCAAGGTTCATGCATTCTTTAACAAACTTTTCAACACCAACCTTACTTACTATTTCCTTTTTACTTTTTAATCCGAGTTTCTTCTCTACAGCAACTTCAATGGGTAATCCGTGGGTATCGTACCCTGGTTGATCCCATACGAAACGTCTTCTCATACGTTGAAATCTTATAACTAAGTCTTTAAGCACCTTATTCCAAGCAGTACCAATATGCGGCACATCGCTTGATGGGTAAGGTGGTCCGTCGAGAAAGTAAAATTTCGGCTTATCTTTAAGTAGCTCCCTTATTCTTTCGTATATTCTATTTTCTTTCCAGAATTTCAGTATTCTTTCCTCAACTCCAATAGGTCTGTATTGCTTATCTATCTTGCCTACTTTCCCCAAACCATAAACACCTTACACACTATAGCTCAGACATTAATGATTGAAGAAGGAACATATTAACTTTTATGAGAGGGGAGCACTATTTCTACTTCATCTACTTTGAACTTTAGCCTGAATCTTTTAGAAAGTTCTGTTTCTAAGTTTTTAGGGTCAACTTTAATGTTCCTTATTTCTACGAATCTAAATTCAGGTACTACTTCACTTTTAATCTCTTTAACGCTACTGAACTTGTTTCTAAGGAAGTTTATAATTTCCCTGTACTCTTCATCATCGTATGTAGTGAAGTATATTCTATAAATCCTCATTACCTTAGCACCTAAATGCTAGTATCTAAGAGTTTTTAGCATAGTATACGTAATTATTTTATTCTAGTTAAGTTTTAAGTTAGGAACATGTAGGGGTTAAGATATGTCTAAGAGGGAAGCTAAAAAGCGCAGAAAGAGGGCCAAGGAAAAACCTAGACATGTAGGGAAACTTGTGATTAAGAGGTTTGAGGAGAAAATGTTCCAAGCAGGTTTATGGATCATGTTTATTGCTTCAGCAAGCATAGTTATAGTGTCTATTATTGCATTGATGTGGTTTTTCCTTACAGAAGCTAATTTCAGCGAAATTCTCAAAATATAGCTCAGATCATGAATGGTTCTTCACGTTTCCGAACTCGGCAAAATCATCATCGCCCGTAGAAACTCTGCAGAAACATCAATATAAAACTCCCGCACTTAAAGGGGGAGATTTTAAAAGGTAACACCTATTACTTAGATTTCTCAGTAAGAACCATTAGGGGAGGTGAAACATATACATGGGTGGTAGACAAAGAACAACACTATTCATGGGGTTAGGAGAGACTAAGAAAGAGGAGAAGGAAAAAACTAAGGGTAAAAAGAAAAAGAAGAAATAAACACGGTTCAACTAATTTCTTAATGATTAACTTATACAGTGTTTTATCTGAGCAATTTAACTCGATAAGAATGCTTAAATAAGTTTCTAAATGTTTTCATATTAAGAATAAGGGTAATGGTTGATACTTATTGTTGAAACAACCTTTTCCATATCCTCCTCCAAGACGTAAGGCTTACTTAGCCATAGCTATACCTTCAAGCACAGTTTCTAATGAGCCAACATTACAGCTTAAAACAATAAAAGTAGGTTTTATTGCTAGAGCTGCTTCAATACATAGAGTCGATGAAATTATAGTTTATAAGGATAAGCCTCATAGTGAAAGCGATGGTGAATTAATTGTCGATATTTTAGAGTATTTGAGGACGCCGCCATATCTTAGAAAACTTGTTGTTCCTCTTAAACAGAATTTAAAATATGTTGGAATATTGCCTCCGCTGCAAACACCTAATCATCCGCAAACTAAAGCTATAAAACCTGGCGATATTAGGGAAGGTGTTGTTGTAAGTGTCAGTAGAGGGAAGGTTCTTGTAGAAATAGGTGTAAATAAGCCAGTAACGGTTAAGTTTAGGAAGGGTCTTAGAAAAGGGGATTTAGTAATAGTTAAAATAGTTAAAATTAAACCTAGAATTCTTGGAGAACTCATTTCATTTGAGGAAGTCCCGTTTTACTTTGGATACAATATTTCATATTATGACTCGCTTTCTGAAGTAATAAGGGAAAAATGGGATTTAAAAATAGCCACATCGAAATATGGTGAGCCTATTAGCTTGAACAAATTAAGGGAGAAATGTGCTAAAGCCTCCTCTATTCTAATAGCTTTTGGTGCGCCAAAAGAGAGCCTCTGGGATATAGCAGCTAGAGAGGGATTCGTTCTTAACGAAGAATTTGATATGGTATTAAACACTATACCTTACCAAGGAGTTGAAGTTATTAGAACAGAAGAAGCAATACACGCTACGTTAGAGCTTTTCTCCTTAATAAACAACATTCTATAGTTGTTTAGGAACTATTCTCACTTTCCACATGTACTTTCTCTGAGAAATATTGGTGAAACCGTAAATGAGTATTCAGATGGGGAAATATGTTAGAATAACTATTACATTTAATGTTAGAAGAGTGTTCCTCATTATCTTTTCCTATTCAATATTATTGCAAAAGCAGAGCTAGTAATCCCCTATGCTATAACAACAATAATGATAGGACTAGGGAAAAATTAGTTTGAAGAAGATTACTTTACGAAACTTATAAGTTCAACAAGGTTCAATGCTTTAGTTGCGTGTTGAAAAAGATAGTTAACGCATTCTTTACATGACTAAGGGTTTGTGGAAGCATAGACCTTATAAACCAGTTTCTACCCATAAATCCAAGCGACCCTTTTAGGGTGTAGCGGAATGGGTGCAAGAAAAAAGCACGCGCCACGTCGAGGCAGTCTTGGACTTAGGCCTCGTAAGAGAGCTTCAAGAATAGTACCTAGGGTTAGGTCTTGGCCTGATCCTGAACTTCCCCAGCCTAAACTATTGGGTTTTGCAGCTTACAAGGCAGGTATGACGCATGTCCTTATGGTTGATGACAGGCTGCACACGAGAACTCATGGTCAAGAAATTTTCAAGCCTGTCACAGTTCTTGATGCTCCTCCACTTTATATTTTAGCTATTAGAGCATACTCCATACATCCCGTAAAAGGACTTTATGCTCTTACTGAGGCTTGGACTACTCCTCCAAAAGAGCTAGAGGTAATAAGGAAAGTTCATCCCTTACCTGAAAAGCTTAATCCGGAATCTAAACTTAAAATTATTGAGGAGAACTTAGAGAAAATAGTTGATTTAAGAGTTTTAGCTGCAACGCAACCTAAGCTTGCAGGAGGTATTCCGAAGAAGAAACCGGACATTTTAGAAATAAGGATTGGAGGAGGATCAATAGAGGATAGGTTGAAATATGCTGTAGAAATTCTTGGCAAAGAAGTTCACGTAAGAGATGTTTTTGAAGAAGGAATGTTCGTCGACGTAATAGGCGTAACTAAGGGTCATGGATTCCAAGGAGTAATTAAAAGATTTGGCGTTAAAGAGCTGCCGAGATGGCATAAGCATAGGAAAGGTAGTAGAAGAATAGGTGCTAGAAGCCCAGGTTTTGGAACAGTAAGTGAAACTCCGCAACCGGGTCAAATGGGATTCCATAGGAGAACAGAGTACAATAAGAGAATATTGAAAATAGGCGATAATGGATTAGAGGTAACTCCCGCAGGAGGATTTATAAATTACGGAGTAGTTAAGGGGCCCTACATTTTACTTGAGGGCTCCATAATAGGGCCTAGAAAAAGACTTATAGTACTTAGGTATCCTGTTAGGCCACCACCATATATTCCGTCCCATCTGCCGAAAATAACGTATATTAATCTTGAAAGTAAGCAAGGTGTTTAAGTATGGTTTATGAAATACTTGTCCCCTTATCTAAACCTTTAGTTGAAATTCCTAGTGAACTAAAGGTTTATGATCTCGAAGGTAAGGAAGTTGCAAAAATAAAAACTCCTCCACTATTCTATGTACCCGTTAGAATAGATTTGATTAGGAGAGCTTTTCTTTCGGCATTTACTGCTAGACTTCAGCCTAAAGGAAGAGATCTTATGGCTGGTAAGAGAACTTCCGCAGAAAGCTTAGGTGTAGGTTTAGGATTAGCTAGAATACCTAGGCAAAAAGGAGGTATTCGTGGTAGATTCGTTGTAAGCACTGTAGGTGGTAGAAGGGCTTTTCCTCCAACTCCTGAAAGGAAAATCCATGAGGAAATAAATAAGAAGGAAAGAAGATTAGCCATAGTGAGTGCATTAGCTGCTACAGCAATGAAATACTACGTTGCAAATAGGGGTCATAGGGTGGAAAACGTACTTCAAATACCTATGGTTGTAATTGATGATGTTGTTAAAATAGATACTACGCAGAAGCTTAAAGAGGTTCTTAAAAAACTTGGCTTGTGGGATGATGTTGTTAGGGCGCAAGAGGGAACTAAGATAAGAGCTGGAAGGGGGAAAATGAGGGGGAGGAGATATAGGACTCCGACAAGCGTACTTTTTGTTGTTCACGAAAAGGAACCACTAATAAAAGCTGCTAGGAATCTTCCCGGAGTTACCGTTGTTGAAGCAAGATGTCTAAGTGTTCTTCACTTAGCTCCCGGCGGTGTTCCTGGAAGGTTAACCGTGTATACGCCCAAAGCTTTAGAGGAATTAAGTGAAAGGTTTAAGGTGAATATGTTATGAGCGAATTAACCACAATACTTCTAAGACCCGTAAGTACGGAGAAGGCGCTGTTAAAGATAGAGAGGGAAAACACTATAGTTTTTATTGTAGATAGAAAGGCAACTAAGCATCAGATAAAGCAGGCTTTTGAAAAACTCTTCGAAGTGAAAGTTGCTAAAGTAAACACTCACATTACACCTAGGGGAGAGAAAGCTGCTTACATAAAGTTAAAGCCTGAATATAGTGCTAGTGAAGTAGCTACAAGGCTTGGAATACTTTAGCATTAAATTACATTTTTAGTTTAATAAATTAATACAGCTCTTATAGAGAAGGCTTTTAAGGTGTAAGATATTAAAAACTATGAAGACTAAACTTTGTTTCTCATAAATACTCCATCCATTGTCTCCCTCAAATGTGTTGTAGGGGGGATGGTGGATGGAGAAGTTGAGGAATGTTTTTCTATCTAAAATAGTTTCTGTTCTTAGGGCAATTCATGGTAGTAGGGTTCCAATAGAAATAGTGAATGTAAGTGTTGAGAAAAGAGATAATGGAGAGTATATTGTTAAAGGTGAGTATAGACTCATTGTCTCCCGTAAAAGGAGAGGATTTGTTGCTGTTTTGACCGAAAACGGCGAGTTAAAAGCTTTGGAAAGGTTAGAGAGAATTTCTTGGAAGCATCCTACTTTCGAAAAAGCATCATTACTTTCAATGTAAGCTCCCTTTTTTCTCCTTTATTCTCATATGCGAAGGTTTGATTAAGATTTTTTTACCACTACTTACGTAAAGAACCAAGCGATAACTAGAATAGTAAAGGTGCGGGGCGTAAGCAGAATGCCTTCATGGGAGTATTCAGTGAAGGATCTTGACCCTGAAAAAACGGCTTTAGCTAGTGGTAGGGATTTACCTATTTCACTTAAGGAAGCGCGTGAAATATGTAAGGTTATTAAGGGTATGAAGCTTAGTAAAGCTAAGGAGCTTCTTAAAGCAGTTATTGAGAAGAAGCAGCCAATACCTTACCGTAGATACCATGGTAAAGTAGCTCATCATAGGGGTTTGGAAAGGTGGAAGTGGCCTGCTGGAAGATACCCTGTTAAAGCAGCTAAGGAGATACTTAAAGTGCTTGAGAATGCTGAAAACAACGCTATAAATAAGGGATTAGATGCTGAAAGACTTAAAATAATACATGCAGCTGCTCAGAAAGGACCTGTTCTTAAAAAGTATACTCCACGTGCTTTTGGAAGAGCTACTCCTTGGTTTAGAAAATACACTCATGTTGAAATAGCTGTAGCTGAGGTTTAAAACCATGGTTAATGTGAAAAAGCTTTTTGTTCAAAAAGGAATTATTAAGGCGAAAATAGACGAGTATTTAGCTAAAGAGTTTTACAGAGCAGGATATGCTGCTGTGGATATTCTCAAAACACCTTTAGGCACTAGGATAGTAATTTATGCTGAAAGACCAGCGATAATTATCGGTAGAAGAGGGTCCATGATTAGGCAGCTTGCACAAATATTTGAGAAAAGATTTGGTTTAGAGAATCCGCAAATAACCGTTACAACAGTTGAGAACCCGTATTTATCGGCTAGGATTGTTGCTTTCAGACTTGCTGTTGCTCTTGAAAGAGGATTCCACTTTAGAAGAGCCGCTTTCATAGCGTTACGTAGGATAATGGAAGCTGGAGCGTTAGGGGCGGAAATAGTTATTAGCGGCAAGTTGACAAGTGAAAGAGCACGTTACGAAAAGTATCGTGCAGGAAGAATATATAAGACTGGTGAGCAAGCGGCAATAATGGTTGAAAGAGCTGTTGCCCATGCTCTACTTAAACCAGGCGTTTACGGTATTGAGGTAAGAATAGTTAAACCTATGAAGCCCATGGATCATATTGAAATAAAAGCTCCTGAAGAATTAGCTAAGAAAGCTGAGGAGCAAACAGCAGGTTAAAGTAGGTGATTTACTATGTCACTTAAAGCTCGTGAAATAAGGGCCATGAGTAGGGAGGAAAGAGAGAAGAAATTAAGAGAGCTCCGACTTGAACTTATGAAGCTAAGAATGCAAGCTCAACTAGGTACTTTAGAAAATCCTGGAAGAATAAGGGCTATTAGGAAAACTATTGCCCGCATATTGACAATAAATAGGGAGGAAGAGCTTAAGGAGGAAAGGTAAGTAATTAAGGTGCTCACATATTGAAGCATTCTCCTCGAAACATTATTAACCATGAGCTAATAGGTTTGGAAGCCAAAGTAGTGGAGTCTTTAGCTGAAAGCTATGTTGGATTAAAAGGTAAGGTTGTTGATGAAACATACAACATGCTTATCTTAGAAACACCTTTTGGTGAGAAGAAAGTTCTTAAATCTGTATCTAAATTTTTATTCACGCTTCCCGATAGGAGAAAGGTCATGGTTGAAGGCTTGCTCTTAGTTGGAAGACCTGAGGAGAGACTGAAAAAGAGAATCAGAGGTAGATGGTGAAATATGCCTGGGAGAAACATAGGATTACCTGGAGTAGAGCCTCCCGAGAAAGAATGTAGTGATCCGAACTGCCCATTCCACGGTACGTTATCTGTAAGGGGAATTGTTCTTGAAGGAGTAGTTGTTTCAGATAAAATGGATAAAACCGTTGTTGTTGAAAGAGAGTACTTACATTATGTAAGGAAGTTTAGAAGGTATGAGAGACGTAGAAGCAAAATTCATGCTCATAATCCTCCCTGCATTAATGCTAAAAAGGGAGATAGAGTATTAATAGCTGAAACAAGACCTATATCTAAGACTGTTTCGTTTGTAGTAGTAAAGATATTGAAGAAAGCTGTTGAGAGGTAATAGGCTATGGTTAAACGTTTAAGGAAAGCAGGTGGTGGAGAAACAACACGTAGAGGAATATCTGCGGGAATACAGGTAGGTACAAGACTTATTGTAGCTGACAATAGTGGAGCAAGAGAAATACTTGTCATAGGGGTTCCAGGCTATAAAACGAGACTTAGAAGATTACCTAAAGCTTCTGTAGGAGATGTTGTTGTTGCTTCAGTTAAGAAGGGAACACCAGATATGAGGAAGCAAATAGTTAGAGCTGTAATAATAAGGCAGAGAATGCCTTATCGTAGACCTGATGGAACAAGAGTGGTTTTCGAAGATAACGCAGCAGTAATAGTTACTCCTGAGGGGATACCTAAGGGTTCGGAAATAAGAGGCCCTGTAGCTAAGGAAGCAGCTGAGAGATGGCCGAAAATAGCTGAGTTAGCGACAATAATAGTTTAAGTTGAAGGTGTTAAATTATGGGCTTAACAAGTTCAAAGCAACCGAAAAAGCAGAGAAAAAGTTTCTTTAACGCACCTTTACATTTAAGACATAAATTCTTTAATGCCCCCCTTTCGGAAGAGCTTCAGGAAAAACATGGTGTAAAAAGGCTTCCTGTTCGTAAAGGAGACACTGTAAGAATAATTAGGGGAAACTGGAGAGGTCATGAAGGGAAGGTTGTCAGAGTAGATTATAAGAGAGTAAGAATTTACATTGAAGGGGTAACCATTAAGAGAGCTGATGGTACACAGCGCTTTTATCCTATTCACCCATCAAAAGTTGTTATAACTAAACTTGACCTATCAGATAATTACAGGAAAAGGATTATTGAAAGAAGAAAAGTTGAAATAAAAGCTTCTTCTGAAGAAGCTGAGTAAAGCAGGTGGTATATGAAATGGGTAAAATGGGTGGTAAGAGGCATTTAACAAGGTTCGCAGCACCAGCTTTTTGGCCCATACTTAGGAAGGAGTATCATTGGGTAGTTAAGCCTAGCCCAGGTCCTCATCCTTTAGGAAGAAGCTTACCTTTACTCATAATTGTAAGGGAAATTTTGGGCTTAGCTAAAACGAGTAGGGAAGCGAGAAAAATAATTGCTGAAGGACACATTAAAGTTGATGGGAGAGTTAGAAGAAATTATAAATATCCCGTAGGGTTAATGGACATTCTCGAAATTCCCAAGTTAAATAAGCACTTTAGAGTTATACCTTATCCTGTAAAGTTCTTTAAGCTTCACGAAATAAGTAAGGAGGAAGCTTCATACAAGCTTGTGAGGATAGAGAATAAAACAACAGTTAAAGGAGGACATATTCAACTAAATTTGCATGATGGTAGGAATATTTTCGTGAAAGTTTCTGACCCAACAAATCCTGAAGAAGATGTTTATGAAACATTTGATACCTTAAAAATAACTGTTCCTAATCAGGAAATTATTGGACATTATAAGTTTGAGGAAGGTGCAATAGCAATAATTATTGATGGTAGAAACGTTGGAAGAGTAGGTAGGATAGTGGAAATAACTAAAATGATGAAAAAGAGAATGAACATTGTAACATTAGAGGATAAGGATGGTAATAAATTCCAAACAATTCAAGACTACATCTTCGTTATAGGTAAGGATAATCCCGAAATAAGCCTTCCTGAAGGTGCTTGGTAATGTCTACTGTTCAAATGAACTATGAAGACCTATGGAAGAAGAATCCTATGTTAAAGCCTAGAATAGCAAAGGTAACTGTGAACATAGGTGTTGGTGAAAGCGGTGAGAGACTAAGGAAAGCTATGAAAGTATTAGAAATGCTTACAGGCCAGAAACCTGTTCCTAGAAGAGCTAAGAGAACAATTAAGGAGTTTGGTATTTATAGAGGAGAAAACATAGCCATCATGGTTACTTTAAGAGGGCAAAAGGCAATGGAGTTTTTACGTAAAGCTTTAGAGGCTGTGGGTTGGAGGCTTAAAGCTTCCAGTTTTGATAGTTTCGGAAATTTTGCCTTTGGAATAAAGGAGCATATTTCAATACCTGGAGTTAAATATGATCCTGAAATAGGAATTTTCGGAATGGATGTTTGCGTAACTATAGAGAGACCAGGTTTTCGTGTAATGCGTAGGAAGAGAGCACGCTCCAGAATTCCTTTAAGACATAGGGTAAGAAGGGAGGAAGCAATGGAGTTTATGATTAAAGAGTTTGGAGTAACAATAGTTTAAGGGTGTTGATTAATGGGTAAGTTTAGGCTACCTGTTCAAAGGAAATACGGGAAAGGTTCTCGGGTATGTATTAGATGCGGATCCCATGGGCCTCTCATAAGGAGATATGGCCTTTATCTTTGTAGGCAATGCTTCAGAGAAGTAGCTTCTACATTAGGATTTAAAAAGTACAATTAAGGAGTGGACAGCTCATGGTTATGCTTGATACATTAGCTAACGCGTTAGCAACAATATGGAATAATGAGGTTAGAGGTAAGAAGGAAGCTGTAATAATGCCTGCCTCTAAACTCATAGCTAACGTACTAAGGGTTTTTCAGAAGGAAGGCTACATTGGAGAATTTGAATACATAGATGACGGTAGATGGGGTAAAATAAAGATTCAGCTTCTTGGAAGAATAAACAAATGTGGTGTAATAAAGCCTAGGGTTTCTGTAAAATACGTTGACCTACTACATATGCCTGAGTGGCTTAGAAAATATCTTCCATCAAGAGAAATGGGCATAATAGTGCTCTCAACACCTCAAGGAGTAATGTCTCATAAAGAGGCATTAGCTAAGAAAGTAGGAGGTATCGTTTTAGCGTACGTGTATTAAGGGGGTTAATGTCATTGACAAAACTAATACATTACTACGAAGAGGTAGAAGTTCCTGAAAACGTAAATGTAGAAATAAGCGGTATGAAAGTTAAAGTTAGTGGTCCAAAGGGAGTTCTTGAACGTGACTTCTCACATGCTCGGCACGTGATAATTAGGAAAGATGATAATAAAATAATTGTTGAAACATTCTTCGCTAATAGGAAGAGAAAAGCACTTGTGGGTTCTATATCTGCCCATATTAGAAATATGATTACGGGCGTAACTAAGGGTTATAGGTACAAACTTAAAATAATATATTCTCACTTCCCAATTTCAGTTAAGGTTCAAGGCAAAAGGATAATTATTGAAAACTATTTAGGAGAAAAAGCTCCCCGTTATGCGGAAATTTTCGGAGATGACGTGACAGTGAAGGTTGAAGGCGAAGACATCATTGTGGAAGGAATAAACATTGAACATGTTGGACAAACAGCAGCTAATATTGAGAAAGCAGCTAGAATTAAAGACTATGATCCAAGAGTTTTCATGGACGGTATATATATTTATGAAAAGGGAACTATGGAGGATTAAGGCATGAAGGAAACTACTAAGAGACTTCTAAAACTTAGAAACATTATGAATAAGAGGAGGCCAAGACTTCTACGTACCCTTTGGTGGAAATTTGCTAAATTTGATGAAGTTTGGAGGAGACCTAGAGGGATAGATAATAAGATTAGACATAAGCTTAAAGGATATCCTCCAATGCCTTCTTCAGGATATAGGGGACCAAAACTTGTAAGGGGTCTTCATCCAACAGGTAGAGAAATCATTATCGTGCATAATATTTCAGATTTGGAAAAAGTTGATAAGGAGAAACATATAGTCTACATAGCTAGCACAGTAGGTAGAAGAAAGAGGCTCGAAATACTTAAGAAAGCTTCAGAACTCGGAATCAAAGTCGCTAATGCGGGGAGGACTGAATAATGGATTTAAGCTTACAGAAGAGGCTTGCAGCAGAAATTCTTGGTGTAGGAGAAAGTAGAATATGGATTGACCCAGAAGCTTACGATAGAGTAGAAGCAGCAATAACTAGGGAGGATGTGAGAAAGCTAATCAAAGATGGCATAATAAGAGTTAAGCCCGAACATTCAAATAGCAGGGCTCGATGGAGAGAGAGGCATGAAAAAAGAAAGAAGGGGCAGAGAAGAGGGCCTGGCCATAGGAAGGGAGGTAAATACTCTAAAGTTTCAAGAAAAGAGCAGTGGATGATGAGAGTTAGGGCTTTAAGAAAACTGCTTAAAGAGTATAGGGAAAGAAATGTTATTACACCTAAAGAGTATCGTAGACTTTATATGCTAGTTAAGGGAGGTGTTTTCAAAACAAAAGCCCAGCTAAAGCATTACATTAAGGAACTCGTTGCAGGGAGGTCTTAGAAGTGGCTAGAGGTCCTAGGTATAAAGTGAAGTATAGGAGGAGAAGAGAAGGAAAAACAAGTTACTATAAGAGATACCGCATGGTTCTCTCTAAAAAGCTAAGATTAGTGGCTAGAAAGACTTTAAGATACATTATTGCTCAAATAATCAAGTTTGATCCTAAGGGAGATATCGTACTTACATCGGCACATAGTGTAGAGCTTAAAAAGAAGTATGGCTGGAAAGCTTCAACAGATAATACGCCAGCAGCATACTTAACAGGTTTACTTGTGGGATTAAGAGCCAAATCCAAAGGTACTGAAGAAGCTATTTTAGACATAGGTCTTCATCGGGCTGTTAAGGGGGCTCGTGTTTTCGCCGTTCTTAAAGGAGCTTTAGACGCTGGTTTAAAAATACCTCATAGTCCAGAAATTTTGCCTTCAGAAGATAGGATCAAGGGTGAGCATATAGCTTCATGGGCTAAAACGCTTTCTGAATCGAATCCTGAGTTTTATCAGAAACTCTTTTCACAGTATCTTAAAAATGGGCTTAAACCTGAAGACTTACCTAAGCATTTTGAGGAGGTAAAAGCTAAAATTATTCAAGACTATTCTAAATAGAGGTAACTCGTTATGAGCAGCTACGGTCAAGTACCAAGCTTGGAGGAATGGCAGCCTAGAACTAAAGTTGGCAAGTTAGTTAAAGAGGGGAAAATAGTTTCAATAGATGAGATTTTTGAGCAAAACCTTAGAATAACCGAGCCTGAAATAGTTGATTACTTATTGCCCGATTTACAGCATGAAGTAATAGATATAGGTATTGTTCAGAAACAAACAGACGCAGGAGAAATTTCAAGATTTAAAGCAGTCGTTGTAATAGGTAACATGAACGGCTATGTAGGTATTAGTTCTGGAAAGGCTAGACAACTTAGATTTGCTATTCAAAAAGCTCTGCTTAATGCTAAACTAAACATAATACCTGTTAAAAGGGGATGCGGTAGTTGGGAATGTAGATGCGGTGAACCGCACTCGGTACCTTTTGTGGTTCGAGGTAAAAGCGGTAGCGTAGAGGTTGTTTTGAAACCCGCCCCTAAAGGAACAGGTCTTGTAATAGGGGATACGGGGAAGAAGGTTCTAAAATATGCTGGAATAAGGGATATTTGGTCATTTTCAAAAGGTGAAACCAGAACCACATATAATTTTGCTATGGCAGTATATAATGCATTGAAAATGACATATAGAATTATTACTCCTGAAGATTGGCTAAGAGGGTAGCATGAAAATGCCGCTATACGCTATTATTAGGATTAGGGGTCAGCCAGATACTCCCTACGACGTAGAATATACTTTAAAACTCCTAAGACTCCATAGAAGATTTTACTGTACATTATATCACTCAAAAACCCCCGGCTTAGATGGAATGCTTTTTAAAGCTAAAGATTGGATAACTTGGGGAGAAATATCTAAGAATGTACTTATAGAGTTGCTTAGGAAAAGAGGTAGAACTGTAGGCAATAAGCCCTTAACAGACAATATAGTTAAGGAAAAACTCAAACTTAAAGGTGGAATTGAAGAGTTAGCTGAAAAACTTCTTTCAGGAGAAATAACCTTAAACAAAATAGAAAACATTATTAAACCTGTTTTTAGACTTCACCCTCCAAAAGGAGGATTTAAGGGAACAATAAAAAGACCATTCGGTGCCGGAGGAGAACTAGGATATCGCGGTGAAAAGATAAATGAATTACTTATGAGAATGATCTAATGATTTAAGGTGTTTAAGTATGGTTGTTAGGAGGAGAAAGAAGTCAAGGAAGCTTAGGGGAAATAGGACACATGGATATGGTAGGGTAGGTCAGCATAGGAAATCTGGGAGTAGAGGAGGCTTCGGTGCTGCAGGTCTTCATAAGCATAAGTGGAGTTGGATAGTAAAGTATGCTCCAAATTACTTTGGGAAACATGGTTTTACTAGGGCGCCAACAATTGTTTTGACTAGGAAAGTTGTAAACATAAGGGAACTTGACGAAATAGCGGAGGATTTAGTAAAGAAGGGATTAGCTGAGAAAGAGGGAGATTTTATAAGGATTGATGTAAGAAAGCTTGGCTTCAACAAAGTAGCTGGCAGAGGGAAGGTTCTTAGAAAGCTGAAAATAATTACGTTATTCATAACGGAAAAAGCTAAGCAAAAGGTAGAGAAAGCAGGGGGCATAGTAGAAATCGTTAAGTAACTTTTACTCTAAAATTAAGGATGATTTACTATGGTGTTCATTGATCTCTTAGGGAAAATAGCATACTACCTACCTTCAGTGAAGAAGCCTGAACGTAGACCTTCACTCTATGAAAGACTTGCATGGACTGGAGCAGTTTTACTAATGTTCCTTATTATGGGTAATGTTCCACTTTTTGGAATACCTCAGCAAGCAACGGGTATCGAGCAACTTTCAGTTTTCACACTTATTTTCGGAGCTAGAACGGGCACTCTAATGCAGCTCGGAATAAGCCCTATAGTCACTGCTGGAATAATCTTAGAGGTTCTCGTTGGAGCCAAAATAATAGAGCTTGACTTAACGGATCCTGAGCAAAGAGAAAAGTTTACGGCAGCACAGAAAGGCTTAGCACTAATATTAGCTGTTGTTGAAGCAACGGCATATGCTGTTTCAAGTTTCGGCTTACCCATTAGGTTAACTCCTGAACAGCAAGTACTAGTTATTATACAGTTAATATTTGCAAGCATAATAGTTATCCTATTCGATGAGCTTCTACAGAAAGGTTGGGGTATAGGAAGTGCTATCTCGTTATTCATATTAACTAATGTTGCTGAAGCAGTTACTTGGAGCATGTTTAGCATAGCTCCTTCACCCTTCCCTCAGGAGGGAACATATTATGGTGTAATTCCTGAATTAATAAATAGGATATTTAGTGGTGAAGTACTAGCGGTACTTATTAGGAGAGAGTTGCCTGATCTCTTAGGCTTAATAGCTACATTAGCTTTCATGTTCTTACTCATATATCTTCACGGTGTTCGCGTAGAAATACCGATAGCTATTCAAAGATATAGGGGTGTTAGATCAAAGATCCCCTTAAACTTCCTCTATGTTTCAAACGTTCCAGTACTCTTGTTCTCAATTTTCATAGCTGACTACTTGTTCTTTTCACAAATATTGTGGTCTCAACTTAATAGGTCAAATACAAACTTCTTCCTGAACCTGCTAGGAACGTTTGAAACTATGGAGAACGGTAGGGTTGTTCCAACAGGTGGTCTCGCATATTACTTGAGTCCTCCAAGAGGAATATTTAGTGTTGCTGAAGACCCCGTTAAAGCTGTAGTTTATGTAATCTTGCTGATAATTGCTGCAATTGCTTTTGGACTTATGTGGGTTGAAGTTAGCGGTATGAGTCCCAGGGATCAAGCGGAAAACCTTGTGAAATCAGGAATGAACATACCAGGATTAAGGTTAGGCTCCGTTAAAACCCTTGAAAAATTCCTAGCAAAATACATTTATCCGCTAGCTCTTCTAAGCTCAATTATTGTAGGAGTCATAGCCGCTTCGGCGGAAATACTCGGAGTGTTCGGTGGAGGCATGGGAATACTGCTTTCAGTAGGAATAATTTATCAATACTATCAAATAATAGCTTATGAGAGAGCATTAGAAACATATCCACTATTAAAGAAGCTTATAGGGGAGTAGATTTTTCTATAAATTTTTTAACATTCCCTATTAACAGTAGGAATAATATATGAACTAAGCAATAATGTGTTCTGTAATAGACAAGTATAATGGTTGATTTACTATGTCTAGGAAGCCTAAATCTCCAATAATTGTAATTATAGTTGGAATCCCAGGTGTAGGTAAAACTACAGTTTTAAAAAAGCTTCAAGAGAAAGCAGCTAATGAAGGTTTTGATGTGAAAATAGTTAATTTCGGAGATTACATGTTTGAAGAAGCAAAGAGCCTTGGACTCATAGCTCATAGAGATGAAATACGTAAATTACCAATACATGTTCAATTGGAACTCCAGGAGAAGGCAGCTAAGAAAATTAGGGAGGATGCCGAAAGAGAAAAACATGACATATTTATTGTTGATACGCATGCATTAATACATACTGCTACAGGATTTTGGCCTGGATTGCCAAAGCACGTTATAGAAAACATTAAACCTTACTTAATAATTAACCTTGAAGCCTTACCTGAAGAAATATATGCAAGAAGAATGAGAGATGCAGGTGTAAGGTTTAGGATGGATGAGAAAAGCGTTGATGAAATAAGAGAGTTCATGTTTTTAGCGAGAATATCATCAATAGCTTCAGCAGTACTTACAGGTTCTACGGTTAAAATAGTACTTAATAGGGAAGGTAAAGTTGATGAAGCAGTTAAAGAAATAATGGATGCTTTAAAGAAAATTTAAATTAAAATTTTAAATAGTTCCAGACGGCTACATTAAAACCAGTCCTTAAACGGTGTTTAATGCGGAGGCTAACACTCCATGCCTAGACCTAGGTATAGGAGTAGGTCTCTAAGAAGGATGTATGTTAGAATACCTGGAGGGGATGTGAAAATACATTACGAGAAACGTAAGCCTAATGTTGCAAAATGCGCTATCTGCGGAAAGCCCTTAAACGGTGTTCCAAGGCTTAGACCAGCTGAGTTAAGAAAACTACCTAAATCCCTTAGAAGACCGGAGAGAATGTATGGTGGAGTCATTTGCGCTTCCTGTTTAAGAAGCCTTTTGAAAGAAGCTATTAGAGGCTCTGTTACTATTGCATAAACCACGTAATGTGATAGTTATAAGTGGACCTGCTGGAAGCGGTAAAACCACGTATGCTCTTAAGCTAGCTGAAAAGTATGGTTTAAGATATTTTTCTGCTGGGCAATTGTTTCGGAAAATAGCTAGGGAAAGGGGTCTTACTCTTTCCGAGTTAAGTAAAATAGCTGAAAAAGATTACTCAATAGATTTAGAAATTGATAGACGTACTCTTGAAGAAGCACTTAAGGGAAACATAGTTATTGATGGTCACTTAACTGCATGGGTTGTTAAGGAAGTAGCTAATTTAAGAATTTACGTAACAGCTCCATTAATGGTTAGGGTTAGGAGAATAGCTGAAAGAGACGGCATTTCACTAAGGGAAGCATTTTACGAAACAGTAACTAGAGAGTTCAGTCAGAGAAGAAGATTTCTAGAAATATACGGTGTAGACGTAGCCAATATATCATGGTTTGACTTAGTAATCAACACCGAAAAATTTAGCATTGAAGAAACATTTGCAATTATAGATAAAGCTGTTTCTAAAATATTGAGAAAACCATAATATTTATTAAACCATATCTCGTTTTACAAGAAAAACGTCTAGAAATACAAGGCAGAATACGGGGTGCGTTTTAATGCCAGCAATTGAGGTTGGAAGAATATGTGTTAAAATAGCTGGTAGAGAAGCTGGAAGAAAATGCGTAATAGTAGACATTGTAGATGATAATTTCGTTTTAATAACTGGGCCTAAGCAGCTAACCGGTGTTAAAAGGAGGAAAGCAAATATTAAACATATTGAGGTTTTACCTGAAAAAATAGATATTAAAAAAGGAGCTTCAGACGAGGAAGTTTTAGAAGCAATAAGAGCTAAGGGTTTAGAGGATTTTATGAGAGAAAGAGTTAAACCTGTTTTACCGCCTACTTAAACACTGCTTTCACATAGGTTTTTATTTATATTTCCTAGTGTAACATTTCTATCTTAGGGAGGAAGAAACATTGTCTTATCTTGAAGGTTTAAAGTTTCTTGAGAAACTTGATAGAGTATGTGGTATTAGGAGACGATACCTTTTCAAGGGGGATCTTGAAACTGATGAAAAATACGGCTATTTTCCGTATCGTAGGCCTATAGATTATTACATTAAACATGGCGTAATTAACCTGGACAAACCGCCTGGACCTACAAGTCATGAAGTTGTCGCATGGATTAAAAGAATGTTTGATTTAACAAAGGCCGGACATGGTGGGACCCTAGAGCCCCATTAGCCCCTTGAAATAGGGGCTAGGGGCGGGGTTATCCCAAAGTAAGTGGTGTTTTACCAGTTGCTTTAGAATACGCTACTAAAGTTATCAGTGTTATTGTCCATAAGATTAAGGAGTATGTTTGTGTAATGCAGCTTCATGGTAACGTTAGTGATGTTGAGCTTTTAAGAGTTATCAAGAAGTTTGAAGGTAAAATTTACCAAAGACCCCCTCTTAGGTCTTCAGTTAAAAGATCCCTTAGAATTAAGGAAATATATTACATAGATATTCTTGAAAGAGATGGAAAATTAGTACTTATGAAAATAGGTTGCGAGGCGGGAACGTACATAAGAAAATTGTGCCATGATGCTGGATTACTTTTAGGTGTTGGCGCCCATATGAGAGAGCTTAGGAGAACCAGAGCAGGTCCCTTTAAAGAGGATGAATCATTAGTTAGGCTTCAGGACTTAGCTGATGCACTTTATAGATGGAGGTATGAGGGAAAAGATGACTTACTTAGAAAATACATTATGCCTATGGAAAGAGCTGTTTGTGAATTACCTAAGATAATTATTAGAGATACAGCGGTAGATGCGATAGCTCATGGGGCTAACCTTGCTGTTCCAGGAATACTTGCATTGCATGAGGGAATAAAGGTTGGAGACCGGGTAGCTATTTTCACTGTTAAAGGAGAACTTGTTGCTCTAGGTAAAGCAAATATGAGTAGTGAACAAATAATGGAGGCAAAGAAAGGTATAGCTGTTAAAACTTCGAGAGTAATAATAGAGCCTAGACTTTACCCTAAAGCGTGGAAATCTGAAGGGAAAGAGAAATAATGTTAGAACATTACTTTAGCGAGAAGCCGAGTAGTATAGGTAGGAAGGAAGTTATAAGCGATATAATAAGAGGAGTTTCCGTAGAGTTCATAGTGGAACCAGGAGTGTTTTCTAAGAGAAGAGTTGATCCAGGAACAAAACTGCTCCTTGAAACAATGATTATCCCTGATGAAGGAAACGTTTTAGATGTTGGAGCAGGTTATGGCGTTATAGGCATAACCCTTGCTAAACTCAATCCCAAGCTTAGAGTTTACATGGTTGAGATAAATAAGAGAGCTGTTAAATTATGCAAAATAAATGCTAAAAGAAACAATGTTGAAGACAGAATAGTAATTTTTCAAGGCAACCTCTATGATCCATTACCTGAAACCATAAAGTTCAAGACCATAATTTCTAATCCACCATTTTCAGCGGGTTTCAAAATAATAAACACTATTGTTGAAGGAGCTTACACTAGACTTGAGAATCACGGCTTACTCCAACTAGTAGCATGGAAGGGAGCAAATAAGCTAAGGGAGAAGATGAAGGAAGTCTTTGGAAATGTAAAGGTACTTGCTAGTAAAAAAGGATACAAAGTGCTAATGAGCGAAAAAACCATATAAAATAAAAACTCGAACACCAAAATAACAAATACGCGCCGGGGTGCCCGAGCGGACTAAGGGGCTGGCCTTGAGAGCTAACAGGATAGCCAGTGGCGGTTCGGCCGCCGCGCGGGTTCGAATCCCGCCCCCGGCGCCAAAACTTAAACAATAATTTTTAGGGTTAGAAATTATAGAGATTTAAAGGTTCCTTGCGCTTGAGAATTGTTGGTTCGTATAATAGAATATCCTTTGTTCTTATTTTTTCTCTAGCGGATTTCCCTAGTACAAAGTACATTTCATTCTCTCCAGAGTAGACAAGGTCTACGTCTTGGAAGAATATCCAAAGTAGTGAAGCTATTGTTGAGATATTTCTAAAATTTATCGGTAATGAAGTAATCTCATAGTTCTTAAGTTTAATATAAGCCCTATAATATGAGCCCGTTACTACGTCGTGTTTTAAGTGAACTGATATGCTTAAGTTTTCTGGATCTCTATTTTCAACGAGGAATTCCTTGAATCCATCTTTAAATATTGCATTTACTCTATTACGTTCTTCAATAACAACTATGCTTCTATGGTGAGCACATTTGTTAAGTGAAGCGAAAAGCTTAGTAAGTGACCAGTCGTTAAAGTGCGCCAAAATAGCTCCGTAAGCTAAGATGATGTCAAAGCTTCTCCCTAACTCGTATGTTTTCAAAGCGTCTAAGACCCTAGTTTCTGCTTTAACGTCTTCCTCTGTTGCAAAACGCTTAGCATCTTTTAAAGCATCTTCACGAACATCTATCATAACTAAGTCCACAAGCACTCCATGTTTAAGTAGGATCTTTACTAAAGCAACGCCGCCTATGCCCTTACCTGCTCCAATATCTAAAACCGCCACTTTACCCATATTCAGTACTTCCTTAAACCATTGATGCTTAAGAAGATGTTCAAAACGCTTTAAAGCCTGTAAGTATCTACTTCTACCTTTAGAAGACCAAGGATCATCCATCCAGTCAGCTATCTTATATGCTTTCTCCAAGTCTTTAAAGGAGGAATTCATTAGAACACCCAATATTTTAGCAGTGCAAATAGCCTAATATGTTCTCTGTAATCCATTATGATAATAATTGAAGACTTAGATGCTTTTAACCCCTAACGGCTTAGGAGCCTGTTTTCTACGACATTGCATGTAAGCATAACTTTTACAAGGCAGTATTCTTATAACCATACCTTATTTACTTTTCAGTAGTTGAGTGTGATCTTGATTCAGTGAAGTTAAAGGTAAAGCTGCATTAGATGACATTATAAGAAACATGCAAATCCGCCTTTATTTCCGAAGAATAAATTCCCAGGATACTGGAAACATAGGAGAAAAGCATGAACAATTTGTTGCTAAAGTGAAGAAGTTTTTAGTTAAAGTTTAAAGGAAGAATTCTAAGATTTTTTACATTTAAGTATACTTCTCTTCTTTCCATAGATACACTAAGATATACTAAAAATATAAGCAGCTTCCGCTGATAATTTTATTGTCGCAGGAGAAAGTGAATTCTGAGGCGGCATGTGTTGCCTGAAGTCAAGGTCGTTAACGTAACGAAGATTTTTGGAGGTAAAGTAGTAGCGCTAGACAATGTTTCCATTTCCGTCAAGAATGGAGAGTTCTTCGTCCTTTTAGGTCCTTCAGGTTCTGGAAAAACAACTCTTTTAAGGTGTATTGCTGGTTTAGAGAGACCCGATAAGGGAGTTATAGCAATAGGCGACAAAGTCGTTTTCGACGCTAAAAGAAAAATTTCAATACCCCCTAAGGATCGTGATATTGCTATGGTTTTCCAAAATTACGCACTATACCCCCATATGAAAGTATTCGATAACATAGCCTTCCCCTTGAGGCTAAGAAAGATTCCTAAAGAGGAAATTAGAAAGAAAGTGGTGGAGGTAGCAAAACTCCTAAGAATTCAAGATCTTCTCGATCGTTACCCTAGGCAGCTTAGTGGTGGTCAGCAGCAAAGAGTGGCGCTAGCAAGAGCGCTAGTAAGAAATCCTAAAGTATTCCTTATGGATGAGCCTTTAAGTAATATTGATGCTAAGCTTAGGGTTTTAATGAGGGCTGAGCTTAAAAGGCTTCAAAAAGAGTTAGGAATAACAACAATTTATGTTACACATGACCAAGCAGAAGCTATGACCATGGCTGATAAAATAGCTATACTTAATTTTGGAAAAGTTATGCAAATAGGGACTCCAGGGGAACTTTACCATAAACCTGCAAACCTCTTCGTAGCCGGGTTCGTAGGATCGCCACCTATGAACTTCTTCGATGTAACGCTTGTTTATGACGAGAAAAGAGGAAGCTACTTTCTGGATTCTGGTGAATTTCAGATAAAACTACCAAGTGACATAGCGAAAATAGTTTCTGAGGAAGCCAAAGGAGAAGAGTTAATACTTGGAGTGAGACCTGAAGATATTCAAGTGCTTAAGGAACCTATTGAAGGAGTCTTTGAAGCGGAAATATACGTTATAGAACCATTAGGTTCTGAAACAATAATAAATTTGAAAGTAGGAAATTATCTATTTAAATCCAGAATGCTTGGAGAATTTCAAGAAGGACATGGCGAGAAAGTTTATGTTAAATTTAATGTGGAAAAAATCCACATATTTGACAAGAAAACTGAGAAAGCAATAATCTAATTTCACCTGGTACCTTTAAGGGCCCCAGCTAATAGTCCGCTTATAAAGTATCTTCCAAGAGCTAAAGCTATTACTAAGGGAGGAAGTATTGCTATTAATGAACCAGCCATGAGAGTGTTCCATGCAACCGTTGTTGTTCCTCTTAAATTAGCGACTTCCGGCTGAATAGTTCTTACAAGAGGGCTTGTGCTTAGAGTTACTGCAAATAGGAATTCGTTCCAAATACTCATGAATATTATTATTGTTGTAGAGATTATTCCCGGAAGCGCAACAGGCAGAACTACTTTAAGAAAAGTTTGTAACGCTGATGCACCATCAATATAGGAGGCTTCCTCAAGTTCTTTAGGTACAGCCATGAAGAATGCTGAAGATATAAGAGCTGCCCACGGACTTAGTAATATAGTATATGCAATTATGAAGCTAAAGTAGGTTCCCATAACTCCGATATCTGCTAAAAACATAGTCATGGGAATTAAAAGTATTTGGTAGGGAATAAATGTGGCTATAGCTATTAGGAAAAACATTGTTCTAGTTGCTCTACTAACATGCCTGCTTAAGTAATATCCAGCTAAAGTACCTATTAAAACACATAGAAATGTTGAAGGTAAGGAAACTATTATGCTATTAAAAAATGCTCTCTTAATCCTCTCCCATGCAGAAACCCACGGTGCAATATTTAGTGAGGATGGAAGCTGAAGAACGTTTGTTGTATATGTTTCTTCATGGCTCTTAAGCGAAGTGATTAACGCAACATAGAATGGAAGCATCCAGAACAAGGACATAAATATTAATAAGAGATATGCAAGGACCATTTTAATATTCATGTTCACCTAAACCACCTCCTAAGAGCAACTAAAGCATAGGGTATGACTATTCCTAATGAAATTGCGAAAATTATCGTTGCTATAGCTGCACCATCAGCCATAAATCTTTGCCAAAATGCTGTTTCCCACATGAAATATCCTAAAACGTCTGTGGCTAAGCCTGGCCCTCCACGTGTAGCTACGTAAACTATGTCAAATATTTTAAGTGCAGAGAGAGCAAGTAACGGAACAGCAACTAAAAATCCATGCCTTACCTGAGGCACTACTACATCCCAGAATATTTGAAATGATGATGCTCCATCTATTTGAGCTGCTTCAATAAGTGATGGGTCTATGCCTTTTATTGCTGCTTCAAAAATTATAACTGCAAATCCTAGGTATTGCCAAATAGTGACGAAAATTAGGGCATAAAGTGCTGTTGAAGGATCAGATATCCACGGTTTTACGATGAAGTTCAGGCCTAAAGTTTTAAGTATAGTATTTATAGCTCCGTCTCTAGCATACATCCAAACCCAAAGTGTTCCAGCAACAGTCATTGAAATTGCTGTTGGTAGAAGAAAGATTGTTCTAAATATTATTTCCTTACCTGTCGAAACCATAATGTAGGCTATTATCAACCCTAAAATCGAAGTTGGACCCATAAACAAAATGATCCATATAATATTATTTCTTAAAGCAGTGTAGAATCTAGGGTTAGAAAATAATGCTTCATAATTTCTTAAGCCTACAAAATTAAGGGATATTTGGTAACTCCTCCAATCACTCATTGAAACATATATTGAAATACCAATCATTACGTAAAGCATGCTTATAACGAACAATATTGGTGTTAGAAACAATAGCTTCTCTCGAAGTTCACTTGAAAACATAGTAGGCACCTGGCTAATCAAAAATAATAGATGAGAGGAAAAAAGAGTTTTTGGTTTTTATTTTTACCTTTTCGTTATGAAGTAATCTATTGTGTATCCTTCCCAGAAGCTTACAACTCCTGATCTATCGATTGCTTGCATTATTTGTTGTATTGCCGCATTAACTAAAGTGTCTATGTCTGCTCCAGCTGAGGCACTTGTTACGAGGCTAGTTAATATGTTATGCATTTCCGTTACGAAAGCCTCCTTGCTTATTCCTCCATGAACAGCGCTAGGTACTAATGTTGATTTCTTAAAGTCATCGGCAGTTTCCGGTCTATATGGGTCTGGATATTTTGGTGAAACGTCTACACGTGCAGGTATTGATCCTTTAATAAGGTTAAAGCTTTCCTGCGCTTCCGGAGACCCGACGACCGTTAGCCATGCTTTTGCTATTTCTGGATGTGGTGCGTCCTTAGGTAGGTTGAAGGAGTCAGATAGCAGAATGAACACGGTCTTCGGGAACGGTGCTGCAGCCCATTCTTCACCATACTTTGCACCTACAGACATGAAGTATCCTGCGACCCAATCTCCATGTACGTACATTGCTGCTTTACCTTGGTAAACCAACGCTGCTGCTTGATCCCATGTCAATTCTGGATGGTTACTGTTAAACAAGTCTTCTTTAGCCATTATCGCTATTGTTTTAAGAACGTCTCTTACAGTAGACCATTCAGGATCTTCTGGGTTCTTATAATCAAACTTCCCGGTCCAGAACTTAACGTAGGTTTCCGGCCCTCCATGGAGCACTAAAAGTACTTCAAAGAGGTGAGTTAATGGCCACTTGTTTCTAGTAGCTAAAGCTATCGGAGCTACCTCAGGTTTGTTCTCTTTAATGTAGCGTGCTACTTCAAGGAAAGTATTTAAGTCCCATGCTCTTGGGTCACCAAATTTATCAATAATTCCTAGCTCCTCGAATATCTTAGGATTATACCATAAGACGTTTGATCTATGAACGTTTATTGGAACTGCGTAATAGTGGTCGTTGAATTTACACATTGCTTGAAGTGTTGAAGGAATTACGTTGGCCAATCCCATGTTCTCCCATACTTCATCAACTGGTGCTAAATAACCTGCATCAACATATTCCTTAAGTTCACCACCAGCATGTACTTGGAATGTGTCTGGCGGTGTTCCCGAAGCTAATAGACCCCAAATAACGGCTTTCATAACTGCTCCAGCACCGCCCGCAACAGGATTTTCGACTATTTCGGCTTCGGGATACCTGTCCTTAAACACCTTAAATACTGCATCTATAGCTTCCTTCTCGCCGCCTGCCGTCCACCAATGATATATAATTAATTGTTTCTCAACAGGTGTAGGTGTCGGAGGAGCTGTTGTTATTGTCGTCACCGTAGTCACCGTTGTCACTGTCGTTGGCGATGCTGGTGGTGGAGCTGTACTTACTCCAGCATAGTACCCTACAATAGCTGCTATAACTATCAGAACTATAGCTACTAATATTATAACAGAAGCTTTAGTGACGGCTTTTCTTGGAGGCATCATTAGAATACTACCTCCAAATAATAATTTTTAACTTACTACTCTATATACCGATTTCTAAATTTCTAGATTAATCGAAAACGTTTTAATCAATGCTGTAGTAGTTAAGTATTTAGGCTACCGCTTAGCTTCTCCTATCACAGTTTTTAATGAGGAAGATCAGTGAAGATCAGGATTCACCATTTTTCTCAGGAGATAGCCAAAACATCTCATCTAAGCATTAACTAACTATTTTGTCTGCCGCTATATCTCTAGTTCTAAAGACTCACATGATCATATGGAAGAGATCATTAGATCTTAAAATTGAGAATGCACTGTATATAGTTGCATAGATTTGGCTATGGCTAACACTATTAATGACTAGGCTATATAGGGCATGTTGAAAGACTATTTGTAGAAAATTCCATTTAATTTCATCAACAATGTTCTCTTTAATTTAAAAGGTTTTAACGACCTTGACCAAGTCTTTGGGTTTATCTGGATTGTATCCTTTAAGTATTGTTCTATAAAATGCCGTTAAGTATAGTGGTATAATGAACAATAATGGTGAATAGTATACGTGTTCAGGCCAATCAATGTATAATTGACCTTTAAAGCTTTCATTGTTAGTGATTAATTTAACATTGAAACCCTTATTGGCTAATTCGTCATAGAGTTTTATTATCCTATTGATGCTTTTATCTCTTGGTGCAAGAATGAATAAGGCTATTTCCTTGCTTTTACTGGCAAGAGCTATTGGGCCATGTCTAAACTCTAGAGCATGTAATGCCTCAGTAAATGCGTGTGTCATTTCCTTAAATTTTAATCCAGCTTCAAAAGCTGCAGGCATAGTTACTGATGTACCTAAGAAGATGAATGCGTTCTTTTCTAAAGTTTCCTTTGCTAATGTAAAGTATTATTGCTTGGTATCCAATATTTTCTCTACAATCGCTGGCAGTTTAGTAGACTCTTTTATTATGCTTTCTGCCCATTCATAGTCTTTGGAAATCTGATGTAGAGAAAGTAGTAACCCTGCTAATTGCATTGTGACAAACGATTTAGTCATGACGTAACTTTCTTCATAGCATTTTTCTATGAGGATGGAGTGGTCTGTTAACCTTAAAATAGGGCTGTCCTTAGTGCAAGTTACACTTATGGTTACATACCCTTTTTCTTTAGCTTGTTGCATAGCATTCAAAATCTCGGCTGTTGATCCTGATCTCGAAAATCCTATTACTGCCTTCCTTGATTCATACTGGCTATTTAAGTGGTAAAACATGAACTCCGATGCCGGAGCTATGACAGTCTTTATAGTGGAATGTATGAGTAATGGAAGCGCAGAACCTATGGCCACATAGTGACTTGACCCACAACCTATATAGTATAGCTCATTGACTCCTTTGCTATGCAGCTCATCCGCTACCTCCTTTATTCTCTTAATATTATCAATAACTTCTTTGATGCTCTTCGGTATTTCATTGATTTCCTTAAATGTTTTATAGTGAGAAAAATCTTCCCTAAGCAATTTTGAAAACCTCTAACTCTATATGCCTTTATTTGCTAAACTGGCTTAATTGTCTTATTGAGTTTAACAAGTGATTTTTCAAGACCAAATGCTTTTTGTATACTTTCTTATTGCCTTTACTATTTCGTCAACAATTATCTTATGACCATTAATGCCCGTGCTTTCTGCATACTCGTAGAGTTTTCTTCTCAACTCAATAACTTTTTTATTTGACCAAATATATCTTGAGCATATACCTACTACCCATTCTCTATAATCACTTGGCAAACTTTCAAGTTCATTAGTGTTTCCTGGAACATATTTCTTCCATCTACCATCTTTCTTCGCTAAATCAATTACGGTATTTAGTACTAAATGAAGCTCATCCTTATGCTGTATTTTCTCTTTTTCTAATAACTTAACAAGTTTTTAACGGCACGGTATTCTACATCCGCGAATTCAGGACCTACATTAGTGCCTCCAATACCTGTCTTTTTATAATCTTCAGGGTTTTTAACATAATCTGTTGAATGTCCTTTAACATATAAGTTATACCTCTTAGCGATTTCAACCAATTTAATCCCTGCGCTGACATCCATAATGTTTTCCGGGGCAATACGGGTTCCTAAATCACCTACTACAAATAAAGGTAATGTTTCTTTAAGACCCCTTTCTATTAGCCCTTTTCTTATCATTTTTAGGAGAATGTTGACTCTTTCAGGGTCATTAACTTCCCATCTATCGCTTCCTACTTCATAGTCTACTTTGGGTAAGCCTTTACTCATGCGTATAGACTCTGCATACTCAATTAAATCAAGTGTTCTCTTAGCAATAATTTCCTCATTTAATGGTTTTTTAGAGCAAATATCTACTGTCGTATCGATATGTAATAGATCATATCCGGAAATTATTGCTGCTTCAATAGATTTCATAACGTATTCCATAGCCTCTTCAAGGTCAAGGCCTTGGTGTATATGGGCATCTTTAAGCCATGGTCCACCATGGACAAGGGCAATCATTACTGGGCCTTTGTAATTTAGTTTAGAGACTTTTCAGACACTATTTCAACAAATTTTTGCTGCGTCCAGCCAGTATATCCACCATCTATATCTACTTGGTTTAAAGAAGCAATGAACATTATAGGTAATTGATACCTTTTAGCAACTAAGAGAGCTGATTCAACTACCGAAATTGATGTTGGGGATACACCTAAATAGTGTAATAGGTGTCCTCAGATGCTTATAAAACGTATTTAGAATAAGCCTCGTAATATGATTTAATTGTATCCATTTAAGTATTGAAGTAATTAGCAATAATTTAGCTTAATCATCTACTGCTTAGGCATTATAGTCACATATTTTAACAAGGCTAGGAACATTCTAGCATGGTTCAAAGTTTAATTGTTATTCCCTAATGCTAGCTTAACTCTAACCCTAAGGGTTTTCAATAATAGTTTAAATAGTTCTTTCTCATTAAGATTTAAATAACCTTACTTGTGTATGGTTTTAGGTAGCTGAAAGAAGCAAAGTATACGGGAAGGTAGGCTGATTACATGTCCTCGCAAACAACGTTCAGATACATAGTTAGAGTTGCTGGAGTAGATATTGACGGTAACTGGAAAGTAGCTTATGGTCTATCTAAAATTAAGGGTGTTGGTGTTACCTTAGCCTATGCTATGTGTAGGAGGTTAGGTATAGATCCTGAAATGAGAATAGGGAACTTAACTGAATCAGATGTTAAAAAAATTGAAGAGGCACTTTTAAACCTTAAAAAGCTAGGCTTACCTTCCTGGCTTTATAATAGACGTAAGGATTATGAAACAGGAAATGACGTTCACTTAATAGGTTCAGACCTTATTATGGCTGTTAGGAAAGACATAGAAATTATGAAGAAAATTAAGAGTTGGAAGGGTATAAGACATTCCTTAGGGTTAAAAGTGAGAGGGCAGAGAACAAGAACAACTGGTAGATTAGGGTTAACAGTAGGTGTTAAACGTAAGAGAAAGTAACGGTGATTCACTATGGGTGATCCAAGGAAACCACGTAAGAAATGGATAGGACCCAAGCATCCATGGAGAAAAGAAGTTTTAGAAGAAGAAATGATACTTATGGGTAAGTATGGTTTAAGAAATAAAAGAGAACTTTGGATAGCTAAAACACTTGCTAGAGAATTTAGACATAGAGCCAGAGCCCTTTTAGCTCTTCCAGAGAAGGACAGAAAAGTTCAGGAGAAAGCTCTTCTCAATAGACTTTACCATTTAGGGGTTTTACCGGAAAATGCAACACTAGATGACGTATTAGGATTAACTGCAGAACACGTTTTGAAAAGAAGACTTCAAACAATTGTTTACGAAAAAGGTCTTGCAAGAACTATTTATCAAGCAAGACAATTAATAATTCATGGACACATAGCTATTGGAGGAAGAAGAGTTAACGCCCCTGGATATCTTGTAAAGAGAGAGGAAGAAGACCTAGTAGATTATTACTCAATAAGCCCGTTTAAGAAGAAACCTGAACTTCTACAACAGGTTTCGCAACAAGGTTAGGAAAGGTGAGTATTAGGTGGCGTTCATAGCACGTGAGCTTAAATGGGGTGTAGTTCACATTTACAGTTCACTAAATAACACCATAATTCACATTACTGACCTCACTGGAGCAGAAACTGTAGCTAGAGCTTCAGGAGGAATTGTTGTTAAAGCTGATAGAGAAAAACCGTCACCATACGCTGCTATGCTTGCTGCTTCAAGAGTAGCTCAGGAAGCTATGGATAAAGGTGTAAGAGCAATACATATAAAGGTTAGAGCTCCGGGGGGTCATGGACCTAAAACTCCAGGACCTGGAGCTCAAGCTGCAATAAGAGCTCTTGCAAGAGCAGGCTTCATTATTGGCAGAATAGAGGATGTAACGCCAATACCTCATGATACCACGAGAAGACCGGGTGGACGTAGAGGTAGAAGAGTCTAGATCATGGAGTGTTTAACAATGAAAATTAAGATTCTTGAAAAGGACGATAGGAAAATTAAGCTAATGATCGAAGAAGCATCTCTACCTTTGGTTAATGCTATAAGGAGACTAGCCATATCTGATGTGCCAACTTTAGCTATAGATGAAGTAGCTTTCCTCGATAACACATCTGTCCTTTACGATGAAATAATAGCTCATAGATTAGGATTGGTGCCTTTAACAACAGATCTTTCACGGTTTAAATCTCCGGAAGAATGTGAAGGAGCTAATCCAATAAATAACCCTGAATGTTACACAAGATTATTCCTAGATGTTGAAGCCAAGAGAGACTATGAAATAATATATTCAGGTGATTTGCAGAGCGAAGATCCTACGGTAAAGCCTGTTTCGGACAAAATACCTATCGCTATCTTAGCTAAGGGCCAAAAAATAACGTTAGAGGCCTATGCTAGGTTAGGTAGGGGAAGAGAACATATAAAGTGGTCCCCTGTTTCAGTGAGTGCACATAAGTATGTTCCGGAAATCATAATTGACGTGGAGAAATGTACTTTATGCGGTAAATGTGTTGAAGAATGCCCTAGAAACATTTTATTAATTGAGGATAAAACCTTAAAGATAATAAATGCTCTAGAATGTACACTATGTAAAGCATGCGAAGAAGTTTGCGAACCTCGAGCAATAAGGGTTTCTTGGGTTGAAAACTCCTACATCTTAACCATAGAGTCGACGGGTGCTTTACCACCTGAAGTAATAGTTTCTGAAGCCGCAAGGTTTCTTGAGAGAAAAGCCGGAGAGTTCATTAAACAAATCGAAAGTTTAGAGGGAGGAGAATAGGAATGAAAAGGACAGGCCCAACAAACTATGTTCTTAGAAGAACAATTAGAGTTCTCAGGAAAATTTCTAGAGAGAACAAGGTTAAAATATGGAAGGATATTGCTGAACGGTTAGAGAAACCTTCAAGGCAGAGAATAGTAGTCAATGTTTCAAGAATAAACCGTTACACTAAAGAAGGAGATGTTGTGGTTGTTCCAGGAAAAGTTCTTGGTGCTGGGAGAATAAATCATAAAGTTACTGTTGCCGCAATAGGTTTTTCAAAAACAGCATATGAGAAAATAGTTTCCGTTGGAGGAAAATGTTTGCATATTTTAGAGCTTGCTTTGCAAAATCCTAAAGGTTCAAACACTAAGATTATTGGGTGACCGGATATTATGCAGAAAGAAACCATAATTAATGGTGAAGGACACATCTTAGGGAGACTTGCAAGCATTGTTGCTAAAAGATTACTTAATGGTGAAAGAATAACAATACTTAATGCAGACAAAATAGTTGTAAGTGGAAATAAAAGAATGGTTATCGAATCATATAAGCTCTTATTTGAAGTAAAAACACATTACAATCCCTACAAGCAAGGAATTAGAAGGCCGAGAAGCCCTGAAAACATAGTTAGAAGAACTATTAGGGGGATGCTGCCCATAGACAAGCCTAGGGGGAGAGCAGCGTTTCGTAGGTTAAAGGTTTTCTCAGGTGTACCTCCAGAGTATGAAGAGATAAAGGATAAGATGATTAAAATAGAGGATGCTTTGGCAACAAAGCTTGGAAGAACCTATGTCACCTTAGCAGAGATAGCTATGCAAATGGGGTGGAAACCCAAGGTTTTGAAAACCTAAACTCCTTTAGGTGATGATTAGTGAAAATAGTTATTTCCTCAGGTAAGAGAAAAACAGCAATAGCGAGAGCAATAATTAGGCCCGGTAGGGGTAGGGTTTTCATCAACAATGTTCCTGTCGAAATATATCCCATAGAAATGGCTCGCTGGAAAATATTGGAACCACTACTTTTAGCAGGAGATGATATAAGAAACTCCATAGACATTCATGTCAACGTTAAGGGAGGCGGGGTTATGGCCCAAGCCGATGCTGCAAGAATAGCTATAGCTAGGGGACTCATTGAGTTAACTAAGAATGAGGAATTAAAGAAGCTATTTCTGGAGTATGATAAAACAATGTTAAGCGGAGATCCAAGACAAGCTGAGCCGAAGAAGTTTGCAAGATACAGTGCTAGGAGAAGATGGCAGAAATCCTACAGATAAGAATTTAATCCCCAACATGACAATATGCGGTGTGAGGACTGAAAAATGCTTATACCTGTAAGATGTTTCACATGTGGAGCATTAATTGGAGATAAATGGGAGGAATTTAGCAAAAGAGTTGCTCAAGGAGAGAACCCTGAAAAAGTTCTTGACGACTTAGGCGTTAAGAGGTATTGTTGTAGAAGAATGCTCCTTTCCCACATAGACCTCATATACCAGGTTATTAAGTTTACGAGACCTACGTGAACTTGCGAGGGCGGAGAATAATATGTCTTCGGAAAAACGTGTTGAAAAGAAGGAGTCAGAGTTCTTAGTTCCTCTGGAAACATATCTAGCTGCAGGAGTTCACATAGGAACCCATATTGGAACTAAGCATATGATGAAATTCGTTTATAAGGTAAGACCTGATGGACTGCACATTTTAGATATTAGGCAAACAGATAATAGGTTAAGGATTGCAGCGAAATTTATAGCTAGATATGATCCTACAAAAATAGTTGCTGTTTCCGTAAGACAGTATGGTCATAAGCCTGTTCAGATGTTTTGTAAATTTATTGGGTGTAAGGCAATTACTGGAAGAATTCAACCGGGTACATTTACAAATCCTCACTTAGAACATTATCTTGAACCAGAGCTTTTAATAGTAACTGACCCTAGATCAGATTCTCAAGCATTAAAGGAAGCATCTAAAGTCGGAATAACTGTTGTTGCATTTTGTGATTCAGACAATAAAACCGAGTTTGTTGACTTAATAATTCCTGCAAATAATAAAGGTAGAAAAGCATTAGCTTTACTTTACTGGCTACTTACAAGACAAGTCCTTAGGGAGAGAGGAGAAATACCGCCGGACGGAGATCTTCCAGTTCCTGTTGAAGAGTTTGAACAGAAAATAACAAGAACATGAAGCAACATAAGTAGTATCTAGGTACTGTAGAAAATATTTTCAGTTTAATAGGGTGAGTATTTTATGGTACGACCTCCTGCAGTTGCTGGCCTCTTTTACGAAGGCGAATCTACGCTTTTAAAAAGACAAATTGAGGAAGTATTTAAGCACCCTTTAGGTCCAGGGAAACTTCCTCAAGCAAAAATTAAGGGGCCTAGAGAAGTAGTTGGCATAGTTTCACCCCACGCTGGCTATATTTATTCGGGACCTGTAGCGGCACATGGCTTCTTCGAATTAGCCCTAGATGGTAAACCAGATGTTTTCATAATATTAGGGCCTAATCATACAGGATTAGGTTCTCCTATTTCAACAATGCTAGACAATTGGACTACACCTTTCGGAGAGGTTCCCGTAGATAAGGATTTAGCTAAGGAAATTGCTAAACGCAGTGAAATAGTTGATATAGACCCTGTAGCTCATAGATATGAACATTCAATAGAAGTTCAGTTACCATTTCTACAGTACTTTTTCGGGCAAATAACATTTGTACCAATAACTATGATGTGGCAAACGCCTGAAGTTGCTAAGAAAGTAGCTAAAGCAATATATGATGCCTCAGTTGAGCTTGGTAAAGACATTGTAATAATAGCAAGTACTGATTTAAACCACTATGAACCTCAAAACATTACGGTTAAGAAGGATAAATTAGCCATAAATGCTATATTGAAAATGAATTCTGAAGAGCTTTCTAGGATACTTGAAGGACATGATGTTTCAATGTGTGGACCTGGCCCTACCATGGTGCTTATTGAATACGCTAAACTAATGGGGAATGTTGAGGCACAGCTTCTTAAACATGCAACTTCAGGTGATGTAACTGGAGATTTATCAGCAGTAGTAGGGTATGCTTCAATAGTCTTTCGTAAGAAGTTTTAAGGAATGTTTGAAAATGGAAAAGTATAGTGTAAAGTATAGCATTCCGTTCCTCGGAACAATAATTTATAGGCGAAGAAATCCCATAATAGCTGCTATAACAGACAGAGAAGTTATTTTTGAAGTATCTGTTTCGAAACTTTCTGGAGAGAAAAATATTTTTAAGATTAATGGAGTTACTTTTGAAAAAATTTTAAAACATTTCCTTAACGAATATCTTCAAGGCATTGGAGAAGTCGGAGTTAATGTAGAAATTAATGTTCTATTAAATCCAGGACTCATTGAAATTTCTACATACGCTTCCCTAAGTGGAGTACTAATGAGAATTCTTGGGGAAAAACTAGGATATAGTGTAGACTTTGATGATATAATTCGCTATTCGCCTCTACTTGAATGTGAGGAAACATTAAATTACCTCCCAATAATTATGGCTTTAAGAGTGTCTTCTCTTCAAGGGTTAAGCATAATTTATAGGTTAAGTGAAGGCTATGTTAAGTTACCTTCAAAAACACCTATAGACATATATGTTGTAGCCGTAGAGTTCCCGCTTACTTCGAGAAATATAGAGTACAGTGAGTTTAAAGACTACTTTGTCCATTTAGAGGGCAGGAATGTTATAGAGGCTGCTAGAGCAATTCAAGAAAACAAAGTACCATATGAGAACATAGTTTTTGAAGAAGCTATACAACATGTTTTCTACAGATTAGAGGATGAAATCGATCTTAACATATACTATAGAGGGAAGTGTATAGCATTCCCCGATTTAAACTATAAGACCGTGCTTGTATGTTTTAAAAAACCTGAAACAGAGTTTAAGGGTAAGTTGAAGACTTTCGTTTAAAATTTATGTTGAGGGCCCACATTGTTAGCCGTAATTAAAATAGGTGGAAGTGTAATTACAGATAAGAGGGAGCCTTTTAAGATAAGAAGGAATGTAGTCAGAAGATTAACTAGGGAGTTAAAGGAAGCGCTACATAGTGATAGTAGGTTAAAAGTAATCATAGTACATGGTGGAGGCTCTTTTGGACATTATGTTGCATTAAAACATTTAGGCAAAGGCAAAATATCCTCACAAGGATTCATTGAAATTCATGAGGCAATGATTCGGTTAAACACGTTCTTTGTTAGAGAGCTTAGGAGAGAAGGTGTTTTAGCGGAAACCATTCATACATCATCAGCCATTATTTTAAAAAACGGAGAAATTTCTGAAGCCAATATTAAAACAGTAAGAGGCTTCCTTGAGAATAAAATAGTTCCCGTTCTATACGGTGATGTTGTTTACGACTTGGTTAAAGGTTTCACTATAGTGTCAGGAGACACTTTAGCAGCGTTTTTAGCTGAAAAATTAAAAGCTAATCTCATAGCTTACGTAACAAATGTTAATGGAATTTACAGAACATATCCCCCAAAACATGGGCTAAAGGACCTTATACCTCAAATCAATTTAAGGACCTATAATCTAAGCGGTAAAATGTTTAAACATGTAGGGTATGATGTAACCGGAGGTATGGCTTTTAAACTATTAGAACTTAAAAAATACATAAGCTGCAAGCATCCTATAAAAGCAGTAATATTTAATGGTTTAAAGAAAGACTTCCTAAAGAATATTCTCTTAGGTAAAGAGGTTAAAGTGAAAACGGAAATTAAGGTGTGTTAAACTGGATAAAGTGGATGAAATAAAATTTAGGAAAATAGAGCACATAGATATTTGCTTAAACGAATATGTTGAGTCAAGAGTTTCTCCAGGCTTTTCCAACATACATTTTGTGCATTTTTCACTTCCAGAAGTCAACTATGCTGAAGTTTCACTTAAGACGCATTTTCTAGGAAAACAGCTTAAAGCACCGCTCATAATAACCAGTATGACTGGAGGTCATCCAGAAACATATGAGATAAATAAAGTGTTGGCAGAAGTTGCTGAAAAACTTGGATTGGGTTTAGGTGTAGGGTCTCAAAGAGCTGCTTTAGAAAATCCGAAATTAGAATATACATTTTCTGTTGTTAAAGAATATGCGCCAACAGTTCTTAAAATAGCCAACATAGGTTTCGTTCAAGCTAAAAGATACAGTATTGATAAGATTCTTAAGGCTATAGAAATGATAGATGCTAACGCCTTAGCAATACACTTAAACCCTCTTCAAGAGTGTGTGCAAATAGAAGGTGATAGAGATTTCAAAGGGATACTGAAAAGAATAGCTAAAATATCAAAGGAGCTACCGGTTCCCGTTATTGTTAAAGAAACAGGTGCCGGAATTTCATATGAGGTAGCTAAGGAAATAGCTGAGGAAACAGAGGTTAGAGCAATAGATATTTCAGGTTTAGGGGGTACAAGCTGGTCAGCTGTTGAAATGTATAGAGCTAGGAGAAGGGGGAATAGGTTTAGGGAGAACATAGCCAAAACATTTTGGGATTGGGGTATTCCAACGACAGTTTCAATAGTGGAAGTTAGGTTTGCATCTACACGTTTCGAAATAATAGGTAGCGGCGGGATAAGGTCAGGTATAGATGCAGCTAAGGCGTTAGCATTAGGGGCTAATGTTGCCGGAATAGCTTTACCTGCGTTAAAAGCCACTGTTAGGGGGCCTAAGAAACTTGAAGAGCTTCTCAAGGTATTTATTGAGGAAATACGTGTAGCTATGGTTTTAACAGGTTCTCGAAACGTTGAAGAACTTAGGAAGGCAAAAATAGTTATTACAGGAAAGACTAGAGAGTGGCTTGAGCAAAGAGGCATAAGCATTAAAGATTACTTAGAAAAGTTTAGATAAGTATGAGTGAACGTGAACAACTAAGTATAATATGTCATGAGAGGTTACGGAAATGAGTTATTCGGAACTACTAGCTTATTCAAAAAAAGTAGCTAAGAAAGTAGATAAATACATACTTGAAGAAATACTTAAAGGAGGCCCTGAATATCTTTATCAAGCGTCAACACATCTCATTAGGGCTGGAGGCAAAAGGCTAAGACCAACACTATTACTTCTATCAACACGTGTTGCAGGGGGAAATGAGGACCAAGCTTTACCTGCAGCTGCTGCTATAGAAATTCTCCACAACTTCACATTAGTTCATGATGATGTGATGGACATGGACGAATTTAGAAGGGGCGTTCCAACAGTACATAAAGTATGGGGTATTCCTACAGCTATAATCGCGGGGGATCTGTTGTTTTCTAAATCTTTTGAGGCAATACTTAAGCTAACGTCTAATGGAGTATCTATTGAAAGAGTTGTAGAGGCAGCTGAAATATTAGCTAAAACAGCATCAACAATTGCCGAAGGGCAAGCAATGGATATGTCTTTTGAGGATCGCTTAGACGTGACAGAGGAAGAATACTTTACAATGATATATAAGAAAACGGCAGTGCTGTTTGAAGCATCAACGAAGATCGGGGCATTAATAGCTGAAGCACCAAATGACGTAATAAAATACTTAGCGGAGTATGGTAGAAAAATAGGTTTAGCATTTCAAATTCAAGACGACATTTTAGGAATAATGGGTGAAGAAAAGAAAGTAGGGAAGCCCGTAGGTAGTGACATTAGAGAGGGAAAGAAAACAATAATAATCATAAATGCATTAAAGAATGCTTCACCTAGTGAGAAAGAAAAGCTTCTCGATGCTTTAGGGAATAGGAAAATAGGGAGAGAGAAAATTGAGGAAATAGTTGATTTACTTAAAAAACTAGGTTCAATAGATTACGCTAAACAGTATGCAACAAAGTTCTCCAATGAAGCCATTGCAGCGCTTAACGCTATAGAGACTAAAGATAGTGACGCTAAGAAAATGCTAGTCGAATTAGCCGAGTACGTAGTAAAGAGGATAAAATAGGTTTCCTGGTTTTAAAAATGAATAATTCTTCTTATAAATATCCACAAATATTTGTTAATGAAAGCTTGAACAATATCAGTTTAAGCTCAAAAGCTATTTTAGAAACTCGTGAACGAAAATACTGTTCAGTGAGAGGCTTAAGCAAAGAACTTTTAGCTAAAATAGATGTTAAAAGGGTTTTTGAACTTAAACCTTATGAAACAGCGTATGAGGAAATAGTTGACTTAGAAAGTGCAAAAACAACGAAGTCGTTTATAGTTTACTCTCCGAAAACCGATACTTATATGCTTATTGAAGAAAATGTTAATGTTCAGCTACTTGACATTTTAGGTCTTAAAATATTTTTAGCTATAGGAGAGGGAGATTTCGTTAAAAAAGGGGATATTATAGGATATCAGGTTACAGGTAAGTTTGAAGTTAGAAACATAATATGCAATGGTGAAGGTGTTGTTGCATATATAGGGACTATTTTTGAAGAAATACAACACTACATAGTAATTCTTGTAGGTGAAGAGAATGTCGAAAGAATCAAAGTCTCTGAATGCTTATGAAATAAGGGAGCTAGCCTTTAAATATGCTTTACAAAATGCTGTACTTCACGAAGGTAAAGCAGAATTAAAAGCCGTTATAAGCAAAGTTATTGCTGAAAAACCTGGGGTACGTAGTATTATAAGGAATGTTATACCGTTAATTAAGGAAATTATAGAGGAAGTTAATAGTAAACCCCTTGTAGAGCAGAAAAGAATTCTTCAAGAAAAATATCCGGAACTGTTAGAGAAAAGGGTGGTTAAGGAGGAAAAGAAACTTCCTCCACTACCTAACGTTGAGAAATATGGTAAAGTTGTTACAAGATTTGCTCCGAATCCCGATTTTGTCCTTCATTTGGGAAATGCTAGGCCAGCTATTTTGAGTTACGAATACGCTAGAATGTATAAGGGCAAGTTTATTTTAAGATTTGATGACACTGATCCGAAAATTAAGAAACCTATGCCTGAAGCATATGATTTAATTAAGGATGATTTAAAATGGCTTGGCATTAAATGGGATGGAGAGTATGTTCAGTCAAGAAGGTTAGAAATTTTCTACGATTACGCTACAAAACTCATTAAGCTTGGTGGAGCATATGTTGACACATGCGATTCGAATACGTTTAGAAAATATAGGGACAACATGAAGCCTTGTCCGCATAGAAGCCAAAGTATTGAAGAGTCTCTTGAACTTTGGGATAAAATGCTTGAAGGATACTTTGGTGAAGAGGAGGCTGTTTTAAGGGTTAAAACGGATCTTAATCATCCGGATCCCTCGGTTAGAGATTGGGTAGCATTTAGGATAATAGATACAAATAAGAACCCCCACCCTCTTGTAGGTAGCAAATACATTGTTTGGCCCACATATAATTTTGCCTCAGCAATAGATGATTACTTACTCGGCATTACGCATATTTTGCGTGCAAAAGAGCATATGACAAATACTGTAAAGCAGAAGTATCTTTACAGTTATTTTGGCTGGATGTATCCGGAAACCATTCATTTTGGAAGACTTAAGCTTAAAGGTTTTATTTTGAGCAAGTCAATGATAAAATCTAAAATAGAGAAAGGAGAGTTCGAGGGAGTTGATGATCCAAGGCTGGGAACACTTGCTGCATTAAGGAGAAGAGGTTTCTCAGCTGAAGCTATTAGAGCACTTATACTTGACGTAGGTATTAAGCCCTCTGAGGCAACAATATCTATGGAGAATCTCGCCGCTATTAATAGGAAAATAATTGACATTAAAGCTCCGAGAATTCTTTTCGTAGATAATCCTGTGAAAGTTATTGTAGAAGGAATTAGTGGTTACGAATCAGAAATACCTTACCATCCAGAAAATAAGAAGCTAGGTTCGAGGAAAATTGTTCTTAAAGGAATTAATAATAAAGTTGAAGTTTACATTTCAGAAAAAGACAGTAAAAAGTTGGTTCCTGGAAAATTCTTAAGACTTCTTGAACTATTTAATATAGAAGTTATAAGTGTTCCTAAAAGGAGGGATGATCCTGTTACGGCTAAGTATGCAGGGTCTTCTCTTGAGGAAGCTAGGAAGCGTAAGGCACCAATAATACAGTGGGTTCCAGCTGATAAGAACGTAAAGGTTATTGTTAGGAAGCCTAGTGGTAATCAATTAGTAAATGTTGAGGGATTAGCTGAAGAAGCAATAAAAATGTTTAACGTTAACATTGTTCTTCAGTTCTATAGGTTTGGCTTTGTAAGAATAGATAGCATTAAAGAAGGCGTTTATATTACTTATTTTGCTCATGAATAATAATGACCCCTATCTTTATATAGTCCTTTTAAGAACAGTTATGCTCGATGAACGACGACTCATAATGGGAGGAGGATGAGTAACCATGTCTAAACCTTTCTATGTTAGATTCGAAGTACCGTCTGACTTAGCTGAGAAAGCATACGAGGCAATAAGGAAAGCTAGGGAAACAGGCGGTAAGATAAAGAAGGGAACTAATGAAACAACGAAAGCTGTTGAAAGAGGTTTAGCTAAGCTTGTTTTAATAGCTGAGGACGTTGACCCTCCGGAAATAGTAGCCCATCTGCCATTACTATGTGAGGAGAAGAAGATACCTTACGTATATGTTCCAAGTAAGAAGAGGCTTGGTGAAGCTGCAGGAATAGAGGTTGCAGCAGCTAGTGCATGTATAATAGATCCGGGTGCCGCAAAAGACCTAGTAGAGGAAGTAATAGCTAAGGTAAATGAAATTAAAGCAAAAGCTACTAAGTGAATAAGTGCTCACTTATTTTTAATAAAATAGTATAACACTATAATTTTTATCTTTTATCTTCCAGAAAGCTTTCTTGCTTCTCTCTCTGTTTCCCTAAGTATTAAAATATCACCAAGCCTAACAGGGCCTTTCACGTTTCTCGTAAGTATTCTTCCCTTATCTCTTCCCTCAAGGATTCTAACTCTAACTTGGATTACTTCTCCAGTAACACCGGTTCTACCAACTATTTGGATTACTTCAGCAGGGTATCCTAATTCCTCAATTATCGACTTAGTTTTTTGAGAGCTCATTTAGCCGCACCAGTTTCTTAAGTAATATGTGCACTATGGTTCTAGTAGAAAGAGTTTTAAATATGTTTCCACCGAGAATTTCCAGTCAGAATAAATTTCAAAGGTGCATCAGGAATGGTTAAATATAGAACCTGCGTGTTCTGCGGTAGAACCATAGAGCCTGGCACAGGAATAATGTATGTTAAAAACGATGGCACTATTTTCTGGTTCTGTTCTAGAAAATGTTTTAAAAACATGCTAAAGCTTAAACGAAATCCTAAAAAGTACAAGTGGACATTAAAGTACGCTAAAGCATAAAAACGTGGCTGATCCAAAATGGTTCTCCAAAGAACATATGTTATGATAAAACCTGACGGCGTAAAACGAGGGCTTATAGGTGAAATAATTAGAAGAATTGAAAATAAGGGTCTTAAAATAGTTGCTTTAAAAATGCTTAAACTATCCAAGGAGAAAGCCGAAGAACTTTACTCTGTACATAAAGGAAAGCCGTTTTTCAATAGCTTAGTAGAGTTTGTTACCTCAGGACCTGTAGTAGCGATGATTGTTGAGGGTGATGAAGCAGTAAGTGTTATGAGAACACTCATAGGGCCTACCGATGGTAGAAAGGCTCCTCCAGGAACGATTAGAGGAGACTTTGCCTTATCTGTTCAGGAAAATATAATTCATGCTGCCGATAGCGTTGAATCTGCTGAAAGAGAAATGTGGATTGTTTTTGATAAAAGCGAAGTTGTTTCTTACTAAATCTTACTAAATGAAAACCATTGCTGCAAATGATGGATTAAATTTTCTCTTCACTTTAACTATTTCTCTAAGAACCATTAGTTCGTCATTGCTTAATTCTGATTTATACTTTTTAATCCATAATTCAACGTGTTTTTCAGGAACATCTGTGTAGAGGATGTCTCCTTCATTAATTTGCCTACCAACCATAACTCTGCCTTTAATAGATATTGCTACTGCTTGTCCAACTTTTGCTTCACCTATGTTTTTGCCTTTATCTTGTATTTGAAGTATTTCACCTATTCTTTTACCATCACTTGCCCTCATAAGGGGGTATCCTGGCCTTACTATTCCTCCTAAAACCTCTATTCCAACTATTGCTGGCTCGCTTCTTCTAAAAACGTATCCTGGAAGTATTCTGATTTTACCTGGTCTTATGAGTTTTTGTAGTTCAGCTAGTTTTTCTCTTTCTCTTTCCTTAGTAAGCCATTCAAGATATTCTTCTATGAGCCTGTAGATTACATTGTGCTTAAATATTCTAATGTTTTCTCTAGTAGCTTCTTCTTCAACTTCGGGAAGAGGCTTCACATTGAATGCTAAAATTACTCCGTAGTATCTGTTTTTCTTAAGGGAGGTGGAGGCTTCAACAACATCTCTTTTACTTATAGGTCCTACATCTGCTAATCTAACCGGAATATTATTTCGCTTTAAAGCTTCCACAAGTGCCTCTAATGTACCTAAAGTGTCAGCTTTAACAACAACTCCTACGACATCCTTTGAAATTCTTATGCTAGCTACTTCTTCAGCAACTTTCCTCTTATACTCTTCAACTTTAGTTAAATCCTCAACTGCGAAAATAGGTGAACCAGCTAATGCATCATTAAGGTTTGGAGCTGAAATTTTAACTCCAGCAGCTGCAATAACATGGTCTACCTGCATGAATTTTTCTTCTGGAGCACGTATTTCCTGCAGTGGTTTAGGCATTAGTAAGGCTCTTATTTTAGTAACTATTGGCTCATACTTTCCTCCAACAACTATTATGTCTCCTTTTTTCAATATACCATCGTAAATTATGACGTCTATTGTCGTACCTAATCCTGGTTCCTCTTTAACCTCTAAAATCACTCCCTTAGCTGGGCCTTCAGCATACATGAGTCTTTTAGCCATATATTGCTGTGTAAGTCCTGCAAGTACTGCTAAAAGTTCGGGAATCCCCTCGCCTGTCTTTGCTGAAACTGGAACTATAGCTACAGTTTTTGTGAAATCCCTTATTCTATCAAACCTATCGGCTCTAAAACCTAACTTATACATTTCACCTATGATTTTATATAATAGTTCTTCAAGTCTTGTTTGAACGTTCGGAGACTGTTTTCTAAAGGTTATAAGGAATGGTTCATCGGGGTGGGGTTTCCACCCAGGAATTTTATCTATTTTATTTGCGGCTATGAGGAACGGAACTTTTCTTTGCTTAAGAATCTCAATGCTTTCGAAAGTTTGGTCCTTAAATCCTTCAGTAATATCAACAACTAAAATAGCGAAATCAGCAACACTCCCACCCCTCCTTCTAAGATTCGAAAAAAGCTCATGACCAGGAGTATCTATGAAAAGCAATCCCGGAATCTTAAGTCTAATAGGGAACATTTTACGTAAGGACTCACATATCTTCTCAATAACATGAGTTGGAACAACGCTGGCACCAACATGCTGAGTAATCTCACCAGGCTCTCTCTTAGCAACAGCAGTACCCCTAATCTTATCTAAAAGTGTGGTATTATGCACTATTACTCCATTAGCTATGAAATTCTGTGTTTCAGAAACGCCCAGATCATATAGGTATCCTTTGTAGGGGATTTTCTTAACATTAATTACTTTAACAAACGATGTGCTCTCAAAGTTAGGAATAGATATTTTTCTGTGCTCTTTATTCTCCCAAATTCTGAGGATCTCAATTCCTAATTTCGTTATTTTTCCTTCAGAATCAAGAAGCCCATCTGCTTTGAAAGATCTTAAAGTATTTACATCTTTTAACCGACCTTTTAACACTAAGATTTTCTTCTTAAGCTTACTTTCAAATTGAGGTTCTGAAAGCTTCGCCTTAATATTGTTGATAAATTTCTTCCATGTTCTAAGAGTCATTTTCTCGAAATTGTTCTCATATTTTCTTAAGTAAGGTATTCTGACATCAGTAGCTGATAAACCAAAGTACAATCGCAGTCTTCTTAAACTTTCCCCACTTAAAGGTATTCTTTCTACTACTATGTCGTCTCTTGTACTACTCCTAACTATTTCACTAAGCTTATTCATCTTCGCGGGATCGTTAAAGCCTATGTTTTTCATGAATAGCTCAAGGTTCCTTTTACCCTTAATGTATAGGTAACTATATGTTCTGCCGTTTTTCTCGTATTCAGCATATTTTGATGAAATCCCATATCTTAGCAGTAACCATTTCATTTGTTTTAGAAATATCGGAGATGCTGAAACAACTTCTATACGCTTCTGCCTCGCATCAACAGTAGCGTCTGCATCAAAGTAGCCCTTAATAAACTCTGCCGCAAGATCTAATGGAGCTATTTGAACTATTTCAGGAAGCACTATGCTTCTTGCTTTTCTCCTTAACGGATAGTTGAAGAGTATTGTAAAGAATTTCCTTACAGCTCTACCGCCGATAACTCTTACTTCACAAACATTATTATTGCGTGCTATATAAGTTGAAGCTTTTAATGTTGAAAGATATTTTATGAAAAGCTCTAGTATTTTAGAATTCGCTGTTGTTAATCCCTCAAAACCTGAAGACCCGTCACCAAACATTAAGCCAGCTATATAGAATATTTTCTTCCACGCTGCTCTAGTTTTAGGAAGCTTTATCCACTTTCGTGAGTGCCCTACCCTTCTTTTCCTACTGGAAAAAGTAAGTGATGTTATGTTAGCGAAGACTTCTTTTCTACTTATATTAAATTCCTGTATTATTCTAAGTATGTCCTCTCCTCTAAGCTTGTTATTATAGAACCTATGGTAGCTTGGATCATAAGCAGAAATTTTCATTTTCTTTAAAAGATCCTCTCTAAGTCTAAATAACGATGATTTCTCATAAATTAGCTTTTCAAGAACGTAGGCCTTTAACTTCTCAAAAGAGCTCTTAAAAGGCACTCTTATTGGAACCGCTACATAATCACCTATTCTTATATCATCAGCTCGCTTCCAGCCTTCAAAGGTTAGAAATGGGTGCTCCGGTGTTACCTTAACAGAGCTACCATCAGCAAGAGTTATTTCATAAACAAATCCATCATATTTTATTCTCCATACATGCTCTGTTTCCCTAATTTCAATGTTTAAATCCTTGGTGCAGGAGTAAACAGGTGTTTTCCTCTTAATTTTCTCATATTTGCCATCTCTATCAATCTCATACTCTTCACTAAACAATTTTCTAATTTGAATAAATCTGCCATCTCCTAAAAACACGTATTCATCGGGATGTAAGCATTTACCGTGATCAACATGTCCAAGAACTACAACAATAGGTTGCCTTAGCTTCTTACCTTCAACACTCATGTCGAATCACTCCAAACACTATTGCGAAACAGCAGTTTTAAACGTATTTAATACTACATGATTCTTATATCCTCAATTAAGTCCTTGGAAAATCTATGTCGAACACAGCATAAATGCTATTTAATGGTCTTTTCATTTATATTCGCTTTTTAAAGCTAGCATAGGTTAAGGTTCTTACACCATATTTCTCAGCAATTTTCATAAGCTTTCTATCTTCAGTGACAAATACGGCGTTAGTGCTCTTTGTTGCTACTATGTATGATGCATCATAGAATGTTATTTTTTCATCACATGCTAACTCCATTACTTCCCCGATGTTAAGGTTTCTTAAGCTAATAATGTTAATTATTTTCTTCTCTGTAAGCTGTTGAAATATTAAAATTATTTCTAATGCGTCACTTAAACTCATGTATTTAAGTAGCATGGTTAGCTTCCACAGGACATTACCAACTTCGTACATCGTTAATTCCGTAATGTTTAAGGAATGCTTTGTTGCCGTAGAAATGATTTTAGCTCCAAAGTCTACAAGTAAAGGCACTAGTGATGAAGCATCGAGAAGATATTTCATCTAAACCTATCCTCTCTCACAAGACCCGCTATAAGCTTCGAATCTATCTTTCCAGCTAAGCGCTTTTTCAAATTCTCTAGTCTATTCGAAAGCTCTTTAATTTCCAAATCCTCAACATATTTCTCTAGAAAATCCCTAACAACATTACTCACATTAATATCGTATTTCTCAATTTTCTCCTTAAGCTCCCTAGGAATCCTAACACTAATAATAACACTTCCCAAAAAACCACCGTAATACAATCTGTAATACAAACTTATAAGCTTAGCTTACTCCAGCAAAAGAGCTTAGGTAAGATAGAATAAAGGTTAAGACGGTGGCCTAATATGTACGAAAAATCTGCTACTTCCAAACTCTTTGTCAGAGAAATAGCTTATGATATTAACTATTATCACGTACTCTTTCAACAACCTACCTAGAGGAGCCTTTACCTTTATTAGGAACAACCATTTTCTCCTTAGCCGAATAAGCTATCCTATGGTAAATACCAACCTCCTTATCGTTAATAACTATTGACGCCTTTAATTCCAAAGGAAACGTTCTCTCCAACTCATTAAGCGCTCCTATAGCGAGCTTCGAATCATTCCCCAAAAGACCTTTAATAAACTCATCAACAGTAATATCAATCATACTGGTTGTTAGTGAATCTTCTTTAAACTCTTTGAGGGGAAGACAGTATAGCAGTAATATATAGTTCTGAGGTTTAGAAGACTTAACAGGTCTAAAAACTAGGTAAATCATTCCCTCTTTTTCAACTAAAACCCATTCCTTATTTACAAGCTTAAATCCTTCACCATAATAATAACCCTTAGAGATATTATTACCATGGTAGTACACCTTAGTGGGAGTAGTAGCAGGTGTTATAGGATAAGCAATTGTCGAAGGCGGAGACTTCACATTAACTTCTATGGCCATATTATAACTTAACATTAGCATTAGTATCATAAAGATTACTCCTGCCTCCATTAGAATAATTATTATCTTAAGTGAAAATAGCACGTTCTAACACCTATGCACGCAAAGGATGCTTAAACATTACTGTAGAGGTACAGGTTAATAATGGTACATTCTTTATGCTGTTAGTGGCATTTAGGAGTTACTCATAATTAATAAGTTTAGTTAATAAGCTTAGTTTTAGTATGAATTTTATTTAGATTATTTTGGCGTACTTCCTTAATAGCATAGATAAATTTAGAGTAAATCTTTGAATAATTGGCTTAGAAATAATTAAGGAGGGTGATCATTAAGCATTGAGTAATATTTCACGTATGATGATTGCGTTTATATTACTGCTTCTTGCTCTACCGAGAACTACTTTATTAGCTCAAGGAAATACTGGTGAATACATTGTTTTTGAAGGTAAAAATGTTAGCTTACGAGTCCATAAAGACGTTGATCTATGGGTTAAAGAAAATAACAAAAATATATTAGCAATTCTGGATAATAATGTTGAGAGAATATTTAGCATATTAGGCTTAAGTAAAGAAAGGATTAATGTAACTATAGTTCCTATGGAGTTAGGAGCAAAATTAGGGATACGGTATGAACCATTCCTAATAACGGATAATGGCGTTATTATTGCTTATGCTCCCCTTAAAGCGCGTGGTGCACAAGTATTATCCTTAGACAACGAAAGCCTAATGAGTATGGGCTATTTATTGGGTTGGGTTATTGATGCTATTGACATATACTTTATTTTAAATAACATAGGTTACTGGTATTCTGATGCAAGTTTCGGGCTTATGGAAGCATTAAAAATGGTAAACACTATACCTCAAGGCTATCTCGTTTTAAAGAAGACGTTGAAATATCCTCATGGATTTACCGCATCAATGATTAACATAGGTTATTATAAACCTATTTCAAAGGCTATTTTTGAATATAGAGTTCATGCACGATCCTATGCTTGGGAAGTTGATAGCTTTGGTTATTGGCTTATTGAAAAATATGGTGTAAATAGATTTATTGAACTATATAGGTTAATTGCACAGAACCCTAATGAACAATTATTTGAGAAAATATATGGAAAGGACCTAAATGAATTAGAGAATGAATGGTTAAGTTATCTTAAGGAGAAATATAATGGCACAGTATTTACTAAAAACACGGTCGCGGTCTTTTCGACAAAGAACTTAGTAGTAATTTATGATGAGCCTTTAGAAGATGTAGCCAAAAGCTCTAAAGACATCCTAACTAAAATGAGCTTTAACCTTTTTGAACTAAGGCCGAACGTTACTCTTTATTCTTCTGTCCAAATCGGAAGTACGTTAGAGAATGTGTTAGAAAATAACGATGTTCTTATAATAACCATAACAAGTAGTAAAGTGTTTAACGAGGTCATTAAGCTATCTAAGGTAAACATAGGTGCTTGTAATCACGGGTTCGTTTTTCTATCGAAATGCTATACTAGTAATAACGATGTACTGTTTATAGTAGAACCTAATAAGTATGATAATCTCATTAGGCTTACTCATGAGTAATAGTGCTACTGCTTTACGTGAAAAATATAAGGCTCTCATTAATTTGCATCCATTTAGTGTTGGCGGCGCTTTCATCAACAATACATACTACATTATACCTCCAAGCATTACCCTTAATGAGCAAACATATAAAACAAACAATACCACGATGTTCATGATGCTAACTATTGCTTTAGCATTAGTAATTTTATGCATTACCCTAATAAGACGACGTATAGTATGAGAAATAAGCGCCGTATGTTCAAGCACGCTAAATATTTTATAACTAAATTGCTTGGTAATATTGTGGTATATTTCCAGTCGGTTAGTTTTCTTAAAAAATAAAACTCAATATTCATGAAGAACCTCTTTCCTCCAGTCTCAACATGAGTTTCATTATATGCTTAAGTATTTGTATGTTTTTATTCGGGAAAGTTTATATTTTGAAGGTGTTTTTACTTTTCTGCGACAGTGAAGTACGGTGGTTTAGGGTTATGCCAGAGTTTAAGGTTGTTGTTTCGGACCCAACTACTGGTAAGGCTAAAACATATGTTGTGAAGGGTGATGCAGCCTATAGGCTAATAGGGTTGAAAATAGGCGATGTTATTGATGGTTCACTTATTTCTGGCGAGTTAAAGGGTAAGAAGCTTCAGATTCGTGGAGGTAGTGATAGCTCAGGTTTCCCTATGAGATCTGATATTCCGGGAGGGGTTAAGAAGAGAGTGCTTCTACAAGGTCCGCCAGGGTTCCATCCTAAGGAAAAAGGTGAAAGAAGAAGGAAAATGGTGCGTGGAAATACCATAACTGAAGACATTGTTCAAATAAATGTTAAAATACTTACCGAAGAAGAACTTAAGAAACTTGAAAAATAAAGTATTTCAAAGAAACGCTAGTGGAATATTGTTTGAAGGAGGTTACTAAGCTAAAATGCCCTGGGAAATTAAGCAACCTGAAGTAAATATTGGCGTAGTAGGACATGTTGATCATGGAAAAACAACTCTCGTACAAGCCCTAACAGGTAAGTGGACTGCTACATATAGTGAAGAGCTTAAGAGAGGTATGACCATAAAGTTAGGGTATGCTGATGGAAACATAGCTAAGTGTAAGTGCTGTTCAGAGCCTGAAGCATGGACTACTGAGCCCTCCTGTCCTAAGTGTGGTTGTGAAAGTGAGCTTTTAAAGAGGGTGTCATATGTTGATGCACCCGGCCATGAAGTTTTAATGGCGACTATGCTTGCTGGAGCAACAATAATGGATGGAGCAATACTTGTAATAGCAGCTAATGAACCTTGCCCTCAACCTCAAACTAGAGAGCATTTCGCAGCACTCGATATTGTCGGGATAAGAAATCTCATAATTGTTCAGAACAAAATAGATGTAGTGTCTAAGGAGCAAGCCCTCAAAAACTATAGGCAAATTAAAGAGTTTGTTAAAGGAACATGGGCCGAGGAAGCACCAATAATTCCGGTAAGTGCTCTCCATAAAATAAACATTGACTTAGTGGTTAAAGCTATTCACGAAATCATACCAACTCCTCAACGTGATCTTACAAAACCACCGCTAATGTATATTGCTAGAAGCTTTGATGTAAACCGTCCAGGTACGCCTCCGGAGAAGCTCATAGGAGGAGTTCTTGGAGGAAGCATTATTCAAGGAGTAATTAGGGTTGGAGATAAAATTGAAATTAGGCCTGGAGTACGCGTAGAAGTAGAGAGGAGTAAGATAGATTATCAGCCAATAGAAACTACAGTTACTAGTCTTAGATTCGGCAACTTGGAAGTAAAGGAAGCGAGACCTGGAGGGCTTGTAGCTATAGGTACTGAGCTTGATCCAGCACTTACTAAAAACGATAACTTAGTGGGAAATGTCGTAGGTAAGCCCGGGCAGCTTCCGCCTGTGCTTTGGGAGATAACTTTGGAGTATAGGACTCTTGAAAGAGTTGTAGGTATGAAGCAAATGATGAAAGTTACTCCAATAAGGCCTAGGGAGAAGCTTATGTTAACTGTTGGAACAATGATTTCATGGGGTATAGTTAAGAATGTAACTAAGGACGTACTGGAAATATCTTTAGGAAAGCCTATTGTTGCTCTTAAGGATGCTAAAGTAGCTATAAGTAGACAAGTAATGGGTAGGTGGAGATTAATAGGTTGGGGAGTTCTAAAATATTAAAGTACAGAATAATTGTAGACACCAACATATTGCTTCAATCAGTAAGGCATAATATTGATTTATTTGAGAAACTAGGAGAAGCTTTACTAGCTAAATTCGAAATTCTCATACCTGATGTAGTTATTAAGGAGCTTGAAAAATTAAGAAACAAAGGTAGACCTATTGAGAGGAAAGAAGCAACATTAATCCTCAATTTAGTTAAAGATAAGGTCAAAATCGTTTCTGCAAGACAAACTTTTAGTAAAATAGATGATGCCTTACTTTCCTTAGCCATTGATCATAGAGCAATACTTCTCACTAATGATAGGGAATTACGTAGGAAAGCCCGGCTGCTAAGAGTACCCGTTGCTAGATTAAACATTAAGGAAAGAAGAATTTATGTTGAAGGAGTTTTCGATTAAAAATTATTTATATAAGTGTACTTACTAAGTTACCTTTGCACGTAGGAAATAGTATGGCCAACGAGTAGCTAATAGGTGAATTCCAATGTATTATGTTTACAGGGTTTATGACATTGTTAGAATACCTCCCGAAATGTTTGATAAACCACTTACTGAAGCAGCACTTGCATCTCTTAGAGAAAAATATGAGGGAACAATAGATAAGGAACTTGGCTTAATACTTGCAGTATTCGACGTTGATGTTTCTGAGGAAGGAACTATTATACACTGTGATGGCGCCACATATCATGATGCTGAATTTAGTATGTTAACGTTTAAGCCTATAATAAAGGAGGTTGTGGAAGGGGAAGTAGTGGAAATAACAGATTTTGGAGCCTTCGTGAACTTAGGCCCTCTTGACGCTTTAACACATAAATCACAAATACTTGATGATGTCCTCATGTATGATAGTAGGAGAGGTGCTCTCATAGGCAAGGAAACTAAGAAAATACTTGAAAAAGGAGATTTAGTAAGAATCCGTATTATTGCTGTAAGTGCGTCTCTATCAAACAAAGTTATGAAAATAGGTGCAACGATGAGGCAACCTTTCTTAGGGAAACTGGAGTGGATAAAAGAGGATCTTGAGAGAATATACGGTAAAAAGGAGGAGAAAAAGAAGCCTAAAAAGAGGTAGCTAAACAATGTCTTATCGTAGGAGGAAACCTTTTAAGGCATGTAAAAAATGTGGTGCTCTAGTTCCTCATGAAGAAATGCGATGTCCAGTTTGTAGTTCAAGAGAATTTAGTGATGACTGGGAAGGCTTAGTTATAATAGTCGCTAAAGAGTCTAAAACAGCTAAGTTCATAGATAAAAATAAGCCACACATGTACGCTATTAAGGTAAGATAGTTTTGACAATGCATCTTAAACTCCCTCATTACTTAAGGAAAAGACTTAAAGAACCTTTGGGAATACTTTTAGAGCAAATACCTGAGAAATCCATTGAAAAAATAGTTGCCTTAATTCAAAAGTATAAGCCATTAAAAATAATTACAGTAGGAGATATTGTAACTCAATATTTGCTTATGAACTCAATTTATCCAGATATTTCAGTTATCGATGAAAGAAGTTTTAGGAGAAAGATAATTTTCCCCTATCCCTATTTCAAATTTTATAATGTCTATGTTGAAGTAAGTAATCCTCCAGGAACAATAACTAGGGAATTATGGTGTACAATTAAGAAATTCCTTAAACTCCCCGTTAAAACCTTAATAAAAGTGAATGGCGAAGAAGATTTAGCTGTTCTACCATTAATTATTGAGGCGTATGAGAGGTCACTAGTGCTTTACGGGCAACCTGGAGTAGGTGTTGTCGCTATTTTAGTAAATAGGGACTCTAAAGAAAGTGCAAAAGAAATTCTAATGAAATTTGAAGGAGACCTACATAGAGTGTCCGAATGTTAACTGAAATGAACAGAAAGTATAAGTATAACTCATGCATTTAAGAGTCGAAATAGTGAATTATAAGTAAAAAACCCATGTGGTAATGGCTATGTCGTTCACTAAAGCAGGAGACGTAAAGACCGTAAAGATAAGTGAAGGTTACGAAATGATTATTGTTGAAGACAAATGGAATTCCCTCATTGAGAGAAGAGAAATTAAAGGAATAATATACCATATGGGAAAAGGGACGCCGAAAAGATATGTTGTAAGAGAAGCTATAGCGAAAGTTCTCAACATACCAATAGACCAAGTATACGTTAGAAAGATTGAAACAAAATTTGGAGTTTCAGAAACGGAAGCTATAATACACATTTACTCTTCGCCTGAGAGAGCAAAGAAATTTGAACCACCACATATTATTCATAGAAACCAACCCGAGAAAAAAGAGAAAGGTGAGTAACTAAAATGGCGTATGTCCATAAACTTTACGAGTATGATTACGAGAAAGGCACTATAAAACTTAAAAACAAAAGATGCCCAAGATGTGGAAGCATTATGGCTCATCATTTAAAACCTGTTGAAAGATGGCATTGTGGAAAATGTGGTTACACGGAATTTGTTACAGCAAAGAAGAAACGTAAATAAGTATTTTTCATTAAAGTTTTCTCTGAAAACATCTTATAAAACATTGCAACTTCAATTCTACTTAAGAAACTACGTAGTGGTATTTAAGATATGTCATCTAAAAGCAAGACTATAGTGTTAGGTATAGAGTCTACTGCCCACACCTTTGGATGCGGTATAGTTGATAACTACGGTAACATCTTGGCTGATGTAAGAGATACTTATGTTCCAGAAAAAGGTGGAATTCATCCTAGAGAAGCTGCTCAGCACCATTCTAATGTTGCTGCGAACATTGTAAGTGAAGCTCTTAGCCAAGCAAAAATAAGCATTCATGAAGTAGATGCCATAGCTGTAGCGTTAGGTCCGGGATTGGGTCCGTGTTTAAGAGCCGGAGCAGTTATAGCCAGGGCTTTAGCTATACATTACTCTAAACCTTTAATTCCAGTAAACCACGCTGTAGCCCATATTGAAATAGGTAAGTTGCTTACTGGGGCAAAAGACCCTTTGGTAGTTTATGTTTCCGGAGGAAACACCTTAATAGCCGCCTTTTCAGGTGGAAGATATAGGGTGTTTGGGGAAACATTAGATATTGCATTAGGAAACTGTCTAGATGTTTTTGCTAGAGAAGTTGGATTAGCACCACCCTATGTTGTTAAAGGTATGCATGTAGTTGATTTATGTGCTGAAAAAGGTAGGAAAATAGTTGAATTACCTTACGTTGTTAAAGGAGAGGACCTTTCCTACTCAGGCTTACTAACAGCCGCTTTAAGGAAAGCAAAGGAGGGTGTGGAGAAGCTCGAAGACATATGTTTAAGTTTCCGAGAGAACGCTTACAATATGCTTGTTGAGGCAGCAGAAAGAGCATTAGCTCATACTAGGAAGAAAGAAGCTCTTTTAACTGGAGGTGTTGGTGCAAGCCTTGTTCTTCAGAATAAGCTTAAATTAATGGTGCAGGATCATAGTGCAATACTCCATGTAACTCCTAGAAAATATGCAGGTGACAATGGAGTTATGATAGCGTGGACTGGCCTTTTACTGTATAAACATGGTGTGTTAATAGATCCCGAAAAGGCATTCGTAAATCAAAGATGGAGGCTTGATGGGGTAGATATTCCTTGGATGAAGAGGTAGGCTTAAAAATAACTGAACTTATAAGTAAAGGGGCTGAAGCACACATATACAAGGGAATATATCTCGGCTATACCATTGTTTATAAGAAGAGAGTTCCAAAGCCTTATAGGCCGCCGGAATTCGATATAAACCTTAGGATTAAGAGAACAATTAATGAAGCTAGAATGCTATATTACGCACGTAAATTCGGTATTCACGCACCTACACTTTTTAACTATAATGTTACAGAGACATCTATAATAATGGAGTACATTGATGGAGATGTTTTCTCTAAAAAACTTAGGAAAGGCGTTACTAACGAATTTATTGAGGAAATGTTCTACAAGGTAGGTATTCTCTTAGGGAAGCTTCACTTAAACAATATAGCTCATGGTGACTTTACAACATCAAACATAATTGTTACTGAGGAAAAAATACCCTTTATAATAGATTTTGGCTTATCGAAGAGAACATCTGATATAGAGGAGTTCGCTATAGATCTCCATTTAATGTTTAGATCTATTGAGAGCACACATTATGACGTTGTTGAAATATCTAAAAATAGCCTTTTAGAAGGCTACATTAGCGTAATTGGTAATGCTGTTGCGAAGAAAATTTACAATAAGGTAATTGAAATTAGACGTAGAGGCAGGTATGTTAAGGAGAGGAGGTTGAAGTGAAAATAATTTTCGTCACTAAGAATAGGCATAAGTTTCTTGAAGTATCGAATGTACTTAATGAATATGGTATAGATGTTGAACAAGTAAGTTTAGATAAGCCAGAAATACAGGCTAATAACTTAAAGGATGTTGTAAGATACTCGCTAATATCCCTTTACTATATTGTTAAGAAGCCTTTAGTTGTTGAAGATGCTGGATTATTTATAGACTCTTTAAAGGGTTTTCCAGGGGTTTACTCAAACTATGTTTTTAAGACTATAGGTTTTCATGGAATACTTAAATTAATGGAAAATGTTTCTAATAGACATGCTAAATTCATGTCCATTGTAGGATACATTGATGAGAAAGACATTACATTTTTTGAAGGCATAGCAGAGGGAACTATAACTATGAAGCCTAAGGGTAGCGGAGGTTTCGGATTCGACCCCATATTTATGCCTAAAGGTGAAACCAAAACCTTTGCTGAAATGAGCATTAGTGAGAAAAATAAGTTTTCTCATAGGGCGAAAGCGTTTAGGAAACTTGGAGAATGGCTTATTCAAGATAAGTTTAAAAGGTAGAGTAGACTACACTTTGATGCAAGAGGGTAGATTAGGGAGTAGGTAGAGAATATGAATAAGAAAAGGGAAAAGGGAAAATCACATTCAACAAGACCCATTCGGGCAGGCCCTCCACGCTGGCTTAGGTTAAGTTCCGAAGAAATAGAAGCATTAATAGTTGAGCTCGCTAAAAAAGGCTATGGACCATCAATGATAGGTATTATTCTAAGAGACCAGTATGGAATACCGTTAGTTAAACCCATTCTTGGAAAGGGAATAACTAAGGTTCTTGAGGAACACGGATTAGCCCCTGAGATACCTGAAGACCTCTTTAATCTCATGAAAAGAGCTGCAAAATTAAGAGCTCATTTAGAGGAGCATCCCAAAGATTACCATTCAAAACGCGGTTTAGAGGAAATAGAGTCTAAAATTAGAAGGCTCGTGAAATATTATGTAAGAATAGGTAGGCTACCTAAAGATTGGAAGTATGAACCGGAGAAGGTTAGATTACTCATTTCTAGGACATTCTAAGAACATTTTATTAAGAAGTCCTTTCCTCTAATTCTATGGTGGAATAGTTTTTGCTTAACAAATCCTCGGTAGACATCTTTACTTTTACATCGACGGGGAAGGGCAGTAAATTAGACAAAGTAATCAATTATAGCTTAAATATGATGTCATCAGGTGAGGAAACAGTAGTTTATGTTTATCCTACCGTATCTGATGTTCTCTCAGCCTCTATATTCATTCATAAGCTCATAGAGTTTAATTCTCCAATTGTTGTAAGGCTAGAGCCATCAATAGATATTGAACGTGTTAAAAACCTTAACTTAATAAGCATAGGTATACCTTTATCTAAAAAACGCTATGATGAGCTAGCTAAAAACGTGAAAAAAGCATTAATACTTGGGCTATGTGTTGAAGGCCTAAGTAAGAGTAAAGGAAACGCTATCATCGTATGTTCAACAAAATATTCTGGATCAGCAATTTATACTTGGAGAATTCTTAAAGAAAGACTTGATGCTTTAGACTACGTCTTAACGCTAGCTTCACTTGTATCTTCAAGCTTCTTTAAAATACCTAAAGATCCCTTAGAAAAATCATTAATAAGTGATGCTGTAGCGAAGCAAATAATTGATGAGTTCAAAGGTGTAAGAATTTTCGGAATACATAGAAAACCCCTGTATAAGGCTTTATCGGAATCTCTCATACCTTACCTATATGGTTTAACAAGTAATGAAAATACATCTAAGGAGTTTGTGAAAGAGTTTGGAATAGAAGATTTTTCCTCAAAACTCGCTGACCATGAGGCTTCTACAATAAAGAGAATTATTGAAAGTATACTTAAAATAGCTAATAAAATAGCTCCAAACGCATGGAGAGTTGAAGACTTAATAGGAGAAATGTATATCTTAAAAACTCCACTACAACATCTTTCAGACGATCTTTTAGAGTTTTCAGCACAACTTACAGCGATTTCCGAAAACTTAGGTTTACATAAGTCAGTTTTTATTAAGGAGTACTTCGACATGGTAATTAAGTCATACATAAGATCATACTACGATACTTTAAGGAATGTGAGTAAGTGTTTTGAAGAAGCATTAAGAGAGCCTTCGCGAGAGTTCGATGTTGGGGGGAGAAGAGTAAAGGTTGTTAAAGCAAATTATTTAAGTGAATACAGAGCGTTCCATATGCTTGAATCGGTAATTTTAACGTCGGGATATGCTGACTTATCAGATATAATAGTTTTTGAAGGAAAAGAAGGTTTCTTAATGACATACTCAACCATTAAGAGAGTGTTTTTAACAAGAGCTTCTAAAGCAATTGAGGTTTTAAGTAGGAAGTCCGAGAAACCATTAGAAGCAGGTTTCTTGTTTCCTAACTTAAGAGATATCATATCTTCACTGAGGAAGGTTTAAAGTGCTTGTAAAGGTTACTTTAATACTTAAACTTAAATTTAGTAGTAAAGAGAAAACTAAGTCTATTGCATTAGCTCTAAGACCAGATAACCTACTGACAAAGGAGAACATGGTTATAGTGGATAAGGTTCATGAAAACATTTTTACTTTAAAAATCGATGTTACAAGCGAAAACATTAACAACATCAGTACTATTAGAAACACAGCTGACGAAATTTTAGCCCATATTAAGTCTTTAGAGAACCTTTTTGAAAAAGTGAAGGATAAATAACAAGTAACTCTTTTATACCACTTATCTATGTTAAAAGGAATAGCTTAGGAAAAACAAAGGTGCTTCGGTAAAATGCCTGCACCCAGAGCTGCTGTGAAAGATAGGTGGAAGATGAAGAAATGGTACACTATAGTAGCACCTCCGGTTTTCGGAGAAGTTCCTTTAGGAACAACACCAGCAGATGATCCGCTAAAACTTATTAGTAGAGTTCTTGAAACAACACTTTATGATTTAACAGGAGATTTCACTTTAGTGCATGTTCACTTATTCTTCCAAGTGATTAAGGTTATGGGTAATAAATGCATTACAAGGTTTAAAGGTCATGAACTAGCTAGAGATTACATGAGAAGCATAGTTAGGAGGAGAAGTAGCAAAATTCAGGGGATATTTAATGTGCGAACAAAGGACGGTTATGGATTAAGAATCACAGCAGTTGTTCTAACATCCTTCAGATGTAAGTCGTCACAAAAAAGAGCTATAAGGAAAATAATGAAGGAAATAATTGAGTCACGAGCTTCCGAAATGACTTTTAACGAGTTAATTCAAGCAATGATTTTCGGAAAGTTAGCATCCGAAATATACAATGAAGCAAAGAAAATTTATCCTATAAGAAAAGTCGAAATTTATAAGTCAAAACTTTTAACAGTACCTTCACCAACCGGGCCTAAACCAGCAGCCGTAGTGTCACCGCTTATGCTTAAAGGTAAGGAAGCTGAAGAGTTAATTAAAGAAGTCATTGTTAAGGAACCTAGTGCAGCGTAAAAACTATTTCTCCTCCCTAAATAACCACATTCTTTATCTTGAAGTTTTAAATTTTATTTCTCCAGAGGAGTTTAGGTGAAATTATTGAATAAACCAATAATAATTGTGAAAACGCCTTTAGGATTAGAGGACATTGCCGCTGCGAGAATTCTCGAAATACTTTCCGAAGTTAAAGTTAAACCTAGGCCTCAGGGTTACTTAGGTTTGGTTCTCGTATTTTCTGAGAATCCATTAGACGATGCTAGGAAAATAAAAGCTGAAGTACCTGAAGCGGAGAAGGTTATACCTGCACTCACTGTAGTTAAGGCTGATCTTGAAGAGATAGCTAAAGCTGCATCAGAAATAGCTAAAGAACACATAAGCCCTAATGAAACGTTTGCTGTAAGAACAGTTAGAAGAGGGAGACATGAGTTCACAAGCATTGATGTTAATGTGAAAGCTGGTGCAGCAATTAAGGAGGCTACGGAAGCAAATGTTAACTTAAGCTTTCCTGACAAAATAGTTGTCATCGAAATTATAGGGGAGTACGCGCTAATTTCTATTCTACCAGGCCACGAGGAGTATAAGAAACTTAGGCCTGGTAAAAAACCTGTAACCCAGTATTTAAGAAGAATAGCTTTAGTGCAAATGCCTTACTTGGGGCCTCTTAATGCAGCATACAATATGGGTGTTAGGATAGGGAGAGAGGCGCAAACATTTGAGGTTAAGGAGTTAATAGTAGCCCCAATAGGCATGACACCAGCGGATCAGTTAGCTACATTTATTAAAGGCGTTTATGAAGGTATAGAGTCTAGGTTTAAGATACAGAAGAAAACTTATGGACGTAATGTACATAGAGTACCCGTGTATGTTCAAGATCTTTACCAACTAGTTAGAGATAGGTATAGGGAACCTATAGTAGTTTTTGAACCAGAAGGTGAACCCATAATTAAGGTTAAGGACAGTATTAAGGAGATTTTTGAAAATAAAAGGAATAAAAGAATAAATATCCTAATAGGTTCTAGAATCGGAATACCTTCAGGTATATATAGATTTGCAACACTCATACTTGATATAGCACCTGGAGTCACTATTTCAACGGATTTAGCTGCAGCATCAGCTATAACAGCATTAATTACGGTGCTTGAGAATGAAAATTAATCAAGCAGTTGTTTTAGTTGCAGGTAAGGGAGAGAGGTTAGAGCCATTTACACATACTAAACCTAAACCTATGATTCAAGTTCTAGATAAACCCTTTATACACTACATTTTGGAAAATCTTCGCTCCATAGGGGTTTCAGAAGTAGTTTTCGTAGTTAATTATCTTAAAGAGAAAATTATTGACTATGTTGCAAAAAGATTCTCAAACATATTTTCATCAATAAAGTTCGTAGATCAAAGAGAACCCTTAGGAACAGGGCATGCTTTAAAGGCGGCGGAAAAACATGTTAAAGGAAGATTCTTCTTAATTTACGGTGATGTTTATACTGAGGTTTCTAATTTAAGAAAAATTCTAAAGAAATCGGAAAGCTATGAGAACGTTATTGCTGCGGTGGAAACTGAGAAACCATGGGATTACGGTGTTCTAATCGAAGAGAACGGGTTGCTTAAAGGTATTGTTGAAAAGCCTAAACCTGGCACTGAACCTTCCAACATTGTTAATGCTGGAATATATGTTTTAAGTGTCCATGTTTTAAGCTATCTAGACAATATTAAGCTATCTCCTAGAGGAGAAATAGAAATAACGGATGCATTAACTCTTATGAGTAAGTATGAAAAAATCGCTATCGCTAAAATAAGTAAAAGTGAATGGTTAGAGTTAGGTAAAGTCTGGGATATTCTCGATGTAAATAAGTACTTTCTAAATAAGATAGTTTCTCAAAAAATCTTGGGGGACATTGAAAGTAACGTTATAATTAAAGGGAATGTGCTAATACGTGAAGGCACATTGGTAAAGAGTGGAACATATATTGAAGGACCTGTTTACGTAGGGAAATATTCGCAAATAGGTCCAAATAGTTATATTAGACCATATACTGTATTAGGAGAGCATGTGAAAATAGGGGCATCATGCGAAATAAAGTCTAGCGTAATTATGAATTATACACACATTCCCCACTTAAACTATGTTGGCGATAGTGTTATAGGCGAGCATGTAAACTTCGGTGCAGGAACTATAATAGCTAATCTTAGGCTAGACGATAAATCCATAAAAGTTATTCTAAAGGGAAGAAAAGTTGATAGCAAGAGAAGAAAGCTAGGGGCTTTTATTGGAGATTACGTGAGAACAGGTGTTGATGTTATGTTAATGCCTGGAGTGAAGGTAGGAGCTTATTCATGGATTTCCCCAGGCTTGGTAATTTACGATGATATTCCACCATATACTTTCGTTAAACCTAAGGAACGTAGCGGATACTATTTCGAAGAAATTAAAAAGTAGTTTTTATCTTCCCTTAGCGGCAACTATGGATATTACGTCGCCGTCTTGAAGCACATATTCTTCTCCGAGCCTTCTCTTTGTTCTAGCATCTATTGCATATAGGAACGTTTTGCCTAGGTCTGTATGTATTTTATACGCAAACTCCCTTGCTGTTGTACCTTTTTTCACCAAGAAAACATCAGGTAAAACTCTTCCCTCATGGTCTGTAAGTTTGACAGGGTCTTCGACAGGATATACTGCTATCATTTCTAAAGCATCAAGTACTGCTTTATTTATTGCTTGCTGAACTCCTGTAGAACCCCACTTTTTAAGTACATGTTCTTTAACGTATTCCAGCCCTTTCTTCTCTCTTGAAGTGAGCCTATTCTCGTCTATGATTTTGAAATCAGGGTCACCAGGTAAATAGCTTATATATCCTTTCTTAGCAGCTCTTCTAAGAACAAGTTCTGCTAATGCTGATGTAGGAATTACTACTTGGTTTTTTAACTCCTTAACCATACTTTTAATTATCTCCTGTGCCTCAGGTATGTCTGCTTTATTAGCTACTATTATTGAGGGCTTAGCTATTTTCCTAAGTGTTGAAACAAAAAGCAATAATTCTTCATTTCTCCAAGAGGAGGGTTTTGCGTTTTCAAGTTTTGTTTCTCTTAAGGCCTTCACGACATGTGTTTTCGTTATTGAGAGTCCTGCTAATCTCTCAGCTAAGAGGTCTTCGAATTTACCTTCAGACTCAGCTTTATGCACAAGTTTTTTCCAATCCTTTTGAAGTATTTGGAATAGCCATAGATCAACTTCTCTCTGTATGAGTCTAACTTCCTCTATGGGATCATATGTTCCGGGAGGTACAGGTCTTCCTTCAGCATCGGTGGAGCCTGACGCATCAACAACATGCAGAAGTACGTCAGCCTTTCTTAAGTCATCTAGGAACTTATTTCCTAGTCCTCTTCCTTTATGTGCTTCAGGTATTAATCCCGCTACGTCGATTAAGGTTACGGGTATGAACCTTATTCCATTAATGCAAAGAGAGTTTCTAGGGTTATCTTTAACTTTAAACTCTCTACATACACATGGCTTTCTAACGTACCCTACACCGACGTTGGGCTTAATTGTGGTAAAAGGGTGATTGGCTATATCAACACTTACTAACGTTGCTGCAGCGAAAAAAGTTGATTTACCAACATTCGTTTTACCTATGACTCCAATAAGCAACTCTTAACATACCTCTCTTCAAATACTATCTAGAAATTTTCGATATAAGATTCTCGGTTAGATTTATATTCCTCCCTACTCATTATAGTCCTCCTAGACTGTAATCTTACCCTGGCTAAGGTGTTTAAGAGAAATGTATAAATACATTAGGCTGCTATGGAAGCGTCCTTATGAAGGAGAGTTTAAGGAAATACTTAAGCAAAGAATAATTAGGTGGCGTAGGGAGCCCGCTGTAGTTAGGATAGAGAAACCTACAAGATTAGATAAGGCAAGAGCTTTAGGTTATAAGGCTAAACAAGGATTTGTTATTGTAAGGGTTCGTGTTAGAAAAGGAGGCCGTAGGAAGCCTAGGCCAAATAAGGGTAGGAGACCTAAAAGAATGGGCGTTTACGGCTTCGCTCCAGCAAAGAGTCTTAGATTAATTGCCGAGGAAAGAGCCGCAAGAAAATACCCTAACCTAATTGTTCTTAACAGCTACTATGTAGGCGAAGACGGTAATTATAAATGGTTTGAAGTAATACTTGTCGACCCTCATCACCCAGTAATAAAGAATGACCCTGACATAAACTGGGTTACTCAGAAATCACAGAAAGGCAGAGTTTTTAGAGGAAAAACTGCAGCTGGCAGAAAAATGAGAGGTCTTCTTAAGTCAAGAGGTTTACGTGGAACACACAAACATAAGTGGAAGAAAAAGCAGAAAGAGAGAGAAGAGAGAAGGAGGCATGAAGCTTCAAGAGGGGCACGCGTAATTAAATCTGGAAAATAAGTCCTAATTCTCCATAATTTTTCACAAAACAGCTTTCTATAACTTAGTACATTTTATAACATTGGGAATGAGAACTTATGGTTAAAGTTAAGTCATTAGAGGTATTTGCTAGCTGCCATGCAACAGAGAATCTCGATAAAGTTAAGAAGGCAATGCTACATATTGTTCCTAAAGAGTTAAGAGAGAAAGTGGTTTTTGAGGAAAAAACGCTTAAAGGACATTATGGTAACCCAATAGTAAGGCTTTCCTTTAAACTTAAAGGATTAGATGCTGAAAAAACATTAAAGTACATAGCTGAAAGTCTTGACGAAGTAAGTAAACGTTTGCTAGGTGCATCTTTAAGTTTAAGAGTAGAGACGTCAAAGCTTTACCTTAGGTTCTCTAAGCAAGAAGCATTTCTTGGAAGAGTAATTTTAGAAGATAGTGATGACATAGTTAAAGTAGTTATTTCATTTAGTACTAAAAGAACGGAATCCTTAGAACAATATCTTAAAGAATTAGGGCTGATTTGAAATGGAAATAAGGCCTCCAATAGATTTCTATGTTAAAGCTATAGAAGATAGCAATAAGTTTATGAAAATACTGAAAACTCTAAGCAAACTAGGTTTTCGTATAGTAGTTATTGCATATAACACCTTAGACAGGGAATGTATTTTCCCGAAAGATTCTATAAACATCCTTAAGTTAGGTGGGAGCATAGGTTTAACTACCTTCATTAGAATAAACATTAGTTCAAATAGTAAGGGGGATCTTAAAAAATGCTTAAGGAAGATTAGAGCGAGAGTTGATGTAGTATCTGTTGAACCGAAAACCCTTGATGTAGCAAGGTTTTCAGGAAGGGATAGAAGAATTGATACAGTATTCTTTGACTATAACGGTTTAGTTAATTTCTACGATGAATCACAAGCTAAACTTATGAGCCAAAACGGCATAGCTTTGGAAATCCCATTTAAACACTTATGGTATGTAAGCAAGTTTAACTATAAAATGTTCTTCTTCCTTAAAAGAGTAATGTACTATACTCTAAAATTTAAAGTGCCTTTAATTGTTTCTTCAGCTTCGTCAGAAATTGTTGACGTTAAATCACCTAGCCAGCTTACTTCACTACTTGAAGTACTCGGGCTTCCCGAAGATTACGCTAAAATGGCAATTACCAGTTATCCTTTAGCTATTTTAAAAAGAAATTTACATAAGAAATCACGTAAACATGTTCAACGAGGTGTCGATGTAATATCTTGAGTGGGTGGTGTTGTTTTGAACGTTGTAGCTTTATTTCTCGCATTAGCTATTCTTGAAGCAACGTATTTCTTGGCTTTAACCTCGCTTCTCATATTTGGCCAGCTTGACATATTATTGTTTCTGGCATTTTCGGCTATAGGATTTATGTTCTTTGCACTAACTTATGTGCTTTATAGGGTCTTAAAGTTACAAGTCCTCATATTGAAAACTAGAATTAAGCTAAGTAGTGAAAGAGTCGCTGTAAGGAATGTTTTAAGAAAACCTAGGAAAAGATATGTTGTTTTTCAAGTGGTTTCGGAAAAACCGGTTAAAAAGGAAGATGTTGAAAAAGTTTTTCATGAAACATTTAAGGAGCTTTTTGGCATATTAGGTGAGGGTGAATCAAACCCGAAACTTGTATTTTACGATGAAGTATCGATGAGAGGTATTGTAAGGTTTGTTCATATACAGAAAAGTAGGGTATTTTTCACTCTTGCCATGGTATCTGAGGTTTCAAAAGGCAAGCTAGGTTTCATACCATTAAAGACTACGGGAACGTTAAGGAGAGCTAAGGAAATAGTTAAAACCCTAAGTTTAGATTAGTTAGAAGTGGATGATGAAGCCGCTCCATGTCGGATTAGTGAAGAACTCGCGACGATCTGACATAAACACTATGGTGATCGAGGAAATAGTAGGTAAGCTTTAACGAATTCTCCTTCGTAAAAAGGCTTAGCCCATGGAGGTACGGGCCTAAATTTTTCAACAACAAGTATAGTTAAAGACCCAGACTTAGCGTCTTTGGGTTTTTTCACAACGTTTTGGGTTAGTGTTTCTAGCCAATATCTTATCTTGGTGTTGGGAACTACGAAAACGATGTTGCTGGGTGCTTTAACGGCTATGTGTTTAAGTTCGTAGTATTCTTCAGTAGTAATGCTTGGTTTCAAAACGCTTATGGCCGTTATAAATTGGGGGGTAAGTAAGCTAGCTATTAGCAATACTGTAAGTACTGAGTGCCTTACACTTTTAATTGTACCAATAAATACTCCTAAAATTAAAGGTACAAGTATGGCTGACATTAAATTAAATCTCCAAAGAAAATCACGGGGAATTAAGGGGATATTGAGTACTATTAGTATTATTGATAATGTGAAAATAATTCTTCTATCAACATCATTGATTAATATACTTTTTGAAGTAATGATCCCTAATGCACCTATAATTAATGGAAAAGCCACGTTTGATACTTCGATGGGATTTTTGATTTCAAAGAATTTACCCTGGATGATTTCATTAACCAATGAAATTCCTTTGTAAGAATCTCCTCCCATAACTTCGTACACTAAAAATCCTGAGGCTAATAGAGCTGAGCTTAAAATTAACGGCATCACAAGGTATTTCACTTCGCCTTTACCTTTAATAATGTATGTTATAGTGAGCAATAGGAGAATAGCATAAGCGACCGCAAAATCAAGTATGTGTGTTAACCCTGTTAATACAGAGAAAACAGAGGCCATTTATAGAGTATTTGAAGCTATGTTTCTTTAACGCTAAGTAGCAAAGAAGCATTGTTAATGCGAGGAAGAATAGTCCCATGGAGTTCTTTATTAAATCAAAACTCATTCTTACAAGTGCAGGAGAGAATGCGTAGAAAATGCATGAGGCCAGGGCTCCAACAGTAGAGCCACTAATTTTCTTTACTAAAAAGTATATAGCGTACATTGCAAGTAGTGTTATAAATACTGAGCCGACTTTTATTCCAGCGTAAACATCACCTAATATTATCGAGAACGCTGTTAGAATGTAAAATGAGAGAGGTGGATCAGGGTATTTTGGAACTCCACTATTAAGAATGCTTGATATTTGAATGTAATAGTAAGGGCAGTCAATACCGTAAAGTAATGGTGAGGAAAACTGCTTAATGATGTATAGTGTTAACGATGTAATGAAAACCAGTGTCACCAATGCTGCTTCTAAATATTTAACCTTAATAATGTGCTTCTTCATCACAATTATAGTTTACATGAAAGTAAAGCCTTTAAATGTTACTTTAAAGGAACCCTTATATTCCTACTTTAGTAATTTGTTAAGTATGGAGCAAAAACTACTAAAGATGATGAGTCCCTCGGAAAACATAAGTGATTGATGATCGGGGGACTACCAGCTGATAATATACTAAGTCAGATAGAAGACCATCATCATTTCTCAGCGGTCGGACAGTCTTCATCATGCCGCTATAATGCATTAGCGTGTGGTAAGATATATTTATACCTCCTTTAATTGTAAGGTTAGAGTCAGTTTGCAAAAGACCATAGGTTAGAGGTTTAGTAGCTATGTTCACTCCATCGTCAATGGGATATGATAGAGCAATCACTGTATTTTCGCCTGATGGAAAACTTTACCAAGTAGAGTATGCTTTCGAAGCTGTTAGAAGAGGATGGACAACTTTAGGTATAAGATCAAACAGTGGTGTTGTTTTAGCAGCCATTAAGAAGAAAGTTCTCCCTCTTATGGATTTTTCAGATATTGAAAAAGTGTTTCAAATAGACGACCATATAGGTATGACATTTGCCGGTTTCGCATCTGATGGTAGAGTTCTCGTAGACTATGCAAGGCTGCGGGCTATTCAGCATAAAATACTTTACGATGAAAAAATAAGTGTAGAACTATTAACGAGAAGAATATGTGATGTTAAGCAAAGTTATACACAACATGCTGGTGTAAGGCCGTTCGGAGTAGCTTTAATAATAGGCGGCGTTGACGATAGGGGGCCACATTTATACATGACTGAGCCAAGCGGTCAATACATGAGCTACTTTGCTGTAGCAATAGGTTCTGAAGGGCAGTTAGCTAATGAATATTTGGAGAAAAAATATAAGAAAGATTTAACAGTTGATGAATTAATAGTTTTAGCCATAGATACGTTAACGAAAGTATCTAAAGAGAAACTTGCACCAGAATATATTGAAATAGGGTATATCCCGGTTGAGAAGCCTTTGTTTAAGAAGTTAGGTATAGGTGAAGTAGCAAAGTACATGGAGAAGGTGGCTTAAGAAGCTTTTAGCTTACACTTACTTTCTAAATTGGTTGTGTTTTTAGCTTAGATTTTGCTACAATATTTTCTAGGTAGAGAAGTGATGTTGTATGAGTAGAAGGCATGAGCCTATAGTAGCAAGACTTGAAACCCATGGACATAGATTCGAGATTTTAGTTAAGCCCGATCTTGCTTTTAAATTTAAAGAAGGTAAAAAAGTTAGTATTAGGGAGGTTTTAGAGGGAGAGTTTATCTATAAAGACGCTAGAAAGGGTCTTAAAGCTTCCGAAGAGATTATAAAGAAGGTTTTTGGAACAACCGACGTGTATAAGGTAGCTGAGGAAATTCTTAGAAAGGGAGAAATACAGATAACAGCTGAGCAAAGAAGAGCCCTTATTGAGGCTAAGAGAAAGCAAATAATAGATTTTATTTCTAAAAACTGCATTAACCCTAAAACAAAGCTTCCACATCCACCTAAAAGAATAGAATTAGCTATGGAGCAGCTGAGAGTAGGTATTGACCCGTTTAAAGATGTTGAAAAGCAAGCATTACAAATAATTAAGGCTTTAAGCAGGGTTTTACCCATCAAGTTGGCTAAGGCTATAGTTAGGGTTAAAATACCTTCACCATTCTCTGGAAGAGCTTATAGTGTGCTTGCAGGCTTCGGCGAGGTGAAGAGAACTGCCTGGCTTAGCGATGGGAGTTTGTTTATGGAGCTGGAAATTCCAGCGGGAATGCAGCAAACACTTATAGATAAGGTAAACGCTATATCTAAAGGTACAGGTGAAGTTAGAATAGTTGAGACTAAATGGTGAGTTAGGGAAATGCCAGTGCATGTACAGCATAGGCAAATTGTTGTGCCAGGACAGCTACTGGCCGAAGGGAAAGACGTGGAAGTGAAATCGCAGCATACAATATATAGGGTAGGTGATAAGCTCTACTCCGCAGTAATAGGACTTGCTGAAGTACAGAATAATAGGGTAAATGTAATTGCCCTTGAAGGATTTTACTTTCCAAAAGTTGACGACGTAGTAATAGGGATAATTATAGATTTAGGATTGACTTCCTGGACCGTAGATATAAGAGCCCCATACACGGCCGTTCTACATGCTAATGATGCTTTAAATAAACCTTTTAATCCGCTAAAGGATGATTTAAGAAGATATTTCGACATAGGCGACCTCTTGGTAGCTAAAATAAGCGTTTTCGATAGAACAAGAAATCCTATACTTACTGTTAGAGGTAAGGGTCTTGGAAAAATAACTAAAGGTAAAATAGTAGAGATCGTTCCATCACGTGTGCCGAGGCTTATAGGTAAGAAAGGTTCGATGATAAACATGATTAAGGAAGAAACTAAATGCCAAATAACTGTGGGTTTAAACGGTAGAGTTTGGATTGTTGGTTCATCTCCACTACATGAGGAAGTAGCTATTCTTGCAATAAAGAAGGTGGAGAGAGAAACCCATACCACAGGTCTAACTGATCGCGTAAGAGCTTTCATTCGCGAAGAACTTAAAATGAGGGGTATTACAAAATGAAGTCTGAAAGCATCAAATTAATCGATGAGAAAGGATTAAGAATTGATGGTAGAAAACCTGATGAATTAAGGCCCGTAATTATGGAGGTTGGAGTATTAAAAAATGCTGATGGATCAGCCTATGTTCAACAGGGAAACACTAAGGTAATAGCTGCAGTTTATGGTCCTAGAGAAATACACCCTAAGCATTTAACGTTACCTGACAGAGCTATTTTAAGAACGAGATATCATATGGTACCCTACTCAACTGATGAAAGGAAATCTCCTGCACCAACACGTAGAGAGATAGAGCTTTCTAAGGTAATTAGGGAGGCTTTAGAGGCAGTAATTTTTGTAGAGCTTTATCCAAGAACAACAATAGACGTGTTTATTGAAGTCATCCAAGCCGATGCGGGTACAAGAACAGCAGGAATAATGGCTGCTTCACTAGCTCTCGCCGATGCCGGAATACCTATGAGGGATTTAGTTGCAGCCGTAGCTGTAGGTAAAGTTAATGGACAATTAGTTTTAGACATTAACCAATTAGAGGATGAATATGGAGAAGCTGACATGCCCATTGCTATGATGCCTAGTTTAGGTAAAATAGTGCTTTTACAGCTTAATGGCGTATTGACCGAGGAGGAATTTAAGAAGGCTTTGGAACTAGCTAAGAAGGGCATTATGAAACTTTACGAGTATGAGCAACAAGCACTCAAAAAGAAATATGTTGAAATAAAGCCTGAAGAGGTTTAAACCATGAGTATAACACCAACTAACTTAAGAATAGTTTCTACACTGAAAAAACACTCAATGGCTTCGTTAATAGAGAAAGGGCTAAGAATAGATGGTAGAAGACTTGATGAATTTCGCGAAATAACTATAATACCTAATTATATAGCGAAAGCTGAGGGTTCAGCATACGTTAAGGTTGGAGGAACCGTTGTAATAGCCGGTTTAAAAGTTGGCGTAGGATCTCCGTTTCCTGATACACCTAATGATGGAGTGATTACGGTAAATGCTGAGTTCGTACCATTTGCATCACCAACTTTTGAACCAGGCCCTCCGGATGAGAATGCTATTGAATTAGCAAGGGTTATTGATAGAAGTATTAGGGAACTTAGAGTAATTGATTTGTCAAAACTAGCAATAATACCTGGGGAAAAAGTGTACATACTATGGCTGGACATTTACGTCTTTGACCATGATGGGAATCTTCTTGATGCATCAATGCTTGCGGCAATGACCACTCTACTGGTAGCCAAAATACCTAAAGCTGAGGTTAAGGAGGATAAGAACGTAGAACTTAATAAAGAGGATAAAGCGTCTTTACCTATAAACAATAAGGTAGTAACCGTAACTATAGGCAAGGTTAATAATAAGTTAATAGTTGATCCCACGGTTGATGAAGAACAAATATTGGAGTGTAAATTAGCCGTATCCATATCCGAAGATGGCAGGATAGCTGGTATGCAGAAAATGGGTACAGGTATTTTCACAGAAGAGGAAATCTTAGAAGCAATTAGCTTAGCGAAAAACGCATCTAAAACATTGTTCTCTAAAATAAATGAAGCCATTAAAAAAGCTCAGTAACAAATTTTTTAAACTCAAACCAACATTCTTTTACCGAAACCGAACATGCAGTAAACGGTGAAGTTTAAAATGGGTAGAACAAAGGTTGTAGGAATAGCTGGAAGATACGGTGCAAGATATGGTTCTACACTTAGGAAAAGAGTAAGAGACATTTTAGAAAAGAGATATACTCCACATACATGCCCGCTTTGCGGATATAAAGGTAGAGTTGTTAGAATAAGTGTTGGATTATGGAAATGTAGGAAATGTGGTGCTGTTTTCGCAGGAGGAGCTTATGTTCCAAGAACAGGTCTAAGTAAATTCTTTCCACCAATAATTTATAGAAAGGAGTAAGATGAGTGTTTTTCCGAAAAAAGTAAAAATAATTTTCACAACCTCGCATAGACCTTCTCCTAAACTTAGAACATTCATTAAAGAGCTTGCAGCAACAATACCATTCTCAATAAAATTGAATCGTGGTAAGAAAACTCTTAATGCACTATACTTAGAGGCTCTTGGATTAGGAGCGAAAAACATCGTCGTCGCTTTTGAAAGGAAAGGAAATCCAAGCGCTATGTTGCTTTACAAGGTTCTTGAGAGACCCTTAGGTGTTAAAAAAGAGGTTCTTATTAGGATAGCAGGAGTTAGTTTATGGCGTGAAATACCCGATGCTGCAAAACCATATAATCCATCATCAATAGCGGTCCTTGTCTCGGAAGATGAAATTGAATTAGCTGAAGCATTAGTCACAATGTTTGGTGCACAAGCAGTGTTTGAATATGATGAGGCAAAGAAATTTGACGTATTAATCAAGGTAATGACTAAGGGGAATATAAGCTTAGTTATTTTTGAAAATCCTTCCTCTAGGAGAATAGTTGGACCAATAATTAAAGTATGTGGGGTTAGGTTTTGGAGAGAATAGCGGAAATCACTATAGAGTTTAATAGTAGTGAGACTGCTAAAACGCTTTATAAAGCTCTTCTTCCAGAAACAATGTCAGCTCCCACATTTAAGACAAAGGTTAACATAGTGTTTTTAGAGCAAAAAATTAAAATAACAATAGAAGCCGATACAACATCTAGCTTAAGAGCTGCACTAAATTCCTACCTTTCCTGGATTTCAAGTATACTTAAACTCTTAAGCATGTAAGGTAGAGAAATAATTAAGGTGTAATATAAGTGGCTGAAAAACTCGCACCTGAAGTGCAAGCAAGACTTGCCCAGTTTCAACAAGTTCAAGAACAATTAAAGCTTATCTTAGCTCAGAAGCAAAACGTTCAAGCAGAATTAAGAGAGTTAGAAAATGTCTTATCAGAACTTGAGAAACTACCGGAAGATGTAGAGCTCTATAAGAGCGTAGGACATATTTTAATTAAAACCTCCAAAAGTGATGTTGTAAAGGAGCTTAATGAAAGAAAGGAAATACTTGAGTTAAGAATTAAGACCCTTGAAAAACAGGAGTCTTATTTGCGAAAGCAATATGAAGAGCTTAGAAAGAGAGTTACCGAGGAGCTTATGAAATCGTATAGGGCAGTATCGTAGAAGTAATTATCTTAGTCTATTTAACACTTAACTTGGCAATTTTTCTTAAAGGTGCTATATTTTGTCCTTTACAAGAAAACCTTTAGAAACCATAGTGTTAAACCTTGACTTAGAGAGAGTAAGCGACGATTTACTTGTAAAGATAGTGGAAAAAGCAGAGTCTATAATAAGAAGGACTATTGAGGAAAAAGTAGGAGTAAGCTTCATTGGCGACTTAAACGTTTTAATTACGGCTGATAAATTTAAAGATAAAATTACCTTCACCATAACTGTAGAATTCTCGGCACCAAAAATTTTAGAAATAGACTATGAAGGAGTATTAGAGGAAGCGTCAAGAAAGGCTTTTGAAACTATTGAGAAGTGGTTGAAGGAAAATGCGGGAATGCAACATAGAGAAAATAAGGGATGTTTTTGAAAAATCCAGGAAAGTAGCTATAGTTTCACATAAAAATGCTGATCCTGACGCATTCTTTTCAGCTTATGCTCTTCAAAAGCTACTAGAAAAAATTAATGCTAAAGCAAAAGCAGTTTTCCTCTTTCCTGAAAGTGTAAGCTCCATTACACGTAAGCTATTGGAAAACCTCGGGTTCAATATTCCATATGTTAAGAAGTACTCTGATGATTTAGGAGCTTTTGACACAATAATCATTGTAGATACAGGTTCGCCTGAGCAGTTAGGTGAGTTCTTAAAAATTATTGGTGAAAGCGAAGTAGTTCTCATAGACCATCACTACACTCATGACTTCTTTAGAAACCGGGCTTATCTATGTGTTGACTCTCAAGCACGGTCAACAGCGGAAATCGTGTACAAGCTTTTCGAAGAATTCAATATTCCTCTAGATAAAGAAGTGGCTTTAAGCTTACTTATAGCTATTCTTTACGATACAAGGCAATTTAGCATTGCAAGACCTGAAACCTTGAGAATATCCGCTAATTTATTAGAGAAGGTAGGTGACTTAAGAGAAATATTGAAGCTCTTTAGGACAACCATGGACATCTCCGAGAAAATAGCTAGACTAAAAGCAGCCATGAGAATGGATCTTTATAGAGCAAATGATATTTTAATAGTTATAAGCGATGTTGGAGCATATGAGGCAAGTGCTGCAAGAGCGCTTCTCGAATTAGGAGCTGATGTAGCATTTATAGTTTCAGAAAACGATACAATAAGGGTTTCAGTTAGGGCTAAAGAGGAGTTTGTTAAACGTACAGGTATTCACTTAGGAAAAGATGTAATGGTTGAATTAGGAGAGGCTCTTGGAGGAACAGGCGGAGGACATGATGTAGCAGCAGGCGCCGAAGGTAGGAATGTTTCTAAAGAGTATGTTAAAGGGAAAATAGTTGAAATTCTTTCTAGGAAGTTAAGGAATAAAGGACTTAACATAGTAAACTTGAAGCCCTAAAGTTTTGGAGGAGAGAATTTTGGCAGCAATTTTAGTAGAGAACTTAACATATTATTACCCTAAATCAATAAGACCTGCTCTTAAAAACATTACATTAAAAATAGAGAGAGGAGACTTCGTAATAATTACCGGACCTAGTGGTAGCGGGAAATCAACTCTTGTAAGAACATTTAATGGACTAATACCCCACTTTTATGAGGGAAGATTTGAAGGTAGAGTTCTGGTTTTTGGTGTTGATACTCGTAAGGCTTCTGTTGCAGAATTATCAAGAAAAGTAGGAATAGTATTTCAAGACCCTGAAAACCAAATACTTACACTTTCCGTTGAAAGAGAAATTGCTTTTGGTCTTGAAAATTTAGGCTTACCATCAACTAAGATACGTGAAAGAGTAAATGAAGTGCTTAAAGAACTTAAAATAGAGGACCTAAGATACCGGGTACCTTTCGAACTTTCCATAGGTGAGCAACAGAAAGTCATCGTCGCCTCAATTTTAGCTATGAAGCCGGAGGTTCTTGTATTCGATGAACCTACAGCTCACATGGACCCTTATAGTGCATGGATATTTTCAAAAATACTTAAGGAACTTAATAGGAGAGGTTACACAATAGTTGTTGTAGAGCATAGATTAGACCTTCTAGTGGAGTATGTAACAAAAATATTTGTTCTTAAAGACGGCAAACTTTACGCACAAGGAAAGCCTGGTGAAATATTGGAGAGAGATGATATAGACTCTATTGGTGTGAATGTTCCTAAATTCATTAGCTTCTTTAAAAAACTAAAAAATCATGTAAGAACGGTTAAGGTTCCGAGAAGCATTAATGAAGCTTCAGAAGTTCTTAGAAAGGTGGTAATGTGGAGCTCGCTATAGAGGTTAGAAATGTATGGTACACTTATCCAGGAGGTGTTGTTGCGTTAAGAAACATTAATCTAGATATTTATTTAGGTGAAAAACTTGTAATCTTAGGATCAAATGGTGCAGGAAAGTCTACTTTAATAAAACATTTTAATGGGTTACTTAAGCCTCAGAAAGGATATGTTAAGGTTTTTGGTGTTGATACTCGTAAGGCTTCTGTTGCAGAATTATCAAGAAAAGTAGGAATAGTATTTCAGAATCCCTATCACCAGTTTTTCTCTGAAAGAGTATGGGATGAAGTAGCTTTCGCACTTAAAAATTTTGGATACTCCGAAGACGCAATTAACTATAGGGTAACTAAGGTTTTAAGATTATTTGACCTATACGACTATGCTGATAGATCTCCGTTTGAGCTAAGCAGTGGTGAAATGCGTAGATTAGCTATAGCATCTATTTTAGCTTACGATCCGGACGTTATTGTTCTTGATGAACCAACCGTGGGCCAAGATAAAATACAGAAGGAAAAGCTAAGAGAGTACATTAAACTTCTTACGTTGCAAAACAAAACAGTTATTCTTGTAACGCATGATATAGAATTTATTACTGAAGGCTTTGATAGAATTGTGGTAATGGCTAAAGGCACTATAGTGGGTGAAGGCAAGCCTAAGGAAATACTTTATGATGAAGAGATTTTAGTTAAAGCTAATCTTATGATGCCTCAAATACCGCGAATTGCTACATGTTCTAAACTTTCTAAAATCAGGGATGAAAGGCCTTTAACGGAAAATGAACTTCTATTTTTAGTATTAAGCATGCTAAGGGGGAGGAAATGAAAGGCTTAATGGAATCAATTTATGAAATGTTTATTTTCCGTAAAGAAGATAAGTTTCTAAATAATGTCGATCCTAGGGTAAAGTTCGTAGTATTGTTAGCAACAGCAGTTCCGATATTCCTATCGTTTAACCCGCTCTTCTATGTTTTCTTGACGATTCTTTTGGTTTTACAAACATTGTTTTTAGCGAATGCTAGAAGAATAGCATTTTCGCTTAAAGGGATAGTTAAGCTGTTAATAATGTTCTATGTTATAATATATGTTTTCAATGCTTATCCTAATCTTTTAAACATAGAGATTGCAGCAATGGCTTTCATGTCTATTTTCAGATTTTTTCTTTTAGTATACTCCTTTACACTATTTTTCACTACAACATGTATTGATGACTTAGCGCAAGTACTTTATAAGTTAAAAATACCCTATCACATTGCATATACCTTAGTTCTCTCTGTAAGATTCGTTCCCACAGTTGCTAAAGATATAGTGCAAATTTATGATGCACAAAGGTCTAGAGGGTTAGAGCTTGAGAAAGGAAATATTTTCGAGAGAATAAGGAAAATCCTTCCAATCCTAATACCAGCGTTTATAATATCTATTCTAAGAGTTGATTTTGTAGCTGAAGCATTAGAGTCAAGAGCTTTTGGTTCTTCATATAAAAGAACTTTTATGGTTGATTTAAGGATAAAGCTTGTTGATATAATATATGCTGTATTAATACTTATTTACATTTTGGCAATCTATTTGTTTTTAAATACGAAAGCGTATAGTTTCGTGTTGGGTTGGTTTTAGAGCAATGCTCAGAATATATGCTGACTATAGGGAAAGAAGCAGTAACATTGCCAAACACCTAGTTAAAAGGAACGTTAAAGTATTCTTTGAAAACTTAGAAACATGCGATTATGTGATTTCAGATAGATTATGTGTTGAAAGAAAAACTGTTCGAGACTTAGTTAAGTCTCTTTTTGATGGAAGACTCTTCAGCCAAGCTTCAAGAATGGTAGAGAGGTTCGAAAAACCCATAATAATTATTGAAGGTGACTTTTCAGAAGTTAAAGCGTTAACCGATAAGGTAAACGCTGTTTTTGGAGCTTTAACTTCATTAGCTATTGAAATGAACGTAACTATTCTATGGTCTCCAACATCCGAGGGTACAGCTGATATACTATATATTTTAGCTAAGCATGAGCAAGAGGAAAAGAAAAGGTTAAGAACTTTTGTACCGAAAAAGCCTAGAACACAAGATGTTAAGGAATGGCAATTACGTATTTTACAAAGCTTTCCAGGCATAGGTCCTAAGCTTGCTGAAAAGCTTCTTGAAAAATTTGGTTCATTAGAAAAAGTGTTTACCTCCTCAAGCACCGAGTTAGCAAAAGTTGTAGGTTATGAGAAAGCGCAAAAGATGCTTCAACTTCTTAAAGCACCTTATAGCGGTAAAACCAAAGGGTATCGAGAGGACATTTTGAAGTATTTTAAAAACGGAGGTTAGCATTTACCTAGTTTTTTAACTATTGTGAGTTTAGAGTGTTCTTCAGATAGTTTCTCACAAATTATTCCCTTAGGCCTGCTTACTCTTTTAATAACAGAAGTTTTTCTTGAAGGAGTTACTATGAGGTCAACTGGAACATCATGAGCATCCTTAGGTAACGGGTATTTTAAGACTTGAACATCATGTACCAATGCCGCGATAGGTATGTTGGAATCTATTTTCCCTGCTTCTAAAAGTATGGCATACTCTAAGTCGCCAAACCCTCCACCTTTACCTAAGCGAACACCGTTTACCTGAGAAACAGCAACGCATCCCACTATGAATAAGTCTACTTCAGGTAAGTCATAGGGGTTATTAATTATTTTTCCAAGAACCATAGCCCCTCTTATTGTTGATGCAAAATTGGCTTTCCTAAGAACATTAGTGTTTGGTTCAACTATAGCAAATCCCTTATGTAATCTTGGCGTAGGCATAACTACTGTTTTTCCCTGAAGTAAAGCTATTTTCCTAATATGTCTTAAAGGGGAATCGGGATCTATCTTTATAGTTTTAGCTTTTCTGAAAACATATGTTTCAGCAAGAATTTTTGATGCCTTAAATGCTCCTTTAAAATTCGGTATTTTACCATAGATTGGTTTGGGAGGTAATGCTAGTCCTTCTTTCTCAAGAATATTCCACATTTGCCTCCTTATGTTGTTTTTTAAATGTTTTAAACAGGCCTCCACATTCTGCCACCTTAGCAAACTAATATTTTGTAGATACTCGTTAGTCTTTACTTGTAGGTGACAAGTGAATTTATAAATCCGTGCTGTATTTAGCTTTAGGTGAACTGGGTAAGGAATGGATAGAAGAGGTAAGCTTCATAATTAAGTGGATGTGTTGAATCATGGTAAAGTATAAGATGGTTGAAGACATCCTAAAGATAATGAATAACATTGAGCAAGTCAGAAACATAGGTATCATAGCCCATGTTGACCACGGTAAAACAACAACTTCAGACAACCTGCTTATGGCGGCCGGAATAATTTCACCTAAAATAGCTGGTGAGGCTTTAGCACTAGACTACCTAGATATTGAGCAGAAGAGAGGTATAACTGTTAAGTCAGCTAACATAAGCTTGTACCACGAATATGAAGGTAAACCTTATGTAATTAACCTCATAGACACCCCCGGGCATGTTGATTTCTCAGGGAAAGTCACTAGGGCGCTTAGAGTACTTGACGGATCGCTTGTCGTTGTAGATGCCGTTGAAGGTGTTATGACGCAAACAGAAACAGTGCTTAGGCAATCTTTAGAAGAACGTGTAAGACCATTGCTCTTCATAAACAAGGTTGATAGGTTAATTAAGGAACTTAAACTTACACCACAGCAAATTCAGGATAGAATCGTCCAAATAATTAAGGAAATTAATGGTCTCATAGAAACCTATGCTGAACCGCAATTTAGAAGCAAATGGAAACTCGATGTTAGGAAGGGTATGGTGGCTATAGGAGCTGCTAAGGATAAGTGGGGATTCACAATACCCTACGCCCTACCTAAGGGAATAAAGTTCTCGGACGTTATTGAGGCATATAAGAGAGGACCTGAAGGAGTAAAGGATCTTCAGGAAATGGCTCCTCTACATGTATCGCTACTCGACATGATAGTCAGGTTCGTACCTAATCCTAAGGAAGCTCAGCGCTACAGAATACCTAAGATATGGAAGGGCGACATAAATTCTGAATTAGGCAAGGCGATGTTGGAGTGTGATCCTAACGGGCCAACAGTAATTTTCGTAAACAGTATTCACATAGATCCACATGCAGGCTTAGTAGCTACGGGAAGAATATTCTCTGGAACAATAGAGACAGGTGATGAAGTATGGCTTGTACAAGCAAGAACAAAGAATAGAGTATTACAAGTAGGTTTGTACATGGGACCTCATAGGGAAATTGCTGAGAAAATACCTGCAGGAAACATTGTAGCATTACTGGGCGTAGATAGAGCTCGCGCTGGCGAAACACTCGTTTCGCCAGAGTACAAAGACCAAGCATATCCGTTCGAGAAACTAAGATACATTTCAGAACCTGTAGTCACAGTAGCTATTGAACCTAAGAATGCTAGGGACCTACCAAAGCTAATAGATGTACTAAGGAAAATGAGTATTGAAGACCCAAACCTTGTCGTTAAGATAAACGAGGAAACAGGAGAATATCTGATTTCAGGTATGGGGCACTTACACCTGGAAATAACACTTACATTCCTCAAGGAAAACTACGGTTTAGAAGTTATTGCATCTTCACCGATCATAGTTTATAGAGAAAGTATAAGATCTTCATCAAAAATATTTGAAGGTAAATCACCAAACAAACATAACAAATTCTACATTTCAGTTGAACCTCTAGATGAAACAACAACTAAGCTTATTCAGGAAGGAATAATATCTGAAGACCAAGATCCGAGAGAAAGAGCTAAAATACTTAGGGATCAGGCAGGATGGGATACTGATGAAGCGAGAGGAGTTATCGCTATAGATGAGAGAATAAACGTTTTCATAGATAAAACGAAGGGTGTTCAGCATCTAAGGGAAGTAAAAGACACAATGATCGGTGGCTTCAGATACGCTATGGCTGAAGGACCCTTAGCTCATGAACCCGTGAGGGGAGTTAAGGTAATACTTCACGACGCCGTAATACATGAAGACCCGGCACATAGAGGACCAGCACAAATCTATCCGGCAGTTAGGAACGCTATTTTCGCCGGAATGCTAACTTCGAAACCGACACTTCTAGAGCCTATACAGAAGCTTGACATAAGAACTCCAATGGAGTACATGGGTAATGTAACGAGAGTTGTTACTCAGAGAAGAGGTAGAATAGTGACGGTTCTACAGCAGGGGCCGATGGTTAGAATAATAGCTGAAATGCCTGTAGCTGAATCCCAGGACTTAGCAACAGTACTTAGAAGCGTAACTGCTGGTAGAGTATTCTGGGGAACAGAGTTTAGCAGATGGGCTCCAGTACCTGACTCACTACTATGGGATCTTGTAAGGAAAATTAGAGAAAGGAAAGGACTAAAACCTGAACCACCAAAACCCGAGGACTTCATTTCACTCTAAACATGCTTCATAAAACAATAGCCCCTAAACTAACAAAACTGTTTTCTTAACGTTTTTCTCAGAGAAAAGTAGAGAGGATAATCTATGCCCAAATACAGTGTACCTAAAGGATTTAGAGATTTCCCACCTGACATCATGATTTTGAGAAAGAAAATACTTAGAATTATTGAGGAAACATTCATAAAATACGGTTATGACCCTATAGAGACTCCAGCCTTAGAATACTGGGATACCCTCAAGGGCAAATATGGTGAAGAAGCAGAAAACAAACTTGTTTATAAGTTTAAGGATCCTTGGAGCGAAAAATGGTATGCATTAAGATACGATCTAACTGTCCCACTAGCGAGATTTCTCTCAAACCACGTTGTTCAATTTCCATTCAGAAGATACCATATTTCAAGAGTCTGGAGACATGAAAATCCACAGAGAGGAAGGTATAGGGAGTTTTGGCAATGCGATATAGATATTGTTGGCTCTCCGTACCCCGAAGCAGATGCTGAAATAGTTAATGTATTATCTGAAGCTTTAGAAAACATAGGATTAAAAGATTTCAAAATAAAACTTAATGACAGAAGAATGCTTGCCGGAATATTTGAAGAAACACTTTCTCTAAAAAACGTTATCTCGGTTTATAGAATAATCGATAAACTAGATAGAATAGGCTATAAAGGATTACGTGAAGAACTTGCTAAGGCCAGATATTCTAATGACATAATAGAGAAAATAAGCGAAATAATATCTATCAGTGGCTTGCCCGAAAACGTACTTGATGAAATAGAGGAAATGTATGGTAGAAATAGGAAAGTAAGCGAAGCCATAATGCACCTTAGAGAAATGATGGACTTCATAAAGTATAAAAACAAAGTATCTATTGAACTCTCATTAGTTAGAGGGCTAGATTACTACACAGGACCTATATTCGAATATGTTGTTGAAAAACCAAAAATGGGTAGTATAGCTGGTGGTGGAAGATATGATAACCTAATAGAAATATACACTGGAAAACATACACCTTCAACAGGCGGCTCAATAGGTATTGAGAGAGTAATTGATGCAGGTCTTGAACTAGGTATTTTCAGACTTGATAGAAAAACCTATACTAAAGTATATGTACTATCGCTTAAGCATGATAAGGAAACTTATCTTTACTCATTAGCGATCGCTAATATGTTAAGGGAAAAGGGAATTCCAACGCAAGTGGATGTTATGAGGCGAAGTGAGCAAGCGCAGCGAAGATACGCTCTTAAGAAAGGAATAAACATAGTAGTTTATGTTGGTTCAAAGGAGGTTTCTGAGAGGAAAGTAACGATTTATGATAGAACGAGAAATATACGTAAAGTTGTTGCCTTGAAAGATGTTGTTAAAGCCGTTAAAGAAATTTCTTGGAAAGAAAGCATAACATAAAACAAATCACTTAGTTATTAGTGGAACATGTAGAAGTTGTTGCTTAACATTTTTCACCTTAATTTATTGAGGTCAATTAAAGAGAACTTTTTTAAAGCTTATTTCTACTAAATATGTAGGTGGCATGATTTGTTGATTCTTAAAAGCATAGTGGTTATTACCGTTGAAATAGCTACGATAATCTACCTCATAACGGCCATAATTTACCTATTCCGTATTATTAGAGGTCCAACTATATTTGATAGGATTCTCGCTGTTGACGCTTTAAATTACAACCTTACAGTATTCATGGCCCTTTTAGCATTATATTTAGAAATCCCTATGATAGCACTAAGCATGATTGTAGTTTCACTCTGGTTTTATGCGCTTGATATTTATGTCTCTAAATATATTGAGTTTAAAGAAATCGGTGGTTAATCATGGAAGATCTAATGATAGCCATAGGACTTGTCATGATAGCCATAGGGGCATTTTTTGAAATCATTGGGGCACTTGGAGTTTTAAGGCTAAAAGGTTTCTTTAATAGAATTCATGCAGTAACAGCTTCAGCCATTGGTGGCGCAGCATTACCGCTCCTAGGCGTGGCTTTAATCTCAGCATTTGCACCGTGGATAGCCCCTCAAGGATACTATTTAACAGGCATTTGTTTAGTAGCAACTATTCTAATACTATTATTAGCTCCTGCTGGGGCACATGCATTAGCGAGGTCAGCCTATATGTGTAAGAGTATCCGTAAAAAGTTTGTACATGATGATCTTATTGAATATTTAAAGGAAAGGAGAAGGTGAAGTAGCAAATGTTCTTACCAGTGATTATCTTACTGATATTTGCGTTTCTATCGATTGTTGCTACATATTTAGCTATAGTTGAAAGAGACATGCTCGTAGCAGCAATTTTCATGGCGTTTCAGGGAGTATGCTATGCGATAATATATTATGTGCTTATGGCCCCTGATGTAACATTAGCTTATATCCCCATATCTAGCGGGCTCACACCAATTCTTATACTTATAGTATTAAAAAAGACAGAGAGAATTGAAAGATGAGAAAGAAAGATATTATAATAGCGATATCCTTAGCCATAATGGTTATGGCTATAAGTTCCGCGTTATACGTAGGGAGATTTATAGTAATAACGCCTCCTTACAAAACACGGGACTTAGCTAAAAGCTTCTTAAAGTACTCATATAATCCGTGGAATGAAGAATTGACATCATACGCTCTTAATGTGGTTTCCGCAATAATATGGGATTACAGGGGATTAGATACAATTCTTGAAACTGCTGTACTGTACTCGGCGATAATAGGTATCACAACGTTGTTTAGGGGGGTAATTGAGATTCGAGGTCTTAGACACCGTGGCCTTTCTTTTCTAGTTAAAATGCCTTCAAGAATAATCATCCCGCTAATCATAGCTGTAGGTATCTCATTAGCTATGTATGGGCATTTAACTCCAGGTGGAGGATTTCAAGCAGGAGCAGTAGCTACAGTAGCACCTGCTCTGATAATAACTATTTTCTCAATAGAGACACTATATGCCCTAAAATTTAGAACTCGAAAACTCTTCCTTATACGAACGATAGCGTTTGCAGGTATACTAGTAATTTCCATTTCACTCTTCTTATACTCCCTTGTGTTTCTAACTAATGCTTACATCCTTCAGAATATGATAAGAGAGAATTCTAATGCGTTAATGCCCCATTGGTTTGTAGACGTACCATTAGCAGGCTCTATATTCTTCTACAACATACTTGAGTTCCTTACAGTCTTTGCAGGATTAACATATGTCTTCATAATTTACTCTATGAGGGAAAGAGAAGTAGAGAGTATGTGGAGAGAGGTAGAAACATATGAATGAGATATTACAAGCAATATTCACGATTGTCATTGCGGTATTCATAGCTAATATGGGTATAGCCCTATATGGAGTATTTTCAAGACCATCTCTTATAAAGAAAACTATGTCATTGGTTTTGTTTACGGACTCAATAAATATGATAGCAATATCTATAGGTTTCAGAATGCTAGAAAAAGGTTATCCGAAACCTCCTATCCTTCCAAGAATACCAGAAACACCAGCTGAATTAGAACACTTTACTCAAGTAAGCGTCGATCCTTTACTTCAAGCTCTTGTTTTAACAGCAATAGTTATTGGATTTGCGATAAACATGTTCATAATAGGCTTAGTTAAAATGTACTATAGACATTATGGAACAACTGACATAAGGGTGTCTCTGGAGGAGAGGATATGAAAAGAGTAGTTAACAAGATAATGCTATTTATTTTAATACTTTCCCTCTATGTTCTTTTCGCAGGCCGCATTAATACATTAACTGCTGTAACAGGTGTACTTACATCTTCCATTTTAGTTGCAATGTTCGAAAAGATGGTTTTCAAGGGAGAACTTAAAGTTAGGGATGTAGCTAAGCCGGCATACATTTTTCTCTACATTTATTATTTTATAAAAGCAGAAATAATATCGCATATCAAAATAGCTAAACTTGTTCTAAGCAGGAACCTTAAAATGCGCCCTGCTATAGTTAAAGTACCGTGTGAACTAGAGAATGCATATGGTGTAGCCCTCTTAGCATCATCTATAACGAACACTCCTGGTACTTTAACTCTACATGCTGATAGACATCATAAAGTACTTTATGTGCATTGGCTTACCGCTCATACTCATGACCCTGAAGAAGCTAAAAAGTATATTGTAGGTAAGTTAGAAAAGCCCATAAAAAAAGTCCTTGGATGAAGAGAATGTTGGTAATAGGTTTACTGCCAATATATTTGCTTATTTCAGCAACTTTAATTATTTTAGTTAAGCTCATTTTGAAAAAGGAGATTATTGTTGACCTTACTGCTATATTACTTAGCCTCGTGACATTAGTAGCTACAGTTAATGCTGTAGTTGCAACGATAGAGCGAGGAATTATAATATATAGGTTCGGAGGTTTCCCACCGCCCCTCGGAATAGTCTATGTGGTTGATAAGGTAAGCGCTATTTTAAGTATGCTAGGCTCATTATCCTTAACTGTGGCAATAACATACAGTACATGGCTACTTTCACCTAAATGGCGCTACCTTTTCTATTCTCTAGCGTTTTTACTTATGACCGGAGTTATAGGATGCTTGTATACGGGCGACATGTTTAACTTCTTTGTGTCATTGGAATTGTTAGCTATATCATCATACGCCTTAACGGCTTTTTATAGGGGAAGCTCTAGGGCAATTAGAGCAGCTGCAATATATGCTATTACTGGATCTATTGCTACATCCCTTTACCTACTCGCTTCATTCCTAATTTACTCCTCATATGGGACGTTGAATATGGCTGATATAGCTCTTAAAGCTAGAAATCCTGAGTACGCTGTGTTGTTTTCTGGAAAAGTTTATGGAGACATCATGTTACCTACAATTGTAGCTATGATATTGATACTTTGGACATTGCTATTTAAATCAGGGATAATACCGAATCATTTCTGGCTATTACATGTGTACTCAGAAGCACCTACATCGACTGTGGCATTATTTACTTCAACAGCTGATATAATAGGGGTATATGGAATTTCTAGGTTTTTCCTTACAATTTGGGGAGAGGGAACGTTAATCGAATACTTTAGGCCCTTCTTACTTAACATTGCTCTAATAATAGCGTCTATTTCAGCACTTGCATCAGCTTTACTTGTTGTTACACAAAGCAATATAAGAAGGCTCATTGCGTATAGTACTATTTCTCAGCTTAGTCTTGCGCTCATGGGAGTTTTATCTGGAGTTCCAGAGGGCATTTCAGGAGGTATATTGCATTTGATAACAAATGGTTTAGGTGATATGCTCTTGTTCTACTCGGCTGGAATATCCATAATCAGTTGCGGTAAAGATTTATCATGTTTAAGCACGTTGAGATCTAATATTATAGCTTATGCAGCATTCATTATAGGTTCTCTAAACCTCTTCGGAATACTTCCGCTATTACCAGGCTTCTGGAGTAAAGCATTACTTACACTAGGCTTCTTAAAAGCTGAGCTATTTTGGGGAGTCATCGTAGTATTAGCGTCATCAGGACTCTGCGCCGCTGGCTACTTTAAGGCTATAAGTGCAATTTTTAATTTTAAAAGAGATTCATTCATTACCATAAACATGACCGTTCCAGCAATAGTTTTAATAATATTAATGTTTTCTACACTACTTTTAGGTATACTTATAGTATTAAGCGATGTTTTCAGGGAGTTCGTTACTCAATGGGGATATGATATAATGAACTATAGGAGATATATTGTTATAACACTTAACCTAACCGTATAATGTGAGGAATTTTAATAAATTATTATTTAATAATGATGTTAGGGTCAGCGATGTTAATTGAAGAAAGATTAGTAATCATGGTAGTTGCCGGTTTGTTTGTATTAACAGGCAACTTGCCCCTCGTTAGAGAGAGCAAATTAAGTGTTGCTTTAAGATCTGCTGGATACATTATTTTCCTCTTGAACATACAGTACGTGGACATGGTAAGTTCGATTCTTATCCTTGGAGGAGTATTAATTTCAGTAAGCTTAACAGGTTTTTCACTTTATTACTCGAAAATAAAGTATAAAACAACAAGCTTAGTTGTGCTTACCGATGTTTTTGCTCTTGCAATGTTACTTACTTTTTCTTCGAAATTCTTAATAGAGCTAATTACCTTTTGGCTACTAACAGAACTACTAGGATTCTTCCTGATAGCATACGATTCCATCATAGGTGTAAAAAGAGAAGCCATGAATGCTGCTCTAAAGTACCTCTTATTTTCTATGATACCAACAGATATAGCGCTCTTCATACTACTTGCTTTAACAGGCTTCAATAGGGCAGTAAATGTACCCATACAGGACCTATTCATAGACATAAGTTCGCCTATATTAACTATGTTAGTTATAGTAGGTCTTTTTTCTAAAGCAGCCGTCTTCCCACTTCATTTCTGGCTACCTGACGCTCACTCTATAGCTCCTGCTCCTGCATCATCATTACTTTCAGGCTTAATGGTTAAAATGGGAATATATGGGCTTTACTTAGTAACGAAGTTTAATATAGATAAAGAAATAGCATTTATGGCGCTAATCATAGCAGCCTCGATTACAGCAATATATGGTGGCTTACAAGCTACAATACAGCACGACATCAAGAGAATTTTAGCCTACAGTACCACATCGCATATGGCAGTTATGACCTTACTTTTATCTATGTATCTACGTCTTGGTGATGAAATCTTTATTTATGCGATCACCATCTATGCTTTAGCTCATATACTATACAAGGCTGGTTTATTTGCCGACTCAGGATTAGTAGAGGTTTTAACACATGAGAAAGATGTGGAAAAACTAGGTTATGTAAGTAAAATAGTTCCTCTAGAAACTCTTGCTGTAATTCTCATGATCCTTTCTATGTTAGGCATGCCTCCAACAGTAGGTTTCCTAGCAAAACTTCTACTATTTACATCAATCTCACATTATTTAACCTATTCATGGATTTACTTAGCTATATTACTAATAGTTTCTATTGAAATCTCTCTTACAATCCTTTATAGTATAAGATATCTAAAAGTTCATATAGTTAGTAAGGGTACTATGAACTTTAAGAAACTTAATCTCGAAGCACTTACAATGAAGTATTATGTTACGTTAATGGCATTAATCTCGATAATAACAACCTTTATGCTTTCGATATATGAGACGCTATATGCTGGAGAAATTAAGATACTTGGAGAAATAATGCCAGTACTGTACGTTTCATCGGCAATGCTTTTATTTATCCTATTATCACTATATGAACTACTTAGAGTGAAAAATTATGTTTAGTAATGGAAGCATTAAGAAAGAGATAGCACCTTACATACTAGATAGGTTACTGTCTTTTATATCGTTACTAAATTTAATAGTTATAAGTTATACCTTAATTGCTAAATCCACCTTATATATGGAGATTTCATTAAAACTAAAGCTTCTTTTAATATCAATGGTTGTACTTAGCTATATTGTGTATGAGGACAAGTTAAGAATTCTTTACGGAGTTACTGCTTTCCCTATAATAACATTGCTGTACTATTTATTACTAACAAGCGGTGACTTTAGCTTAAACGTAATGATATCTTTTACCATATTTCTTCTCACATGTGAGATATACTATAATTCAAGGCGTCCAATGTTTTTGTTAGGTTATCGTTTTCCTATATTTTTACCGCAGTTTGTATTTCAATATACACTGCTTACACTACTCTTATTAACCGTAGATTTAAGTATCATTGAGCGAGTATTCGTAGTGATAGGTGTTGCTTTACTTCTCTACAAGCTCTCTTCTTACCTAAGGGGACCAATATTTAATTTATGGTCACTCTGCCTTCAAAATCTCATGAGAGAAATTAGCGTGATTAGAGAATTACTGAGTAAATTAAATTATCATTTGACTAGAAAGCGCATTGAACAATACTTGAATAAGAGAGAAATAGTATTCATACATAAAACTCCTCTAAAAACATTTTATAAGGCTGTTTGTAGGAAAATGATTGTATACAAATATTATCAGTCAAGGGCATTTTCGCTATTGTTAGATGTTCTTAATGAGCTAGCCAACATTAATTTAGAAACTTATATATCGGCTATTAGCAAGATAGCTAAGAACTTCGTCAAACAAATAATACATGTTGAAAGAAAAACCCTAAATACCTTTAAAATCATTTCTAAATATCTCGAGCATGTGCAGGAATCTGTGGAGCATTCTTTAACGCTTTCATCATTTCTAATAGGATTAATAGTATTAATAATAGTTCTAATATACTTAGTTTTAATGTACCTAACATGAAAACGACGATTTTAATAATTTTATGAAACATAACACTTACGTTGTTCAAGTTCAATAGAAACATTTTATGGCAAATAACAAGCTGTGAGAACTTCAGCGTTTTAGAATACAAATTCTCACGTGATAAAACACCTTAGTGAAGCCTGAAGGCAAGCCGATATAAATAGGAGTAGTCAGTTAACATGTAAGTAGTAACTACGGTATTTACTTTATATCTTTTACCTCAATAAAGTTTATAAACAGGCAAGGTCTTTTCTTGACAAGATATAAGAGTTATGATTTCTTGAGGGCGAGGACTATTGGCGAAATATAAAGTAACCATAGATAAAGATGCTTGTATAGGAGACGGAATATGTATTTCAATATGTCCTGAAGTTTTTGAGTTCGACGATGAAGGCAAAGCAAGAATAACTGAAAACTATAGAGCAAGCAACGATTATGAAGGTGAAGTTGACGCTGATGAAAACTTAGAGAACTGTCTTACACAAGCTGAGTCTATGTGTCCAACACAAGCAATTAAATTGTTTAAGCTAGAGTGAGAACAAAGAGTATTAGTCAAAACTAAATTTTATTAAAGCTTTTTTCTTTACCATAATTTTTAACTTAACTACTTTGGATCACTTGATTTTATAAATAAACTTATTCTAACACTTCTCAATAATGTAAGAATATATTGTCATAAACGTTTTAAACAAGGACATAGCTACATCTCTAAGAGAAACTATACCTTCTAGTTTTCCATTGCTACTAACTACCAAATGTCTTATCCTATTAGAGAACATAATATGCAATGCTTCAATAATTGTGCTTTCAGGAGAGAGGCTTACTATGTTATGCACCATGTATTTCGAAACAGGTTCTTCTAAAACTTTAGCATCATTGTCCTTTAAAATTTTAATAATGTCTCTTTCTGAAATGATGCCTTTAACTGTTGAATCTTTAATTACAACAACGCAACCAATATCATAGAAACCAAGTTTCTCAATAACCTCTTTTAAGGTAGCATTTTCATCAACTGTGATTACAGGGTTCTTCATTACAGATCTTAAGGTAATTGCTAAGTGTTTTATCAAAACATTACACCTACTACCATTATCAAGAAGGTTAAGAGTTAAAAGTTTACATGTACTGTTTCGACTAAGAATCTAAAATCTTATTTATTATAGTGTTTCTAAGGGAAAAAAACAGTTTTGTTGCACCTTGAATGGAAGAATTATGGATCAGTCAAATGCCTTTTCCTCATTACCACGTTGGGTTCTGTGTCGGGAGTACTCATCATTTCCACGTTATGAGTATGTGGATGTGAGGTATTAACCTTATACGGTATTTTAAATGGAATTTATTGGTGTAAGTGTTTTTCCCTTGATAACATTATTAGTTCTCTGGGATCTTCTCTAATTCTTCCTTTACTATTTGAGCTACGGTTCTTCCATCTATTTTACCTCTTAGCTTATTCATTACAAGTCCCATTACTATGCTAAATGCCTTATGTTTTTTAGTTTTTAATTCCTCTTTTTTCTCCTCAATTACTTTATTAACTAATTCTTTAACATCTTCAATAGTTACTTTTCTTAGCCCCAGAGCTTCTATTGCATCCTTAACATGTTTTTCAGGGTTTCTAGCTAGCCATGCTAATATTTTTGGTATTGCCTCCTTTGCTATTTCCCCTTTAGCAAAAATGCTGAATAGTTCTTCGAAATGTTCATCGCATAAGTTTTCTACTGGCACATTTTCTTTTCTAAGAGATTTAAGCGTGTTTTCAAAAGTCGATGCTACTAATGTTGGACTTATTTTTTCACGGTGTTTTTCAACTATTTTCTCAAAAAGATCTAGCCAATACGATTTTATCATTTGCTTAGCTAAGTTTTCGCTGAGCCCATACCTCTCTATAAACTTTCTAAGTTTTTGCTCAGGCATTTCTGGCAAGTTTGCTGCTATTTTCTTAAGCATTTCACTGGTAATTTCTATTGGCGGTACATCGGTTTCAGGGTACATTCTAGCTGTTCCTGGCTGAGGCCTCATATATCTTGTTGTTCCATCGGGATTTGCTGCTCGTGTTTCCTTAGGTATCCCTTTTAAAGCATGTTTTGCTCTCTCAACTACAGCTTTTAAAGCTTCTTTTGCTTTTTCTTCTTTATCAGCTATTATTACTATTGTGTCTTTTTCTAAATCGGCATTACATTTTTCATAGAGCTTTACTATTTCCTCCTCTACTATGCCGTATTTTGGCAGTTCATCAGTATGTATTAGCCCTGATACTCCTCCCCAGAATTTCGCATATTCTGAAAGCTCTGTTCCAAATCTTCTTCCAGGCTGAATCTCTGTTCCAAGAATTCCTTTAAATAATGGTAGAACCTGTGCTAATACTTTGCCTCCTTTCTTTAATGTGTTCTTTATGAGTTTACTTTTAGTGTTTTTGAAAACTTCGGTTACGTCTATAGGGTTA